>Ga0068855_100001367_pt1 | contig 30200 bp, 28 predicted proteins | sample KBSCornC52_FD_66592 | JGI IMG/M metagenome (GOLD analysis project Ga0068855, IMG submission 66592) | Corn rhizosphere microbial communities from Kellogg Biological Station, Michigan, USA - KBS Corn C5-2 | ecosystem: Host-associated > Plants > Roots > Rhizosphere > Soil ... | reverse complement strand
CACGTCGTCTCCTTCGCCAATGCTAAACGACACGGTCCTCAGCTCCGCGTCTTCCATATACGCGCGCAGATCCTCGAGCGTTCCGGTGGGCACTTCCGGCACGTGACCGCCGAAGCGGACAATGCCGCTCACCCCCTGGCAGGAGCGAACCAGCGCGTGCGACTGCACCCATTCAAAACGGGCGAAAAGATAATTCGGAAACAGCGCCTCGGTGAACCACACCAGGCCGCGGCGCGTGGAGCGCTGAATGCGCACGCGAGGGCAGAAAACCTGGATCTCCTCGCACTGCCGCAATCGGGCCGCGGCGATGTGCTCGTGCTTCGGCTGCGCCCGCAGGCAATACCATTTCGCCTGGGGAACGTTCGAGGCAGGCAGAATGGCGGAAATGGAGGATTCCGGCCGCATTAGGAGACGAGGAACTTCAAAATCCATGGCACCATGGACTGCCCTTTTTCATGCCAATGACGCAGACGAGCGAGGCGGTTTTCCGCCGTGTCGCGCTCGCCGGGCGCGAACTGCTGGATGAGATGCTCCATGCGTTCGATCCGCTCCAGTCCGCTGTCGAGATGCGGCTGCAATTCGCCCTTGATGAAATTGGAAGCGAACCGGCTGAGGTCGAACTCGGCCACGTAGTGATCCCGGCGATCCCTGGCCACATACACCGTCTTCACCGCGCCAAAGGACCGCAGCAGCTTCAGCCCCTGGCTCGCCGAGCCCTTGCTCATTTGCAGTCGGTCCATGAGCGTCTCCATCGGCAGAGGCGTCGGTGAAACGAAGAGCAGGCCGTAAAGCTCACCTACCGACTTCGGCATCCCGAGCAGCTTGATCAGGCCGATAAAAAGCTCGATGGCCTCGACCTCCAACTCGGAGAGCGCCGGCGCGGCGTCGGCAGACGTGGCGGCAGGCGCCTGCGGGTCGAGTTCGGTTTGGGCACGCATTGGGGCGAGATTAGACGGTCATTTCAGACAAACTGTCCAGAAAAAAATGAACAAATCGGGCGGACCGAGCGGGCCTTCATCAGGAGTTTTCTCTGTAAATTACGCAAAAGGTGCTGGCTCGCGAAGTTTAATAAACTACACGTATGTAGTGATTATTGCTACAAGTTGACGGATCACGTCATCACGAACTCCAGCCCTCCTGCCATTCAACGATAGGGTATGGTGATGCCGGACAACATCGCTCTCCTTCTGCCGCTTATTTCGCCCCGTCGACTTTCAACCGGCCTTCATCAATATCGATGAACTCGAACATCGTCTGCACCGTCCCCGGCGGCAGACCGATCTCCGCCAGGCGCTCGTTGAGCCGCTGCGTCCCCGCGTCGCGCCAGCCGCGTTTGAGCATGAAGCCGTTCCACACCTCGATCTCCGTCTCACTCGGCTTCCGCCCATGGGCGAACGCCCACTCCAGCAATTCCGCATCCGACTTCCCGCCCTTCAGCGTCTCCGCTTCCAGCGCCGTGTAATCGAGTTGCAGAAACTCGCAGCACCGCGCGTCGAAAGCCCCCTTCACCGCCCCGCGCATCGGCTGCCAGCCTTCCGGCAATTTTCCTGCGGCCGCGAGCCGGATCTTGTCCAGCATCCGTCCGAAATAAACGAGACCGTTGATCTGCTCGGCCGGACTCCGCAGCCCGGGGATAATCGTAGGATAGGGTAGAGGCATGCCGGAAAGGAAAACACGTTCCCGGGTTTGCGACAACTCCCGTGCGTTTCAGCCACCCGTGTCGCGTTCGCCGGCTATTTTAGGCGCTGAAAAACGTCCCGGCTCGCGCCGGCGGAAAGGGCGTAATTATAAATGCGAAAGTCGGTGATCCGTGCCTGGAACAAAGGATCGGGGAATTGGCTTTTGCCAATGTAACATTTGTGTGTGCGTGAAGAACGGATGGAGGGTGATGGGTCGTCCCCGGCGTGACGTTCTGACCGATGTGTAGGGGCAGTCGATCGTCATGGTTAGGGGCACGGTTGATCATCTTCATTCCTCCATCGGAGGAATGGACCGTCCACCCGGCGCCGTGTAGTGAATGATTTTGAAACAAAAAGAAGCGGGGATCACGAATCCCCTAACGCCGAGGAACCGCCAAAACCGCCGAGTCGCATCTCTCGGTGACAAGTCCGCCGCGGTTGGCGGTCCGCCGAAGCAAACACCCCGGGCGTGGACTGCCTAAAACTCTTCGCGTCTTTGCTTTCTTTTCCGACGGCTTCTTTATAACAATCCTCCGATCCTACCACCCCATCCTAACACCATGAAAAACCTCTCCTTTCGGTTCCTCGTTCTTCTCTGCGCTTTCCTCGTCGCCGGCGCTCGACTCGGCTTCTCCGCAGCAGAAGATCGGCAAGCGCACATGGAGGCCGCGCTGAAAGCCCTGCAGGAAGCCAAAAAGTCGGCCACCCCCGCAGCGTCGTTGAAGACCGCCAAAGAGGAATTGCACAAGGCCCGCCATAACAAAGCTGGCGAGCGCCTTGAATCGATCCAGATGGTCGATGAAGCCCTCACCGAAGCCCAGGCTGGCCATCACGAGAAGATGATCCAAAAGGTCGACGCCGCGATTGCCGATCTCCACAACGGCATGGCCCACGCCCCCGGACGCCGATAGGCTTATTTTCGACCGTTTTCGACGGCAATTTTTGGCGGGTTCCTTCGCGCTGCCCTCATTACGAAAGCTTTGCTTTCGTCAAGGAGGGCTGAGGGCGTTTCTTTCCACCCGCCCGACCTATGGCATCACGGCGATTTTAGGATTTCGCTTCCGATAGAGGACATGCGGGCTGAGGGGACTCTCCTCCGGCAACGAGGGATGAAGAAAGTCATCGCCTTCGTTTCTCACAAATCCGAGTCGTTCCATTAAGCGCCGCGACCGGGTGTTGATTGCCGCGGTGAACGACGCCAATTCGGGCAGTTTCAAGTGGTCGAAGGCGAATGACTCCGCCTTCAAGGCTGCGGCATAGGCGAGCCCACGCCCCCAATACTCGCGCCGGAATCTCCAGCCGATTTCCACACACGGAGTAAAGTGGGCCGAAAATCGGGGCTGACTCAAACCGGTGAACCCGGCGAATGCGCCGTCCACCTCGACCGCCCATAGTCCCCAGCCTCGCTCCGCAAAGCGTGCGCGAATCGACTCCAGGAACTCTGCCGATTCGGCCGGGGAGAGAAGCTTCGGAAAAAATTCCATGACCTCTGCATCCGCATTCATCTCGGCGAAAGGTTTCAGGTCTTCGTCGCTCCATTCGCGCAGCACGATTGAGCCGGCGATTTTCATTTGGGGATTTCAGGTTTCAGTGCTGCCCTGCATTATTTCCGCAGCGATTCGATGGCCTTCTCGAACGCCTCGGCCATTTCCTGGCGGTCGCGCTGCTGGTTGGTGAGCTGACGCTGAAAATAGTCATAAGTCAGTTGCCGCTGGGCAGCCGTGATATCGGCCTGGCAAAGGCCCTTCAAAGCTCCAAGGAAATTTTGATCGGCCGCCGCACCGTCTGAGGGGCTGAGGTGTTTCGACCTCACGGCGACCCACTGGTCGACCCGATTCCTGATGAGCGGATTGGCGTTGGCGGTGTTCTTCACCCATTTCTTCTTGCCGATCTCTCCCATGAACCACTCCAAATCGTACGTGAATTTTTGGATGGCTTCCACTTCCGCCGCTTGCGCATAAAATGCCTGCCAGTTCACCGGCTGCCAGGATTTGATGCTATCGAGCCGGTAACCGAAGCGGCGGATGACCGGATCCTTGATTGGCTGGTGAGTTGCACTGTCGTACTTGCGGATAGTGAGATAAGTGGCCACGCCCACGACCTTGCCGCTCTTGAGGTGGATGATCGGGCTGCCGCTGTTGCCGGGTTGGAAGGGCGCATCGACTTCCACGAGATCCGGACCGAGGCCGACGATTTTGCCCTGGATCGTGTTCACCACCCCGGCCCCCTCCGCATTGCCGAGCACCACCACGGGGTCACCGATCGCCACTCCCTTGTCCACGCCGGACATCACCTCCAGCGGCGACACCGCACCCGGCTTGAGCGCCATCAGAAAAATGTCGTGCCCCACCGCCACCGCGGGCGTGCCGATTTGCACCTGCGTGCCGTCGAGCGTCTTGAACATCGCCCCCTTGGTGATCGCGGCGACATGCGCATTTGTGAAAAGGAAAGTCCCCGTGCCGTAGTGCGCGATGAAGCCGCTGCCCGTGCCCTGCGGGGTGGTGACAAACACGAGGTTGGATCGGTTCGCCGTGACGAGATCCGCCGAAGCGGCCGTGTCGGCATTCGCCGTTGCCACCGCCGCCGCCTGCTCCGGCGTGGCGCTGCCGACGCGCTGGCCTTGCCCGCTGTGATAGCCATGGCTGTCGAACCAGGTGAAACCGGCGAGATTCGGCCAGAACCACATGGTAATCCGCTGTTTGTCCGCGCTCTTCGGTCCGTGTTCCAGGAGGTGCACTTCGCCCGTCGTCTTATCGAGAGTCCAGGCATAGCGAAACGTGCCGTTTCCATCAGTCACAGTTCCGTCCGGAAGAAAATGAATCGGCGATTTGGTCTCCGGAAACGACCACGTGGAGTCCATGAGCGTCGCCTCCAATCCCGCTGGCATCTCCCCCATGGCTGGCTGCGGCAGACCCGAGAGCAGAGGCCAACTCGCGAACGAGGCGAGCCAAAAGCCGGCAGAGGATAAACGGAACTTCATACCGAGCGAACGAAACGCCCACGTTACGGCACCAGCAACACCGTCAACTTCTTCGGCCCGTGGGCGCCGAGGACGAGGATGCGCTCGATATCTCCCGTCCGGCTCGGGCCGGTGATGAAGGAGATAAAGCTCGGGTAATTGCCGCGATATTTCTCCGCCAGCGATTCATACGCGGCGGCGAGATCGGTCACGACCTGCGTCTTGTGCGCGACGACCACGTGATGCGGCGGCAATACGCTCAACGCGCGCCCACCCGAACTCCGCCCCGTGATGCAAACCGAGCCCGTCTGCGCGACCAGCGATTCGCATTCCGTGAAACCGGCGTCACAGGTCTCGAGCACTTCTTTCTGATAGCCGTCATCGATGCGCAGCAGCGCGAGCGTTTCGGGCAGATACTCCGCGATCGCCTCGGTCAGCTGGCCCTTGTGCAGCGCCAGCGTCTTCCAATGCCCTTTCTTCGCCAGGTCAGCAATGTATTTGGCGGCGGCTTCCGGCGAGGCGCATTCATGAAACTCCGTCTTTAGCCCCTCCGATTGTTTGGCAAAGAGCGCGATCTGTTCCTTGCGGGTCTTGCCGACGGGCGGCAACCATTCACGGAACGGCGCGGTCAGACCGGTGGGCGCGGGTTTGTCGGGCGTCTCGTGATGACGCGGCGCTTCTTCGCGCAACGCCTCGGTAATACGGCCGAGCACGGCCTCGCGATCTCCATTGGGCGACAACGGATTCATTTCCGCGCCCCTTTTCTCTCACGCCACCAATCGTGGAAGGACTGCGGCGCCGCTTCCGGAAAATCGCGTGTCTTCGTCCACGACTGCACGGGATCGAGCTCCGTGCCGTAGACGAACGGATGGAAAAGCTGCCCGACGGGTGCGAGACGCACGGCCAGCTTGTAGGCCCAAGGTCGTTTCATGAGATGCCGGAAGCCGAACCAGATCAGCTCTTCCCACCACACCTTTTTCTCGGCCACGGCGTTGCGGCGGTTTTGCAGGAGATGATGATGGATATCGATCTTCACCGGACAGGCTTCGGTGCAGGCGCCGCAGAGCGAGGACGCGCCGCTGAGATGCTTCCAATCCTGCAACCCGCGGTAATGCGGCGTGATGACGCTGCCGATGGGCCCCTGATAGGTCGTGCCGTAAGCGTGGCCGCCGATGTTCTTGAAGATCGGGCAGACATTCAGACAGGCGCCGCAGCGGATGCAATGGAGGGCATCGCGCTGCTCGGCGTCAGCCAGCAGGCGCGTGCGATGATTGTCGAGCAAGACGACGTGAAACTCTTCCGGTCCATCGATCTCACCGGCCAGGCGCGGGCCGCCATACATCGAGTTGTAGCAGGTGAGCTGCTGTCCCGTGCCGGCGGTGGCCAGCATCGGCAGGAAGAGCGAGAGATCGGCCAGCCGCGGAACGATCTTTTCGATGCCAATCAGCGCGACGTGAATCTTCGGCAGGGCCGTCGTGAGCCGGGCGTTGCCTTCGTTTTCCGTGATCGAAATCATCCCCGTTTCCGCGACGATGAAATTGCCGCCGGAAATGCCCATGTCAGCATTGATGTAATGCTGCCGCAACACGCGGCGGGCGATCATCGTCAGTTCCTCCGGCGAATCCGTCTTCGCCGAGCCGAGCTCGCGTTCGAAAAGCGCGCTGATTTCATCGCGCTTCAAGTGCATACACGGGAAGACGAAATGGTAAGGCGGCTCGTGCTTGAGCTGCTGGATGAATTCGCCAAGGTCGCTCTCGATGACGTGATAGCCATCCTTCTCCAGCGCGTCGTTGAGGTGAATCTCCTCGCTGGTCATCGCCTTGGATTTGACGATCGATTTCACCCCGCGCTCGCGGGCGAGATTAAGGATGTACTCGCGGGCCTGCGCACTGTTACTCGCCCAAAAAACCTTCCCGCCGCGCGCGGTGAATTTTTCCTCAAACTCGCGCAGGTAGCGGTCGAGATGATTGACTCCCTCGTACTTGATCGTGGCCGCGGCATCGCGCGCATGCTGCCAGCTCGCAAAGGCATTCTCCGTCTTGCCGCGGGCGATCTGGTAATTGCCGAGCGCCTTGCGCACCGCGGCCCGGCGCGGTTCGTCGGCCGTCGTCCGATCCGCGTCGTGTTGAAACTGTTCCTGGGGTTCCTGGAGATGGATCATTGCTGGGCGAGGACTTCGGCGAGGTGCAGGCTCTTCACCACGCGCGGACTGTGTCGGCTGAGATAACCCTGGATTTGCATGAGGCAGCTCGAGTCGTTGCTCACCACATAATCCACGCCCGTCTCGACGATCGAGTTGCACTTCACTTCCGCCATGGCCGTGGAGATTTGCGGATATTTCACCGCGAACATGCCGCCAAAGCCGCAGCACGACTCCGCCTCGCCCATTTCCACCAGCTCCAATCCCTTCACCGCGCGGAGCAGTTCACGCGGCGCCTGCTTCGTGCCGAGTTCGCGCAGGCCGTGGCAGCCATCGTGGAAGGTCACCTTGCCCTCAAAGCGCGCGCCCACGTCGCGCACGCCGAGCTTGTTGACCAGAAATTCGGAGAACTCGTAGGTCTTCGCCGAAAGCTGCCGGGCTGCTTCCTCTTCCGGACGGCCGTGAAAAAGTTCGAGGTAGAACTTCTTGAACATTGCCCCGCAGGAGCCGGAAGCGGAGACCACGACCTCGGCATCGCGGAAGATTTCGAGTTGCCGGGCGGCGACTTCGCGCGCCTCATCCCAATAACCGGAATTGAAAGGCGGCTGACCACAGCAGGTCTGGCCCTCGGGATAATCGACCTCGTGGCCGAGGCGTTCGAGAATTTGCACGATCGACATCGCCACCTTCGGGTAGAGCGAGTCGATAAAACAGGGGATGAAGAGCGTCACGCGCATGGGCGGTCGGGCGAATTGGGCACGTTTGTAATACTCGGAAGCGAACCCAAGCTAAGCAAAAAGAATGTGCGACCGGGAATTTTCAGTTTTCCGATGACCGCGTTTTCGATTAATCGCCCATACAAAAGTCCCCCATGGCCACCCTCCTCCAGCTCCGTAACGTCACCAAATCCTTTGGTGCGGTCCGGGCGTTGCGTGGGGTTTCCTTTGCCTTGGAGGAGGGGGAAGTCCACGCGTTGCTCGGGGGAAACGGGGCGGGCAAATCGACGCTCATCAAGGTCATCACTGGCGCCTACGCGTTGGATGACGGTCAGATTCAAATCGGTGGACAGACAGTTTCGCATCTCACGCCGGCCAGGGCGCGAGCGCTCGGCATCGCCTGTATTTACCAGCAGCCGGCATTGTTTCCCGACTTGAGTGTGGCGGAAAATATCGCGCTGCGTTTGGAAAAGACTTCGCCGCTGCACACCATCGGTTGGGCCGCGCGACAGACTCGCGCGGAGGAGTTGCTCCACCGCATCGGGGCGGAGATCGATCCTGCGGCGGAAGTGCGGACGCTTTCCATGCCCGAGCAGCAACTCGTGGAAATCGCCTGCGCACTCGGCGCTGGCGCCCGCGTGGTCATCATGGATGAGCCGACGGCCTCGCTCACTCAGAAAGAGCAGCACCTGCTCTTCGCCGTCGTGCGCGACCTGCGCGCGCATGGCGTGGGCGTGATTTATATTTCGCACCGGCTGGAGGAAATCTTCGCCCTGGCCGACCGCGTCACCGTGCTGCGCGACGGCGAGTCCGTCGGCACGAACCCGGTGGATGCCATCAACGAAGCGATGTTAATCAAGATGATGGTCGGCCGCGAAGTCGCCGCGATTTACCCGCTGGCGCAGAGTGCGCCTGGGGAAAGCCGGCTCACGCTGAAGAAGGTGGGTTGCGTGCAGAGCGGCGTGCACGGCATCGATCTCGAATTGCGTGCCGGAGAAATCGTCGGCCTGGCGGGCCTGGTTGGCGCGGGGCGGACGGAATTGGCCCGGATCCTTTTCGGGCTCACGCCCGCGGATGCCGGTGAAATCCAGCTTGGCGGGCAAGCCGTGCAGATCACCGATCCGCGATCGGCCATCGCGCACGGCATCGCTTATGTGCCCGAGGATCGCCGCCGGCATGGCGTGATCATGGAGATGTCCATCGCCGCAAATACCACGATGGCCATTCACGCGCAGATCTTTCCCGGGACGTGGCTGCGTTCCGCAGCGGAGCGGCAGTTGACCCTCGATTTCATTCGCGACCTCGGCGTGAAAGCCGCCGGGCCGCAGGCTCCGGGCGGAAGTCTGAGCGGTGGCAACCAACAGAAAATCGCCCTGGCCCGTTGGCTGGCCACGAAGCCGAAAGTGTTGATCCTCGATGAACCGACCCAGGGCGTCGACGTCGGAGCGAAGAGCGAGATTTACAAAATCATCCGCCATCTCGCCGCGGAAGGACTCGCGGTGCTGATGATTTCCAGCGACCTGCCCGAAGTGCTCGGGATGAGCGATCGCATCCTCGTGATGCGCGGCGGAACAATCGTCGCGGAATTCGCGCGGGGCGCTGGCGCGCATGAAGTCATGGCCGCCGCGCTCGGTCAGAAAAAGGAGGCGGCGTAGAAAACATGGCTGTCGATTCCAGATACAGCGTCCCGATGCGCTTGCGTTTTGGAGTGCGGCGGTGCTCCGCCGCTTTTCGAGAACCGGCTTCCAAGGCGGCCGAGCACCGCCGCACTCCAAAACGCAAGCGCCGAATCTACTCCTCCGCGATTTCGATCTAATGCAAAAGTACTCCCGCGAAATTTCCGTGGCGATCGTGCTGGCGCTTCTGCTCCTGGTCATGGCCATTGCGGCGCCGGCATTTTATGAGCCGCAGCCATTGCTCTCGCGGCTGGCCCGCGAGGCTCCGACGCTCATTGTCGCGTGTGGCGTGGCGTTGGTCATGGTAGCTCGAGAAATCGATATCTCCATCGGCTCCATCTTCGCGCTCTGCGGTGTTTGCGCCGGGTTGCTCGCCGGCTCCGGATGGCCGCTGATCGCGGTCTGCGGCGTGGTCGTGCTCATCGGTGCAGTGCTGGGGGCGATGAATGGCGCGCTCGTCGCGGGCCTCCGTTTGCCGAGTATCGTCGTGACTCTGGCAACCATGGTCATCCTGCGCGAAGGACTGCGCTGGAAACAGCAGGGTGCGTTCATCAATCTGCCCGACGCCTGGCAGTGGTTCGGGCTCAGTCAGCGCGGAGGGCAATGGACGCTCATAGCGTGTGCGCTGATCCTCCTCGCGGTGCTGGCCTGGGTCTCGCGCAATCTGGCGGCTGGCCGTTTCCTTTACGCCGTGGGCTCGAATGCGGAAGCGGCGCGGCTCGCCGGTTTGCGACCGCGCTGGATCACGCTGGCGGTGTTCGTCTTCATGGGCGCACTGGCGGGTCTGGCGGCGTTGCTGAATGTCGTGCAATCGCCGCAGGTCGATCCGAAATCCGGCACGGGACTGGAACTCAAAGCCATCGCCGCGGCGGTCGTTGGGGGCGTGGCGGTGTCCGGTGGGCGGGGGAATTTGTGGGGTGTCTTTGTCGGCGTCCTGTTGCTGGCCTGCATCAATCCCGCGCTCACTTACCTGCACGTGGAAGCCTATTGGGAAAAAGCCATCCAGGGTGCGATCATCCTCCTCGCGGTGATCTTTGATGGATTGCGCAACCGCCGCTCGACGAACTGAAATGGCTGCCTCCGAAAACACCACTCCGCGCCGCCACGCGATCGGCGAAGTCCTCTTTCGTCACGAGACCATCCTGCTCCTCGTCCTCATCGCGGAATGGTTTTATTTCAACTCCGTCGGACGCCGTTTCGGCACGCTCGACAATACCTTTGAGATCATGCGGCACTCCGCGGAGATCGGCCTGCTCGCCCTGGTCATGACGCCGATCATCCTGACCGGCGGAATCGATCTCTCGGTCGGCTCGCTGCTGGGATTGTGCGCGATTCTTTTCGGCAAGCTGTGGCGCGACGCGGGCATGGCCCTGCCGCTGGCGGCGGGGTGCACGCTGCTCATCGGGGCACTGGCGGGTGGCTTGAACGCGGTCCTCATCGCCCGGCTCCGCTTGCCGGCGTTGATCGTCACGCTCGGCACCTATTCGCTCTTCCGCGGATTGGCCGAGGCGATTACTCGCGGTGTTGATACCTTCACCAACTTTCCCGACTCGTTCCTCGCGCTCGGCCAGCAGCACTTTGCCGGGCTGCCGACGCAGGTCTGGTTTTTCCTCGTGGTGACCGTGGTGATCTGGCTGCTCGTGCATCGCACCACGTTTGGGCGTTCACTGCGGGCGATCGGTTTTTCGCCGGAAGGCGCGCGCTACGCGGGTTTGCCCGTCGAGCGGCGCATCGCCCAGGCGTACATTCTTGCCGGTGTGGTTTCGGCCCTCGCGGCGATCATCTATACCGCGCGGCTGGGGCAGGCGAAGGCGGATGCGGGCACGGGGTACGAGCTTTTCGCCATCACCGCGGTGGTGCTCGGCGGCACGAGCATTTTCGGCGGCGTCGGCACGGTGCATGGCACGCTGTTCGGTGTCGCGGCGATTGCCGTGCTGGACAATGGACTCGTCCACGCCCGCCAGCCGCGCGAGATGGCCGGCATGCTCACGGGTGTGCTGCTGCTCGCGGCCCTTGGCGCCGGCGCCCTCCCAAAGCTGCTGGCCAAGCTGCGCGGGCCGCGCCATTCTTCCGCTCCTCCCTCATGAAACGTTTCCTTTCCCTCGCTCTCTGCGCTTCGCTCGCGATTCTTTCGGCCTGCAACAAATCCCCGGAGAGCAGCGCCAGCAACGGGTCGGGCGGCAAGAAGCTGACCATCGCGCTCATGCCCAAGAGCAAGGGCAACGCGTATTTCATCTCCTGCAAAGCGGGCGCGGATGAAGCGGCCAAGGAACTCAATGTCGATCTGCTTTTCGATGGGCCGACCGATCCCGATCCGGCGAAGCAAAACGAGATCATCGAAACCTGGACCACGCTCGGGGTCGACGTCATTGCCGCGGCTTGCGAGAACAAGGAAGGCATTTCCACCGCGTTGAAGAAGGCGCGGTCGAAGGGCATCAAGGTCGTCACTTACGATTCCGATGCGAATCCCGATGCGCGCGATTTCTTCGTCAACCAGGCGACGCCGGAAGGGATCGCGGAAACGCTGATGGATGAAGCCGCGCGCCTCACCGACAGCGAGGGCGAGTTTGCCATCATCACCGCGTCGCTCACCGCGGCGAACATGAACGAATGGCGCAAGCACATCGAAGCGCGGCTGGCGGAGAAATATCCGAAGATGAAGCTGGTGGACACGAAGCCGTGCGATGACTTGAAGGACAAGGCGCAGGCGGAGGCAACGAATCTGATGAGCGCCTATCCGAATCTGAAACTCATCATGGCGATTTGCTCGCCGGCGGTGCCCGGTGCGGCGGAAGCGGTGAAGCAGGCGGGGAAGACCGGCGCGGTGAAAGTGATCGGTCTCGGCTTGCCGAGCGAGAATCGCAAATACGTCCACGAAGGCGTGACCCAGAGCGTGGTGCTGTGGAAGACGAAGGACCTGGGTTATCTGACCATCCACGCCGCGGCGGATTTGGCGAACGGTCAGCTCAAGCCCGGGGCGAAGGAATACAACGCCGGCCGGCTCGGTAATTTGAAAGTCGAAGGGGACAGCATCGTCCTCGGAAAGCCGTTTATCTTTAACAAGGACAACATCGATCAGTTTGATTTTTGAGAGCGGCAGCGCGGCTGAATGAAACGCCGGGACGCAGCGCGGCACGGCCGCAACCAAAAGAATTTCAAACGCAGAGGCCGCAGAGGCGCAGAGAAGAAATGCGCGTGGCAGAGCGCCAAACACGGAGGGATGCGCTTCTGCGCGTCCCACTTTTTCCCGCCGCCTTCGCCCGTGAAGAATGGGAGCGCGCAGAAGCGCGCCCCTCCGTTTGGCGCGCGGCGGAAGCGTCCGCAATTAACGCTGAATCGGAATCGGCCCTCTGCTCAAACCCATCGGCGCTTCTTCGATATTCGCGGTGATGGTCATCTCCTGGGTTCCGCGCAGGATGCGCAGTTCGACTTTCGCATCCACTTCGACTTCGGCGATGTGGCTGCGCAGGGAATAGAGATTGGGGATGGGGTGGCCGTTGAAGCCGCGGATGAGGTCGTACGGTTTCAGGCCGGCTTTGGCGGCGGGTGAATTGGGAACGACTTCGGCGATGACCACCCCTTGCGCATCGGGGAAGCCGAGTTGTTTGGCGATCTGCGGCGTATTGTCGACCATCGAAATGCCGAGATAGCCGCGCACGATGCGGCCTTTCTTGAGCACGCTTTCCAAGGCGTGCCGGGCGAGATTGGAGGGGATGGCGAAGCTGATGCCCAACCAAGTGCCGTCGCTCGAGGAAAAGATCGAGCTGTTGATGCCGATGATCTCGCCCTTCACGTTGAGCAGCGGACCGCCGGAGTTACCCGGATTCACGGCGGCATCGGTCTGCAACAATTCGACGACGCTGTCTTTGACCGCGCGTCCTTTGGCGCTGATGATGCCTTGCGTGACCGTTTCCTGCAGGCCGAACGGATTGCCGATGGCGAAGACCAGTTGCCCGGGGCGCACCGAGTCGCTGTCGCCGAAAGGGAGCGGTTCGAGTTTGTCCGCGGTGATTTTCAGCACGGCGATGTCGAGCCCCTGATCCGACCCGATGACCTGGGCGGGCACCGTGCGGCCGTCAGTAAGCTGCACCACGATCTCGTCCATGTTGTCGATGACGTGGTAATTGGTGAGCACGTGGCCTTCGCTCGAAACAATGACGCCCGAGCCGAGCGAGTGCGTGGGCTGGGTAAGATTGCCGCGCCCCAGACGCTGTAGCAGCAGGGCGAGCGACGGATTGATGTTGGGCGCATTGCGCGTGGTGGTGATGCTGACCACCGAGGGGACAACGGCTTGCACGAGCCGGGTGTATTCGGAGTCGAGCGCGGCGAGGACCTGCAAGTCTTTCGGGTCGACGCGCGGCCCGGCCGCCGGGGTGAAGGGTTCGCTGTGGCTTGGGCCGTGCAGGCGATTGCCGAGTTGGGACCAGCGGTAAACCCCGAAGGCGATGAGGGCGGCGACGATGAAAATGAAAAGAGAACGGCGCATGAGGGAGCTAGCTGACTTGTGAAAGCATGAGTTTGCGGGTCTCGGCAAGGACGCGCCGGAAGCGTTGGTTTTCCGGGCGCTCGAGTTGCGAGTCGCGCTCGAAGAGCAGGAACGCGGCGTTGCGGGCGAGGCGCATGAGTTCGTGGTCGGATAACGGGTCGCCGAGCTTGAGCGGTGGGAGTCCGCTCTGCGCGGTGCCGAGGATATCGCCTGGGCCGCGCAATTTCAGATCGGCTTCGGCGATTTCGAAGCCGTCCGAGGTCGCCTCGAGGATACGTAATTTTTCCGCGGTCTCGGCCTCGGCCTTGGGCGAGCGCAGGAGGATGCAGTAGCTCTTGTGCTGGCCGCGGCCGATGCGTCCGCGCAGCTGGTGGAGCTGCGCGAGGCCAAAGCGCTCGGCATTTTCGATGAGCATGATGTTGGCGTTCGGGACGTCGATGCCGACTTCGATGACCGTCGTGGCAATGAGCGCCTTGGTCTCGCCGCTCCGGAATTTTTCCATGATCGCGTCCTTTTCCTCCGGGGCGATGCGGCCGTGGAGCAGCGCGCAGGACATGGGGGCGAGGAGTTCCTGCCACTTGGCAAACTCGGTGGCCGCGGCTTTGGCCTCGAGTTTTTCGGATTCGTCGATGAGTGGATAGACGACGTAGGCCTGCCGTCCCGCTTCGAGATGTTCGCGCAGGAATTTCACCGCGTCGGGTAACTTCGCGGCCTCGCGCACGCCGGTGACGATCTTGCCGCGATGGGCCGGCAATTCGTCGAGCGTGCTCACATCAAGGTCGCCGTAGAGGGTCATGGTCAGCGTGCGCGGGATGGGCGTCGCGGTCATCACGAGGACGTCCGGGGCCACTCCTTGATTACGCAACCGCGCGCGTTGGAGGACGCCGAATTTGTGCTGTTCGTCGATCACCGCCAACCCGAGCCGGGTGAAACCGGCTCCCTCATACAGCAGCGCATGCGTCCCGACGAGTATGTGTGGCTCAGATTCAGGCAGCGGGTCGAAAGCAGACGTCCGGGGAGCGCACCGCGCCGCGTTTTCAAATAGCGGAAGAGCCGAACTGTCTTCGCGGCGGGCGCCGGTGCGGAGAGAGACGCGCAGGCCGAGGGGTTCGCAGAGGCGCAGGAAATTGAGGTAGTGCTGCTCGGCGAGGATCTGCGTCGGGGCCATGAGCGCGGCCTGGTAGCCGGCTTCGACGGCGAGGAGCATGGCGCTGAGGGCGACCAGCGTTTTGCCGGAACCGACGTCGCCGTGCAGGAGACGATTCATTGGGCGCGGGGCGGCGAGATCGGCGCGGATTTCGCCGATGGACCGTTGCTGGGCGCCGGTGAGCGGGAAGGGGAGCGAAGCGTGCAGGCGCTGCATCAGCGTATCCGCTACGAAATGGGATGCGCCGGGTTGGCTGATCTGCTCGGCGCGCTTGGCGGCGACGCACAATTGCATACCAAAGAATTCCGTCAGCACGAGATGGCGGCGGGCCCTGGCCAACGTCTCCGGGCTGTCGGGAAAATGCAACTGCCGCAGGGCCCAGCCGCGTGGGGTGGTATCAAGCGAATCGGGGATCAGGGACTCGAGGGGCGATTTTTCCATGTGCTCCAGCACGTCCCAGATCAGCCGGCGCATCACGCGCGGCGACAGTCCTTCGGTCGCCCGATGAATGGGCGTGAGCCGGTTGAGATGCAGCGACACCTCCGCGTCGTTTTCCACGATTTCGAATTCCGGGTGCGCAATGACTACGCTGGACCCACTGCGTTTCGGCTTCCCGTAAACGACCAGTCGCTGGCCGGTGACGATCATTTTTTCCACCCAGTGGGCATTGAACCACCGGCAGGTGATCGGCTGGCTCAGCGCGTGCGCCTCTTCCTCTTCCAGGATGACATCGAACATCTTCTGCCACCCTCGAATCCGCCGCAGGCTGGTCTTTTTGACGATCCCGCAGACGCAGACCGGCTCCTCGCTGTCGCCTGTGGGAAAGTGATCGAAGCGCGTCCGGTCCTCGTAGCGCTTGGGGAAGTGGGTCAGCAACCCGTCGACCGTAGTAATACCGACCCGCTCCAACTGGCGCCGCCGTGGGACGGGAATCCAGTCCAATTCAGAGAGGGGCGTGGCAGCGTGCACAGGGCAGCTTAACGGCATTCCTCGGCCCGGACGCAAAATAAATCCCGGGGTTGGGCCAGAATCCTGCTTTGATAAAATTTTGAAGGTGCGGGAAATGGCGGTTGACGATCCTGTCAACCGCGCTACCGTCCGCGCTTTCCTAGCGTAATGAACCAGAAAATTCGCATCTGCCTTATTCTGTGTCTCTTGGCCATGTTGACCCCGATCTGTGGGCACGCCGCGGCCAGCGATTCTCTGTACAATCCCAAGACCGCTCAGAAGCTGGACCCTGACCAGGTGCACCAGTTTGGACCCCAGTCCGGCCGGTTCCGTTACGATCAGCGGATGATCCATGCGGCCGAGATCGCCTCCGCCCGGGCGAAGAAGCATTCCACCAGCCGCTGCTGGCACTACGTCAAGGACGCCCTCGTCGCGGCGCACATCATTTCGACCCGTCCGGTCACGACCTATGCCAAGGAAGCAGGCGGCGAACTCACCAACAGCTTTGGTTTCCAGAAGCTGAAAGAGACGGACCCGTGGAAAGCTCCGCTTGGCTCGGTCATCGTCTATGGCGGTCGCGGTGCGGGCCACGTCGAGTTGCGCACGGCGCAAGGGTTCGTCAGTGATTTTGTTTCGCCGCGTCCGTCCCCGCGTCCGCTCATTGGCATTTACATCAAGCCCAAGGCTTGATCGGGAAGGCGGTCCTTCGGTTGCGGATCGTGCCCAACGCGCGTCGCAGCGAAGTCGTGGGCGTCCATGGTGACGCCATCAAAGTGAAGGTGCAGGCCCCGGCGATGGACGGAAAGGCCAACGAGGCGTTGTGCGACTTTCTCGCCGAGGCGCTGGCGGTGCCGAGGCGCGCGGTCGAAATTGTCGCCGGACAAAAGTCGCGCGACAAACTAGTGGCCATCGCGGACTTGGAAACGGACGAGGCGCGACGGCGGTTGCTCGGCAAATTGCAGCCGTAATTTCACCGATGATAAAAAAGTGCAAAAACCGGTTTTCAGCAGTTGCAATGGGTGACAAGCGAGGCTAGCAAAGCACCCCTATGTCCAACCAACCCTCCAATCAACAAGTCCTTCAGGTTCGTTACGACGACCTCAAGGCAAGCTACGCGAACCACGTTTTGGTCAGTGTCGGTGCCGAGGAAGTCTATCTCGATTTCACCTCGGGCATCGTTGCTGATCGTCCCGGCGTGTCCGTTCTGCCGATCCACACCCGCATCACCATGACTCCCTCGGGCGTCGTGCGTCTCGCCCAGCTCCTCGCTCAGACCTGCCAGAACTTCCAGGTCGTGAACGTGAACCCGCCGCCGCAAGAGCCGCCGACGCAGGTCGCGCAGCCTCCGGTCGAACTGCCGGAAAAGAAAGAGAAGAAGTAATCTCGACGCGGTCTTGACCGCGGATTTTCCCATCCAACTTCCACCCGTCGTCCCCGCCGTGCTACGGCTTTGGGGACGGCGGGTGGATTTTTAGTAAGAACCCCAAAGACCTGCTACCAGTGATCCGCACCGCTTTCGTTCTCGGCGCCGGCCTCGGCACGCGACTCAAGTCGCTCACCGCGCGTCGCCCGAAGCCGCTCATCCCGGTCGCCAATCGGCCGCTGATCACCTACGCCTTCGATCACCTCATTGACGCAGGCGTCGAGCGGCTCGTCGTCAATACGCACTGGCGTTCCGAAGCGTATGCCCGCTTTTTCCCCGACGGGAATTACCGCGGAGTCCCGCTCGCCTTTCGCGCTGAGCAACCCGAGGTGCTGGAGACGGCCGGTGGTATCTGGAATGTGCGCGACCTCCTCGGTGCGGGGACGTTCCTCGTCTACAACGGCGACATCCTCAGCGACCTGCCGCTGGCGGGCGCAATCCGCGCGCATGTCGACTCCGGCAATGAAGTCACCATGGTGCTGCGCTCCTCGGGGGGACCGCTGCAAGTCGCCTTCGATACCGCGACGGGTCGCGTCACCGATATCGGTGGTCGAGTTGATGCTGCTGCCGGCCCTCGTTTTCTTTTCTCCGGTATTTACCTGGTGAATGCCGAGTTCATCGCGCGCATTCCGGCGGCGACAAAGATCAGCGTCGTCCCGATTTTCTGCGACATGATCCGCGCGGGCGCGAAGCTCGGCGGCATCGTCATCGATGAAGGCCACTGGTGGGATCTCGGCAACCGCGACAACTATCTTGCCGTCCACACAGCACTGGCCGCTCAGGAGCCCGCTCCCTGGATTCATCCCACGGCGCAAATCGCGCCCACCGCCACCATTAGCGGCGCCACGGCCATCGGCCCGGGCGCCCGTGTGGGGGAGCACGCCAGTGTAAATGATTCTTTGGTGTGGGAAGGCGCGGAAATCGCTTCTGGTACTCTCCTCAATCATTGTATTATCACCGACAGCCAGCGCGTGGAGGGTATCCACTCCCACGCTGACTTCTAAGACGCGTCCTGAAAATGCCCGGCGTTCTTAATCGTAATTTTTATCTCAACCCATCCAGAGAGGATTGGGAGTAAGATGACGATTAAGATTAAGAGCCCGCCCACCCTTTAGCCACCTACCGCCAAACCGATGGCTCCTGTTTCTCAACTCATCGAAAAAACCGTCACCCGCTTTCCGCGTTTTGCGCGGCAGGAGATCATCGTCCATCCGCTGGAAAAAGGCGGCTCGGACCGGAAATTCTACCGCATGGCGTTCAATGACGACGATCACTCGATGATCCTCGCCAAGTACGGCCGTCAGCGGGAAGAAAACCGCCACTATGTAGCCATCGCGCGTTTCCTCGCCGGTGTCGGCGTGCGCGTGCCGGAGATTTATTTTCACGACGACGAGGAAGGGCTCATCTGGATGGAAGACCTCGGCGATCGCGACCTCTGGAGCTATCGCAACGAACCGTGGCCGGTGCGCCGCGGGCTTTATCACAATACGCTCGATCAGATTCTGATCCTGCACACCCGTGCGCATCTCGCCACGCCCGTTGAGTCGCCGCAACTCCAGGCCGAGTTCAACGCCGAGCTCTATCGCTGGGAACAGAATTACTTTTTCGAAAACTGCCTCGGTCGTCACTTCGGTCTCAGCACCGATGTCATCGAGGAAAAGTGCGACCGCGCGCGTCTCGGCGAAATCGCCGGACAACTCGCCGCGCTGCCGCGCTGCTTCGTGCACCGCGATTTTCAGTCGCAGAATATCGTCATCAAGGACGGGACCGCCTGCTTCATCGATTTCCAGGGTATGCGCCCGGGCCTGCCGCAATACGACCTCGCGTCGCTGCTCTACGATCCGTACGTGCAACTGCCCGAGAGCGAGCGTCAGGAGTTGCTCAATCACTATCTGGAAGAACTCGCCGATCTCGGCGAACCGGTGCGCCCGGATTTCGCCGCCATCTACGATCTCTGCGCCATGCAGCGCCTCATGCAGGCCCTCGGCGCCTACGGCTTCCTCGGCCACGTCAAAGAGCGTCCGCATTTCCTCGAGCACATCCCCGCCGCCCTCGCCTCGCTGCGCGAAGTGCTCGCACGCGTCCCAGGCGTGGAACATCTCCGCGAGCAACTGGCGGGGCTGTAGAATTTTTACAGGTTCGAGGGAGCCTGGCTCCGTTGCATTGCGGACTTCCATTGCAGCGCAGAGAGCTGCTGCACCAGCAGATGGCGATGATGTTCAGCGGTAAACGGGAGACATCGGAAATGATGTCGACCTGGCGAAGGAACACGGAGGGGTGGCTGTCGATATGCAGGGTGAAACGCGCGACAAAGTAGTTGAAAGCGCTCGTCAAAATCCAAAACGTCCACCACCAGCCGACCAGCGGGCTGGCCCGGGTGGAACGCCTGCCTTGCGGGTTGGCACTTCCCTTCCAGATCTCCTTCATCGCCTGGTACGGTTTCCAGAGCGAGAGGATCGGGATGAAATAGTAGCCGACGGCCAGACCTGCCGAGAAGGACAGTCTGCGCCCGCTCAAGGCGCGCACGTTGCGCGCGAGCCGGTAGATCCAGAAGCAAAAGAAAACAATCGTGACGGCGTAGGTAGCCAGCCAACTGATGGAGAGGAGGAAGTGCCAGCTCTCGCTGGTTAAAAGCGGGCCATTGATTTCCAGAGCGGGCTGCGGAAGGCGTTCGAGCAGCTGGATCTGTTGGTATTCGAACCAGATTTTTACTCCGGCGAGCAGCGTCAGGGTGACGATCAAAATCGTGATGCAATGGCCGAGCAGTTGGGGAGAGCGGAAGCCTTCCGGCGGAGTGGAACCAGTTTCAGTCGAACTGACGGTAGACGTTGTGGTTGCGGCAGCGGGAACCGGCGGAGGACTGACCTGGCCCATCGCCGGTGGCGGTGGAGGCGGTGTCTGCGTCGCGGCGGAAGACCTTTTGAACAGACCATCCAGAGTGGTCTCTTGCGCGGGTGCCCACCTTTTCAGGCTGCGGGTCCAGACGCGCGTCTGCGGCGTGATGACGCCAGTTTGCACCAGGTCACGGATCTCCTCCCGGCTCAGCGGGCCTTTGGATTCTCCATTTTCTTCGTAGTGCCAAATTGCGTTCACTGCACCGTTACTAGCGGGCCCGGGTGAGGGGATTCACGCTTAAAAGGAGATGGCTTGGGCTGCGGTAAGATTTCCGGCCCGGTGCTGGGCGATTGCCGCCTGGCGGGCTGGCTCAAGGGTCAGCACGGCCATGCGCGGGAAACTCAGTGGTGGTTCAGCTTGATGCCGCGCTGGCCGTAGGCCACGTCGAAGAGAATCGGCACGCCGGCAAATTCCTCCAGCACGCCGCGATTGGTCGTCGTGGCGATGTCTTCGTCCGCGGAGGGGTGATTGAGGATGAGTCCCGCACATTCGAGTCCGCGGGCGCGCACCGCGGCGACGGTGAGCAAGGCGTGATTAAGCGCCCCGAGCCGATTGGCCACGACGATGGCCACGGGCAACCCGCATTCCACCGCCAGATCGGCAATGTAATAGTCGCGCTCGATGGGCACGAACCAACCGCCCGCGCCTTCGACGATGACGGATTCATGAATCGCTCGCGCCCGCTGAAACGACTCGCGAATGAGCGCCAGATCGATATGGCGATTTTCGATGAGGCTCGCCGTGTAAGGCGCCGCCGGCGTCCGCAACCACACCGGGTTCACGTCGTTCAACTCGATGGCTCCCTCCGCTGCGGCGTGCAGCAGCGTAGCGTCATCGCGGTCGCCGCAGCAGATGGGCTTGAGCCCCACGCAATCGCGCCCCTCCGCGCGCAAAGCGCGGACGAGCAACGAGGCGATGTAGCTCTTGCCAACGTTGGTATCGGTGCCGGTGAGGAAAAGATTCATGGGAAGTGGCTCACTATCGAGCCACAAGGTTCTATGCGGCCAGTGGGTCGCAGCAATGCCTATCGCTCGTCAAGTCCGCTTATAGATCTCGCGCCGGTCTGGGCGCAGATCCGTGACCGATTGGAATGCAGTTCGTGGGCCTTCCTCTAGGAGAAGGGATTGGTAATTGTCAATGTTCCCTCAATAATTTGCCCGGCACAGAGATCTTCTGAATAGAGTCGATTGCAACCCGCGGCCAAGGCAGCCGCCACGATCAGGGAGTCCCAAAACGACAAACGGTTTGTTTAGCGACCGCGCTCGTTGGCTTGATCCCGCGTCAAAGGAACAAAATCAGACACCTCTACCGGTGAAACAAGCAACTCGGAGATGAAGTCGTCCTGCGGTTCGGCTCCGCCTTTCACTAAAATCACATGAACTCTTCCTTCAAAAGCCGCACTCCGCGCTTCAGGAGGGAGAGCTAAAACCCCTTCGTGGATTTCAGCATCGAATTGCATCGCGGTCATAAAAGAAGAGTGCTTCGGCCCTGACGAAAAAGCAAGAAACGGGCTTACACCCCGATCAGCTCCTGAATCTCCCCCGCAATCCGATCAGCTTGCAGATTGATGCGGTCGCCGTCGCGGCCTTCGATGAGCAGGCGGATTTTCGGTTCGGTGCCGGAATAGCGGAGCAACACGCGGCCGGCGCCGGCCAGTTCCTTTTCCGCTTCCTCCAGGAGTTTCGTCACGGTGGGCAGGCTTTCGAGCGGCTTCTTCTCGCGCACCTTCAGGTTGCGCTGGGCCTGCGGATATTTCGCCAGGCAGGCCTTCAGCTCGCTCAACGGCTTGCCGGTTTCGGCCATGATGCGCAGAATCTGCAGCGCGCTGACAATGCCGTCGCCGGTGGTGGAGAAGTCGCGGAAGATCATGTGGCCGCTTTGCTCGCCGCCGACATTGAGCTCTCCCTTCATCATCGCCTCGATCACGTAACGGTCGCCGACCTTGGTGCGGAGCACCCGGCCGGAATGCTTTTGCAGCGTCTCATCGAGACCGAAATTGCTCATCACCGTGGCGACCAGGGTATTCTGCGCGAGGCAGCCGCGCTTGAGAAAATCGATTGCGGCGATGGCCATGATCTCGTCGCCATCCACCACTTCGCCGTGCTCGTCGCAGAGCAGCACACGGTCGGCGTCGCCGTCGTGGCTGATGCCCACCTGCGCCTTGGTCTCCTTGACGATGCGCTGGATTTCCTCCGGATGCGTGCTGCCGCATTCGCGGTTGATGTTGCGGCCATTCGGCGTGTTGTGGGCGACGATGATATCGGCGCCCAGCTCACGCAGAATGCACGGCGTGGATTTGTAAGCCGCGCCATTGGCCACATCCACGGCGACGCGCATGCCATCGAGCGTACGCCCGCGCGGGAAACTCTGCTTGGCAAACTCGACGTAGCGTCCCAGCGCGTCGTCGATACGCGTGGCGCGGCCGATCTTGCCGGCAGTCGGCCGGATCGATTCGATCTCGCCGCTGAAGACGAGGTGCTCGATGCGTTGCTCAATCTCGTCGTCCAGCTTGTAGCCATCGGGACGGAAGAACTTGATGCCGTTGTCCTCGTAAGGATTGTGCGAGGCGCTGAGCACGATGCCGGCGTCCGCGCGCAGGGAGCGGGTGATGTAGGCCACGCCCGGCGTGGGCAGCGGCCCGATGAGCAACACATCCGCCCCAAGTGACATCACGCCCGCGGCCAGGGCATTTTCCAGCATGTAACCGGAGAGGCGTGTGTCCTTGCCGATGACGATGGTGGTGCGGCCGCCGGAGCGCCCGGCGAGCAGGCTCATCTGCGCGAAGACATGCGCGGCGGCGCGACCGAGTTTGAGCGCGGTCTCAGCCGTGACCGGCTCGATGTTTGCCGTGCCGCGGACACCGTCCGTGCCGAAGATCTTGCGTCCGCCGTTCCCGTTTTCGGCCTTGGGAGTGGGTTTATTTTTTGGGGCTGCCATTAATGCTGAAATCGACTTTGTTTTTCCCATCGGTGGGCTTGCTTAACTCAAACTGAAAACTAGAAGGCAAGGCGGTCGGTACCACTCTCCGATGAATGACCAGCCACAGAATGACGGCGAGAACCAGGGACAGGAGTTTTGCCAGCCAGTTGTTTAGAATCACTTTCATCTTTCAGGGCGAAAAGTTCGGCAAGGCGATGGTCGAAACTTTCCGGGTCGAAGCTTCTTTCGATCAGGCCGCGATGACAAATCGAAACGATGCCCGTCTCTTCCGAGACGACGATGACGATGGCATCGCTTTCCTCGGTGAGACCCAGCGCCGCGCGGTGCCGGAGCCCCAAGGCGCGGTCGAGATCGGCCCGCTGGGTGATAGGAAAAATGCAGGCCGCGGAAATGATGCGGTCGTTGCGGATGATGATACCGCCATCGTGCAAAGGTGTCTTGGGAAAGAAAATGCTCACCGCCAGCTCCGTGGAGAGTGCGCAATCGGTCTTCACGCCGCTCTCGGCGAAGGCCTCGATGTTTTGCCCGCGCTCGATGGCGATGAGGGCGCCGAGTTGGCGATTGGCGAGATCAAAGGTGATCTCGCGCACCAGGTCGAGCGTGGCCCGGCTCTGGTTGCTGGCGCCGAAAAGGCGATGTCCGCCGAGCGCGGCCAGGCCGCGTCGCAACTCGGGTTGAAAGAGGATGACCAGGGCGATGATGACCACGTTGGACAGGCTCTCGACGATCGTCCGGATGACGATGAGGTCGAGCGCGCGGGAGAGCATGTTCAACGCGAGAAACAGGACGACCAGGCCGATGAGCACATTGCCGCCGGGCGTCCCCCGGAAGGAGCGCCACGTGTAGTAGATCGCCACGGCGAGCAGGACGATCTCCACGGCATCGCGCCAATGGGCATGGATGAGCTGGAGGACGTTCACGCCACGACCTCCGGTTCGAGAATGGCCTCCGTCATGCGGAGCGCTTCGGAATTCGGCCGGGCCTCGTGGACGCGGAAGACATTGGCCCCCCGGGTGCGCCCATAACTGGTCAGCGCGACGGTCGGCCACGCACGATCCGCCCATTCACTACTGCCCACGACCTTGCCGAGAAAAGATTTGCGCGAGACCCCCAAAACCATCGGTCGTCCGCCGACCCTCATGGCATCGAGGTTCCGCAGCAGAGCCAGATTGTGCTCCACCGTTTTTCCAAAGCCAATGCCGGGGTCGAAAGCGAGACGCATGGGGTCGATGCCGCACGCTAGGCACGCTGTAAAAGTTTGTCGAAAAAAATTCGTGATTTCCGCCACAACATCGTCGTAGTGGGGCGCTTGCTGCATATCCCGCGGGGTGCCCTGCATATGCATCGCAATGGCGCCCGCGCCGGTCGTTTGCACCACCTCGCGCATGGCGGGATCGCGCAGGCCGGTGATGTCATTGACGATCCCGGCTCCGGCTTCGACCGCGGCACGCGCCACGGCCGGTTTCATCGTGTCGATGGAAACGATGAAATCGTCGGCCCCAGCCAGGCGCGCGATGACCGGCAGCACGCGCCGCAATTCCTCCGCCTCGGGAACCGGCTCGGCTCCCGGCCGGGTCGATTCACCGCCGACGTCGATGATCTCGGCGCCTTCCGCAGCCAATTGCCGGGCGTGAGCCACGGCCCCTTCGGTGTCGAGGAACTGGCCGCCATCCGAAAAGGAATCGTGGGTCACATTCAGCACGCCCATGATGAGTCCCCGGTGGGCGAGATCGAAGGTGCGGGTACGGGTTTGCCAGAGCATCACAAGGGGCATCGCGTGTGTTTACGGTCTGCGCAAGGTGAGAATGGTTTCGCGCGTAACTTTACCCAGGTCCCGTGGTTCCATTTTCCGAATCCTTCCCCTCTATGAAAACCCTCATCGCCATCCTCACCTTCCTTGCCGTCGTCCTGGTCATGCCCGCCATGGCCGGAAAGAAGGGCAATAAATCAGCCCAGGACACCGCCCCGGAACTAAAGATCCTCGAAGTGAACGCTGTGGGCATTAGCGTCGAGGCCGGGGCCGGGGATGAACACATCGCCTATAAGATCACCGACAACACGAAGGTGACGCTGAATGGCGCCAAGGTGGCGGCGCGGGAGCTCCGGCCCGGCATGGTGGCGAAGATCGAGGCGGGGAAGGATAAAGTGGCCACTTCGATCCGCGCCAAGGATGCACCGTCCCACCCGAGCCGGCATCGTGTAGGGTAGGGGAGTCTTTTCTGTAGCGTCGCCGTCCCCGGCGTCGTCATCTTCCTTTGCAGTTTCCGGTGCCGGGATGACAGAGCGTTTTCTGGATACCTCGTCGGCAACTATCCGCCGTCGTGTCGCGAAAATCGTCTCTCTCTCGCTTTTTTTACCCAGCCTTAAGAAGTTCATTCCGCGGGTGCCGGCACTGATCGATCGCTGATTGATTTTGCAAAGAGGCGATAGACGAGTCGTTCGCCAATGAAGGAGCCGAGCGCCGCTCCGCCGTAATACCAAGCCATCGCGGCTCCCGCCTTATCGGTATGGGGAAGCGCAAAACATGCGCCAGCGAACCCTAGGAATGAAAACACCAACGTGACGCGGATCGGCTGAAGGGTATCATTCCACCAGCCCAATGGTTGCCGATCCATGGATGGGCGATAAAACTTCTTTACGCCGCGGTGACGCGCGTAAGCCATGACCGCGATTGGAAATAGGCAGCCGACAGAAAAAGCCGCCGTACCCAAAAACCAGCCGGGGTCGCTGGTGTGGTTCGAGTCCGGAGTAAGACTGTGGTATCCGGAGAGAAGGCAAGCCACACCAGCAATGAGATAGATGGCTTTCCAAATCCTGCCCATGGGCGTGTCTTACGTCGTGGTGCGGAAGCGGTCAAGGAGCCCGGAGAGCAGGATAAAATCTATTACGGCAAAACCCGAGGCATTACCTCAGTCCATCTCAGGTTCACCTGGTCCACAAACCGGTGGGTTAAAGATCCGGCGGTGTGCCGTCGCGTCCCGCAGGCGGAGCGGGCGCCGGCGATCCCGTATGCACCCCCGGCAACCCGGTTGCGGTCATAGATTGGCCTTGACCCTCCTCGCCCTGCCGCCCCTATTACATCTGGTCTGTGGAGCCGCACCGAATCCCCCGTCTTTTCTCCGGCCGGACTTGTTTCTCGGTCATTTTACAACGTTTTTCGCTGCCATGAACTTGCTGACCCGCTTCAGCCTCATCTTTCTTTTGATCTTCGCGCCTTGTCTCGCGCTAATTGGGTATTTCTCTTCCCAGTTTTTGTGGACCAACGCCCGCGAGCAGGTCCAGACGCAGGCGAAGATGATGATGGATACGGCGCTGGCCGTGCGCCACTACACCAGCGGCCACATCCAGCCGATCCTGCAAAGCATCCACACCGCGGAGCCCAAATTTCATCCCGAAAGCGTTCCCGCCTTTGCCGCGACGGAGGTCTTCCTCAAGCTCCATGATGCCAACGGCGGCTACAGCGATTACGCCTACAAGGAGGCGGTGCTCAACCCGACCAATCCGCGCGACCAGGCCCGCGGCTGGGAAGAGGACATCGTCAACGACTTCCGCAACCATTCCGACAAAAAAGAGATCCGCGGACAGCGCGGCACTCCCACTGGAGACATGTTGTACCTTGCCCAGCCACTCACGGTGGGGGCGGAATCCTGCCTGAAGTGTCACGGCCTGCGCGACGACGCTCCGCCGGAAATGATCAAGGAATACAGCCTCAGCGGGACGGTGAACGGCTTCGGTTGGAAGATGGGCGAGACGATCGGCGCCCAGATTGTTTCCGTGCCGGTGTCCAAGCCGGTGAAGGTCGCCGACACAGCGTTTCGCCAATTGATGATCTGGCTGGTGCTGGGTGGAATTCTCACGCTCGTGATTCTGGACGCGACGCTTTATTTCGCCGTCATCCGGCCCATTCAGCAAGTGGCCGCGAATGCCGACGCGACCAGCAAGGGGGACGTCGACGTCCCGGAACTCCCGGTGAAGGGCGCCCGGGAAATCTCCGTCCTCGCCGCGGCATTCAACCGCATGCATCGAAGCCTCGCCAAGGCGATGAAACTCATTGATGGCCAATGAACGCCAGGTGCGCTTGATCGTTACTTAGCCCGCCTTTCCCCCTCCCAATGTCGCGCGAGATTTTCATCAGCTATTCGACCGAAGATCGTGCTGTGGCCGATGATCTGTGCGGGGCGCTGGAATCCGCGGGACTGACCTGCTGGATCGCGCCGCGAAACATCGAGCCCGGTTCCAGTTGGACCGCGAGCATCATGAAGGCCATCGCCGAGTGCCGGGTCATGGTCCTGATCTTTTCCAGCAAGAGCAATGAATCGAGCCACGTCGTGCGCGAAATTTTGCACGCCGTGGAAAAGCGGCGACAGGTTTTTCCGATTCGCATCGAAGATGTCACCCCCACCGAGGGACTCGGGTACTGTCTGGTCGGCGTACAATGGTTCGACGCCACGACACCGCCCTTGAACCAGCATGTCGGCTCGCTCGTGAAGCAGATCCAGCAAGTGTTGCAAAACTGCGGCGGGAAAGCCACGGCGCCGGCGCTCCCCGCCGGTCCTCCCGACACCGACGCTGCGTCCGACATCTTTTTCGAATGCCCATGTGGGCAGCATTTGGTGGTCGATGCCTCGGCGGCTGGACAAAGCTTCCCGTGCCCGACTTGCCAGCAGACGGTCAACGTTCCCACGCCTGAGGGCTATGTGGCGGAGAAAGCGAAACCTGCAAAAGAGAAGGTCGCACCGGCAGTGTCTGCTACTTTCGATCCCGCGGTCATCGTGGATCTCAAAGCCGCCCTCGCCACGTATCTAGGCCCCGTATCCAAAGTCCTGGTCGATCGCGCCGCCGCCCGGAGCGGGAGCGTAGCCGAGTTGGTCGAACAACTCGCGACCGATATCGATTCCCCGGAAGACCGCGAAAGCTTCCTGCAATCCACAAAAAAAGCGCGGCGAGGATAAGCCTCTGATGCTCTGCTACGAGCGGAGTTGGAAGATCGGCTCGCGCCGCGCCGTATGATTCAACGCGCGGTAGCCGAGGAATTCGCAGTTCACGCCCGGCAACGGGAGCAATCCCAGCAGCGCCGCGAAAGCCTGCGAGGCATAGATCAATCCTGCGGGTTGTAGCGCCGCCAACTCGGCCGCTTTGGCGGCATGTTCCCCGCGAACCACTTTCTCGCCGGTCAACGTGTGAGTGCCCGGCAGCACCGGTCCGGTGTGCAGGCCAAGGGTGCCATCGATCTGCCGGCCAATCTCGAGAGCAACGCGCGCCGCCGCTGGCGGCGTGGAAAAGAAAAGACGTACCTCTCTTCCGAGCATCTCGCGATGCACGATCTCGCTCTCGCGCAGGAACGCGGCCAGTCGGCGGCCAGCCTCTTCCTCTTCCTCCGTCGCGAGCGTGAATGAAAGGATGGAGAGCAATTGTTCTGTTTCCCCATCCGGCATCGGCAGGGGACTGCGGTCGGCCACGGTGGCCGGGAGCGCGATCATTTCCACCGCCCGCCCGGCTTCGCGGACCATGCGCACATAGTCCGCGGTGCCTCCGGCGCCATCGCCGGGCAGCCCGTCCCACGCCGCGAGCAGGCGCACTTCGGAGCCGAGTTGCTGCGCTTGCTGACAGGCCGCGCCGAAGAGCAGGAGATTGCCGTAGGCAAAGGCGAGCGGGCCCGTGTGCTCCTCGCTGATGAACTCGGTGGCGTTCGCCGTGACCGCCTGGTATCGCGCCAGCCAATCGCCGCCGCCCGGCCGCTCGACGCTCTGCCGAATGAACTCCTCCTCCGGCAGCGGCAGATGCACGTAGGTCTCCAAGCCTGCTTCCTGCATCACTTCGAGAAAGAGGATGTCCGCGCCATTGGCCGCTGCCGAATAGCCGAAGCCCGCTTGCGCCCGCCCGACTGCTTCCCGGATGCGTTCTTTGATCACGGGCGCCAGTGCCTCGGGAAAACGCGGCATCGTGCGATCCGGCGCATCGATGCGATGTCCGACGAAGGCAATGACCGCCGGCAGCGGGAAGCAGGAATCGAGCGATGCTTCCTCGTGGCCGAGCTGGCGCAGGAGCAATCTCGCCTGGGCGCGCGTGGTGGCGAGATGCGCGTGGGGAATCTTCCCGACACTGGTCGCGAGCAGATACGCCGCGCGCGCCGCCTCGATCTCGCCCTGGACCAGCAGGCATTCGGCGCCCGTCACGCGCTCCCAATAGCCCATCCCCGCCGGCCGCGCGCGGAGCAGGGCGAGCACATCGGCCGCAATGCGGCGGGCTTCTTCGTTCCGGCCCAGAAACAGCGCCATGCTCGCCGCGTTCACTCCGGGGAAGGCGCGGTCGCCCTTCGTCGCCGTGTAGTCCTGGTAATACAGGTCGAAGGCTTCACGCAGATAACGCTCTTCCCCCGAGGCTTTCCACAGATCCTTGAAGGTACGCGCCAGCAAGCTCTTCGCCTCTGCTGTCTCGGCAATGAGGTCCCGCTTTCGGGCCAGCAAATCCTGCGCGGCCCGCGGCGCACCGCTTCGGGCCGTGGCGAGCGCCCGGATGAGAATGAGCGCGGCATCGTCACCGAAGAATTCCGCCCCCTCGTCCGCCACCTCGCTCGCGAGATAGTTTTCTCCGGCCTCGAGAAACCGCCGCGCCAGGGCCCGGTAAATCTCGATGTGCAAGCGCCAGAAGGGCCGCAACCGCTGGCTCCAGAGCGTGCGCAATTCGCGCGGCGTCATCGTTTCCCCCCCCTCCAGGCGCCGCTGCAAAGCCGCTGCCGCGCCCGCGAGTTCATCGATGGTGGTCATATTTTCTTGCTAGTGCCCGGCGCGTCGCATCACTAGTTCCGACCTTATGAAGGCAACTGCGAGACCTGCAATGCCGTTTGAGCGCACTCTCGAATATTCGGTCGGCAGCCTGCTCGGGGCGATTCTTTCCGTCGGCGCACGGTGCCTTCCCCGGGTACTGCTGGGCCGGGCCACCATCGTCGAGCGTGAGACGGTGCGGCAAATTCTCAGTTTCCAGTCCGGCACTGCCTTTGCCTCGATCATGACGGCTTTCATCTATGGCCTCGCCGCAGCCTACGCCGTCCTCAGCAATACCGCCAGTCCGGCGGCTTTCGAGACGCTCGTCCTGCCGCAACTCGGCGGCGCCTTTTTGCATTACGTCGTGCCCTTTGCCATCGCGAATCTCGTCGTCCTCAAGGGCGTCGTCGGGATGACCTCCGATATC
>Ga0068855_100001366_pt1 | contig 30210 bp, 24 predicted proteins | sample KBSCornC52_FD_66592 | JGI IMG/M metagenome (GOLD analysis project Ga0068855, IMG submission 66592) | Corn rhizosphere microbial communities from Kellogg Biological Station, Michigan, USA - KBS Corn C5-2 | ecosystem: Host-associated > Plants > Roots > Rhizosphere > Soil ... | reverse complement strand
GGCTCAGCCACGACGGACTTTTTGCGCGTCGAGCCCGGCGCGCAGCGAGCCAACCAGCGCTTCGACGCCCGCCACGCGCGCTTCGGTCGTAGCGCCGGCCGCGATCGTGCGCACGATCTCCGTGCCCACGACCACGCCGTCTGCGCCGGACGCCGCGGCACGCTCGGCATCAGCCGGCGTGCGGATGCCGAAGCCGATCACGACCGGCAATTTCGCGCGCTGGCGCAAACTTGCGGCACGTTCGCCTGCTTCCGCCAGTGGCGCCGCGCCCGTGCCGGTGATCCCCGTTACGGACACGTAGTAAATGAAGCCGCTCGCGCCGTCCAAGAGCGCCGGCTCGCGATCGAGGCCGGTGGTCGGCGCAACGAGCGGAACGATCGCGAGCTTGTCTCGCTTGGCGCGCGCGCGCAGCACCGCGCCTTCTTCCGGCGGCAAATCGACGACCAAAAAGCCATCCGCTCCGACGCGCAGTGCTTCATCGACCGCGCGCTCGTCTCCGAACGCAACCAGCGGATTGTAATAGGTGAACAAGATGATCGGAATTTGGGTTTCGCGCCGAATGGCTTCAACGGCCCGCAGCGCCGAGCGGAAGGAGCCCCCGTTGTGGATCGCGCGATAGGCCGCGGCCGCGATCACCGGGCCGTCCGCGGTCGGATCGCTGAACGGGACGCCGATCTCCAAAATGTCCGCGCCTGCGCGCACTGCGGCGAGCGCACAGGCAACGCTGTCGTCGACGCTCGGATCGCCGATCGTCAAGTAAATGACGAGCGCGGTGCGGCCTTCGGCTCGCAGCGCGCCGAAGCGCTGCTCGAAGCGTTCGAGCGTCATTCTGCGCTCCCGAAGCCGAGCTGCTCGCGCAGCGTGCCGAGATCCTTGTCGCCGCGTCCGGACAAGCACACGGCGAGCTTTGCCGGACGTCCGTGCTTCTTGCGCTCTAGCTCGGCGATATCCTTGACCCGCGCGAAGGCGTGCGCCGTTTCGAGCGCGATCAGAATGCCTTCGGTGCGCGCGACCCGCTGCGTCGCGGCGAGCGCTTCTTGATCGGTCGCCGAAAGGTAGGTGGCACGGCCGGAGCGCATCAGCGCCGCGTGCTCGGGCCCCACACCCGGGTAGTCGAGCCCCGCGCTCACCGAATGCGCTTCCAGGATCTGCCCGTCGTCGTCGGCCAGCACCATCGTGCGTGCGCCGTGCAGCACGCCGACTCGACCCGCCGTGAGCGTGGCCGCATGCTTGTTGGTGTCTACGCCTTCCCCGGCGGCTTCGACGCCGTACAGCGCGACTGCGTCACCCACGAACGCGCGGAACATGCCGATCGCGTTCGAGCCGCCACCGACGCACGCGATCACCGCATCCGGCCGACCGCCGCTTTGGGCTTCGAATTGGACACGTGCTTCATCGCCGATCACGCGCTGCAGCTCGGAGACCAGCATGGGGTAGGGGTGCGGGCCTGCGGCGGAGCCCACGCAATAATGCGTGGTGCGCACGTTGGTCACCCAGTCGCGGAGCGCCTCGTTCATGGCATCTTTCAGGGTCTTCGAGCCGGACTGCACGGACACGACTTTGGCGCCGAGCATCTGCATCCGAAGCACGTTCGGCGCTTGCCGCACGACGTCGACCGCGCCCATGAACACTTCACAGGGCAGGCCCATTACCGCGCACGCGGTGGCCGTCGCTACGCCGTGCTGACCCGCGCCGGTCTCGGCGATGATCCGTTGCTTGCCGAGCTTTTTAGCCAGCAGTACCTGACCGAGGGCATTGTTGATCTTGTGCGCACCGGTGTGGCACAGATCTTCGCGCTTCAGCCAGAGCTCGCCGATGCACGCTCCCTCGGGGTCGAGCGCGCGCGCCAGCCGATCGGCGCGATAGAGCGGCGTCGGGCGACCGACGTAGTGCGTGAGCAGGTAGCGCCACTCTTTTTGGAAGGCCTCGCTCAGCACGTGCTGGTGAAAGGCGTGCTCCAGCTCGGTGAGCGCTGGAACCAGCGTTTCTGCTACGAAACGCCCGCCGAAATCGTCGTAATAACCCTGAGCGGAGACGGCCATGGTGTTCTTCCGGATACTTTACGGAACCAAGTTTGTCGAGCCGCGCGGCAAATCACTACTGCTCGGCACCAGGGAACAGCTCAGATCGACCGCGGCGAGCTTGGCCTGGAAGTGCTCGCCGCGGCCCGCGGCGCTCAGTGCCCGTCCGACGAGCAGTGTGCCCGTCGCGCCGTCGGAACGCGGGATCCGCCACTCGCGCAGGCGATTTTCCGCTCCGAGCAGCACCTGAAATACCCAATACGCCCGGTCGTCGAAGTGGTTCTCGGCCACCAAGAGCTCGTGCCCTTGGCGATGCTCCAAGAGCAGCGTGCGGCCGGTCGCGGTTTCCACCAGTTCCAGCGAGGCGATCCGTGGCGGCAGGTCGGCGTGCGCGGCGTCCTCGCAGTGGCCGGGCACGAACGTGGCGAGTGTCCGCAGATTGCTCTGGGGCTGCTCGCGTGTCGTGTAGCCGCCGCGCCAGGGCGTCGCGCAGGCGACGGCCGCGCACGCCAGCGCGAGCGGCAGCGCGCGCCGGCCGCTCATGGCCCGAAGCTGCGGACGGCGCTGATGAAGGCGCGCACGAGCTCGGGATCTTTTTGACGCGGGTTAGCGCGCCGCTCGACACCGCTCGCGACGTCCACGCCGAACGGGCGGAGCTCTCGCAGCGCTTCACGCACGTTGTCTGGCGTGAGCCCGCCGGCCACGATCAAGTCCCGCTGCTCGGCGAGGGGTCGCGCGAGCGACCAATCGAAACGCTGGCCGGTGCCACCGAGCTCACCTTCGACCTTCGCGTCCAGGAGCAGACGCTGGCCGCCGTATGCGGTCGCGCGTGCGGCATCGGCCGCGCTCGCGATCGCGCACGCCTTGTACGCTTCCGGTAAGACGAGCTCGAGCTCCGTCGGGTCTTCCGAGCCGTGCAGTTGCAACCAACGGATGCCGGTCGAAAGCCGCAGCTCCTCGAGCTCCGGCGCGCTTCGGTCAGCGACGACCGCGATCAGCTGCACGCTGGCCCCGAGCGCGTCGGCGATATGAGCCGCCGTGGCCGTGTCGATCACGCGCTTGGAGCTCGGCACGAAGTTCAGGCCTAGCGCGTCCGCCCCTGCTTCTGCGGCCAAAATCGCGTCCTCGACGCTGGTGATGCCGCAGATCTTGATGTAGGTCATCGCGCTTGCAGCCGGCCTAGCGCTGGCGCCGCCCCGTGTCGAGTCACTCGATCTTCAGCAGCTCTTTCACGGTAGCGATGACCTGAGGCGCCTGAATGGGCTTCGTGATGTAAGCGTTCGCGCCGAGCTGTAACGCGCGCTGGCGGTCTTCTTGCGAGCCCTCGGTGGTGATGATCACGATCGGGGTGTCTTTGTGTACCGGATCACTGCGCACACGCTTCACGAGCTTCAGGCCATCCATGATCGGCATGTTGATGTCGGTCACGATGATGTCGTAGCGCGCGGAGGCTAGCTTGCGCAGGCCGTCCACACCGTCATCCGCCTCTGTCACACGCAGATTTCGTACTCGCGCGAGCGCGAACACGAGGAGCTGCCGCATCATCGGCGAGTCTTCAACGATCAAGCAGGAGTATTCAGCCATGAGTCATACGCTGAGATCCAAGAATGCCTCGAGGCCAGGCAGTTTGTGTTCTGCCTGCGCGAACAAACTCGCGGCGACTAGCGCTTGTGCCGCGTGTTGTCCGAGCAACTTGAATAGCTCGAAGTCCACTGTATCGAACTTATTTTTTTGAGCCAGAGTCGAAAAGATCGCAATTGTTCCGACCACCCGGTCGTCCACCGTCAACGGGATGACCGCGGGAGGATTTTGCAGCGTGCCCTTGCTGGGGTCGGAATCCGCCACGCTGGCGGAGCCCTTCTTCAGCACGTCCCCGATGCGGGTGCCGGCGATTCGCACCGGTACCAGCTCGTTACCGGGCACGCCTTCGGAGGCGATCGGAATCAGCTCTTCACCCTCGGGATTGACCAGGTACATCGCGTAGCGCTCGGCGCCGACCAGTTGCGCCAGCACCTCCTTGATGCGGCGCGTGACGCCGCGCGGCGACAAGCTCGAATGGATCTGGTTACTTGCCACGAACAGATTGGCGAGATTCGCGAACTCGGACTCGACCTCTTGCACGCGCGCCGTGAACTCGGTCGTCGCTGCCTCGGCTTCGCGGTAGCGCGACACGAGCTCGCTCTTTTCGCCCTCCAGACGCTCGATTTTCTGCAGCAGCTCACGCACGGCCTGGTCTGCCTCGACCTTGGCGCGCAAGCCCGCGTTCTCATTTTCGAGATCTTGCAGACGGCTCTGCATGCGCTCGTGCTCTCTCACAAAATCCTCGGTCAGCTGCGGGCCGCGCGAAAACTTCTTCAAGAATTCGTCGCGCTCGGTCTTGAGATCTGGCCCCGGTGCGTCGCTAGAAGGGCTGCGACTGCGCTTATCCTTCGTCATCGATTCCTATCAGTATAGACGGCCTTGAGCTCTGCGCGGTAACTCTCGGCGTTTAGCTCGATTACGGCGATTCGGCACCGCCCGCGATCCGCGCCACAGCGGTGTAGCGGCAGTTCTGCCGGTTTACGTAAGCGTCGCCGTGTTGGACCCACACGCGTCCAAAAGGGGGGACTGTCGTGCCCGCTCGCGCGCCATGGCGTCCGGCTGCCCGTTTGAGCAGTTGTTCCGAGGCCTTGAGAGCGGCCACCGGGCCGCGGCAGCGGTCGGCTCGTGACGGCGAGCGCGAGCTGATATGCTTTGCCGTTGATGGCTGACGTGGACGCCGGGCTCGAACCTGAAGCGATTGACCGGTTGCTCGAGGGACAGGATCTGGACGGCGCGCGGGGCGCACTCCAAGCCGTCGCGGCGAGCGACGAGCGGTTCGCCGTGGTCCGGATCAAGCTCGCGCTGTACGACGGCTCGATGCCCTCGGGCGCGGCGATGCAGCAGCTGATTCAGCTGATGCGTCGCGACCCCGCGTGGCCAGGCGCAAAAGAGCTTTATCAAACCGCGTCGACTTCGGCCTACCAAACGCGCCAATCCTCCGTCTCGCACTCGCACCCGCCGCCGCCGGTCGCGCGCAAATCGTAACCACGCGCCTCACCGCAATTCGAGTGGCTTTTGATGGTCACGCGCCACGCCTCACCCGTCAAAGCCTTCGGCGGCGCGTGACGAGCTCGAGCTGTGCAGAGCTCGGCCGGTGGCGGCGCGAAACGTCGCTTGGCGTCGCGCGGCGATCTGAGATCTCACCACCGAGCCACAGAGATCACAGAGAACGCCGAGCGCGATGGAACACCGAGGAAGCGCTCGAAAACGTAGCGCAACATTTTGAATTTTGGGGTTGTGCAGAGCTCGGCGGGTCCCGGCGCGAAAACGTCGCTTGGCGTCGCGCGGCGATCTGAGATTTCACCACCGAGCCACGGAGAACGCCGAGCGCGAAGCCGCACACTAGGCGGCTCGAAAACGTGGCGCGCCGTCTTGAATTTGGGGTTACGCAGAGCTTGCCACGCGCCGGCGCGAAAAAGTCGGTGCAAGCCGTCCCTCCGAGTGCCCTGTTCCGAACCAACCCCAAAATCAGCTCTGTGATCTCTGTGATCTCTGTGGCTCGGTGGTGAACTCTCCCTCTCCCTCTCACCCGCAACTCGACGCCGAAGGCTGTGACGCCTTACGACGTGATGCGTGACCATCAAAAGATCAGCTTGATTGGCCGAGCCAGTCTTTGAGTTCGCCCACGATCACGCGGGGGGCTTGGCGCAGTGCGGCGATGTCGGCGGAGCCGGTGAGCAGGAGCGCGGCGCGCAGTTCGGCTTCGACGGCTTGGAAGAATTCGCGGGCGCCGTTCGGGCCGCCGCGTTCGAGCGCTTGCAGTGCGGCGCGCGCGATGCCGCCGGCGTTCGCTCCGAGCGCGATGGCTTTGGCGATCTCGAGCCCGGTTTGCATGCCGCCCGTGGCGAAGATGGTTTCGAAACCGTGGCGCTGCACCCAAGCGACGCTCGCGGCGGTCGGCACGCCCCACTCCCAGAAGGCTTGGCCGAGCGCTTTTTTCTCGGCGCGTGCGCGGTGCGTTTCGACCGCGACCCAGGAGGTGCCGCCGGCACCGGAGACATCGACGTGCTGCACGCCGACCCGACGCAGCTTGGCCGCCGCGGCGTGCGAGATTCCGCAGCCCGTTTCTTTGGCGATCACGGGCAGGCCGAGCTCGCTCACCAAACGCGCCAGCGTGTCGAGGCCAAAGCGAAAATCGCGATCGCCTTCTTCTTGCACGATCTCCATGGCTGGGTTGAGGTGCACGCACAGCGCGTCGGCGCCGATCGCGCCGACCAGCTCGCGGACGGCCTCGCTGCTCATCTTGGCGGCTTGGACGATGCCGAGATTGCCGAGCACGAGCGCGTTCGGCGCGACGCCGCGCACCTGGTAGGTGGCTTTGGCCTCGCTCCGCTTGTGCATCGCGCGCTGACTGCCGACGCCGAACGCATAGCCGCGTTCTTCCGCGATTGCGGCAAGCTCCAAGTTGATGCGCTGAGCGCGATCCGCGCCGCCGGTCATGCCGGCGATCAGGATCGGCGCGCGCAGTTTCTTGCCCAAAAGGGTCGTGCCGATGTCGATGGCGTCGACGTCGAGTTCGGGCAGCGCGTCGTGGACGAGCCGCACGCACTCGAACAGCGTGGTGGTTCGCTTGAAGCCCACGTCCCCCGAGGTGGCTAGATCCAGGTGATCGACTTTGCGCTCCGCGATGTCCGCCATGTTCCGCTGATTGTCGCCCAATCTCGCCGCCCGAGCATGCGAAGATTCGCTTTCCCGTTTCGGAAGGAGCCGGTGTAGGCTGCGCGCCTCCTTAGACAGCCTGTATCCCGATGTCGCCGCGCAAGCAGCCTCCCCGCGTCCCGCGCAAAAAATCGCGCCTGCCGCCGCCTTTGGCGGCCAAGGCGCTGCCGCAAAATCCGTTCTTCGCGCTCTTGCCCACGGTGCAAACCGAGGTGGAGATTCGCCTGCGCGGCTTCCTCGAGACGCGGCTCGACGTCGCGCGTCGCCACGGTCCGGAAGTGCTCGAGATGGTCTCGGCCGTGCGCGATCTCTGCCTGCGCGGCGGAAAGCGCTTCCGGCCGGCCTTGCTCGTCGCGGGCTATCGCGCGGCGAGCGAGCGCGCCGCGCTCGAGCCGGCGCTCGACGCGGGCGTCGCGCTCGAGCTGTTGCAAGCCTATCTTCTGATCCACGACGATTGGATGGACGGCGATCTGGTGCGCCGCGGCGGGCCGGCCGTGCACGCGCAGCTGGCCAAGCGCTTTCGCTCCGAGCAGAAAGGGCATGCCTCGGGCATCCTGGCCGGCGATTACGCGTCAGCGGTCGCGCTCGAGGCGCTCAGTCAGGTGGAAATGAAGGGCAAGGTCGCGCTCTCGGCGCTAGCCTGTTTTGCCGAAATGCAGCTCGATGCCATCGCCGGTCAGCAGCTCGATCTGATCGGCGGCAACTACGACGTCGAGCTCGCTTACCAGCTCAAAACGGGCAGCTACACCGTGCGCGGCCCGCTGCGGCTCGGCGCCATTTTGGCTTCGGCCTCGCCGCGCACGCTGCGCGCGCTGGATCGCTTCGCGCTGCCTGTCGGTGTGGCCTTTCAACTTCGTGACGATCTGCTGAGCGCGTTCGGTGACCCAAAGCGCACGGGGAAGCCACTCGGTAGTGATTTACGCGCGGGTAAACGCACGGCGCTGCTCGCTTGCGGCCTGAAGCTTGCTCGCGGCAAAGATTTACGCACGCTCAAGCACGCGGTCGGCAACGCCCGCGCCAGCGAGGCAGAGCTGCGCGCCGCGCTCGCGGTGCTCGAAACTTCGGGTGCGCGCGCCGCGATTGAGGCGCGCGTGGCTGAGCTGTCCAGAGCTGGGCTCGCCCGGGTGGAGTCGGGTGTGACGAAGCAAGGGGCGCTCTTGCTCGCGGGCGCCGCCGAGGCGCTCACCGCGCGGCGGAGCTGACGGCAGGGCGTGATGGCGCGGGCCAACGGCAAGGTGATTCTGCTGGGCGAGCACGCCGTGGTCTACGGCGTGCCGGCCATCGCCGCAGGCATCGAGCGCGGTGTCCAGGCCGAGGCCGAGCGCGCCGCGTCGACGCGCCTCGTGATCGGTGAGCGCAGCGCAGAGGGCGCTGACGGCACCGAGCTCAGCGCGGCGTTTGGTGCGTTGCTTTCGGCGCTGGGCGCGCCGCCCATGGCCGCCCGCGCGAACCTGGAAATTCCGGCTGGTTCGGGGCTCGGCGCATCGGCCGCGCTCGGCGTTGCGCTCGCGCGCGCCGTGCTCGCCGCGCTGGATGAACCGGAAGAGCGCAGCCGAGTGCTCGGCGCTGCAGCCGCTTGGGAGGGCGTATTTCACGGCAATCCGTCGGGCGTGGATGCGGCTGCCGCCGCGAGTGACGGCTGCATCTGGTTCGAAAAAGGCTACTCGCCCCAGCCGATCGCGCTCGGCTGCGATCTGGTGCTGGCGGTCGGGATCGCGGGGCCACCTGCGAGCACCAAGCTGATGGTCGAGGGCGTGGCACGCCTGCGCGAGCGCCGCCCCGCGCTCGTCGAAAAATCATTGGAGGGCATCCGCGCGCTCGTGAAAAATGCGCGGCTGTGTTTGGAAGCCGCCGATGTGCCGGGGCTCGGTTCACTGATGAACTACAATCAAATGCTGCTCAGCGGCTTATTCGTGTCGACCGAAGGCATCGAGCGCTGCTGCGCGCTCGCGCGTGAGGCGGGCGCATTCGGCGCCAAGCTCACCGGAGCGGGTGGGGGAGGCGCGGTCATCGCCCTGTGCGATCGCGATTTCGAGCCCATTTTGCAGGCTTGGCGCGGCGCGGGCATCGCATGTTTCGGCAGCCACGTGCGCGCGCGCAAGGTCCAGCCATGAAGCGGTTTGCCAAGGCCGTCGCGCACTCGAACATCGCGCTCGCCAAATATTGGGGCAAGGCGGATGCTCTGCGTAACCTGACCGCGGTGCCGAGCTTGTCGCTCACGCTGGCGGCATTGCGCACCACCACGTCGGTCTTGTTCGATCCGGCGCTCGACAGCGATCAGTTCAGCCTGAGTGGTGAAGCCGTGAGCGGGCGGCCGCTCGCGCGCGTCGTGAAATTGCTGGACGCCGTGCGCGCTGCCGCCGGCGTCGTCGATCGCGCGCGCGTCGAATCGGTGAATGATTTCCCAACTGCCGCTGGGCTCGCGTCCAGCGCTTCGGGGTTTGCCGCGCTGGCCATGGCGGCCACGCGCGCAGCGGGGCTCGAACCGTCGCTGCCCGCGGTGAGCGCGCTCGCTCGCGCGGCCTCGGCGTCCGCGGCGCGTTCGGTGTACGGCGGCTATGTGGCGCTCGACGCGCGCGCCGAGTGCGCCGAGCGCGTGTGTGCGGGCTCGGCATTTCCGCTGGAGATGTTGGTAGCCGTCACCGTTTCTGGCCCCAAAGCCACCGCCTCCACCGACGGCATGGGGCACACTCAAAGCACGAGCCCGTATTATTCGGCGTGGCTCGAGGCCGCTCCGCACGTATACGGCGAGGTGCGGCGCGCAGTGGAGGCGCGAGATTTTGCGGCGCTCGGACCCGCGGTCGAGCACAGCGCGCTGCTGATGCACGCTTCGATGCTCGCCGCGCGTCCTGCGTTGATCTATTTCGCGCCGGCCACCTTGCGCGTCATGGATCGCGTGCGCGGCTTTCGACAGGCCGGCGGCCGCGCGTTCTTCACGATGGATGCGGGGCCGCACGTGAAGGTGTTGGTCGAGCCGAGCGCGGCGCGTGAGCTCGAGCTCGAGCTCGCAAAGCTCGAAGGCGTGAGCTCGGTTCTGCGTTCGGCGGCCGGCCCAGATGCATATTGGGTCGAGCCATGAGCCGCGCGCGCGCGCCCGGCAAGATGGTGCTGTCCGGTGCGTACGCGGTGCTCTCGGGTGCGCCCGCGCTGGTGGCGGCCGTGGATCGCTACGTCACGGCCGACAGCGCGCGCCCCGCCGAGTTCGAAGCGCCCGAGGTGCGCGCCGCCCTGGGCGAGGCGAACCCCCCCTGGTTCGACGCGAGCGAGCTGCGCGAAGGCGGGAAAAAGCTCGGTCTTGGCTCCAGCGCCGCGATCGTGGTCGCCTCGCTGGCCGCGCTCGAGCTCGAGGCCGAGCCGGGGCTGAGCGACCAAGCGCTTGCGGCGCGCGTCTATCGGCGAGCCCTGCTCGCGCACCGCGCGGCACAGGGCGGTGGCAGCGGAGTCGACGTCGCGGCCAGCGCGCATGGCGGCGTGCTCGCCGCGCGGCGCCGCGGAGGTGAGCTCGAGCTCACCTCGGTACAGCTGCCGAGCGGGCTCGAGTTCGAGGTTTGGGCGTGCACTGCGGCCGCGTCGACCGCCGAATTTTTGACACGCATGCGCGCTTTCGAGGCGCGAGCTCCCGAACGCTATCAGCCGTTGCTCGCAGCCCAAACGGCGGCCGCCGAAGCCGCGCTCGACGCAACCTCGCGCGGCAGCGCGCCAGATTTCGTGACCGCCATCGCGCGCCAGGTCAGCGCACTCCGCGCGCTCGGTGAGGCGGCCGGCGTGGGCATCGTCACGCCCGAGCACGCCGAGCTCGCACGCCTGGCGAGCGCCCACGGCGCGGCGTTCTTGCCTGCGGGCGCCGGCGGTGGCGACGTCGCTTTCTATGTGGGAACGCGCGCGCCTGCGCCCGAATTCGGCGTCCGAGCCCGGGCGCTCGGGCTATCCCGGCTCGAGCTCACGCTCGGCGCGCGCGGAGTCCACCGGTTATGATACTCGTCGCCTTAGGCTGCCCATGAGCGAAGGTTCACGGATCCCCGGATTTTACAAGCTGAGCCTGAGCGCGCGTCGGCAAGTCGTGTCCGAGCGTGCCGGCGTCGAACTCGCCGAGCTCGTCCACGCGCTCGAACAGGGCGGGCTCGATTCGGCGACCGCGGACAAGGTCGTCGAAAACGTGCTTGGGATTTACGGGCTGCCGTTGGGCGTTGCGCTCAACGTGCGCGTGAACGGCACCGATCGCCTGGTGCCGATGGTGGTGGAGGAGCCGAGCGTGATCGCGGCTGCGTCCAACGCCGCGCGCATGGTTCGGCACAGCGGCGGATTTCGCGCGGAGGTCGTCGAGTCGCTGATGATCGGCCAGGTGCAAATCACCGACATCGAGCACCCGAGCGCGGCAGTGGCGCGGCTCGAGCAGGCCGCGCCGCGCTTGCTCGAGCTGGCGACCAAAGCCGTGCCCAACTTGCTCGCGCGCGGGGGCGGCCCGCGCGCGATCGACGTGCGCGATCTCGGTCAGCGCTGCATCGTGCTGCACGTCCTGGTCGATTGCCGCGACGCCATGGGTGCGAATTTGGTCAACACCATTGCCGAAGCCATTGGCCCGCTCACGGCCGAAATTGCCGGGGGCAAGCTCGGGCTGCGCATCTTGTCGAACCTGTGCGACCGCCGGCGCGTGCACGCCACTTGTCGGGTCCACGCGCGTGAGCTCGTGCGGACGCCGCGCTCGGACGGCGCGCCGTCGTATCCACCCGGTTCGGAGCGAGCCGCGCCCGTGGACGGCCTCGAGGTGGTGGACCAGATCGTGGCGGCGTCGCGCTTCGCCGAGCTCGATCCGTACCGCGCGGCCACCCACAACAAGGGCATCATGAACGGCATCGACGCCGTCGTGCTCGCGACCGGAAATGATTTTCGCGCGGTCGAAGCCGGCGCTCACGCTTACGCCGCGCGCTCCGGGCGCTACGCGCCGCTCGCAGTCTGGCGTCGCGACGGGGAAGATTTGGTGGGCGAGCTCGAGCTGCCGCTCGCGCTCGGCATCGTGGGCGGCACCTTGCGCGTGCACCCGACCGCGCGCTTGGCACTCAAGTTGCTCGCCATCGATTCGGCCGACGAGCTCGCGATGATCGCGGCAAGTGTCGGCTTGGCCTCGAATCTATCCGCGCTGCGCGCGCTGGCGACCGAGGGCATTCAGCGCGGCCACATGTCGCTGCACGCGCGCTCGGTCGCCACCGCAGCCGGCGCGCTTGGAGATGAAGTGGAGCTGGTCGCGGCGCGCATCGCCACTGCCGGCGTGATCACGGTCGAGGCCGCCGAGCGCGCGCTTGGCGAGGTTCGCGCTACTCCGCTGATTCCGCGCTGAGCTCGCTCGCCGCGCCGAGCACGCCCGGCCAGCTCGTGACGTACTGGGACGGCTGCCCGGGCTCCGAAATGTCCACCCAAGCCACGCGATGCGTGCCGAAGGGCCGCACGTCGACGTGCACGAACTTGTTGTTCGGATAAAAGCCGCAGCCCACGTCGTTCAGCGTGCGGCAAAAGCGGAACAGGTCCGCGTTGTCGACACCCGTGACGTACAGATCCAAGGCGCGGCCCTTTTGATGGTAGCTGCCGTGCGCGTCGCGGCGGTAGCCGCTCATGATGAAAATGGAGCGGTTGGGGAAGGCCTCGGCGATCTTCTGCACGGCCCAAATCACCCGCGGGTGCAGCAGCTTGACGCGCGGCAGCCATTCACCGCCCGAGGCCTCGCTGTCCGGCTCGAGCGGCAGCGGCAGCTCGGGCTTGGGCGTCGCCGGTGGGCGCGCGAGCGCGCTCAGCCGGTCGAGCGCATCCGGCGCAATCGCGCCCTGACAATCGACCAGTGGCAGACGCGCCCACTCCGCGCCGTCGTAGCGGACGACCGAAACCGCGCGCGGCAGCTGCCAGCGCGGGCAATATTTGCGTTGCCGGATGCCCGCGAACTCGGGCTCGGGCGCCTCCACCTCGAGCGCCCAATCCGGCAGCACCTCGGCGCGCGAAAAGTCGAACGGCTGAGCCAGCTCGGGGCCGCGCAGCTCGAACGCAGCGCTGGGTGTGCCAAGCGCGCTCGCCGCAAGGGAAGCGTCGTCGTCACTACCGAACCAGGTCAGCTTCGGGTGCAGCTGGAAATTGTGGCGCCCGTAGCGGCCATGCCAGAAGCTCTGCCACTCGGGGGCGCGATCGCGGCCGGGTTCGAGGTAGCGCTCGAGCAGCGTCAGAAATCGGTCGCTGCCGAGCTCGAAGCGTCGGTTCTTGCCCACGCGATCGACCAGCCAGGCCGTATCGGTTAGCGGACGAGTGGGGCCGAACACGTTCAGCTCGAGCGGCGGACGGCGCGCCGCTCGAGCGCTGGCTTGGGCCGGGAGCGCAAGGCCCAACGCGGCACCCAAAATTACAGCTCGGTATCGGCTCAAAATCGAGCTCACGCAACGCAACGTAGCGGAAGGATGCACCTTCCGAAGAGATAGTTCAACGGCGCCCGCTGTCGAGCGCCGCCCGCATCACTCGCTCGAGTTCAGGACGGAGCTTGCGAGCTCTCGAGCCCGAGCCGGAGCAGCTGCAGGAACGTCTCGTACGCCTCGCGGGCGCGCGTTTCGTCGCCCTCGAGGTATTCCGTCACGGACAGACCGTTCAAAACCGCGAGCGAGAGCGTCGCCAGGGCCTCGGAGCGGTTGACGCCGCCCTTGGCCGCCGCGGGGCCCATGGCCTCACGGATCACCTGACGGGCATCGCGCTGCAGCCCGGCGGCTCGGCGCTTGAGCTCTGGATCGCGGCGCGCCGCGCTCCAGACCTCGATGTTGAGACCGGTGCCGGTCTTGTTGTTCTGGATGGCTTCCCAAAGCGCCTTCAGCGCCTCCATCGCCTGTGAGGTCGAGCCGTCGCCGTTCTGCGTGGCCTCCTTCAAGCGGTCGAGGTAGCGGTGATAGGTGAAGCTCTGAACCTCGTGAATCAACGCCGCCTTGCTGGCGAAGTAGTAGTGCACGATGCTCTTGCGCAGGCCGAGCTCCTTGCCGATCTCGGCAAGCGTCGTGGCGGTAAAGCCCTTGCGCGCGAAGCACTTGGCTGCCGCGGACAAGATTGACGCAACGCGTGGGTTCTCCCAATCCGCTGCCCGTTGCGACGAGCCGTTTTCTTCTGGGGGTTTGCGGGGACTGCTAACGACGGGTTCTGTTTGGTTCATGTTTTTCCAATGCACCGGCCAGCCGGCATCGGTCGGGTACGACGGCAAGTAAGCCGTCCACCGCCCTCTCCGAGTCGGGGGTCTTCGCGCAGGTCTCGGTTTGAGTCAAGCTGGTGCTCGCGCCTGGTCATCCTTTGGCCTTTTTCCCTTTGCGCTTCCGCGGCTTGGAGTCCCGGGTCGGGCCGGTTTCGGGGTCCGGATCGGGTCTCGTTTGCCCACTTCGCCAATAGGGCATTCCGGCCTCTTCCGTCCAGCCCGCCGTTCCATATTTGCCCGGCTCGCGGGATTCTCGCGTCACTCCGCCTCGGTCAGCGGTGTCGTCGTCCTTCTTTCCATCCTCATCCGCGTCGGCTGCGTCGAGCTTTGGACCCTGAGTCGTGACCAGTAGCTCGTCCGCGACGTACTCAGGGTGCTGGTCGTCCTGCGCCTTCACCGAATCCTTCGCCATGTCGCCGGAGCCGACGCGTACGATCTGCGAGGTGGGCGGATAAGTGTCGTCCCAGCGCTCGCGCACGGCGTGCTCACCCTCACGGATGATACGGTAGCGCCGCAACTTGAACCCGGGCACCCCGCGCTGACCGAGCACGCGCACGCCATTCGGCAAGTCCTTATCCGGGCGCTCCACTTCTTCGAACGGGATCGCCGCGTCGATGCGCCGAATCAGCGTCACGGTGCGCGTGCGTTTGGGGCCGAGGATCTCCGCGCGCACGATGCCATTTTTCACCGTTTCGTGCAGCACGACCGGAAACGGAAACGAATTCCGAATTCGGAAGTTGATCGTTGGGTACACGACGGTCGCGTCCATGCCCATCTTGATGTAACCGCTGGGGCGCGTGTGCGGGTAGCGCTCGACGATGTCGAGCCCGGCGAAGAACGCGGCGCCGTGCAGCGTTCCGGACACTTGGCACGTTCCGCCGCCGATGCCGTCGACCAGCTCGCCCTCGGCGATGACTTTCGCGACCTTGTAGCCGTTGGCTTCATCGCGCGGTCCGACCGTGTCGTTGAAATCGAACACTTCACCCGGCAAAAGCACGTGTCCGTCGAGCTTCGAGGCGGCAAGCCGCAGGTTGTAGCTTCGCGCCAAAAACTTCGACGAACGGTCGTAGTGCGTCTCGAAGTAACCGAGGATTTCGTCGAACTGCACCGCGCCGAGCTCGCTGCCGACGCGCCGTGGCCGGCGCTCCTCGAACACCACCTTCACCTTCGGCTCGCCACGGCCGAGCGCCTCCTCGATCGCGCCGAGCGTCGCGTCGATGTCGAGCAAGCGCCCGTTCTGCTCCGGCACCAATTTGCGCGCTTCGAGGTCGAGCCGCGCGTCGACGGGCAAACGGTCGAGCTCGTCCTTCAACGTGAGCAGGGCCTTCTCGGCGCGCTCGCGGTCGAGCGTTACCGGGACGGGCAGGGCGATCGGCTCGGTCTTGCGTTGGCTGTGATAACCGCGGATGAGCACACTCGTGCGGTCTTCTGCGTCGTGGACCAACGCGGCCAGGCGCACCTTGTCGATCTCGCCGCCCAGCTCACCGACGAACACTTCGCGGCGCTTACCGTCCGGCAGCTCGAGGCTCAGCTTGCTCGCGGCGTAGCGGCGCACGCGCTCGAGCGCGATCTTCTGCGCGCTCGGATCGCTCGGTAGTTTTTGGCGGAGCAGCAGCACGTCCGGCAGCGGCTCTTTGGGGTCGTCCGGGCTGGCCACGGTCGGCACCAGCAAAAAGCCCGTCGACAGGCCGGCCGCGACCGCGATCGCGATCACGCGGCCACTCTTGCCGCCGGGGATCCAGCCGAACATTGCCCGGCTATAGCATCGCCGGGCTCGACTTGGAGGGGCCGTTGGGTAAAACCGTGGCGCGCGCTCCGAAAAATCGCACATTTTCGGCCGTTCGCTTCCGAAGCCCATGCCCAGCGACGCACTGCTCCAAAAACTCGAGAGCTTGCCGGTCAGCCCCGGCTGTTACTTGTTTCGCGACAAGCAGAACGCGGTCTTGTACGTGGGCAAGGCCAAGAGCTTGCGCTCGCGCGTGCGCAGCTACTTTCAAGATGCCAGCTCCGACGAGCGCGCATTCATCCCGTTCTTACGCAAGCTCGCGGTGGATCTCGACACGATCGTCACGCAGAGCGAAAAAGAAGCCGCGATCCTCGAAAACAATCTGATCAAGGAGCACAAGCCGCGCTTCAACGTCAAACTCCGCGACGACAAAGAGTACCTGAGCTTGCGGCTTTCGACCGAGCACGCCTGGCCGCGGCTCGAGCTCGTGCGCAAACCCAAGCCGGACGACGCGCGTTACTACGGGCCGTACCACTCGGCCACCGCGGCGCGCCGCACGCTGCACTTGGTCGAAAAGCACTTTCAGCTCCGCACCTGCTCCGATCGCGAAATCGAGAGCCGCAAGCGCCCGTGCTTGAAATACCAGATCAAGCGCTGCCCCGCGCCCTGCGTGTACGACGTCGATCCCGGCGAGTACGCGGGCCAGGTGCACGCGGTCTCGCTGTTTCTCGACGGCCGACACGACGAACTCACGCGCGAGCTCAAAGCGCGCATGAAAGCGGCCAGCGACCGCCTCGAGTTCGAGGTGGCGGCCGTGTGCCGCGATCAGCTGGCCGCGGTCGAATCGATCCGCGAAGGGCAGCGCGTGGTCGCGGTCAGCGACACCGATCAAGACGTGCTCGGGCTGTACCGGGAAGGGGATCTGGTCGAGCTCAGCGTCATGCTCGTGCGTTCGGGCCGCGTGATCGATGTCGCGAGTTTTTCGAACCGGCGCGTGGAAGTGCCGGACGACGAAGTGGTGGCCGCGTTCTTGCGCGAGCATTACGGCGACGGCGGCTCGGGCGAGGCGCTGATCCCGGAAGAAATCATCGTCCCGTGTTTGCCCGACGGCGCGGACGGCGTGGCCGAGTGGCTCGCCGAGCGCCGCGCCACGCTCGCTCAGGGCCGCAAGAAGAAATGCGAAATTCTGGCGCCCGCACGCGGCCCGCGCAAAGCCCTGCTCGACATGGCCGTCGACAACGCGCGCCATGCGTTCGAAGAAAAGCGCCGCGCAGAAACCGACATCGATGAACGCCTGGCGCGCGTGCAAGAGCGCCTGAGATTGCCCACCTTGCCGCGGCGCATCGAGTGCTGCGACATCTCGCACCTCGGCGGTCAAGACACCGTGGGCGCGGTCGTCGCGCTACTCAATGGGCTCCCCGACAAAAAGAAATATCGCACCTACAAAGTGCGCAGCGTCGGTGAAGGCGACGACTACCGCGCGATGTTCGAAGTGCTCAGCCGCCGCTTCCGCCGCGGCCGCGACGCCGCGCAAATCCAGGCCGCGGAAAATCCGAGCCCTGTCAGCGCGACGCTCGAGGCAACGCGCGAGGGAGGGGAGCAGGGGGTTGATGGTCACGCTTCCGCAACCGAGCCCGGCCCAGCCTTCGGCGTCGCGGCTCGCCAGGCCGAGCCCGCCGATCCGAGCGCAGCGTCGTCTAGCGACGCAGCCCTCGAAGGCGCGCCGCCGGCAGACGCAGCGCTCGAAGAAACACCCGAAGCCGCAGCGCTGGAAGACGCACCGCCCGAAGACGCCGCGCTGAGCTCGGGCGCCGGCGACGAACCTCCGGACGAAGAGCTCGAACCCGACGCGGCCGAACCCGCCGCGGAAGCGGAAGAGGACGCCGGCCGCGCCCCGAACAGCGAGGGCACCGATTGGCAATTGCCCGATCTATTCGTGGTCGACGGCGGCCGCGGCCAGCTCGGCGTGGCGCTCGCCGCAGCCCACGATCTGGGCCTCCACGATCTGCCGATTTGCGGGTTGGCCAAGGAAAAAGAAAACGTCGCCGGCGACAAACTGGTCGACCGCGTGTACCTGCCCGGCCAAAAAAATCCCATCCCGCTCCGCCCGAACAGCCCGGAACTGTTCCTGCTCGCGCGCGCCCGCGACGAAGCCCACCGCTTCTCGAACCGCGGCCGCAAAAAGGTGGGCAAAAAGCGGCGCTTGTCCTCCGAGCTCGATCAGATCCCGAGCATCGGCCCGAAGACGCGCGTCGCACTCTTGAAGCACCTCGGCTCGCTCGACGGCGTACGCAACGCCGCGGACGACGCCATCTTGGCCGTGCCCGGTGTGAGCAAGAAGCACCTCGCGGCACTGCGCGAGTGGTTCAAGCGGGCGGTGCCGACCACACCGTAATGACCGGCGAGCTGCACGCGTACGGCTCGGTCCGAGCGCACACGCATGCTGGCGCGCTCGGCCCACTCAGTTGGCGAAGCGCGGACCAATGCCACCCGAGTTGCACGGTTAGCCGCTAAAATCGGGCCGAAATCGCACGGCGCAGGCCGTGCTTTAGCAACCGCTCATGATGGAGCAGGGTGCTGGGTCGGGGGTGCTGGGCAACTTCGGTTCTCGTTTAGCAGCGGCGGCGCTCAGCGGCCTGTTGCTGTTGCTCGCGTGCGTAAACCTTTTGAGTGGTTGTTTGGATCGGCCTGTCGCAGAAACGCGGCCGGCGACCAGCAACATCTTCGTCGACGAGATCGTGCAAGCCTCGGTCGATAAAATCGATCTCTTGTTCATGATCGACAATTCCGCGTCCATGGCAGACAAGCAGGAGATCCTGAAATCGGCTGTGCCTGTGCTGCTCAATCGCCTGACTTCGCCGATCTGCGTCGATGAAATGGGCGTCACGCACGGCAACTTTGCGCTCGGAAAGTGCGCCGTGGGCAAGCCCGAGTTTCAACCGGTTGCCGACATTCACGTCGGCATCGTGACCTCCAGCCTCGGCTCGCACGGCGGGCAGGTGTGCGCCTCCGGCAAACCGGGGGAGACACCGAACGATCGCGCGCACTTGCTCGGCACGGTGCGGTCGGCAGGGAGCAACCCCGAGCCGAGCCTCATGTTCGACGCCGCGAAAACCTGGAACAATAGCGGCTTTTTGGCATGGGACCCGGATCAAAAAGATCAGCCCGTGCCGGGCGAGCGCGCGCCAGACAAGTTCAAAGGCGCCTTCCAAGACATGATCGCGGCCGCCGGCGAAAATGGCTGCGGCTTCGAAGCGTCGCTCGAATCTTGGTATCGTTTTTTGATCGATCCGGAGCCGCCAGCGAGCGTGACCAAGGACGCGAGCGCGAGCCCAAAGACCGTGCGCGGGTCACAGCTCGTGATCCACGCGGATGGCTCGAGCACGTGCGAGGGCTGCGATCAGGAGCTGCTCGCTCAACGCAAGGCCTTCTTGCGCCCGGACTCGCTCGTATTGATCGTGATGTTGTCGGACGAAAACGATTGTTCGATTCGAGACGACGGGCAGGGCTGGCTCGTGGGCACGACCAGCAGCGGTCCAAGCAGCTATCACTTGCCGCGCGCCGCGGAGGCCTGCCAGAGAGATGCCAACGATCCTTGTTGCCGCTCGTGTGGGGTCACCGAAGCCGCGCCGCCTGCGGGCTGTCAGGCGCTCAGCGTCGACCCAGGCTGCGTGGGCACGGAGGCGCAATCGGATGAAGTGCGCGACGCCACGAGCCTGCGCTGTTTCGAGCAAAAGCGGCGCTTCGGCATCGACCTTTTGTACCCCACGTCGCGTTACGTCGAGGGCCTCACGAGCCCGATTTTGACGCTGCAATCGGACGGCAAAACCAAAGTTACGAACCCGCTGTTCGACAGCGGGACCTCCGGCAAATCGCCGCGCAGTCCGAGCTTGGTCTTTCTTTCGGGCATCGTCGGCGTGCCCTGGCAAGACATCGCCGACGACACTTCGCTCACCGGTCCTGGCCTGACTTATCTGAACGCCTCCGAGCTCGTCAGTCGTGGGCGTTGGTCGGTTCTGCTCGGCGATCCGAAAGCGCAGCCGCCCGTGCCGCCGAGCGACCCGTTCATGATCGAATCTCCGCTGGCACGCCCAGGCAAGAACCCGATCACGATGGACGCGATCATGCCCGCGAGCTCGACCAGCCAAACCGCCAGCCCGATCAACGGCCACGAGCAAAATCTACCGAAGCAGGACGACCTGCAATATGCCTGCACCTTCGCGTTGACGACCGAGCGGCCGTGCCCCGCCGGAGACACCACTTGCGACTGCGATGCCACCAAAGCGCAAGCTTCGAACACGCCGCTCTGTCGACTCAAAACTGCGGATCCGCCGAGCTATGTCCAGACTTTCGCCAAAGCTTATCCCGGCACCCGCGAGCTACAGGTTTTGCAGGCACTCGAAGCGCAGGCCATCGTGGCTTCTATTTGCCCGAAGGTGCGGTCCGCCGACGATCCGCTGAGCGATCCCAATTACGGCTACAACCCGGCGGTGGGCGCCATCATCGAGCGGCTGAAGAGCCCGCTTCAGGGCAAATGCTTGCCTCGGGCGCTGGCGTCGCAAACGGCGGCCGACGGCGGGCCAGAAGTGACGGGGACGGGTCAAGTCGCTTGCCAGGTGATTGAAACGCGCGCGTCGGGCTGCGACTGCAACTTGCCGGGTCGCAAGGCGGTGAGCCCCGAGTCGTCGGCGGTCCTCGCGTCCATCCGCAGCCAGCTGCAGGTGAACGGCAGTTGTGACGTTGCCGGCAAGCCGGCGTGTGACTCGTTCTGTCAGTGCGAGGTGCGCCAGGAGTCTGGCGCCGACCTGACTGCGTGCCAGAAGAACCAGGACCCTGAGCAGCCGGGTTATTGCTACATCGACGATCCGAGCTCGCCCGCCGTCGCCAACTGCCCGGCCAATCAAAAGCGCATCCTGCGCTTCGCCGACACCCCGTCGAATCGCATCCCCGCGAACGGTGCGATCGCGTTCATCGCGTGCCTTGGTGCGCCGCTTCAGTCCGAGGCCAGCGCGAGCGCTCCTTGAACCGCGGCGAAGACAGACCGAGGTAGGTCAAGGTGAGTGAGGTGAGTGGGCCGATGTGGCTTCGGCCCACTCGATTGGCCGTCGGCCCTCGAGCTGCCAACCGAGTTGCGTGTGCCCCGCTCGAATGCCCGCCAATTTGGCTTCCGAGTCGGCGGCACACCGCGTGCTTCGATGGAAGCTCGTGCGAGTGTTGCCGAAATCAGTAGCTTCGGAAATTTGCGTCGCCACCGGTGTTTCTGGCTGCGCGTCCTTCCAGGGTCCGTGGCGATTGACAACTCTGGGTGCGAAAACCTACCCTTCGGCCGCCGCGCGCGAGGGGTCCGCGCGGATCCCTGTTTTCCCCTCAATGCTCCCCTCACGTCCCAAGGCCGTTTCGTGCCAGGGGCGGCGCCCATTCAAGGAGTTCTTCCAATGATGTTGAAGCGTTCGACGCCCGAGTCCAAGCCTAAGCCCAGTGTGACTGGGCGCGCAGCTCGGCTCGTTCGAGCCAGCGTGGCTGGCCTTGCTGCAGTGCTCACCGTGGGTGGGCTTGCCACCGGTTGCCTCGATCGCAAGGTCGTTCCCGCCCAGCCGACCACGAGCAACGTGTTCGTCGATCAGATCGTGCAGACCGCGGTCGACAAGATCGACCTGCTTTTCATGATCGACAACTCGGTGTCGATGGCCGACAAGCAGGCGATCTTAGCGGCGGCCGTGCCCGTGCTCCTGAACCGCTTGGTCTCGCCGATCTGTGTGGACGCGAACGGCACTCCGACCCATGGCAATGCGCCCTGCGCGAGCCCCGACCAGCCCGAGTTCAACCCGATCGGTGACATTCACATCGGCATCGTCAGCTCCAGCCTGGGCGCGCACGGCGGCAACGTCTGCTCCGCGCCTGCCATGGGCGACGACCCGGCCACCACCCATTTGGACGATCAAGGGCACCTGATCGGGACCGTGCGTCCTGAGAAAGCCTTGACCAGCTGGCAAAACCTTGGCTTTTTGGCCTGGGATCCATCGGGCACGAAGAACACGCCGCCGGGCATCAAAGATGCTGCTGACTTAACCAAGCAATTCACTGACATGGTCGTGGCGACCGGCGAGCACGGCTGCGGTTACGAAGCCTCGCTCGAGTCGTGGTACCGCTTTTTGATCGACCCGGAGCCGCCGGCCACGGTCGTCAAGGACAATGCAAGCGGCACGACCGTGCGCAGCTCGGCTCAGAAGTTCAATGCGGACGGCTCGCTCGGCGCGTGTGACGGCTGTGACAACATGCTGCTCGCGCAGCGCGCCGCATTCCTGCGGCCGGACTCGCTGGTCGCGATCGTCATGCTGTCCGACGAGAACGACTGCTCGATCATCGACGAGAACGTGGGCTGGTTCGTCGGTGCCACTTCGCACATGCCGAAGTCCACCGCCGCCTGCGCAAAAGATCCGAACGATCCGTGCTGCCGCTCCTGCGCGCAAAATGAGACGAGCCCCCCCGCCAACTGTCCGGCGCTCAGTGCCGATCCGGTTTGCATGGGTGCTCCGGCTAAGTCGTACAACACCTGGGATAACCTGAACGACTCGCTGAATCTCCGTTGCTTCAACCAGAAGCAGCGCTTCGGCTTCGACTTGCTCTATCCCACGTCGCGTTACGTCAACGGCCTCACGTCGCCGTCGATCACGCTGCAATCCGACCACTCGAAGAGCGTCGTGAACCCGCTCTACGCCACGGGCAACAGCGGCAAGGCGCCGCGCGACCCGTCGCTCGTCTTTTTGGCCGGCATCATCGGCGTGCCGTGGCAGGACATTTCGACGGCGGATTCGCTCACGGGCGCGGGGCTCACCTACCTCACGGCCACTCAGCTCGCGACCGCGGACGCGAACGGCAAGACACGCTGGGATCAACTGCTTGGCAACGCCGCGGCGAGCCCCCCAGTTCCGCCGAGCGACCCGTTCATGATCGAGACGATTGACCCGCGCTCGGGCGCCAACCCGAACGTCCCGGCCGAGCAAATCGCGCCGGCAACGTCGATGAACCCGCAGGCCAACCACATCAACGGCCACGAGCAAAACGTGCCCGATAAAGCGGACTTGCAGTACGCATGCACCTTCCCGCTCGCGACCCCGAAGATGTGCACCCCGGGCAATTCCGCCTGCGACTGCTCTCCCACCAAGGACGGCGACGCTGCCGGGGTCACCGCGGCCAACAGCCCGCTCTGCCAGCCGCCGGCCGGTGGCGCTCCGGGCACGACTCAGTATTTCGCCAAAGCCTACCCGGGCGCCCGCGAGCTGACCGTGCTGCGCGATTTCAAAGACAACGCGATCGTGGCCTCGATTTGCCCGAAGGTGCCCACTTCGACCAACCCGAGCGGGGATCCGAACTACGGTTACAACCCCGCCGTCGGCGCCATCATCGAACGCTTGAAAGAGGCGCTCAAAGGCAAGTGCTTGCCGCGCAAGATCCAAAAGGATGACACGGGCGCGGTGGAGTGCGCCGTGATCGAGGCGCAGAAAGCAGGCAACTGCAACTGCGGCGCGCCGGGTCGAGCTGAGGCAGATCCGGGCATTTACCCGGCCGTGTTCCGTCAACTCGAGGCCACCGGCACTTGTGGCGACGCCCCGGGGCAAACCAAGTGTGACACGACTGGCTTCTGCATGTGCCAAATCGTGCAGGCAAGCGACGATCTGGCCGCCTGCCAGAGCGGCGCACAGGCAAAGCCCGGCTACTGCTACATTGATGATCCGGCGTCTCCGCTGCTCAAGAACTGCCCGGACAACCAGAAGCGCCTCTTGCGCTTCGTGGACGACGGGATGAACAAGACGCCGGCGCAGGGTGCCATCGCGTTCATTGCTTGCCTCGGTGCAGCGATCAACGGCGACGGCGGCATGTAAGAGCCGGCGCAGCAAAGCACGAAGGCGGCACTCGGGTTTCCCGAGCGCCGCCTTCGGCTTTTTGTGGGCCAAATGTCGGGCTGTGCGCTGCGAGGGACTCGCGCTAAGCTCGGCCCCGCGGATGGAAGCGAAGAAGACCATCCTCGTCATCGATGACGAGCCGCACATCACGTTGGGCCTGAAAGACGCGCTGGAGTTCGAAGGCTTCCGAGTCGTGACGGCGGGCACCGGCAAAGAGGGCGCGCAGCTCGCCCGCCAAGAGCACCCGCACGCCATTCTGCTCGACCTGATGCTGCCCGACGTGAACGGCTATCAGGTGTGCGAGGACGTACGCCGTTTCGATGCGTTCGTGCCGATCATCATGCTCACGGCCAAGAGCCAAGAGGCGGACAAGATTCGCGGGCTCGACGCGGGCGCGGATGACTACGTGACCAAGCCGTTTAGCGTCGGCGAGCTCGTGGCGCGCATCCGCGCGATTTTTCGGCGCGCCAATCGGCCGAGTGAGAGCGCGACCTTCACCATCGGCAAGCTGACCGTGAACGTGGCCGCCCACACCTTGGAGCGCGCCGGCAAGCCCACCGAGACGCTTTCTTTCTACGAGGTCGAGCTCTTGCGCATGCTGTACGAGCGCGCGGGCCAGCCGGTGAGCCGTGAAGAGATTTTGAACAAAATCTGGGGCGTGGACGCAAACCCCACGAACCGGACGATCGACAATTTCATCGTCAAGCTGCGGCGCAAGCTGGAAAAGCACCCCGACAAGCCGGAGCACATCCTGACCGTGTACGGCTTTGGCTACAAGCTCGTGGTTTAGCGCGCTGAGCACGCGTCACGGTCGCGACGACTTGCGACGGAGCGAAGGTGCTCCCGCGCACTCATCCGACCGGTTGCGGTCGCGCCTAGTCGAGGCGTTGTGGCTTCCAATCCGGGCTTGGTTTCTCCGGAAAGACCACGAAGCGCCGGCCCGCGAAGTTCAACACCAAACCGATCGCCGAGGCGATCACCTTGGCTAGCGCCGCACCCATGCCCACGGCCACGAATGCGCGTGTCGAGTACAGGTCGACCACGCTCACCGCGGCGACGACCAGCAAGAACAGCAAGATCTCGGTGCCCGACTTCCAGCGCGCCTTGCGCCGGAACAGGATCAGCACCGACAAATAGTAGTTCAAGGCCGCCGCCGCGAAGAACGCGCTGAGCGCCGCGGGCGTCACGCCCAGGCGTGGCAAGAGCAAGACGAACAGCACGAGGTTCGCGATCGCCGAAATGCCGCCGATGAACAAGTAGAAGAAGAATTGAACGATCCAGGGCGCCTTGTGCAGGTTGTATTTGAGGATGCAATAAAGGGCGCGAAAGCCGTCCTTCATGCTGATTTTCTTGCCCTCGGCGTAGGTGCGGCCGCGGTACGAGATGCCCATCTCGTAAATGCGCAAGCGCTGCTGGGCGATCTTGGCGACCACCTCCGGTTCGAAGCCGAAGCGATTCTCCTCGAGCTTTAGTCCTTGAATCACCTCGCGGCGGAAGACTTTGTAACAAGTCTCCATGTCCGTCAGGTTCAGATCGGTGAGCATGTTCGAGAGCAGGGTCAGAAAGCGATTGCCGAGCGAGTGCCAAAAATAGAGCACGCGATGATAGCCCGCCGAAAGGAAGCGCGAGCCGAGCACCACGTCTGCGTCCCCGTTCCGCAAAGGCAATAGGAGGCGTTTCAGATCCATGGGGTCGTATTCGAGATCCGCATCTTGGATCGCCACGAAATCCCCAGTGGCGCGCTGAATCCCGGTGCGGAGCGCGGCGCCCTTACCCTGGTTTACCTCGTGCTGCAAAAGCACCAGTGAGGGAAAGCGTTTGCGGAGTTCGGCCGCAATCAGTCGGCTGTTGTCTAGCGAGCAATCATCGACGACGATCAGTTCGAGCTCCAAAGTGGCGTCTTCGATCGCGAGCACTTTGTCGATGCACGCGGCGAGCGTGCGCTCTTCGTTGTAACAGGGGATGATCAGACTGAGCTTGACCTTCGCGCTGGGTGGCGCGGGGCGCCCTCCATTGGCCGCGCCAGCTTCGCCCGCCGCGAGGGGGCTCGGCGATGGATCGATTGAAGCTGTGGGAGACGCGCTGCTTGCCATGCGAAATTACCGGAGAAAGGCTGGGCCCGCGGTCCGCGCCCAGCGCTACTGGGAGGGGCGTTGCTCCCGGGCCACGCGGGCGCCAGTCGATCACGAATTTCCCCTCGAAGTCACTTGAAATCATGCCTTCGTCGTCCAACCTCGCTCGGTTTTGGACTAGACCGTGTGCCTGCTCATGACCGAAACGTTTCCTCGCGCGGAGCGGGTGGCGCGCTGGCTCGCGCGGCTGGCCTCGGAGCGGCTGTTTCTGGCGCTGCTCGGCATCGCGCTGCTCGTGCCGCTCTTGCTGTCGCGTGGCCGCGGGGACCGCGTGCTGCTCGGTCCGCCGCTCGTGACCAGTGGTGACGAATTGCACTACCTGGTGATGATCCACAGCTTGCTCGACGATCACGATCTCGACTTGAAAAACAATTACGACGCCGCGCGTCTCGGCTCGCTTTCGCTCGGCGCCGAGCGTAGCGGCGCGCCGCTCGATCATCAGGTCTCCTGGTACGCCCCCGACGGCAGTTGGCACGAATGGGACAAGGAATTCGAATACGCCAAAGATCCGGCGCGCGCGGACGGCCTGCAGCTATTGCCGACGCTCAAACCCGGCGCGAGCGCCGAGCTTGCAGGGCGGAGGCAATACTCACAGCATCCGCCCGGATTGCCCGTATTGCTCGCGCCAGTGCTCTATCCCTTTCGCGGCACGATCTGGGTCGAACATTTGGCGATCGTGCTGACGGCGCTCGCGACGCTCGTGATGGCGCTCTATCTACGTCAGCTACTGCGCGTCGTTTCGAATGATGACGGAGTGGTCAACGCAGCAACGCTGTTGATCGTGCTCGCGAGCCCAGCTTGGCACTACTCACGAATGCTGTTCACCGAGCCTTGGCTGACGCTGTGCGCGGTTGCGGCGCTGGCGCTGGCCCTGCGTCGGAACGCTTTCTTTGCCGCCGGCTGCTGGCTCGCGCTCGGCATTCAGATGAAGCCTCCCTTTGCGCTCCTGGCACTGCCGCTGCTCGTGGATCGCTTGCTGGCACGGGATCTGAAGCGCCTGCTCGCGCTTTCGCTGCCGATCACCGTCAGCACGGCGCTGGTGCTCGTCGAGAACCAACACTTTTTCGGTTCACCGTTGCGCTCTGCGCAGCCCTGGGCAAGCGGCAATCTGCTCGTCGGCATCGCTGGTTCGCTGTTCTCCTGGAATCACGGCCTGTTCTTGTTCTGCCCGGCCGTGATCAGCGCGGCCTTCGGTTGGCGAAGCTTGTTTCGCTGCCAGCCGAGGCTCGCTTGGCTCGCGCTCAGCATGGCCGTGCCGTACTTCTTGCTCATGTCACTGTGGAAGGTGTGGTGGGCCGGCTACTGTTACGGCCCGCGCTTGATCGCCCCGGTGATTCCCTTCCTGCTGCTCGGGATCGTGCAAGTGCTCGGCTCATTGCCCCGGCTCTCGAGCGCCGCTCGGCGAATCGTTTTCGTCACGACCTCGCTCTCGCTCGCGATCTCCACGTTGGGCGCGGTGCTGCACATGGCCTTCTGGGCGCAGCATCCGCTGATCACGCCGATCGTGCTGCTCTTGCGCCGCGTCTGAGCCAGCTCTCGGGAGCCCTGGGAATCAGGGCAAAAGCGGCAACACGTTGCGCGGATCGCAGACCACGGTCTTGGCGTTTTGATTGACCTGACCGAGCGGAAGCTGCCCCGCGTCGACTCCCTCACGGGCGCGCCGCACCTCGAGGTGCAGGTGCACGACGCCTGGGCTCCCCGAATCCCCCACGTAGCCGAGGAGCGCACCGGCCTTCAGGCTTTGGCCGTGGCTCAGCCCGGGCGCGGAGCTCTCGAGGTGCCCGTAGATCACCAGGTATTCGCGCAGCGCGCCCGCCTCTCGCACCGTGTGGTGCGTCACGACCGAGTTGCCGAACAGGTGCCCGACCGCGAGCACGTCCGCATCGCCCACCTGATTTTCGAGCTCGACCAGGTGCACCTCGGTGCCGCGCGCCTGCGCGAGATCCACCCCGCCGTGCCCTACGGCAGAAAGCTCGGCCCCACGTCGCTGTTCGGCGTCCGGGCGGTCCAGATCATAGCCGCTCGTGACGAAGGATTGCTCCGCGAGCACCGGCACGGGCAGGCGATATTTCCGAAAATCCTTGGGCCGATCCGGTAAGCGCGGGATTTGATCGTAGATGCGTAGTTGCCCGCTTCGGTCGTGGTGCTCGTTTTGCTGCTCGAACAAGGCTTGGCCGAGCGCGTTCGGATCCGGCACGGGGACGCACACGTTGCCATCGGGCAGCGTGCCGCGCGGGCACAGCGCATCGGGGTCCGCAGCGCTAGCGCGCGCGCTGCCTGCGCTCGTCACGCTCGGAGCGCTCGCTCTCGATGCGGGTCGCCGGAGCTCCGCCGCGCGCGTGAGTAGCGCGAGCAGGCTCACGGCCAGAGCTCCACGGAGCAGGGGGTCCATCTTCGCGTAGTACTTTACCTGACCGGAGGAACGCTCGAGCGGCCGGAACGCTTCCGCGAGCGCCCATGTGCCGCGAAATCCTGGTTTGTGGGCCGTTTCACGTTGCGTCTGTGGCCACGGGTTGATACCGAGGAAGGGCCTTGGTCCTCTCCGAAAAGCTCTCGCCCGCGGACGCTGCGATCCTCGAAACCTTCGTCGTCCCGCGCTACCTGTCCCTGTTCGGGGATTTGCTGCTCGAAATGATGCTGGTCGGAGAATCTGCGCGCGTCGCGCACCTCGGCTGCCGGACGGGCTACCCGGATTTGAAATTGTATGAGCGCGTCGACGGCGTCGACATCGTCGGTGTGGATCCGTCGCTCCCAGCTTTGGAGCTCGCGCGCAACAAGGCGGCCGTGCTCGGGGACGTGCGAATCGAATACCGCATCGCCGAGGGCTTACCGCTGGACTTGGAAGCGGGGATCTTCACCCACGCCTTCGCGATCCACCCGATCTCCGGCCCGCAAGATCGCGTCGCGCTGTTTCAGGAGATGCAGCGTCTGTTGTGCGACGGCGGGCAGGCCTTGGTTGCGCTGCCGCTCCGTGGCTCGTTCCAAGAAATTGCCGATTTGTTCCGCGAGTACGGGCTCAAGCACGACGACAGTGATTTCTCCAAGGCCATCGAGTCGGCGCTCTCCGGGCGGCCCAGCATCGAGACGCTCTCGGAGGAGCTCGAGAACGCCGGCCTTGAGGACATAGACGTGGAGATCCGGCAAACGCAGCTCACTTTCGACAGCGGTCGCGCCTTCGTCGAAGATCCGGTGAGCCGGTTGCTGATCGTGCCCGAGATCCGCACCTGGCTCGCGGTGAGCGACTTGCAAAAGCCGCTCGACTACGTGCGCGACGCGATCGACAAATATTGGTCGGAAGGCAAGCTCGAGCTGTCGCTCAACGTGGGCTGCGCTAGCGCGCGCAAGCCGCTTTGAGCCGCATTCAATATCTGTATTGCCATAGCAGATCGACCCCAGCGCCGATGTTGCCGACCTCGGTCCGCAGCGACCAGTTGCGCCGGAAACGCCAATCGAACGTGCCGCTGAAGGCGTTCGTGTTAGCGCCGGTCAAATCCTGGCCCTGCAAGGTTTTGTAGCTGCCCTCGAACCACAGCGTGTCGCTCAGCGGATAGGCTGCGCTGTACGTCTGATACGAGTGTTGATCCGCAGTCGTCTCGCTGCCCGCCTTGATCTCCAAATTCGAGAGCGCGGTGTTCGCGAGCAATTTATTGCCCAGGAAACCGGCGCCGGCGCCGATTCCGGCGGCGGCGGGGCTGGCATTACTGGCGCTGCTCGTCTCGTCCGTTGGCGCGTTGAGTAACTTTGCTAGGATGACCGAGCGATCGGTCACGCTCGGCTCGTCGAGATCCTCCAGCGAAACGATGGTCGCGTTGTTGAGCGTGCCGCTCACTTTGGCGCGCACGGTTACTTGTTGCGTTTCGCAAATGGCCTGCACGCCGATTCGCGGGTCGCCCGGGTCGCCCTCCGGATCGAACCAGACCGTGCCGTTCTCGATCGTGAACGGTCGGGGCAGACCGGGCAGGTTGAGCCGCCCACCGGGGGTGAGCTCGATCGTCCCTGCCACCTTCAGCTCGTCACCGAGCAGGATCTCGGGCGAGCCGGTGAGTGGCAAAAATAGATCGGAGCGGGTCAGTTTGACGCGACTTCCGAGATCGAACTTCATCCGCCAAGGCAGTGACTCGCCGGCGGAGCCTTTGCGCGGCTCGGTGAGGGGCTGCGCGACCTTCACGTCCGGGTTGTCGCCGAGCGTGATCAGAGAGCGGAGCTCCGATTTCGGCATTTCGGCGTTGAGCTCGGGAATGCCGAGGCCCACGAACATTTCGGTTGGACGACGCTCGAGGACCACCGAAATCGGGCGATCCTCGTTGGTCCCGCCGGTCAGGGTCGCGACGCTCACGCCCTCGATCAAAAGCGGGACACCGTTCAATTTGGCGGAGGCGTTGCCCTTGGCCAGGCGAAACCCGTCGAGCCAAATATTGCCACTGGCATACAGGTTCTCCCGCTCGCCCTCCGCCGCCGCTGCCAAGGAATCGACCTTGATCAG
>Ga0068855_100001365_pt1 | contig 30241 bp, 30 predicted proteins | sample KBSCornC52_FD_66592 | JGI IMG/M metagenome (GOLD analysis project Ga0068855, IMG submission 66592) | Corn rhizosphere microbial communities from Kellogg Biological Station, Michigan, USA - KBS Corn C5-2 | ecosystem: Host-associated > Plants > Roots > Rhizosphere > Soil ... | reverse complement strand
GCGGCGTACAGGTCGGCGGCAAAGCCCGGCGAGTGCATCTCGACGCTGCGGGCCAGGGCGCGCACGTCGTTGGCTTCGCGGATGCGCACGCGGTAGGCGCTCGCGACCAGCGCGGGGCGCACGGTGGCGGCGGCCGGCTTGGCAACGCGACGGGTGGACGACGAGAACAGGCCGGCGACCAGCTGGCGGATCGCGCCCGAGAAGATCGGTTGGTGGCCGTAGGTACCGGAAGTGATGGCGGTCATGGTGTTTCCCTGCAAGAGCACCCTGGTAAGGTGCGATGGAGAGACTGTAGGGGTTTTCCCTCTGATACTCCAATGAATGTTGGGCATCCGAGATATGCTTGATGTTCATATCTCGCCAGCCCGTCATTCTTCGTGAACTTCCGCACGCTGGACCTCAACCTGCTGCGCGTCTTCGACGCCGTGATGGCCGAAGGCAGCCTCACGCGCGCCGCCGAACGCCTGGCGATGACCCAGCCGGCGGCCAGCCATGCCCTGAAGCGCCTGCATGGGGCGGTGGGCGAGGAGCTGCTCCATCGCACCGCCCACGGCATGCGGCCGACGGCGCGCGCCGAGCTGCTGTGGCCGCAGGTGCGGGCCGCGCTCGCGCAGTTGCAGGGCGCGCTGTCGCCGCCGGACTTCGACCCGGCGCGCGACGCCACCACCTTCAGCATCGCCATGGCCGACGCCACCGCGGCGATGCTGCTGCCGCACCTGGTGTCGGCCATCGAAGGGCAGCGCGCGCTGGCCAACATCCGCACGCTGCCGCTGACCACGCGCGATCCGCGCCGCCTCGTCGAGGAAGCCGACGCCGACCTGGCCGTCGGCTACTTCCCCAACGCGATCGCCGCCATCGTCGCGCAGGGCGGCGACGCCACGCTGCACCACCGCCAGCTGTACGCGACCGAGTACGTCTGCGTGATGCGGCGCGACCACCCGCTGGCCGGCCAGGCGCTGACGCTGGACACCTTCGTCGAGGCGCACCACCTGCTGGTGACGTTCTCGGGCCGGGCCCACGGTTTCGTCGACGAGGCGCTCGCCACGCTGGGCCGCCAGCGGCGCATCGTGCTGACCGTCAACCAGTTCGCCACCGCCGGCAGCGTCGTCGCGCGCTCCGACCTGCTCACGGTGTTGCCGCGCCAGTTCCTGCCGGCCACGGGCGCCGAGCACCGGCTGCTGCAGAAGCCGCTGCCGCTGGCCCTCGGGGCCGTCAACGTCGAGATGATGTGGCACCTGCGCAAGGACGACGACCCGGCGCACCGCTGGCTGCGCGGGCTGCTGGTGGAGGCGGCGGCGAGGCAGCCGATGGTCAGGCGCTGACCGGCTGCCGCGAACCGACCTCGCCCCCGCGCCGTCGCCTGACCGCCCGTCGCGCCGTCATCCTGCGCGAAGTCGCAGGATCCACCCCAGCCGACCACGTGCCGGCTTCGCCACGCGATGCGCCGCCCCGTGCGTGGATCCTGCGACTCCGCTTCGCTGCGCGCAGGATGACAGGGGATGGGTGGCGCGAGCCGCCGCGCCTGGCCGCAGCGTCAGAGCACCGCCGCCATCGCGTTGGCCGTCGCCTCGACGTTGCGCGTGTTGAGCCCCGCCACGCACATGCGCCCCGAGCGGATCAGGTACACGCCGAACTCCTCGCGCAGCCGGTCGACCTGGGCGGCGGACAGGCCCGTGTAGCTGAACATGCCGCGCTGGGTCAGGAAGTAGCTGAAATCGCGGCCCGGCACCTTGGCCACGAGCACGTCGTGCAGCGTCCGGCGCATCGCCTTGATGCGGGTGCGCATCGCGTTGACGTCGTTGACCCAGGACTCGCGCAGCGCCGGCGTATCCAGCACCGTGGCGACGACGACGCCGGCGTGGATGGACGGGCTCGAGTAGTTGCGGCGCACCGTGGCCTTGAGCTGCCCGAGGGCCAGCTGCGCTTCCCGCGCGGTGGGCGCACACACGCTCAGGCCGCCAGCGCGCTCGCCGTACAGGCTCATGCTCTTGGAGAACGAGTTGGCGCAGAAGAACGGGATGTCGGCGTCGGCCAGCGCGCGGATCGCGAAGGCATCCTCGTCGATGCCGTCGCCGTAGCCCTGGTAGGCGATGTCCAGGAACGGCAGCAGCTGGCGCTGCTTGAGCACGGGCACCAGGGCCTGCCACTGGGCCGGCGTGAGGTCCACGCCGGTCGGGTTGTGGCAGCACGCGTGCAGCAGCACGACGCTGCGCGCGGGCAGGTCGGCCAGGGCCGCCAACATCGCGTCGAACTTCAGGCCGCCGGTGGCCGCGTCGTAGTACGGGTACGTGGACACCTTGATGCCCGCGCCCTCGAACATGGAGCGGTGGTTGTCCCAGGTCGGGTCGCTCACCCACACGCCGGAGTCGGGGAACCAGCGCTTGATGAAGTCGGCGCCGACCTTCAGCGCGCTGCTGGAGCCCACCGTCTGCAGCGTGACGACGCGGCCTTCGGCCACGGCCCTGGAGCCCGCGCCGAACAGCAGCGTCTGCACGCCGCGGCGGAAATCGGCATTGCCCTCGATGGGCAGGTAGGGCTTGGCGCCACCCTTGTCCAGCAGCACGGCCTCGGCCTGGCGCACGCAGTCGAGCACGGGGATGCGGCCCTCGTCGTCGAAGTAGATCCCGATCGACAGGTTGATCTTGTGGGGGCGCGGATCCTTCTGGAAATCCTCGTTCAACGACAGGATCGGGTCACCGGCGAACGGTTCAATGTGCTCGAACATGGGGCTTGGCTCGGTTGGAGGGACGGTCGTCGATTATCGAGGATCGGCTCCGGAGTCGCGAGCAAGGGCTTCAGCCTTCGCAAAGCATCCACCGGCCATGCGCATGCGACGTGGCCGCCAGGCGCCACGCGATGCCGCCCTGGCCGTCGGGGCGGGCCAGCATCCACGCCGTGGCATTGGGCCGGTCGTCGGCGGCGGACGCCGGCTTGCCGGGCCAGAAGCTGCGCGACAGGCGCGGGTTTTCGGCACTGATCCAGGCGACGCCGCGCCGGGCGACGAGGTCGAGCACCGTTTCGACATGACGGCGCAGCAGCGGCGCGTCGAAGTAGGTGAGCACCCAACTGTTGAACACGACCGGCGTCACGTCCGGCGGAACGCCCTGCAGCCAGTCGACGATGGCCGCGGCCGCGTCGGTGACCGCGTGCAGCGGCCAGTGCTGCGTTCGCGCGATCGCCACCGCCGCGTCGAAGCGCTGGCGGCGCTCGGCGTCGTGCGGCCACAGGCAGGCGCGCAGCCAGCGCACCGCGCGCGCGTCGTCGACGGCCACCGGCTTCAGGTCGATGCCCGCGCGGGTGACGATGTCGGGCACCGCGCCGCTGCGCACGAAGTCCCCGCACGCGCCCGCGAGCAGGCGGCACGCGATCTCGGGCGCGCCCGCGTCGCGCGACGGCGGCGTGGCGACGGTGGCGCCGCTCGCGTCGTCCACGAAGCGGTAGCGCCAGCGATCCACGCCCAGGTTCAGGCCGGCGCTGCAGCCCACGTCCAGCAAGGCGATGCGCGTGTTGCCGGTGGCCTCGACCAGCCATTGCAGCACGGGCCACAACACGGCGCAGCGGCCGATCTCGTTGGTCTGGGTACTGCCGGTGGCGATACGCGCCCGGAGCTCGGCGTGGTTGGCTTCGATGAAGGCGCCCAGGTGCGCCGCCAGCGCGGCGTCCGGCGGGCGGGTGCCGCCCACACTGGCGTAGTAGCGCGCCAATGGCGGCCGCTCGCCGGCCTCCACCCGCTCCAGCAGGCGATCCTGCAGCGCGGCGAACCACAGCATGGGCAATTGCTGGTTCGCGGGAGCCGCCGCCAGCAACGCGGCCCAGCCGGGATGCACCGACACGGCGGCGGCGAGCGCGGCGTACAACGGGTCGTCCAGGGCCGCATGCTGCACGAAATCGGCGAAGCGCTGTTGCAGCCTGGCGCTGGTGGAGTCGGGATCGGCGTTCATGGAAACGGTCGAGGGGCAGTGGCGATCGCGCCAGCGTAGTCCCGCGGGGCGCGCGAGATTGTCAACCAGCCGACAATCGATCCATGACCAGCGAGATGCGCGCCCTGTTCGACCGCAGCTTCCCCGAAGTGCGCTGGAGCGAGCCCCTGTGGGCCGCGGCCGAGGCGCGCCTGCGCGTGCGACGGCTCGCGGCGGGGGCGACGCTGTTCGCGCAGGGCAGCGTTTCCCCGGCGCTGTTCGGCGTGCTGCAGGGAGCCGTCGAAGTGCGGTTCACGGGCGCGCAGGGGCAGTTGTCGGTCGTGAGCCATGTCGAGGCCGGACGCACGTTCGGGCTCGCATCGTTCGTCACCGGCCTGCCCTCCGCGTACGAAGCCCTCGCGCTGGAGCCCACCCGCCTGGCCGTGGTGGGCCACGCCGCCTACGAATGGCTGATGGACGACGTACCGGGCTTCGGACGCGCCCTGATGCGCGAATTCGCACGCCACTTCGACGGCAACCTGAAGCTGCTGGAAGCCGCGCGCCACCGCAGCGCCGAGGACCGCCTGTGCATCGCGCTGCACCAGCTGCGCCACGAAGGCCGCGCTGCGGCCGACCGCGCGGGCCGCTGGACGATTCAAGTCACGCAAGCCGAGCTGGCCACCCGCGCGAACGTGTCGCGCCAGACCGCCAACGAGTGGCTGGCGCACTGGGCCACGCGCGGCTGGATTGCCCGCGGCTACCGGTCGCTCGAGATCGCGCGCTGGCCCGTGCCCGGGGTGGGCGAGCGGACGCGATGAGGCGCCTGCGCCGCCCTGGCTTTCAGGCCGCCAGCGCCGCCTCGATGTCCGCGCGCAGCTTGTCCGGTTCGTCGTTGGGCGCGAAGCGCTTGACGACGTGGCCGTCCTTGCCGACCAGGAACTTCGTGAAGTTCCACTTGATGCCCTCGGTGCCCAGCACCCCGGGCTTCTCGGACTTCAACCATTTCCACAGCGGGTGCGCCTTGGCGCCGTTGACGTCGACCTTCTCCATCATCGGGAACGTGACGCCGTAGTTGAGCTGGCAGAAGCTCTCGATCTCGGCGTTCGCGCCCGGATCCTGGTGGCCGAACTGGTTGCACGGGAAGCCCACCACCACCAGTCCGCGATCCTTGTAGTCGGACGCCAGCTGTTCCAGGCCCGCGAACTGCGGGGTGAAGCCGCACTTGCTGGCGGTGTTGACGATCAGGAAGACCTTGCCGCGCTGCGACCCGAAGTCGGCCGGCTGGCCCTGGATCGAATTGGCGGAAAAATCGTAAAGCGTCTTGGCGGCCATGGGCTCTCCTGCAGGTGAGGATCGAAATGGTAGATCGCCGCGTGCCGCCGCGGCAGGGGCGTGAACGCGAAACAACAGGGGATCAGCGCTTCTCGAGGACGCTTGCCAGCGTGGCCGCCAGGATCAGCGCGCCGCCCGCCAGCACGCCGCCATGCAGGGTGGCGCCGCCCCACCAGACCGAGGTCAGAGCCGCGAACAGCACCTCGCAGGGCATCACCACCGCGGTGGCCGCGGCCGACAGCCGCGCCGCGCCGTACTGCAGGCACAGGTTCGACGCCATGAACGCCAGCGCCAGGCCGAACGCCGGCAGCATCCATGCCGCCATGCCCGCCGGCCAGTGCACGCCTGCCGCGCCGGCGGCCGAGGACGCGATCGCCGTCGCGCCGGCCACCATCGCCCCGCCCAGGAACATCGCGAGCGCGCGCCCTTCCTCGGGCTGCGCCGCCTCGCGCTTGAGCATCACGTTGTTCAGGGCGAACGCGAAGCCGCCCAGCAGCGCCAGCGCGTCGGGCAGCACGCCTGCGTGGCCGCCACCGTGCCCGGCCGGTCCGCCCTGGGACAGCACCAGCGCCGCGCCGGCCAGCGCCATCGCCACGCGCACGATCGAGCTCGGCGTCAGCGGCTCCTTGAGAAGGACGCGCGCCAGCAGCAGCGACCACAGGGGCATCAGGTAGAACAGCAGCACCACGCGCACCACGTCGCCGATGCTCACCGACCAGTTGAAGGTGGCATTGGTGACGCCCGAGCCCAGGAAGATGAGCCACAGCGCCGGGTGGCGCACGAACTGGCCCAGCGCCGACGGCCGCCAGACCAGGATGGCGAGTGCCGACAGGACGTAGACGATCGTGGTGGCCCACAGCGGATGCAGGCCCATCGCCTGCAGCTGGCGGAACGGCCACCACGCCACGCCCCAGGTGAAGGCGTTGGCCAGCAGGGCGAGCACCGGGCCCGCGGAGCGGGGCCGCGGGAGGGGCGGGTTCATGGCCTCAATGGTTGTCCGAGCGGGCGATCGCGAGCAGGCCCTCGACCTCCTCGCGATGCTCGACGAGGTTGCGGCGGTGCCAGCGCCAGATCAGCCAGCTCGCGAACATGACGAAGATGCCGAAGATGGCGATCGAGCCGAACACCGAGAGCCCGCCACGCGTCAACGCGGAGTAGAACGCGCCCAGGCCCAGGATGGCGGCCTGTTCGTTGAAGTTCTGCACCGCGATCGATCGGCCCGAGCCCATCAGGTTGTGGCCTCGATGCTGCAGGAGGGCGTTCATGGGCACGACCATGAAGCCGCCGATGGCGCCCAGCACCGCCAGGAAGGAGCCGGCAATCCACACGTTGTGCATCGCGTTGATGGCGATGACGGCCACGCCCAGCGCGGCGCCGAGCAGGATGACGCGCGTGGCGTGCACCAGCCGGACGGTCAACGCGGCCATCACGGCGCCGGCGACCGTGCCGAGTCCGACCACCCCCAGCAGGAGCGTCGCGTGCGGAATGTCGTAGCCGAGCGCCACGCCCGCCCAGGCGAGCACCAGGTAGCGCAGGTTGCCGGACACGCCCCAGAACAAGGTCGTCGTTGCCAGCGAGATCTGGCCGAGCTTGTCGTCCCACAGGCGCGCATTGCACTGGCTGAAGTCGCGCACCAGTTCGAGCGCCCGCCCGCCGAACGGCTCCAGCGGCGTATCCGTGCGCGGGATCCGCAGGTTGAAGGCCGCGGCGATGACGTAGAGCACCACCATGAAGGCGACCGTCGCCTGGGCCGGCGTCTGGATGCCCAGGTTCAGGGACGGGACATGGAAGGCCAGCAGGTGCGGCGAGATCCGGGGGCCGATCAGCTGGCCTCCGAGGACGGCCCCCGCGATGATCGACAGGATGGTCAGCCCCTCGATCCAGCCGTTGGCCTTGACCAGCTGCGAGGTGGGCAGCAGTTCGGTGAGGATGCCGTACTTGGCCGGCGAGTAGGCGGCGGCGCCGAGGCCGACGAACGCGTACGCGATCAGCGGGTGGCTGCCCCACAGCATCATCAGGCAGGCGACCACCTTGACGGCGTTCGAATAGAACATCACCCGGCCCTTGGGCACCGCATCGGCGAACGCGCCGAGAAAGGGCGCCAGGACGACGTAGAACAACGCGAAAATGGGCACCAATGCCGTCTTCTGCCAATTCGGCGCGCCGGCGCCTTTCAACATCTCGACGGCGGCAACGAACAGTGCGTTGTCCGCCAGCGAGCTGAAGAACTGCGCCGACATGATGGTGTAGAAACCTCTTTTCATTCGTACGGCATCGTCGGCGTCGAGACCACCCTGGAGGACCCGCGCCTGGGGATCTCTCCAAAGGGCGAGCGGCTTTATAGCATGCGGCAACCTGTCACCTTCGTGACGAACGCACGTTCCACCGCGTGCGAAGGCACGTGACAAAGTCCCCCTACGGCGCCTTCGGGTCACTGGCGGCGGCTGGCAGAATCGGCGAATGCCGCGTCCCATCGAAGCCCTGATCCATACCGAAGCGCTCGCTCACAACATCGGGCGCGCGCGCGAATCGGCGCCCGACGCGCGCATCTGGGCGGTGGTCAAGGCCAATGCCTACGGGCACGGCATCGAACGCGCGTTCGAGGGCCTGCGCAGTGCCGACGGCTTTGCCATGCTGGATTTCGCCGAGGCGCAGCGCATCCGCGACCTCGGCTGGCGCGGCCCCATCCTGATGCTGGAGGGCTGCTTCGAGCAGCGCGACCTCGAGCTGTGCTCGCGCCTGGGCCTGTGGCACGCGGTGCACTGCGAGCAGCAGATCGACTGGCTTGCCGAGCACAAGACCCACTCGCCGCACAGGGTCTTCCTGAAATTGAACAGCGGCATGAACCGCCTGGGCTTCACGCCCACCGCCTTCCGCGGCGCGCGCGCGCGGCTGGAGCTGCTGCCGCAGGTCGACGAGATCTCGCTGATGACGCACTTCTCGGACGCCGACGCCGACCGCGGGCTCGCGCACCAGCTGGCCGTCTTCGAGGCGGCCACCGCCGACATGGCCGGCGAACGCACGCTCGCCAACAGCGCCGCCACGCTGCGCCACGGCGCCGACCGCCTGGCGCAGCCGCCGCGCGTGGCGGGCGACTGGGTGCGCGCCGGCATCATGAGCTACGGCTGCGCGCCCGACTACCCGCAACGCACGATCGCCGACTGGAACCTGCGCCCGGCGATGACGCTGCGCAGCAAGCTGATCGCCGTGCAGCAGCTGCAGCCGGGCGACACCGTGGGCTACGGCAGCGCCTTCACCGCCGACGCGCCCATGCGCATCGGCGTGGTGGCCTGCGGCTACGCCGACGGCTACCCGCGCCACGCGCCCACCGGCACGCCGGTGCTGGTGGACGGCGTGCGCACGCGCATCGTCGGCCGGGTGTCGATGGACATGATCACCGTGGACCTGGGCCCCGTGCCCGACGCCGGTTTCGGCTCCGAGGTGACGCTGTGGGGCCACGGCCCGGGCGGCAGCCTGCTGCCGATCGACGAGGTGGCCCGGCCGGCGTCGACGATCGGCTACGAGCTGATGTGCGCGCTGGCGATGCGCGTGCCGGTGAGCGTGGTCGCCTGATTCGTTCCTGGTCTGCGAGGCGATGCGGCGCCAGGCACCGCCGGTCGTCGTGCTCGGCGTTCTCGGCGAGAGCCCGGCGGCGATGCCAGGCACCTTCGGCGGCGCGTCGCGGTGCCGGTGTCTCGGTCCCGGTGTCCGGCATCGCCCTCGCCAGAGGTGCCTGGCATCGCCCTCGATGCGTGGACAGACGGCAGTACCAGTCGAGGGGCGGTGCCTGGCGCCGGCCCGGAGTGCGGCTGCGGCTGCGGCTGCGCCCGGGATGATCCCTCGATCAGCCGCGCACGTCGGCCACCGGGTTGGCGCCATAGTCGTCGCGCTCGAGCAGCGCGATCAGCTTGCCCGCGGCCGTGGCCGGGGAATCGAGCGCGCCGCTGGCGTGGAAGCCGGCAAAGGTGCCCTGCTCCTTGAAACGCGCCGGGTCGGCGCCGCGCAGCTGCCTTTGCATGTCGGTGTCGATGATGCCCGGCGCCACCGAGGCCACGCGCGCGCCGGCGGGCTGCGCCGCCTCTTCCAGTGCCAGGGCGCGCGCGAAGTGGTCCAGCGCGGCCTTCTGCGCGCAGTAGGCCGCGCTGCCGGCCATCGCGCGGCGACCCAGGCCGGACGACACGAAGAGCACGCGCCGGTCGGCGTCCGCCCAGTGCGCCGTCGCGCGCAGGAATGCGGCGGTCAGCGCGACGGGCGCCTCCAGCCCGATGCGCAGGCTGCGTGCCAGATCGGCAGGATCGCTGCTCGCGATGTCGCCCGGCTCGCTGAGCATCGCCGCGTTGTGGATCAGCCGGACCTTGCGCGGCAGCTGGCCACCGGCCCGCGCTTCGAACTCCGCCAGCCAGGCGCCCAGCCGCGCCGCGACCGGCAGCGGGTCGCACAGGTCGATCGGCCACTGCTCCAGCGTGTCGCCGGCCTTCAGCTCGGTCGCATGGTGGCGTGCGAGGCCCAGCACGAAGGCGCCCTGCGCGAGGTATTGCGCGGCGATGCCCTGGCCCAGCCCGCGCGACGCGCCGGTGAGGATGACGAGGGTGTCGACGTTCATGGGCGGACGCGCGTCAGGCCGCGCGGCGGAAGGTCGCCAGCAAGCTGCCCGCGACGACGAACAGGCTGCCGAAGACGCGGTTCATCACGCGCAGGTGGTGCGGTTCGCGCAGCGCGTGCAGCACCTTCGCGGCGAGCGCCACGTAGCCGGCCATCACCACGAGGTCGGTGAAGGACAGCGACATCATGATGATCAGGTATTGCGGCAGCAGCGGATGGGCCAGGTCGACGAAGTTCGGCACGACGGCCAGCATGAAGATCGTGCCCTTGGGATTGGTGGCGTTGATCATCCAGCCGCGCACGATGAGCTGCTTGCGCGTGAGCAGCGGCGCGTCGGCGGACGCAGCGACCATCGGCTTGTCGCTGGAGCGCCACTGCGAGATGCCGACCCAGATCAGGTAGGCCGCGCCCAGGAACTTCATCGCGGTGAATGCCGTCTCCGAGGCCTTGATGACCGCGCCCAGCCCGATGACCACGATGATCATCTGCGTCCAGATGCCCAGCACCAGGCCCAGCACCGTGAAGTAGCCGCGCCTGAAGCCCTGGTTGAGCCCGGCGGTCATGGCGGCGATCGCGCCGGGGCCCGGCGACAGGCTGATCGCCCAGCAGGCGAGGAAGAAGGTGATCCAGGTGGCGAGGGTCATGATGGTTTACAGGATTGGCCCGACATCATGAACGAAAGGCGTCGTCCCTGCGCTGGCACCCGTCATTCCGGCAGCGGGGACTACTGATCTTCCAGCGACCCGTAGTACATCGCCAGGTGCCCGGCCGGCCCGCGCCGGAATCGCCCGATGAAGACGGCACCGCCCTGCTCGTCGGGTTTCGCGAACGGCGCCACGCTGACCCACAGGGCGTGCCCCGTCGGCTCCCACAGGGCGTTTGCGGGGGGCGCGGAGCCGAGAGGAAACAGCGCGCTCATCTCGAAGCCGCTCACGTAGCGCCCCTGCACCTCGACCCAGCGCCCCGAGAACTGCTGCGGTGCATCCAGCAGGCGCTCGAACTGGACGACGCACGGGTTCTCGCGCGACCGTCCCGCGATCTCGTCGTCCTTCCGACCCGAGATCCTGGCCTTCAGCCGCCCGGAATCCCGGCATTCGAACGGCAACAAGGGATCGGCCGCGGCACGCTCCGCCACGGCCGCCTCGAGCGCGACGACGCGGCGGGACAGCACGACGGCGTGCGCAGCCAGTGCCGCGACGGCCGCGACGACGAGCACCGTGGTTCCCCGCCGCGCCCAGCGCGCGCGACGCCCCTCAGCCGCGGTCATCGCCCAGATCGAGGTTGTACGTGCGATAGACCTCGTCGAGCACCCACCCTTCCGATTCGTACAACGCCTGCGCCCTGGCGTTCGTGTGCGCCGTCTGCAGGTCCAGCCGCGCCGCGCCCGCCCGGCGCCCGAAGTCGCGCGCGGCGCGCATCAGCGCCCGGCCGACGCCGCCGCGGCGCGCGTCCGGGTCGACGAACAGGTCCGACAGGATGAACACGCGCGCTGCCGCCACGGAACACCACGTCGGGTACAGCTGGCAGAAGCCCAGCAGCTGGCCCGCGTCCTCGGCGACCAGGAGGGCGGACTCGCCCCGTTCCAGGCGCTCGTGCAGGAAGGCGCTGGCGCGCGCGACGTCGCCCGGCTGCTCGTAGAAGCGGCGGTAGGCGTCGAACAGCGGGGCGAGCTGGTCGAGGTCGTCGAGCGTGGCGTGGCGCAGGGTGAGGTCGTGCATGGCGGCATCGTAACGGCCCGCGGGGTCGCCCGCGCCCAGGCGGTCGCCGCGCGTCGCGCCGGGTCCGGGTGCATGGCGCATCTGACCCGGCCGCTGGCGCCTCGACAACGCTTGACCCGATCTCGAACGCCTCGATGTGCCGGGTCGGCGGCGCCCCGTGATTACCCTGAATGCAATCGATTGCATTTGATCGCATACTGCCGCCACCGGGTGCCATCGAGCGCCCCTCCGACCATCGACAACAATGACGCGAGACAAGCCGAGACTGTCGTTCTGGCAGATCGTGAACATGAACCTGGGGTTCTTCGGAATCCAGTTCAGCTTCGGTCTGCAGCAGAGCAACATGAGCCCGATCTACAAGTACCTGGGCGCGGACGAGGCCAGCCTGCCGCTGCTCTGGCTGGCGGGACCGATCACCGGCCTGCTGGTCCAACCCGTGGTCGGCGCACTCAGCGATCGAACGACGAGCCGGTGGGGACGGCGCACGCCCTTCTTCCTCGCGGGCGCCGTGCTGTGCAGCCTCGGCCTGCTGGCGATGCCGTTCAGCCCCGTCCTGTGGTTCGCAGCGAGCCTGCTGTGGATACTCGACGTCGCCAACAACGTCGCCATGGAGCCTTATCGCGCGTACGTCAGCGATCGACTCGACGTCTCGCAGCATCGCCTCGGGTTCCTGACGCAGAGCGCATTCACCGGCCTCGCGCAGACCCTGGCGTACCTGGCGCCGAGCGTGCTGGTCTGGCTGGGCATGGACAAGGACGCGACCAACGCCCACCACATCCCGCAGGTCACGATCGTGGCCTTCCTGATCGGCGCGCTCTTCTCGTTCACGACCGTGTGGTGGTCGACCTGGTCGACCCCCGAACTCCCGCTGAGCCCCGACGAGGAGCGCGCGCTGCGCGCCCGCGCCAGGGGAATGCTCGCCACGCTGGCGGAGATCGCGGGCGCCGTGCGCGACATGCCGGTCGTCATGCGGCGCCTGTGGTGGATGAAGCTGTTCCAGTGGTACGGGATGCTCACGTACTGGATCTACATCGTGCCCGCGCTGGCAGCGACGATGTTCGACACCCGCGAAGTCGATTCGCCCGGGTTCCGCGCCGCCGGGCTGCTCAACGGCCAGGTGGGCGGGTTCTACAACTTCGTGGCCTTCCTGGCCGCGTTCGCGATGGTCCCGCTCGCGCGGCGCCTGGGCGCCAAGGCCGTGCACGCCGGCTGCCTCGCGCTGGCGGGCGTGGCCATGTACTGCGTGCCGGCGATCCATTCGACCGCGTGGCTGTTCCTGCCGATGGTCGGCATCGGGCTGGCGTGGGCCAGCATGATGGGCAACCCGTACATCCTGCTTGCCGGCGCGATACCGCCCGAGCGCGCGGGCGTCTACATGGGCATCTTCAACATGTTCATCGTGCTCCCGATGATCCTGCAGATGCTCACCGTGCCGCTGTTCTACCGCTCGCTGCTCGGCGGCGATCCGGCGAACGCGATCCGGCTCGCCGGCACCTGCCTTCTCGCCGCCGCGGCGGCCACCTGCTTCATTGGCGCGACGTCGAAGACGCGCCCCCGGCCCGCACACGGCCAGTCATGAATCCAGCCCCTCGCCCCATGCAAAACAAGGTCCAGCTCATCACCTATGTCGATCGTCTCTCGGGCGGCGGGTTCAAGCAGCTTCGCGCCCTGCTGGACGGCCCGCTCGCGGGCGTCTTCGGCGGCGTCCACCTCCTGCCGTTCTTCGACCCGATCGACGGCGCCGACGCCGGATTCGATCCGATCGACCACACGTGCGTCGACGCCAGGCTCGGCACCTGGGACGACGTCGCGGCGCTGTCCAGGCGGATGGACGTCATGGCCGACGTCATCGTCAACCACATCTCGAGCGAATCACCGCAGTTCCTCGACTACTCGCGACGGGGCGCCGACTCGCCCTGGAACGGCCTGTTCCTGACGCTGGCCCGCGTCTTTCCGGACGGCGCGCGCGAGCAGGACCTGCTGCGCGTCTATCGGCCGAGGCCGGGCCTGCCGTTTCGCCACACGGTGCTGGAAAACGGCGAGCGGCGCATCCTGTGGTCGACCTTCACCCCCAGCCAGATCGACATCGACGTGATGCATCCGACCGGCCGCGACTACCTCGACGGCATCCTGCACCGCCTTGCAGGCAGCGGCGTTCGCATGGTGCGCCTGGACGCCGTCGGCTATGCGATCAAGAAGGCCGGGGACACGTGCTTCATGATGCCGGAGACCTTCGCCTTCATCGACGAGTTCTCCGCTCGTGCGCGTGCGCTGGGCATGCAGGTGCTCGTCGAAGTGCACTCGCACTACGCCAAGCAGATCGAGATCGCCGAGCGCGTCGACTGGGTGTACGACTTCGCCCTGCCGCCCTTGCTGCTGCATGCCTTCGCGTTCAGGACGGCGACCGCCATTGGCCACTGGATCGAGATCCGGCCCAACAACGCCCTGACCGTGCTGGACACGCACGACGGCATCGGCATCATCGACATCGGTGCGGACGCCACCGACCGCGAGGGCCGGCCCGGCCTCGTCCCGCCCGAGCAGCTCGACCAGCTCGTGGAGCGCATCCACGACGCCAGCAACGGCCAGAGCCGCCTGGCCACCGGCGCGGCGGCCTCCAACCTGGATCTGTACCAGGTCAACTGCACGTTCCACGCGGCCCTGGGCCACGACGACCTCGCCTACCTGCTCGCGCGCGCCGTGCAGTTCTTCCTGCCGGGCATTCCGCAGGTCTACTACGTCGGACTGCTGGCGGGCGCCAACGACATGGCGCTGCTGCAGGCGACGGGCGTGGGCCGCGACATCAACCGGCACCGCTACGACCCGGCCGAGGTTGCCGTCCAGATGCGGCGGCCGGTCGTGCGCGAACTGCTGCGGCTCATCCGCCTGCGCAACGAGACATCGGCGTTCAACGGCTACTTCAAGTCGCTGCCGGCCGCCGACACGCGACTGGTGCTCGAGTGGCGCAACGGTGCCGACGTCGCGCGCCTGGAGGTCGATTTCCAGTCGCTGGACTACCGCCTGGAAGTCGCGACGGCGGGCACGACGCAGGCGTTCGAGTTCGACCTGGCCGAACGCCGTGCGGACGCGGCCGGGCCGGTCACGCTGACCGATCCGGCCCGTTGATCTGCCCGCTAATGCAATCGATTCCATTACAAGAGGTGCACGAGCCCCCTTCCATCCACCCGGCGCACGCGCCGACATGACGTACAACATGGAGACACCGATGAACCGCCAAAGTCCTTTGAAGACGCCACTCGCGCTGGCCGTCACGACCTTGTTCCTGCAGGCCGGCAGCGCCTGGGCGCAGGACGCCGCGCCGCCGTCCGTGGCGAGCGCCTCCGCGCCCGCCACGGCCGCATCCTCGCCGGCCGCAGACCCGATGAGCCTGGAGCGCGTCGTGGTCACCGGCACGTCGGTCGCGGGCAGCAAGATGCGCCAGAGCCTGTCGGTCAGCACCCTCGAAGGCGAGCAGGTCACCCAGTCGGGCGTGACCAGCATCGCCGAGGTCCTGCGACTGGTGCCGGGCGTGCATTCCGAGAACTCGGGCGGCGAAGGCAACGCCAACGTGACCGTGCGCGGCGTTCCGATCTCGGCCGGCGGTTCGCGCTACGTCCAGTTCCAGGAAGACGGCTTGCCCGTCCTCATGTTCGGAGACATCGCCTTCGGCACGCCCGACCAGTTCCTGCGCGCCGACTACAGCCTGGACCACGTCGAGGTGGTCCGCGGCGGCTCCGCGTCGACGCTGGCCAGCAACTCGCCGGGCGGCCTCGTCAACTTCATCAGCAAGACGGGCGAGGACGACGGCGGCGCCATCGGCTACAGCGAAGGCATCGGCCGCGCCAGCGAACATCGCCTGGATGTCGACTACGGCGGCAGGCTCGGCGCGCACACGACCTTCCACATCGGCGCGTTCGATCGCCAGGGCGAAGGCGGCCGTCCGACGGGCTTCGACGCGGCCAGCGGCGGCCAGCTCAAGGCCAACGTGACCCACACGTTCAACGATGGCTTCGTGCGGGTCTACTTCAAGGCCCTCGACGACAGGACGCCCACGTTCCTGCCCGTGCCGGTGACGGTCAGCGGCGGGCACATCCAGCGCCTGGCCGCGATCGATCCGCGCACCGCCTTCTTCATCGGTCCGTCGTTCGTCGCCGACACCGTCATGGGGCCCGATGGCAACGGCGTCGGCACGAACCCGCGCGACGGCCTGCACGTCAAGAGCACGGCGCTCGGCGCCGAGGCCCAGTTCGACCTCGGTGGCGGCTGGAGCGTGAACGACAAGTTCCGCCGGGCCAGCAACAGCGGGCGCTTCATCGGCCTGTTCCCGACCAACAACGGGGACGGTGCCACGCCCGCGTCCTCGACGACATTCACCGGTGCCCTGTTCAACACCTCCATCAACGACCTGGGCAACACCATCAACGACCTGAAGCTGACGCGCAGCTTCGGGGCGTTCGGCCCGGTCGACAAGGCGGCCCTCGTCGCCGGCCTGTTCGATTCGCGCCAGGAGGTCGCGCTCACCTGGTTCTGGAACACCTACACCGTGCAGATGAAGAACTCCCAGCCCACGGCGACGTTGGCCGGCAGCGGCTGGGACACTTTCGGCGGCTGCTGCGTGCGCAACTTCGACGTCAGCTACGTCAACACGGCGCCGTACGCCGCCTTCACGCTCGACGCCGGACCGCTGACCCTCGACGCCAGCGTCCGCCGCGACGTCCAGCGCGCCAGCGGCTGGGCGGAACACGGCGACAGCGTGGCGCGCTCCGGCTGGGATGCCGCGAACGCCGAGCACGTCCACTACACGCTGGGCCACACTGCCTATTCCGTCGGCGCGAACCTGGCCGCGAGCAGGTCCCTGGCGTTCTTCGCGCGCGCCAGCGACGGCGAGTCCTTCGGGGCGGATCGCCTGCTGTACGGCACGCCGCTGGACGGCAGCGTGCCGATCTCGATCAACGAGGTCCGGCAGCTCGAGGGCGGCGCGAAGTGGCATCGGGAGGCGCTCAACCTGTTCGCGACGCTGTTCCAGGCGCGTACCGCGGAGAGCAACTACGAGGCGACGACGCAGGCCTTCACCGCCAACAAGTACAAGGCCTACGGCCTGGAGCTGGAGGCGGGGTACGCCATCGGCGCCCTGCGCCTGGCAGGCGGCCTGACGCTGACCCACTCGCGCATCACGGCGTCGAACGCCGCCGCCACCGTCGGCAACACGCCGCGACGGCTCGCCAGGACCGTCCTCGAGTTCTCGCCTTCGTACCTGCTGGGCGGTTTCGAACTCGGCGCCACGGCGCTGTACACGGGCAAGTCGTATGGCGACGATGCCAACACGATCACCTTGCCGGCCTACACGCAGGTCAACGGGTTCGTGACGTACCACTTGTCCGATCGGGCGCAACTGGGCCTGACGGTCAACAACCTGACCAACGCCGTCGGCTACACGGAAATCGAGGGCGACGGGCATGCGGCGCGCTCGATCAACGGGCGCACGGCATTGGCATCGCTCAAGTACAGCTTCTGACCGGGCAGGGGGAGGACGCCGGGCGGCCTCCTCTTCGAAGCGGCCGCGCGCGCGGCGACCGTCAGCCGCTGCTCTCGCGAACCACGAGCGTGGTCTCCAGGATCCGGGATTTCGGGGGCTCGCCCGCCAGTTGCGCCAGCAAGGCATCGACCAGGTGCTCGCCGGCCTGGGCCATCGGCTGGCGCACCGTCGACAGGGCCGGGTGGAAGAATTCGGCCACCGGGATGTCGTCGTAGCCGACCAGGCGGACGTCCTCGGGCACGCACGTTCCCAGGCGCCGCAACGCGGTGATCGCCGTGAGCGCCATGAGGTCGCTGGTGGCGAAGATGGCGTCGAAGCGATGCGATCCGTGCACCAGCGCCGCGACATCCTCGAGGATGCGGTCCTGCACGAAGGGCGTGTGCCGGTGCAATGCCTTGACCGGCTTCACGCCGGCGCGCGCATGGGCCTGCAGATAGCCGTCGAGGCGATCGCGGATCTCCGGCAGCCCTTCGTCGCCGAGGAACGCGATACGCCTGCAGCCGGCTTGCAGCAGGTGCGTCGTCGCCAGTTCGCCGCCGAGGCGGTTGTCGCCGCCGACCGTCGCGTAGTCCTGGCGTTCCATCTTCGCACCCCACACCACCAGCGGCACGCCGCGCCGGGCCATCTCGTTCAGATGCTCGTGCAGGTGCCATTGGCCGATCAGGATGATGCCGCTCGCGCGCCCCGCGTCCACGCACTGCGTCGCCTGCGCCAGTTCGCCCACGTTCGCGCGCGACAGCAGCATCTCCATGCCGCGCGCCGTCAGTGCGTCGGCGATGGCGCCGATCAGGCTGAGGAAGAACGGATCGGACAGGTTCTGCCGCGTCTCGGGGTCGAACGGCACGATCACGGCGATCGTGCGGTTCTGCCGCAGGCGCAGGTTCTGGGCGCCGACGTTGATCGTGTAGTTCATCGTCCGCGCGATGGCGGCGATGCGCTCGCGCGTTTCCGGATGGATCAGCTTGCTGCCGCTGAGCGCACGCGACACCGTCGCCGTCGACACGCCGGCGAGCCGGGCGATGTCCGACATCTGCGGCCTGGGGAGCTTCTCGGCCCCGGCGTCGGGAGGCTCGTTGACGAGTGCAGGAGGACGGGGCATCGAGGGCTGCGGCAGGGCGGGAAGGTCAGGAACGCTCGTTTGCCCTCAACGTGATGCGAGCGGCGATTCGGTCGATTCTATTGGCCACGAGGCGTCATTCAAACATCCGCACGGCGCACCGAAGCGACGGGGCGCCCGGCGCAAGGCCGGGGAAATGCGCGTTTTCGCGGCCTGTGGATTTGAACAGTGGTGCCACAATGGCGCCCATGGCTGCTCCCAAGACCGTCTTCACCTGCTCCGCCTGCGGCGGCACCAACCCCAAGTGGCTCGGCCGCTGCCCGCACTGCGCCGCCTGGAACACGCTGGAGGAAGGCGTCGGCGAACCCTCCGGCGGCACGCCGAAGAATCGCTTCCAGTCGCTCGCCAAGAGCCAGCCCGTGGCCACGCTGGCCGACATCGACGCCACCGACGTCGCCCGCACGCCCACCGGCATCGAGGAGCTCGACCGCGTACTGGGCGGCGGCATCGTCGCCGGCGGCGTGGTGCTGATCGGCGGCGACCCGGGCATCGGCAAGAGCACGCTGCTGCTGCAGGCGGTCGATGCGCTGGCCATGCAGATGAAGGTGCTGTACGTCACCGGCGAGGAATCGAGCGCGCAGGTGGCGTTGCGCTCGCGGCGGCTCGACCTGTCCGGCGCCAACGTGCGGGTGCTCGCCGAGATCAACCTCGAGCGCATCCTGGCCACCATCGAATCGGAGCAACCGGCCTTCTGCGTCATCGACTCCATCCAGACGCTGTACTCCGAGCAGCTCACGTCGGCGCCCGGCTCGGTGGCGCAGGTGCGCGAGTGCTCGGCGCAGCTGACCCGCACCGCCAAGGCGGGCGGCACCACCATCGTGCTGGTGGGCCACGTCACCAAGGACGGCAGCCTCGCCGGCCCCCGCGTGCTCGAGCACATCGTCGACACGGTGCTGTACTTCGAGGGCGACACCCATTCCAGCTTCCGCCTGGTGCGCGCGTTCAAGAACCGCTTCGGCGCGGTCAACGAGATCGGCGTGTTCGCGATGACCGAGCGCGGCCTCAAGGGCGTGGCCAATCCGAGCGCCATCTTCCTGTCCACGCACGGCGAACCGGTGCCGGGCAGCTGCGTGCTCGTCACGCTGGAGGGCACGCGACCCATGCTGGTCGAGATCCAGGCGCTGGTCGATGCCGGCGGGCCCAGCCCGCGGCGGCTGTCGGTGGGCCTGGAGCGCGACCGCCTCGCGATGCTGCTGGCGGTGCTGCACCGGCACGCAGGCGTGTCCACCGGCGACCAGGACGTCTTCGTCAACGCGGTGGGCGGCGTGCGCATCAGCGAGCCCGCGGCCGACCTGGCGGTGCTGCTGGCCATCCAGAGCTCGATCCGCAACCGCGCGCTGCCGCGCGGCTTCCTCGCGTTCGGCGAGGTGGGCCTGGCCGGCGAGGTGCGCCCCGCGCCGCGCGGCCAGGATCGGCTCAAGGAAGCCGCCAAGCTGGGCTTCTCGGTGGCCATCGTGCCCAAGGCCAACGCGCCCAGGAAGCCCGTCGAGGGCCTGACGATCCACGCGGTGGAGCGGATCGAGGAGGCGATCGAGGTGCTGCGCGGGCTTTGAGCGGTCAGTAGGGGCCCATGCCCGGCTGGGCCGGCAGGGCGGCGTCCGCCGGCTGCGGCGGCGTGCGCAGCAGCGCCCACAGCGAGTACACGCCGACGGCGGTGCCCAGCGGCACGTTCAGCAGGTGCAGCACGCTGAAGACGAGCGTGAGGATGCGGCCCGTGTCGCTGCCGCGCATCAGCAGCATCGCGCCGACGATCTCCAGGATCGCGACCAGCACGAACGCGCCGACCACGATCATGCCGATGCCGCCGACCACTTCCGCAAGCTCCCGTTCGACGCCGAACGACGCCCCATAGGCGCCGAAGGCGCCGACCATCGCGCCGATCACCAGCAGCACGAGCAGCGACAGGCCGCCCATGACGATGTGGAGCACGGCAGCGATGCGGGCATGGGTGTCGAGGGTCATGATGAAGGTCTGCGAGGCGAGGTGGGGAGTGCGGCGTGATGGCCGTGGACGGCCGCCATGGTCGAGTGGCTGATGCTAGTAGTGTTCGGGGCCGCCGGCATCCCGCAGAAGGGCGAAACGACGGTTTTCGCCGACGAAGCGCTTGCCGGCCGGCTCAGGAGGGGCGTGTCGTGCCGGGACGCGGTCGCGGCACGGTCGGCGTCGACGCCGGCTTGGCCGTGATCGACCGGGCAGGCGCCGTCGGGGCCGGCCGGCCCGGCGCGGCGATTCGCGCATCGTGCGCGGCCTGCGGCGGCGAGCTCGTCGCGGACGTCGCGCCCGCTGCCGCCACTCCGCGGGAGCGCGCGGCCGCCAGCGCCGATCGGCGGGCGCTGATCGCCAGTGCCAGTTCGGTGGTGGCCGCCGATGGCCGCGACGCGCCCGCGCGCGCCGGCTCCGGGTGTCCTGCGCCGGCCGCGCGGCGCGCCGGCTGGGGCTGCTCGCGCAGCAGCACCCAGAACGAATACACGCAGATCGCGGTGCCGACCGGGAATTTCAGGAGGTAGATCACGCTGAACACCAGCGTGATGATCCGCCCGGACGTCCTGCCGGCCAGCAGCCTGGCGGCGCCGAAGACCTGGACGACCGGAAAGATGCCCAGGCCCAGCAGGATGGTGCCCCCCAGGCCGAGGAACAGGCCACCGCTGGGCGCGCCCCATTGGCTCAAGGCCGCCAGGCCCAGCGCCATGATGCAGATGAAGCCGAACGTGATGAGGGCCAGCGCGATGTGCAGCCAGGCAGCGACGCGCACGTGGGTGTCGACGACCAGCGAAGGCTTGCGGGCGGGTGCGGGCATCGCGCCGATGCTACGCTGCGATCTCCCGCAACCCTTTCCCGCTTCGCGTCCCGACCGTGCAGACATCACGCATCGCCGCCGTTTCGGACATCCACGGCAACCTGCCCGCCCTCGAGGCGGTCTGGGCAGAGATCGAGCGCGCCCAGCCGGCGCTCGTCGTCAACCTGGGCGACATCGCCTCCGGCCCCCTGTGGCCGCGGGAGACGGTGCAGTGGCTGATGGCGCGCGAGGCCGCCGAACCCGCACGCTGGCGCACGATCGCAGGCAACCACGAGCGCCAGGCCCTGGCGCCGGACATCGCGCGCATGGGCGCATCCGACGCCTTCGCGGCGCGCGCGCTCGGCGCGGTCGAACGCGAATGGCTGGCCGCCTTGCCCGCCACGCACCGGCTGTTCGAGGACGTGCTGCTGTGCCACGGCACGCCGGCCAGCGACCTGGTCTATTTCATGGAGACGGTGACGCCGGGCTTGGGTGTCGACGGCCAGCGCGGCATGCGCGCGGCCACGGCCGTCGAACTGGCCGCGCGCGCCGGCGAGACGCCGCCCGGCGAGGCCCGCGCGGGGCTGGCATCGGCACTCATCCTGTGCGGCCACACCCACGTGCCGCGCACGATGGCGGTGCCGGGCGGCCCGCTGGTGGTCAACCCGGGCAGCGTCGGGCTGCAGGCCTACGAGGACGACCATCCGCACGCGCACGTCGTCGAGAACGGCTCGCCCGACGCGCGCTGGGCCCTCCTGGAGCGCGACCGCCACGGCGCCTGGCACGTGCAGCTGCGCTCGACGCCCTACGACTGGAAGGCCGCCGCCGCCCGCGCCGAGGCCAACGCCCGCGGCGACTGGGCCGACGCACTGGCCACCGGCTTCCTGGGACGCAGCGCGCGGTAGGGCGGTTGGCCGCCGGCGTCACCGGTCATTCGCTCGCAGGCCAAGGCCCCTGACGGAACGATCAGGCGCCGCGACGTGCTCCTGCCGGCCTCACCCGCCCAGCCGCCGCGCGATGTCGTACGTGGCGATCGCGCACGCGTTGGCCACGTTCATCGACGAGTTGTGCCCGCGCATGGGGATGTGCACGGTGGCATCGGCCGCGTCCAGCAGGGGCTGGCTGACGCCGGCGTTCTCCGCGCCCAGCACCAGGCAGATGCGCTCGCCCGACGCCACGGCGAGCGCGGGCAGAGCAACGCTGCGCGTGCTCAGCTCGAGCGCCACGATGCGCCAGCCCAGCGCCTTCAGCTGCGCGACGACGGCCAGCGGGTCCGCGGCATGCGACCACGCGACGTGGCGCTCGGCCGAACGCGCGCTGCGGCGGATCTTCGGGTCGGGCGGCAGCGGCGAACTGCCCGTCAGGTGCAGGTGCTCGACGCCCAGGGCGTCGGCGATGCGGAACAGCGCGCCGACGTTGGCGGCCAGGTCGACGTCGTGCGCCAGGAAGCGCAGCGGCAACGCGCCGGCGCCGCGATGGCTCGCGTGATCGAGCTGGACATTGATGGACGACGGGATGGACGCGGGCGTGGACGGCATATCGCCCGGAATTCTGCAGGATGGCGCACGGCAGCGCCCGTCGACTCGCCGACCGGACGCCGGAGCCCTAGAATTCGGGTTTTCCCATTCTTTCGAGGCATCCCATGGGCATGGACGATCGCGACGGCAAGATCTGGATGGACGGCAAGCTCGTCGACTGGCGCGACGCCAAGATCCACGTCCTCACACACACGCTGCACTACGGCTGTGGCGCCTTCGAGGGGGTGCGCGCCTACAAGACGGCCGGCGGCGCCACCGCCATCTTCCGCCTGCGCGAGCACACCGAGCGGCTGTTCAACTCGGCCAAGATCCTGCGCATGAAGATCCCGTTCACCCAGGAAGAGGTGATGGACGCGCAGCGCGCCGTGGTCCGCGAGAACAAGCTCGAGAGCTGCTACCTGCGCCCGCTGACCTGGATCGGCTCCGAGAAGCTGGGTGTCAGCCCCAAGGGCAACCAGATCCACCTGATGGTCGCGGCCTGGGCGTGGGGCGCCTACCTCGGCGAGGAAGGCCTCAAGCGCGGGATCCGCGTCAAGACGTCGAGCTACACGCGCCACCACGTCAACATCACGATGACGCAGGCCAAGGCCGTGTCGAACTACTCCAATTCGATCCTGGCCAACATGGAGGCCGTGGACGACGGCTACGACGAGGCCCTGCTGCTGGACGCATCGGGTTTCGTGTCCGAGGGCGCGGGCGAGAACATCTTCGTGATCAAGAACGGCGTGGTCTACACACCCGACCTGTCGGCCGGCGCGCTCAACGGCATCACGCGCAACACCATCTTCGCGATCTGCCAGGACCTGGGGCTCAAGGTGGTGGAAAAGCGCATCACCCGCGACGAGGTCTACATCGCCGACGAAGCCTTCTTCACCGGCACGGCCGCCGAAGTCACGCCCATTCGCGAACTCGACCGCATCGAGCTGGGCAAGGGCTCGCGCGGCCCGATCACCGAGAAGATCCAGTCGGCGTTCTTCGACATCGTCAACGGCCGCAACCCCAAGTACGCCGAATGGCTCACCGCGGTCTGATCACGTTCCCCTCCCGATTCCCGAGCACCCCATGACCGAAAAATCGTCGTCCGTCGTCGAAGTCACCGCCAGCGACCTGCAGGGCCCCGGCGTCGTCTTCTGCCCGAACCCGAAGATGCCGCTGTGGAGCAGCCACCCCAAGGTGTTCATCGACCTGAGCCATGACGGCCGGGGCCGCTGCCCGTATTGCGGTACCACCTACCAGCTGGCCGCCGGCGTCAAGATCGCGGCCGGCCATTGAGCCCTGGCGCCGGCATGCACCCGCCGGCGCCCGCCGCTGACGCGGAGCCGCCCGGAGCGGCCCCCACGCTCGACCAGACGCGCGCGCTCGCCTACGCCGCGCTGCTGGATTACGCCCGCCGCAACGACCACGCGCACGCACTGGCCACGCTGGTGCGCGCCCTCGCGGCGTTGACCGGCGACGCCTGCTGGCTGTGGCCGCAACCTCCCGGCGGCGACCTGTCGATGCCGCCGATCCACGCGCAACCGGCCGCGGCGCGCCCGGCTGGCGTGAACAACCCTTCGCCGCACGCGTGGGCGTGCAGCCATTCGGGCACCGTCATCGGCGAGCTGCGCATGGCCGCGCCCGCCGGCCTGTCCGTCGACGAATGGGGCGAGCGCCTGCTGCCCGTGCGCGACGCCGCCGCCGCCCTGCTGGCTGGCCTCGTCGAACACGCGGGGCATGCGCTGCCGGGCTCGCTGGCGCTCCAGCGCACCGCCATGCACGAGGCCGGCACCTACGTCTGGGAGTGGGATCTCACCACCGACGTGCTGGGTGACATCGACGAGGGCGAGCGCATCCTCGGCTACCCGATGAACACGCTGGGTCACACCCAGGCCGACTGGGACCGCATCGTGCACCCCGACGACCGCGCCCTCATCGACCTGGCCTTCGACGCCCACGTGCGTGGTGACGAGCCGATGTACCGGGTGGTCTACCGCGCCAAGGCGGCCGATGGGCACTGGCGCTGGATCGAGGAGCGCGGGCGCATCGTCGAATGGGATCGCGCCGGCCGGCCCAGGCGCATGTTCGGCACCCAGACGGACGCCACGCTGCTGCGCGAGCTGGAGCAGGCGCAGCGCGATCGCCTCGCCGCCGAGGCGGCCAGCAGCGCCAAGACGATGTTCCTCTCGCGCATCAGCCACGAGCTGCGCACGCCGCTGAATGCCGTGCTGGGCTTCGCGCAGCTGCTGGCCACCGATCCGGCGCTGGCCGCGATGCCTGGGCAGCGCCAGCAGGTCCGCATGATTCACGAGGCGGGCGACCACCTCCTGGCCATGATCGGCGACCTGCTCGATCTGTCGCTGGCCGAGGCGGCGCACCTGCCGATCCACCTCCGGGACGTGGCGCTGGGGCCGCTGTTCGAATCCTGCGCCGCGTGGTGTCGCCCACAGGCCGACGGCGCGCGCGTCACGGTCGAGGTCGAGAACCCCGACGTCGGCGCGGCGCTGCTGCGCGCCGGCGCCGTGGTGCGGGCCGACCCGACGCGGCTGCGCCAGGTGATCGCCAACCTGCTGAGCAACGCGGTGAAGTACAACCGCCCCGGTGGCAACGTGACGCTGCGCGCCCGCGCCGCCGACGACGAATGGCACATCGAGGTCGAGGACACCGGCCATGGCATCAGCCCCGCCGACCGCGCCCGCCTGTTCCAGCCCTTCAATCGCCTCGGGCGCGAAGCGTCGGGCATCTCCGGCGCCGGCCTGGGCCTGGCACTGTCGCAGTCGCTGGCGCAGCTGATGGGTGGGCGCATCACCGTCCAGAGCGTGCTGGGCGTGGGCTCGACGTTTCGCGTCAGCCTGCCGGCGGCGTAGGGCGGGCCTCGGCGCGGCGATCAGGCGGCGGCGACGCTGACTGGCGGTCTGGCCAACCCGGCGCCAGGCACCGCCCGGCTTTGCAGCGGCGTCCCGGCGGCGCATCGCGGGCGATGCCAGGCACCTGCCGCACGGCCCGCCGCCTGGAGGTGCCTGGCACCGCCGGCCAGCGCGCCGCCGGCGAACGACGGCGCGCGCCAGGAACGAAAAAGCCCCGCCGAAGCGGGGCTCGAAGGAGCGGCGGGAGCGGGGTCAGGCGGCGCGGTGCCCGACGACGACCACGCGCTGCACCGCCGCGACCTGCGTCGCGTCGGCGGCGACCTGCGCCACGCGCTCCGCCGCCACGTACTGCCGGGTCGCGATGCCGTTCATGCCGGCGACGGTGCAGACGGTCATGAGGGCAGACAGGGCGAAGGCGGCGAATCGGGCGGTGGTGGTGGTCATGGCGGGCTCCTGGGGTCGGGTGGGTTCGGAACCGCGTTTCGTGTTCCGATGGATGAACTATCGGCGCTGGCGACCCGGTCTCCAACCGACTTGCGACGAGCCGTCCCGTTCGCGGTGCCAGGCGTCATTGCGGCCGACGGACCGTCAGGCAATTCGACCCATCGCGGTGCCGCCTTGCCGACCGGCCCCGGCCGGCCCGGACGACCACCCGCCCGTGGCGCGGCAACCTCGCACGCTGGCGCTACCGCGCCGGTGCGTCACGCGCGTCCGGCGTCCGCCAGCGCGCGCAGCGCCATCACCTGCGTGGCGATCGGCGTGGGCAGCGGCTTCGCGCCGGCCAGCACGTCCTGGATGTAGCGCGCGGTCGTCGCCGCGTCGATGGCCGGCGGCAGCTCGGGCACCGTCAGCAGCGAGCCGCCCTGTGCCGGCACCGACAACCCGGGCTGCTCGACACCTTCGAGGAACGCGGCGAGCTTCGGGCAGCGCCGTGCGTCGGCCACCGGCTCGCCCTCGGTGCCCCGCATCAGGAGCGCGGTGGCCCGCGTCAGGGCGAGGAACTCGCCCAGGCTGATCGCGTATTCGGGATGCGTGTGGTTGACGACCCGCACCACGTTGCGCCGCGCGCCCAGCGCAGGCAGCAGCTTGGCCAGCGAATGCGCCGGGTTGCGCAGGCCGATCACGCGGCGCAGCGCGAGCACGCGGGCCAGCGAGGGGTGCAGGTCGTCCGTCGCGATGAACGCGGGCGCGCCGGCAGCCCAGCGGGCGGCGACGCCGGCGGCGTCACGCACGGGCGGCAGGCCCAGCGCCTCGAAGACGGACGCCGTCGTCACGCGCCCGGGGTCTTCCTCCAGGCCGTGCACCAGCACCGGCAGGCCGGCCCGCGCGAGCGACATCGCCAGCAGCGGCACCAGGTTGGGCAGCTTGCGCGCGCCGTTGTACGACGGCAGCACCACCGCGCCGGCGGCGGGCGGTTCGGGCAGTGGCAACAGCCGGGGAGCGACGGCGTCCATGAAGCCCGCGAGCTCTTCCGGCGTCTCGCCCTTGATGCGCATCGCGATCGCGAACGCGCCGGCCTCGACGTCACTGACCAGGCCGTCCAGCAACTGCGCCATCAGGTCGGCGGCCTGCTGGCGGTCGAGAGAGCGGGCGCCGTCCTTGCCGCGGCCGATCTCGCGCAGATAGGGAGCGATGCTCATGCGGCGCGGCCGCGGGGCAGGCGGGTCATCGATGCGACATTCCGGACAGACATCGGCCGATTGTGACGCCAGCCGGCCAACCGGGTACCCGTCGACGCCTCGACACCCCCAGGGGATCCCTGTGATGGCGGAAGTCCTTGCCGCCGCGCTCGACTGCAACCGCAACGCGCTGATGAACCACCCCGACATCGACTGGTCGGCCGTCAGGGCCTCGACGAAGCGACCTCAGCGCTTGGCCTCGGTCCGCTTCATCGCCAGGTAATCCGCCTTTTCCATCTCGTGCAGCTGGCGCGGGTAGCGCTCGGTGGCGTCGAACCAGGTGTTCAGGCGCTGCTCCAGCTGCGCCGGGGCGGGCGCGGCGACGTAGTCGTCGATCGCGAGGTAGTAGCGCATCGTGTTGCGCTCGACGAGGCCGCGCACGCCGGCCACGTACGCAGGCTTGCCGTCGCCGTCCTGGCCGGTCGTGCTGAAGCCCACCTTGTCGGCGCCCACCGTCGACAGGTAGGTGTTCATCGCCACGCGCGCGGTGAAGCCGAAGCCGTAGGCGTAGCTCATGTGCAGCATCGTGTGGCCGGCGTCCAGCGGCGCGGCCTCGACGGCGATGCGGTAGTCCTTGGTGCCCAGCGGGCCTTCGGCCGACGTCAGCTCCGTGCGCAGGTAGTCGGCGCCGTCGGCCACCGGCTTGTAGTCGAAGTGCAGCTTGTACGCGTCGTCGACGGGCTGGTCGTACTTGCGGCCGAGCGCCAAGTCCAGTCCGGCCGGCTGTGGCCGGCACATCTTGACGTTCAGGTGCAGGATCAGGATGCCGCACCAGTTGTCGGTGCCCTGCAGGCCCTTCTGCACCATCGCGTAGGGCTGGTCGACGCGCGCGTAGACCTCGCCCTCGAGATGGTCGCCGGACTGCGTGGACTGCAGCACCAGCGGGCGTCCGTAGGCGTTGTGCGCGAACTTGTCCTGCAGCGACTGGAACTTCGCGTGCAGCGCGGCGGCGTCCTGCGCACGCGCGGCGCCCGCCAGTGCGAGGGCGGCGCACAGGGCGAACGTCGGCTTGAACAAGTGGTTCGCCGGGCGGCGCGAGGTCGTGGAGCAAGCGTCGAAGGTCATAGCCAATATTCCCACATCCCCACGGACAGTTCCTGCAGGCGCGCCCACACGCCGCGATGCGACCATTGCTCGAGCGTCAGCGGCGTGGACTGCCGCAGGTCGTCCTGGAACGCGGCGCGCATCCGGTCGCCGAACGCGGCGTTCAGGACGATGGCGTCGATCTCGTCGTTGTGCAGGAAGCTGCGGCGGTCGAGGTTGGTCGAGCCGACGGCGCTCCAGACGCCATCGATGAGCGTCGTCTTCGAATGCAGCAGCGCGCCCTGGCGCTCGTGGATCTTCACGCCGGCCTCCAGCAGCTCGCCGTAGTGGCGCCGGCCCGCGGCCGTCACGAGCCAGGTGTCGCTGACGCTGGGCAGCAGCAGCTGCACGTCGACGCCGCGCCGGGCGGCATCCTCGAGCGCCCCCAGCAGCTGCGGGTCGGGATCGAAGTAGGCGTTGGCCAGCAGGATCGAGGTCGACGCGCTGCGGATCGCCGACAGCAGCGTCGCGTAGATCTGGCTGTACGGCTCGGTCGGCGTGCCGCCGATGGCGCGCACCACCGCGTCGCCCTGGCGGCCGACCTGCGGGTAGTAGTCGGCCGGCGCGACGGGCTTGCCTTTCTGGCGCGCCCAGGTGTCCATGAACAGGTGCTGGAAGTCGGCCACGACCGGGCCGTCGATCTGCAGGTCCGTGTCGCGCCACGGCACTTTCTGGCCGTGGCCGGGTTGCTGCTTGGATCGCTGGCTGAACGAGCCGCCCGAGTAGACGCTGCTGATGTTGATGCCGCCCACGAACGCCGTCCGCCCGTCGACGATCGTGAGCTTGCGGTGGTCGCGCTGGTTGACCTGCCAGTCGCCGCGCGCCTTCAACGGGTCGACCGGATTGAACTGCAGCGTGTTGACGCCGTGCGCGGCCAGGTCGTCGAAGTAGGCCTTGGGCGTGCCGAGCGACCCGACGCCGTCGTAGATCAGGTTGACGACGACGCCGCGCGCGACGGCCGCCTTGAGTTCGCTGGCGAAGCGCTGGCCGACCTCGTCGTCCTCGATGATGTAGCTCTCCATGTCGATGGAGCCCCGGGCGCCGGCCATCGCCGCGTACAGCGCCTGGTAGGTGGACGGACCGTCCTGCAGCAGCGTCACCTTGTTGCCGGCCGACAGCGGCGCGCCGGTGATCTCCTGCTCGTAGGCGAGATGGCGCTCGAAGATGTCGGTGTCCTCGCCGGCGGCCTTCAGGCGCGCGAGCACGCGGTTGCGCGCGTCGTCCGACAGCGGTCCGTGCGGGCCGTCGATGCGCACGTTCTCGACGCCGGCGGCCTGCGCCGTGTCCGGCGCGATGGTGGGCAGCGTGCTGCAGGCGGCCAGCAGCGCGAGCGACAGCGAGCCGGTGGCGCGGGCCAGGTACGAGCGGGAGGCGGGCATGGGGTGGGCGTCGGGGGTGGGCAGCGGAGGTCCCGCGAAGGACCGGTTGGCAACTCGTGTGCCCGACAGCAGCAGGGCCTCCTTACAATGCGGCCCATGCAGGCCTCTCCTTCCCGCGAGCGCGAATTCATCCTGCGGCTGTCGTGCCGCGATACCAAGGGCATCGTGCACGCGGTGTCGGGCCTGCTGTTCCAGGCCGGTTGCAACATCATCGATTCGCAGCAGTTCGGCGACGTGACCGGCTGCGGCGCGACGGGCCGGTTCTTCATGCGCGTGCACTTCGAGGCGCCGCCCCAGCTGGCCGACGTGGCCACGTTGTCGCGCATGCTGTCCAACGTGACGCAGCAATTCGAGATGGAGTCGCAGCTGCACGCGCTGGCGCGGCGGCCGCGCGTGCTGCTGATGGTGAGCCAACACGGGCATTGCCTGAACGACCTGCTGTTCCGCTGGCAGAGCGGCCAGCTGGACATCGACATCCCGGCCATCGTCTCCAACCACACGACGTTCGCCGACCTCGCGGCCAGCTACGGGCTGCCGTTCCACCACCTGCCGCTCGCGCCGGGCGCCACGCCCGCGGCCAAGCGCGAACAGGAGCAGGCGATCCAGGCGATCGTCGCCAGCGAGTCCGTCGACCTGGTCGTGCTCGCGCGCTACATGCAGATCCTGTCACCCGAGCTGTGCGGCGTGCTCGAGAACCGCGCCATCAACATCCACCACAGCTTCCTGCCCAGCTTCAAGG
>Ga0068855_100001364_pt1 | contig 30276 bp, 22 predicted proteins | sample KBSCornC52_FD_66592 | JGI IMG/M metagenome (GOLD analysis project Ga0068855, IMG submission 66592) | Corn rhizosphere microbial communities from Kellogg Biological Station, Michigan, USA - KBS Corn C5-2 | ecosystem: Host-associated > Plants > Roots > Rhizosphere > Soil ... | reverse complement strand
AACCGTGATGTAACAGATTTAGACTTCATGGATTTTTTTGCCAATGATGTAATTCAGAAAATGGTGATGACGGGCAAAAAAGAAAAAGTGAATGAAGTACTGGAGCATATTCCCAAAACTCCGGTCATTAATAAAGTATTTAAAAATATGGGCAACCTGCGTTTTGCCGATATGAGCAAAGCCTGGGGAATTACCCAACCTTCCTTTTCAAACGGTGCTGCTTATGCAGATCTTGATAATGATGGCGACCTTGATCTTGTTATTAATAATATAAATCAGCCTGCCTTTATTTATAAGAACAAAGCCCGGGAAGTAAATAAAAATAATTACGTCAGCATATTGCTGAAAGGAAGCAATGAAAACACATTTGCGATTGGAAGTAAGATAACCTTACATACAGGCAAACAAATATTGACCCGCGAGGTGATCCCCAGCCGCGGCTTTCAGTCGAGTATGGATTATAAGCAGGTAATTGGTATTGGTAACGCTACCGGTATTGATTCAATGATCATTACCTGGCCCGATCGTACTGTTTCTGTATTCAGGCATCCGGCCATCGATACATTGCTTGTTATTTCGCAGCAAACGGCCCCAAAAATGCAGTGCGACCCCGCCATTCAAAATAACAGTACACTGTTCAGTTTAATACCTAATGTATTTGAAAAACATACTGAAGACGATTATATAGATTATTATTACGAAAGAAATATCCCTGAAATGCTGTCGCGCGAAGGACCAAAAGCTACCTGTGCAGATGTAGACGGCGATGGACTGACAGATGTTTATATAGGAGGAACCAAAGATCACCCCGGACAAATTTACCTGCAGCAAAAAAATGGTGGTTTTGTTAAGAAAGATGAACCCGTTTTTCAGCAGTTCAGAGACTTTGAAGATGAAGCGGTATTGTTTTTTGACTGTGATAAAGATGGTGATGTTGATCTTTTTGTAGGCCCTGGTGGTAATACCAATCCGCCCTACAGCAGAGAAATGCAATTCAGATTATTTAAAAATGACGGGAAAGGTAATTTCTCTCTTGATGCGGCTGCTTTTAAAAGCGGTGGCGTGAATACGGGCGTTGCCATAGCTTACGATTTTGACCATGATGGCGACCTCGATTTGTTTGTAGGGGGAAGAAGCTCTCCGCGCAACTACGGTGTAACACCTGAAAGTTATCTTTTTGTGAACGACGGCAATGGCCATTTTACCGATATGGCAAAAACAAAGAATGCCGATATTGCCGGCATTGGTATGGTAACCGGCGCTATTTGGGCTGATGTAACAGGCGATACCGCCAAAGAGTTAATAATTGCTGGTGAATGGATGGCGCCCAGCATATTTTCATTTAATGGCGATCATTTTACTGAAGTAAAATCCAATCTTGCCGATTTGTATGGATGGTGGCAAACAGTTGCAGCAACAGATGTTAATGGCGATGGAAAAACCGATCTTGTATTGGGAAATATAGGTGATAATTTTTATCTGCATCCCGATAAAGACAACCCCGTGAAACTGTGGATCAACGATTTTAACAGCAATGGTACCGAAGATAAAGTGTTAACCCGAACAGTTGATAAACGGGATCTGCCTGTATTTCTAAAACACGATATGCAGGAAGAAATCCCTTCTATAAAGAAAGAAAACCTGAAGCATAAAGACTATGCGCTGAAATCGATACAGGAATTATTTCCGAAAGACATATTGAATAAAAGCACCGTTAAACAGTTCAATTATTCGCATTCAATAGTAGCTATTAACAATGGCAACGGGCAGTTCACTATTCAGCCGTTGCCTTATCAGGTGCAGTTATCAGTTGTCAATGCTGTTCTTTGTGCAGATCTCAATAAAGACGGCCGGATTGATTTGGTATTGGGTGGAAATAAATCAGATTTTCCGCCACAGTTCGGTAAACTCGATGCAAGCTATGGCGATGTGCTGATGAATAATGGCAAAGGCGGTTTTACCTGGCTGCCGCCACAACAAACAGGAATTGTTGTAGATGGCGTAGTGCGCGATATAGCTATGATTCCCGGCACGGGTTTGAACTATTTATTATTCCTGAGAAACGACGATTATCCGGTATTGTATAGTTTAAGAAAGTAAAAATATTTACCACGGAGACGCGGAGGCGCAGAGTATAATTTCATCTGCGAATCTCTGCGGCTCGGCGCCTCTGCGGTTATAAGAAACGACATATTATGACTTTTTGTAAGCAATGGGCAGGCTTTTTTTTAGTGATCCTATCCATACATATTTTTTCATCATGTGCAAACCGTAATCGGCAGCCACCGTTGTTTGAGGTGCTGGATAATACCAAAACCGGTTTAAGTTTCGCCAATACCTTAACTTCCTCCGATTCGTTCAATGTATTTCATTATATGTATTTCTACAACGGGGCAGGTATTGGCGCAGGTGATTTTAATAATGACGGACTGATCGATCTTTTCTTTGCCTCTAATCAGGGGCAAAATAAATTATACCTGAATACCGGCAACCTTCATTTTAAAGACGTAACTGCCGAAGCACAAATCCCTGATGACAAGGGATGGAGCACAGGCATATCGGTAGTTGATATCAACAACGATGGACTACTGGACATTTATGTGTGCCGGGTAGGAAACTATGGCCCTTTAAAAAGCCATAACCAGTTTTTAATCTGTACCGGTATAGATAAGAACGGAGTGCCGCATTATACGGATAAGTCAAAAGAAATGGGGCTTGACTTTTCGGGCTTCAGTACGCAGACTGTGTTTTTGGATTATGATCTGGATGGTGATCTGGATATGTTCTTACTAAATCACTCCGTGCATGAAAACGGCACTTTTCATCCGCGCAGCCAATTTTTGGGTACCTATCATCCGCTGTCGGGCGACAGATTGTTCAGGAATGATGGCGGCGCCTTTACAGATGTAACACATCAGTCAACCATAAACAGTTCAGCCATTAGCTATGGTTTAGGTATTGGCGTTGCAGACATAAATCTCGATGGATACCCCGACCTGTATATAGGAAACGACTTTCATGAAAACGATTATCTGTACATCAATCAGCATAACGGCACCTTTAAGGAAGATCTGAACAACTGTATGATGCATACCAGTCAGTATACCATGGGAGTTGATATAGCCGATGTAAACAACGATGGGTATTCTGATATCATTTCGATGGACATGCTGCCGTCTGATCCCTATATTCTTAAACGGTCGCTGGGTGAAGATTCCTACGATATTTTCAACATGAAAATTAAAAGCGGTTATAATTACCAGTACACACGCAACAATCTGCAGATGAACAACTGCAATGGTACGTTTAGTGAAGTAGGCTTGTACAGCGGCGTATATGCTACCGACTGGTCGTGGGCTGCTTTATGGATGGACTTTGACAACGACGGACTAAAAGACCTTTTCATTTCGAACGGCATTCCCAAGCGAATGAATGATATTGATTACATCAATTACGTTTCGAACGAAGAAATTCAAAATAAGCTGAGGGCCGATAAAATGAACGAAAAAGACATGGCCCTGGTTGATAAATTTCCGCAGATAAAGATCCCTAATAAATTCTTTAAAAATACCGGCAATCTGGCTTTCAAAGATGAAGATCCCCAGATAGGAAATAATAAATCCACCTTTTCAAACGGCGCTATTTATGCTGATCTGGATAACGATGGCGATCTTGATGTAGTTGTAAACAATATCAATGAGCCGGCCCTGGTATATGAAAACAAAAGCAACAATAATCACAATGAGGCTTATGTTGATCTAAAGCTCAAGGGTGCTGCCAATAACATCAATGCAGTCGGCGCCAAAGTGGTGTTATTTTCAAAAGGGCAAACCTATCTGTATGAAAAGCAGCCGGTGCATGGTTTTTTATCTTCAATGGAAATACCCATGCATATTGGTCTTGATAAAATAAAAACCGATTCCGCTTTTTTAATATGGCCCGATAATACCTTTCAACCGCTTAACCTTTCTGCCAATAAATCAAAAATGGAAGTGGCATGGCAAAAAGGTGAACCCTCATTTGACTACAGCAAAATAACTTCTTACCACAAAAAACCATCTTTCGAACTTAACAATATTACGGATAGTGTGCGTTTGCAATATCTGCATACCGAAAATCATTTTCCTGAATTTGATCGGGAGCCGCTTATTCCGCATATGCTTTCTACTGAAGGGCCGGCTCTGGCAGTGGCAGATTTGAATGGCGACGGGCTGGAAGATGTGTTTATTGGTTCTGCCAAGTGGCAAAAGAGTGTGGTCTATTTACAAAAGCCATCCGGCACATTTTATAAAACCGCTCAGCCCGGTCTTGAAAACGACAGCACTTTTGAAGATGTAGATGCCTGTATTGCCGATGTAAATAAAGACGGCTTTCCCGACCTGATAATAGCCAGTGGCGGCAACGAATTTTACGGGCACGATGAGCATTTATTACCGCGCGTTTATCTCAACGATGGTAAAGCCAATTTTACCCGATTACCCAATGCATTTACCGATATGTATGAAACCATATCGTGCATAGTACCCTATGACTTTAATAATGATGGGTTTGTTGATCTGTTTGTTGGCGGCAGGGCAGTTCCCTGGGAATATGGACAAATTCCGCGATCGTATCTTTTGCAAAACGACGGAACCGGTAAGTTTAAAGATGTTACTGCTACTTATGCGAAAGATCTGGCCAATGCCGGTTTTGTTACCCGCGCTATTTGGTTCGATATTGATAGAGATGGCGACAAAGATCTGATCTGCAGTTTTGAATGGGGTGGCATTGAAGCATGGATAAATAACAAGGGCAGCTTTACCCGCAAGGTCCTCACTGATAAAAAAGGATGGTGGAATTTTATTTTACCTGTTGATATTAATAACGACGGCAATATTGACCTGGTAGCAGGCAATCTGGGCATGAACAGCCGGTTAAAGGCTTCTGCGCAGGAACCGGTAAGAATGTATTACAATGACTTTGACGATAATGGCAAGAAAGAACAGATTGTAACCTATTATGTTCAGGGTAAAGAGGTACCCTTCGCCAATAAAGCAGAGCTGGAAAAGCAAATGCCTGTTCTTAAAAAGAACTTTTTATACGCTGAAGATTTTGCCAAAGCAAAACTGAATGACTTGTTTTCACCGGCAAAGCTGCGATCGGCCGAGGTGCTGACAGCCGATTATTTTTATAATGCTGTGCTTATTAACAAAGGTAATTTACAGTTTGATGTACACCCTCTGCCATGGAAAGCACAGCTCACTTCGTACAGGGATGCGGCAGTAGTAAATGCCAACAACGATAGTTTACCCGACCTGTTGCTTGGAGGCAATTACTTTGAAAATAATATTGAAATGGGAAGATATGATGCCGACTGGGGCACCCTGTTAATAAACAAAGGGCACGGCCGGTTTGATTGTGAAAGCACCAATGGCGTATTAATAAAAGGCCAGGTGCGGCGCATTCAAAAAATTCAAGTGGGCAAAAAGGATGCATTTATACTGGCAAGAAACAACGATAGCACCATGGTGTTGCGGTTTAAAAGGTGACCCCTAAAACACAGGCATATAAACCTTCGTAACCCACTTTGTTGTATCTGGTTCTGCTATGCGGTCGGTTATCAGCTGCTGAAAAGGTATGGCCATGGCAACACGATGGTAGTCCTGAACGTACAATTGTAATTCGGCTAACGCGTGTTGAACGGTTCCTTCGCCTCCCCGCACCTGTATAACCAGGAATTTGCCGGGTGGAACCCAACGTTTAAAAAAAGGGCCATTATCCGGCATTGGTTTGTTAACAGGAAGCGCGGCCATCAGTTGAAATCCGGCAGGGTTTAATGGCGTGATATTAAACATAGGCGAACCGGTTTGTTGCGCCTGCTGTTCAGTAGCGTATTTTTTTAATGCATTTATCAGTTTATAAACGTCGGCTGTAGTGGGATAAGAAGGTAAAATGGTTTTGGTAGCTATTAGTAAAGTGTCTTTGGTAGATGATTCATGAATAGCAATGCCGTAAACATTTTCTGTTTCTTCAACAAAGGTTTGAAAACGCGAAAGCATGCCGGCCATATTGTTCTTTATATCAATTGCCTGCAGATAGCGTTGAACTCTTTTGAATGGGTTGAGGCCTGAAGCAAAACTGCATTTCCATTCTATAACGCTTGAATCGCCGGGCAATGGCAATAGATGAATGACGCTGTTGAGTGACAGATCCTGATGCGAGATATGTACTTCAACTGTATTCACCAGGTTTTTGGTGATATAGTACGTGTCGTAATGATACCGAAGCGGTTTGTTGGGCTTGTTCAGCGACCAGAGAGACCATTTATCAGATGTAGCCATATGCCTGTAAGCACCTGTAATGGTACATCGAACCGGTGTAATTTGAGTAATGTTGATGGTGGAAGGGATAACCAGATAAACGCTTAAAATCGCCGCAATAATTATAAAAATCAATACCGGTAGCCATTTTCTCATAGTACAAATCAATCGATAAGTGTATTGCAAAATAAAGAATATTAATAGTAAATTGAAGTTGCCTTTTTATAATATGCCTGGTATGTTTCAGAGACTTGCTGTTATTGGTGCCTGCTGTTGTTTTATTCTGTCCGGCGCCTGCCGTTCATCGGGCAGCAAACAGCCAAAAGATGCCTTGTTCCGGCTAATGCCTTCTTCGCAAACCGGCATTGATTTTAATAACCGCGTTACAGATACCAAAGATTTTAATATTTTCACTTATCGCAATTTTTATAATGGAGCAGGTGTAGCCACCGGAGATGTAAATAATGATGGCAAACCTGATATCTTTTTCACTTCGAACCAGCAACAAAATAAATTATACATTAACAAAGGCAACTGGCAATTTGAAGATGTAACAGATAAGGCCGGATTGCAAAGTACCCATCACTGGCACACGGGTGTAACCATGGCTGATGTAAACGGAGATGGGTGGCTTGACATTTACGTATGCAACAGTGGCAATATACAGGGAGATGATAAGGCCAATGAATTATATATAAATCAAAAGGATGGCACTTTTAAAGAAGAAGCACATGCCTATGGCCTGGACGATAAAGGACTTTCTACGCAGGCAACTTTCTTCGATTATGATAATGACGGCGACCTCGACTGCTTTGTTTTAAATAACAGCACCCGTTCAACTGAAAGCTTTGGTTATGGCAAAAGCTTCAGGAATATACGCGATCCTAAAAACGGCGACAGGCTGTACCGCAACGATGGCGGAAAATTTGTTGATGTAAGTGAACAGGCAGGGATTTACGGCAGCGAAATAGGTTTTGGCCTGGGAGTAACTGTTGGCGATCTCAATAACGATGGATGGCCTGACATTTACGTTTCAAATGATTTTTTTGAGAGAGACTATTTATACATCAATCAGCACAACGGTACTTTTAAAGAAATGATCAATGAAGCCATTGGTCATTTAAGTCAGGGATCCATGGGATCTGATGTGGCTGACATTAACAATGATGGTTATCTGGACGTATTTACTACCGAAATGTTACCCGAAGATGATTACCGCCTGAAAACTATTATTAAGTTCGACGATTACGATGTGTTGAATGCCAGGCTGCAAAATGATTATCACCACCAGTTTACCACCAATTGCCTGCAACTGAATAATCACGATGGAACCTTTAGTGAAATAGCTCAACTGGCAGGGGTGGATGCCACCGGCTGGAGCTGGGGCGCCCTAAGTTTTGATTTTGATAACGATGGCTGGAAGGATATTTATGTATGCAATGGTATCAGTCGCGATTTAACCGACCAGGATTTCCTGGCTTTCTTTGGTAGCGAGGAAGTGCTTAACCAGGTAAGGCAGGGAACACTAAATTACCTTGATTTAGTGCAAAAAATGCCATCTGTCCCCTTGCTTAACTATGCATTTGTAAATCAGAAAAACTTACTGTTTAAAAATGAAACCCGGCAACTGGGTTTTACAATTCCGAGCTTTAGTAATGGCGCTTCCTATGCCGACCTTGATGGCGATGGCGATGTTGATCTTGTAGTTAATAACGAAAACAGCGAATCCTTTGTATATAAAAACAATGCTTCAGAAAAACTGCATCATCATTATTTAACCATAAAGCTGGCTGGTAATGCACCCAATACGTTTGGCATTGGCGCCCGTGTAACTTTATTTTCTGCAGGTCAGCAACAGGTGCTGGAACAACAGCCCTGCCGCGGTTTTCAGAGCGCTGTAGAACCTGTTTTGCATTTTGGGTTGGGTAATAATAAACTGATCGACAGCCTTATTATACAATGGCCAGGTTTAAAACAGCAGGTGATAAAAAATATTTCCACCGATACTACGCTTACTCTTAAGCAGCAGGATGCTACTATCGATTTTAAGCCGCCGGTAAAAACAACACGGCCTTTGTTCAGCAATGTAACTGCTGCTGCCATTACAGGCGCTATTCAGCATCGGGAAAATGATTTTGTTGATTTTGACAAGGAGCGGCTTATACCCAAAATGCTTTCTACTGAAGGTCCAAAACTGGCTGTAGGTGATGTAAACGGCGATGGGCTGCAGGATTTTTATATGAGTAATGCCATGGGTGATACAGCCAAATTGTTTATTCAACAAGCCAAGGGGCGTTTTATTCAGCAACAGCAACCAGCTTTTATTGCTGATAAATATTATGAAACTATCGGTGCTGCTTTCTTTGATGCAGATGGCGATGGCGATCAGGACCTGGCTGTTGCATCTGGCGGTAACCAGGCGGCGTCTACGTCTCCTTACCTGTACCCACGCCTGTACCTGAACGACGGGAAGGGTAATTTTACACGATCAGCGGATGGCTTTCCGAAAATTCCTTTAAATGCCTCCTGCATTCGGGTGAGCGATTTTAATGGAGATGGTAAAGAAGATGTTTTTATAGGAGCCAGAAGTGTAACCGGCAGTTATGGAATGCCACCCAATAGTATTTTGTTACAGAATAACGGCCAGGGACATTTTATTGATGTAACAGCAACCGAAGCGCCTGAATTATTACACCTGGGAATGGTAACCGATGCGCAATGGGCAGATATTGATAGAGATGGCATTAAAGAATTAGTTATTGCAGGTGACTGGATGCCGGTAACAATTTTTAAATCTGTAGGCGGCAGGCTGAAAAAAGTGCAAACAATTCCTAATTCATCGGGTTGGTGGAACTGTTTACAGGTAGCTGACATAGATGATGATGGTGACCTGGATTTAATTGCAGGGAATAACGGGCTCAATTCAAGAATTAAAGCGGATGCCCAACATCCTGCCAGAATGTATGTAGATGATTTTGATAAAAACGGACAAACAGAATGCATACCTGTTTATTTTAAAACCGATGGCAAGGCGTATCCTTATTTTTTGAAAGGAGAAATGGAGATGCAATTGCCCATGCTGAAGAAAAACTTTCTGCGCTTTTCGGAATATGCGGGTAAAAGTATTGATCAGATATTCCCCGAAAGCGAGTTGAAACATGCGGCGGTATTAACGGTTGATCAAACCCAAACGAGTGTTTTTGTTAATAATGGCAAGGGGCAATTTACCATTCAGCCATTGCCTGTTATGGCGCAACTGTCGCCTGTATTTGGGATATTGGTAAGTGATTTAAATGGCGATGGCATAAAAGACATTTTTCTGGCAGGTAATTTTTATAGCCTTAAACCACAGGGCGGCCGTTTTGATGCCAGCTATGGAACAACGCTTTTAGCCAATGGGCAACATCATTTCAATTATATTGAACCCTCACAAAGCGGATTATTTATAAATGGCGAAGCAAGAGATATCGCTTCTGTAAAAGTAAAAGGCAGTGACTGCATTATTGTTGCCATGAATAATGCACCATTGTATATGTTTCGCTCTGAGCGCAGGCAAAGAGGCGAATAAAACTCAGGCGCACTGAGCGAATTCGATAGCCAGATGATCGAAAGGTTGAGAGATGCATCTTTCACACGAAATGTTACACAACCTCTTTCTGATGATCTATTATAAACTGAATGATTTCTTCTAACGGAACATCAATGCGGGCAATTGCATCATTAATATCTTCCCTGCTAACCTGCGCTGCAAATGACGGTGTTTTTAATTTTTTCAGAATACTTTTTACGTCCATGCCTTCGTACCGGGTGGGGCGTATTAAAGCCGATGCATGGATGAACCCTGATAATTCATCAAATACGTAGATCATTTTGTCCATGGTATTTTGTGGTTCTACCAAAAAATATCTGGGGCCATGGGAGGCGATACAATGGATTACATCGGGGTCGATATTGCGGCGTTCGAGTTCTTCGATGATTATGCGGCAATGATCATCAGGATATTTTTCCCAGTCGGCATCGTGGAGTAAGCCGGCGAGTTCCCATTTGCGGGCGGTGAGTTCATCGGCATTTTCTTTTTCGATAGCCCAGGCTTTCATAACGGCGGCAACCTGTTTCATATGAAGGCGAAGGCGTTCGTTGGGCACCCATTCGTTGAGTAACTGATGGGCTTCTTCAATTGGCATGAGGTTGTTTTTATTGGCAGCATTTCCGAATGTATTACGGCCAAGAGCATGTACAGGCATGATCAGGAGGATTGGTTTTTATTTTTGAAAGATTCGTAAGATACGATAGCTTTTGATCGGAATATTAGTCGGAAGATTGTTTTTTCCCTGACGTGCTTTTATTTGTTCTTGTCATTCGTAGAGTATCGGTCATATGAACTTCATACGAAAAGCATATAAAAACCATATGGCCGGCATATGAATTCATATGACTTTCATATGGATTTCATATGGCCGGCATACCTGAAGCATACCTGAGGTATGCCGGAGGTATTCCTGAGGTATACACAGTCCATACTGTTTTCATATGGACTTCATATGACTTTCATATGGTTGTCATATGAAAATCATATGACAACCATACATAAACCATACATCCGGCATATGATCAAACGCTTCAATTGTTGCTGTTTAACGCGGTTTCAAGCAGCCTGTGGCTACAATCTTCGCAGAGCAGGAAACAGCCGAAACCCTCCAAATGCCCGGCTTTTCTGCATTTTATGAACACAGGAAAAAACAATGTCAAAATTTTTATTGAAAATCAGCCAATTGCAAAGATGCGATAAAAAATAAGTTGCTTAAATTTTTGTTGTGGCCAAAGTAACAAGTTATCTTTGCACCCCATTTTAAACCGCTGTTGGGATGGCGACAGCATAAAGATTTAAAAAATTATGAGTAAACTTCATTTCACTACTAAACATGCGAATGCGGCTACCGTTAAACGCAACTGGTACGTTGTAGACGGCACCAATCAAACCGTTGGACGCATGTGTGCTAAAATAGCTGCCGTTCTTCGTGGTAAGAACAAGGCCTATTATACGCCACATGTTGATTGCGGAGACTACATTATTGTTATTAATGCCGACAAGGTAAAATTCACCGGTAACAAAACCGATGAAAAAGAATATCTGACCTTCTCTGGCTACCCCGGCGGACAAAAAGCAGAAACTGCGCGCGAATTATTGCGTCGTCGTCCTGAGCAGGTGGTAGAAAGAGCTGTAAAAGGTATGTTACCTAAAAACCGCCTCGGCCGTAAAATGTTCAAGAAATTATTTGTGTATGCCGGCGACCAACACGAGCATGCTGCGCAAAAACCTCAATCTTTAACTTTCTAATTGTTTAAACATACATGGAAAAGCAAAAAAATGCCGTAGGTCGTCGTAAAGAAGCTGTGACAAGGATTTTCCTTACACGCGGAACCGGTAAGATTACCGTAAACGACAAAGACTACAAAGAATATTTTTCGCTTGTATATCTTCAGAACCAGGTGGAAATGCCGTTAAAGGCCATCCAGTCGCTGGATAAATTTGATGTTAAGATCAATGCTGCCGGTGGTGGAATGAAGGGTCAGGCCGAAGCTGCAAAACTGGGTATCGCCCGTGCGTTGCTTGAGCTGAGCCCCGAATACCGTCCTGCATTAAAAGCAGTAGGTGTTCTGAAACGCGATCCGAGGTCTGTTGAACGTAAGAAATTCGGTCATAAGAAAGCCCGTCGTAGCTACCAGTTCAGCAAACGTTAATCGCACCACCCGGCTCCTCCGCCAGTTGGCGGAGAGAGTTTGGAAAGTTGTCATCAAATTTTCAAATTTTTCAAACTTGTCCCGCCCCGCGGGATTCTCAACTTAGTCAAATGGAAAATAACACTTCATTGCAACAGCAGTTACTGGATGCTGGTGTTCACTTTGGCCACCTGCGTAAGAAGTGGAACCCGAAAATGTTGCCTTTCATTTTCGCTGAAAAGAAAGGTATTCATATCATAGATCTTAATAAAACTACCGAAAGCCTGCAGGAAGCAGCTGCTGCCTTAAAGCAGATCGCCCGCAGCGGTAAAAAGATCATGTTTGTAGGTACCAAAAAACAGGCAAAAGAAATCGTAACCGAATGTGCCCGTAAAGTAAACATGCCTTTTGTTACCGAGCGTTGGTTGGGTGGCATGTTAACTAACTTCAATACCGTGCGCAAAAGCGTTAAGAAGATGCAGAGCATCGACAAATTGCTGGTCGACGGCAGCGCTGAATCGCTGACTAAAAAGGAAAAATTAACCCTCGGTCGCGACCGCGATAAAATGGAAAAAGTACTGGGTGGTATCAGCCAGCTGGGCCGTGTACCTGCCGCTTTATTCATTATCGACATTGGTCATGAGCACATTGCCCTGGCCGAAGCAAAAAGACTGGGCATCACTACATTTGGCATGGTAGATACCAACCGTGACCCCAATAAAGTTGACTTCGCTATTCCTTCGAACGACGACGCTACCAAATCAATCGCAATCATTACTCAATACATCACTGCAGCTATTGCCGAAGGCTTAGCCGAAAGACAGGCCGCTAAAGACGAAGAAACCGAAGAACAGGCAGATGATGAAAAAGAAAAGAAAGCACAGCGCCTGCTGCAGGAAGCTGAAGCCGAAGCATCACGTGGTCGTGGTGGCAATAAAGGCGGCGGCGGACATGGCGGTGGCGGCGGACGTGGACACGGCGGTGGCGGTGGACACAGAGGCGGCGGTCAACAGAGAGGTGGTGGCGGCGGTGGCCGCGGACCTGGTGGCGGCGGTGGAAACAGAAGACCTGGAGGCAGATAAAAATTTGTGTTTGTAGTTTAGGGTTTGTAAGTTTTTTATGAACCCGGCTACAAATTCCCGGTTTGGCTTTTGTTGCGTCGCACACGTGTACTGCAGCGCCCTGAGCAGCTGCATACAGCCGCAGATCAGAATTAATAAAATGAAAACGTTTTACAAAGTAACGCTGGAAGGAAATTCAGGTTCTTTGTATTCATTTTCAAATTTTTAAACCTGTCCCGATAAAGTCGGGATCATTAAATTTTCAAATTAACATGTCAAGTGTTGCTATTACTGCCGCGGATATTAATAAACTGCGCCAGATGACGGGTGCAGGTATGATGGATTGCCGTAAAGCTTTGACAGAAACCAATGGCGATTTCGAAGCAGCCGTTGACTGGCTTCGTAAAAAAGGCGCCAAGGTTGCTGCACTGCGTGGTGATCGTGAAGCAAAAGAAGGCGTAGTACTGGCTAAAACTACAGCCGATAATAAAACAGGTATCGCTGTTTGCTTAAGCTGCGAAACAGACTTTGTTAGTAAAAACGCCGACTTTGTGGCTTTTGCCCAAAGCATTGCCGATGCTGCTGTTGCCGGCAACGTAAAAAGTATCGACGAACTGAATAACGTTACTGTAAACGGCGTAAAAATTGCCGATCTGGTGAACGATAAACTGGCCAGCATTGGCGAGAAGATCGGTATTACCAAATTTGAGCGTGTTGATGCCGATTACGTAGCATCTTACATCCACGGTGCTAACCGCATTGGTGTACTGGTAGGCTTAAGCAAACCTTCTGCCGAAGCCGGTAAAGACATAGCTATGCAAATTGCCGCTATGAACCCCGTTGCTGTTGATGCCGATTCAGTTCCCGCTTCCACCATCGAACGCGAACGTGCCATCGTTACCGAGCAAATCAAAACCGATCCTAAAATGGCCGGTAAACCCGATGAAATGATCGCTAAGATCGCTGAGGGTAAACTGAATGCCTTCTTTAAAGAAAGCACCCTGGTAAACCAGGCTTTCGTAAAAGATAACGCAAAAACTGTTGGTGACTACCTGAAAAGTGTAGACAGCGGTTTGAAGGTTACAGAATTCAAGCGTGTTGCTTTGGGATAATCACTAAGCATCAGCTAAATATAAATGAAAGGGAAACTGCTTAAGTAGTTTCCCTTTTTTTATGGCAGCCTTTTTATTAATAAAAAATCCTTTCTTTGCACAGCGTAAAAGAAACTACATGCTACCAAAGTATAAGCGTATTTTGTTGAAACTCTCCGGTGAATCATTGATGGGCGATAAAAGTTTTGGAATGGACCCTGTTGTTCTGGAGCAATATTCCCGCGATATTAAAGAAGTAGCTGATCTTGGCGTACAGGTAGCTATTGTAATTGGCGGTGGTAATATATACCGCGGCATGAATGAAGCCGAAACCGGTATTGAACGCGCTCACGGCGATTATATGGGCATGCTGGCCACGGTAATCAATGGTATGGCTATGCAGGCCATGCTGGAAAAAATAGGCGTTTTTACACGTTTACAAAGCGCCATTAAAATGGAACAAATAGCCGAGCCTTATATTCGCCGCCGGGCTATACGGCACGTTGAAAAGGGCCGTGTGGTAATATTTGGCGCAGGTACAGGTAACCCGTATTTTACTACCGATACCGCCGGTTCACTGCGAGCCATTGAAATACAAGCCGATGTAATTCTGAAAGGGACCCGTGTTGACGGTATTTATACAGCTGACCCGGAAAAAGATCCTACCGCAAAAAAATACGAAACCATTACTTTTCAGGAGTGCATTTCGAAAAACCTGCGGGTAATGGATATGACAGCCTTTACCTTGTGTATGGAAAATAAATTGCCTATTATCGTATTTGATATGAATAAGCCTGGCAACCTGCGCAGAGTAGTGAGTGGCGAGAAGGTTGGAACCCTTGTAAGAGGTTAATAACCAGTTGATAAAAATATTGTACCTCCTTTTTGTATTTGTGGAATTAACGCATTAAATTTCGGATGCGAAAAACCACCATTAAGGTGGTTTTTTCATTACCTCCCCCGTTCAAGGATCCTCTGGAAAAAAATGTAAATGCAGTAATTCTATGGTTACTGGTGTGTGTGATACGGTGTTTACTCTAATTCCGAACCGTTATGAGTCATTTGTTGCCGGTAATACTGGGCTACCAGGTATATGTAGGCATTATTGAAATAATTGTTTTTCTGCTGGGCGGAATTGTCCTGGGATTTTTTATTCATTTCTTTATATACAGCCGTAAACTGCTGCCTTTCAAACTGCCGCAACCCGAACCACCGGTTTTATCGGAAACGGCCTTTCCTCCCGGTGATGAATGGCGCCTGAAATATTACGAAGAAATGGAATTACAGGAAAAAGTACAGATGCAGTTACGCCGGCAGCTGGACGAAGTACGCGAAAATGAGGAATTACTAACCATAGAAGTAGAAGAGTTACAGAAAGAAGTTAAACATCTGCGGGCAGAACCGCCACCTGCGCCTGTTGTTATAAAAGCCGCCACCTCACAGGAAGAACAATCTGAAGAATACCTCACCCGCCTTGAAAAAGCGCAGGAAAACCTTACAGAGCAAAACCAGAATATAGCCCTGCTGCTCGACCAGATCGAATTGCTGAAGCAAACCGAATACAAACATATTGATACCCTTAAAGCCAAGGAGGAGCTTACCACGCGGCTAAACAGCATAGAGGCCGTACTGGCCGAAAAAGATGCCCGCATACAGGAATTGCAGGAGAAACAATTACTATCGGGCGAAATGGAAGAGCGGTTGCAGAAAGCTTACGAGGAGTTCAACTCACTGCGCGAAAAATTACAAAAGGTGGAGGGCCTTACACACCCTCAAAACCGCCAGTTCGAATACGAGGAGCTTCAGCAGAACCATTTAAAATTGACCAGGGAATTTGACGAATACAAACAAAAACACCATGCGCTGCTGGAAGAGAACCAGCGCCTGTCGCGCCTGTTGGGTGATACCGAAGACAAACTACGCGAATCGAATTTCCAGCGACAGCAATTACTAAAGAAAATCACCTTCCTCGAAGAGCTTAACCGTGATCTGCAGCAAATTTCAGAGCATAACAAAAAGCTCGAAAACCAGTTAAAGCGCATGAGCGAAATAGAAACAATGCTGGCGCGTGTACAGGGTAAAAAACCGGGTAAAACAGAGAATGAACCGCCGGAATAATTAAGGCGTAGTAAGCGGGCCACGGTATTGCACGAAATTCTTCTCAGGAAATGTCTATAAGCTTTTTCGGGACCGCCATTGCCGATGTTATTTTTCTTTGATGAATCAGGTTTATGCACGTACTGATAAGAAATGAAGTTCTATGTGCTCCACCGTTATACCCGTACCGGCACATAAGGTAGGCAATTGTGCATTTTACTATTCAATAGCAAACAATTACTCTTCTTATAGGTTAATTATAAACAAAGCGGGTTTTGGTATGATTAAAATCAGAAAAGTTAATAGCGGGCGCCATTAACTTTGTGAACTCAAAAATAAGGATTATGCCATCCACAATTGCCGATATACGTAAAGACTATATGTTACAATCCCTGCTGGAAAAAGATGTAGAAGCCAATGCCATGCGGCAGTTTGATAAATGGTGGCAGGAAGCAATTAACAGCGATATTACCGAAGTAAATGCAATGACCCTGGCAACTGCATCAGCAGATGGTGTTCCTTCGGCGCGCATTGTATTATTAAAGGGATATGACGAAAAAGGGTTTGTTTTTTATACGAACTACGATAGTTTCAAAGGCAAACAAATGGATGAAAATCCCCGGGCCTGCCTGGTATTTTTCTGGAAGGAGCTGGAACGGCAGATACGCATTACCGGGCTGGTTGAAAAAGTAAGCGCCGCAGAAAGCGATGCTTATTTCGGCAGTCGCCCGCAGGCAAGCCAGATCGGCGCATTGGTATCACCGCAAAGCCAGGTTATTGAAAGCAGAACATGGCTTGAAGAAAGAGAAAAAGCTTACGCAAAAGATCTTTCAAACATACAGCTTATCCGTCCGTCTCACTGGGGCGGTTATCGTGTAAAACCTATTTGTATTGAATTCTGGCAGGGGCGCCCAAGCCGTTTGCACGACCGGATACAGTATACATTAAAAGAAGATGCTACGTGGATGATTGAAAGGCTTGCGCCGTAGGCAGGAATGGAAGTCAGAAGTCGGAAGTCGGATGTCTGAAGGAAGAGATAAGAAGTCTGAAGCCGAAGGAATGAAGTAGAAAAGTATTCTGGGTTTTATACTTCGTACTTCAGACCTCTGACCTCAGACTTCAGACCTTATGCCTTTTTCTTAGCGGCAGCCTTTTTTACCCTTGCAGGGCGGCTTTTTCCGTAAGAACCTTTAAAAGTTTTGCCTTTTTTTGTTTTTTTATCTCCTCTGCCCATGTTATTAAATTATTAATGTGAATTGTTAATAGTGCAAAAATAAAAAAAGCTCCGATACGTCGTATACTGTAACGGAGCTTTCGTTCGATATGCAGTAATTATAATTTAGCCTGCAATTCTTTACCTGCCTTGAAACGGGCAACTTTTTTAGCTTTAATCTTGATCACAGCACCGGTTTGCGGATTACGTCCATTACGAGCTGCTCTTTTTGATACAGAGAAAGTACCAAAGCCTACCAGGGTAACTTTACCACCACCTTTTAATGTTTTGGTAACTGCTTCGATGAAAGAATCGAGTGCAGTATTAGCCTGTGTCTTGGTGATGCCTGAATCATCGGCAATTTTTGCAATTAATTCAGCTTTGTTCATAGTGTGATTTTTTAAGAATTTATGCAGTGACAAATTTAGACGGTTTTTGCTTGAAACAAAATTTTTCTGGTGAAAAATTAACATTTGATAAAGTGCTGTAATCCGCTCGGGACAAGGTTTTTCGCAAATCTGAAGGTTTTGTAATAGGTTTTGTGAATTATTGTTACACGCTGAAACTCAGTGTGGGCCTATGTTCCATGCGACGCGGGCTGAAATGCTGTCCTGTAAAGGGTTTCCGGGTAATATACAATAAAAATCAGCACTCCAATGCATACGGCGCAATTAAAATATTGTTATCCACACTCAGTCCACAACCTGCATTACCGTGCGGAAAGCAATGAATCTTTCACCCCACTTGTCGAATGCTTTCTTACTTAACATTGGTGCATACTCCTCAATAAAATGATAGTAGTTCTCCAATGAAGAAGCGTAATACTGTATTACAAACGTCGGGCCATCTGTTTCATCCTGTTCCAGCAATCTGAACATTTTCCAGTGTGTAAACTGCCCCGATGATAAACTATCGGGTATATGTTCCTGCTTTAACCATTGCAGCCATGCTGTTTCAATAGCAGGATCAACTTTTATGGTCATGTTATATACAATCATGGATAATGGGTAGCTTACTGAAGTTCGAGATACACAGGGCAGTGATCACTGTGTTTTACATCAGGATAAATATCAGCGCCTTTTAAACGCCGGCGAAGCGATTCTGTTGTATTGATATAGTCAATACGCCATCCTTTATTTTGCAAACGAACACTGGGAAAGCGCTGACTCCACCAGCTATAGCGATCAGGCCCGGTATGAAATACACGAAACGTATCTACCCAGCCGCTTTCAAAAAATTTATCCATCCAGGCTCTTTCTTCAGGCAAAAATCCGGAGTTGTTTTTATTGCCTTTGGGATCGTGAATATCCAATTCGGTATGCGCGATATTATAATCACCGCATAATATAAGGTTGGGATTATTCTCTTTTACATTTTGCAGATAAGAATACAGATCCTGGAGCCACTGGTATTTCACAGCCTGCCGTTCATCGCCCGATGTGCCAGAGGGAAAGTACGCATTTATCAGTCGTATATCGCCAAAATCTAGCTGAATAACTCTTCCTTCATCATTTGTTACTGCATGCCCGTTGCCATATTCAACATGATCGGGTTTTATTTTGGTAAGAACAGCTACGCCGCTGTATCCCTTTTTTTGTGCAGAAAACCAGTAGTCATCATAACCGCAGTCAGCAAACAGTTGCCGGTTTACATTATCTTTTGTGGCTTTTGTTTCCTGCAAACAGATAATATCTGCAGGATCTGTTTTTAACCAGTCGCAAAAGCCCTTATTCATGGCGGCCCGAATGCCATTTATATTATAGCTGATAATGCGCATGATATTATTATTTAATTTGGCTTCGCAATTTACACTATTGTATGGAAGCAGCTTCAGTAAAGAAAAAGATCGAACCGATTATACCACCTAAAGAGCAGGTTTACCTGGAAGGCCCGAAAAGCCGCAAATACGAATTGTCTTTTGCCATACGCGTATTCAGGCAATTCATAAAAGGATTTCGTACGCTTCACTTTGTTGGTCCGTGTATAACCGTTTTTGGCTCGGCCCGGTTTAAAGAAGATCATCCTTATTATGAAAAAGCCCGCGAATTCGGTAAACGTATTGCCGCGTTAGGACTAACCACCATGACGGGCGGCGGACCAGGAATTATGGAAGCAGCCAACCGCGGCGCCTTCGAAAACGGAGGCATTTCAGTCGGCTGTAACATCAGGCTGCCTTTTGAACAAAAGCCAAACCCATACGTGAACAAAAGCATAACATTTGAACATTTCTTTGTTCGCAAGGTGTTAATGGTGAAGTACTCCTATGCATTTGTAATTATGCCGGGCGGTTTTGGCACCATGGATGAATTTTTTGAAACGCTTACGCTGGTGCAAACACAAACTATTACCCAGTTTCCCATTGTGTTATTTGGTAAAGAATTTTACAGCAATCTGTGGAACTATGCCGAATTTATGGCGCAGCAGGGTACTATCAGTCGCGACGATATGAAACTGGTTCTGCTTACCGACGACGTCGATGAAGCCATACAGCATATACAAAACTATATAAGTCAGAATTACGAGATAAAACCGAGAAGAAGATTGTGGTGGCTGTTCGAGAAGAGATAAAAGTAAGAAGCCACTGCTATGAGCAGTGGCTTCTTACTTTTATTTTATTTTTTTACTTGCGGGGAAAAGTGATACCCAGGTTCAGGATCATCTCATACGTACCAAAAGCCTGCCGCGCGAGGCCCTTATAAATTCTCAAATGCGAATAACGGGCGTAGTCTAATTTATTCGTGTATTCGAGATATACAAAATTAAAGAAAGTGGCTTTGATAGCGCCTTCTGTTCCTATATTCCATCCGCCCAACTGAAAATGCGGATCGTTTTTATTTCCGAAAAAGCTGTTTTCAACGTGTGGAATAACAGGCCCAATACCAGCTTTGCCCAAAAAGTCAATTTTTATTTCCTGATTGGGTGACTTATACAGCGGCCAGCGTTTAACGATATTGAACAGTAAGAAATTGGCGCCATTATTTAGATAATAGAAAAAGCCGTTAGCAGCATTGAACGCAATACTGGTATCAACACTTTTACCGAGTAAAGTTCCTTTAAGATGGGTATCCCCTTCGCTGAAAATGAATTTGGTATGGTCGAAATTGATTTCGAAAGCCAGCCCTTTTTCTTCATTAAAGAAATAGCCGAGACGGTAATTATATTGGGGAATACTGAGGGCCTTGCTAAACAATCCTTCATTCCACCCTTTGTGGTCATGACCCTGAATGTTTTTAAACGTATAGCTATTGCCCAGCTCAGGCTGATCTATATGTACATTGCTGTGTGTATACCATTCGGTGTTATAACCCCAGGAGAAATAGAATTCACCTTTGCGGTTAGAATGGTCGTTTTGAGCTGCTACAAAATAAGGCGCAAGATTAACCACGAATGCTATAGCCACGATAGCATTCCTACGGGAATTTCTCATTGCAATACGGTTTACGCTACTAATGTTTCACAGGAACGCAGGACAAACGCTGCCTGTAAATCTTATATTGTGATTTACACAATTAAAAAATATCAGGCATCATATTCGAGCACAGGTCTCAACCATCTTTCCACTTCTTCTACCTGCATGTTTTTGCGTGACGCATAATCAGTTACCTGGTCTTTTTGAATTTTTCCCAAACCGAAGTACTGACTTTGCGGATGTGCAAAATACCAGCCACAAATGGACGATGCAGGATACATAGCCAGCGACTCTGTTAATGTAATGCCAGTCGTTTGTTTGCCTCCTAATAAATCAAATAATTTATATTTTTCCGTGTGATCAGGGCAGGCCGGATAACCAGGCGCAGGTCTGATACCGGAATAAGATTCTTTTATTAATTCTTCGTTACTCAGGTGTTCGTCTTTTACATATCCCCAGAGTTCTTTACGTACCCGTTGATGTAGCAGTTCGGCAAAAGCTTCGGCAAGCCTGTCTGCTAACACCTGTAACATGATTTTGTTGTAATCGTCGTGATTATCTATAAACTTTTGCAGGTGGGGTTCTATACCCTGTATAGTTACGGTAAAGGCGCCGATGTAATCGGCGTGATTTGCAATTTCTTTGGGTTGCAGTGGGGTCGGAGCCGGTTTTATAAAGTCAGCCAGAGAAAAATTAGGCTGTCCTTCAACTTTCTTGTTTTGCTGGCGCAAACATTCCAGTCTTGTTTTTTCCTTACCGGACTCATCAAATAAAAACACTGAATCCTTTCCATTGGACAGCGCCTGCCAGAAACCTATAACGCCACGGGCAGTAAGCCACTTTTCATCAATGATCTTTTTCAGTAATGCGTTGGCTTCGTTAAACAATTTAGTGGCTTCGGTTCCAACCTTTTCATCCTGTAAGATAGCAGGAAAACGGCCGTGTAATTCCCAGGCAATAAAGAATGGACCCCAGTCGATATACTGACTGATCTCATTCAAATCGTAATTATCGAAAATTTTGGTGCCGGTAAACCGGGGCTTAACAGGTGTATAACCGTTCCAGTCAATGGCTACCTTATTTTGCTGCGCCTGTTCAAAGGAAAGATATTGTTTGGCTGTTTTTTTACTGCCAAAATCATCACGCAGTTTCTGATATTCTTTGCCTATGCCTGCCAGATAATCAGGTTTCTGTTCTTTGCTTAACAGCGATCCTGCCACCGTTACACTTCTTGAAGCATCGAGTACGTGCACAACCCCGTTCTCATACTGCGGCGCTATTTTAACAGCAGTATGCATACGGGAAGTGGTAGCACCTCCAATAAGCAGCGGCTGCTTCATATTACGCCTTTTCATTTCATGGGCTACATGCACCATTTCATCGAGTGAAGGGGTAATGAGGCCGCTTAAACCTATGATATCGACGTTTTCTTTTTGTGCAGTTTCAAGTATTTTATCGGCGGGTACCATTACACCCAGGTCGATGATATCATAACCATTACAACCCAGTACCACGCCTACAATATTTTTTCCTATATCATGTACATCGCCCTTAACAGTAGCCAGCAATATTTTTGCGGCCCCTGAAGCCTGTGCCTGCCCCGCGGGAGAAGCAGCGCGCAATTTTTCTTTTTCCTCTTCGATGAAGGGAGTAAGAATAGCTACCGATTTTTTCATTACACGGGCGCTTTTAACCACCTGTGGTAAAAACATTTTACCACTGCCGAACAGGTCGCCCACTACATTCATTCCGGCCATTAAGGGACCTTCAATTACGTCGAGTGGTTTTGGATATTTTAACCGGGCTTCTTCTGTATCCTGATCAATGTAATCGGTAATACCATTGATGAGAGCATGTTTTAACCGTTCTTCTACTGTTCCGTTGCGCCACTCTTCACTTTTTACTTCTGATTTATCTTTTGCTTTTACCGTTTCGGCGAATTGTATCAGGCGGTCGGTTGCATCTGAGCGGCGGTTAAGGATCACATCTTCGCACAACTCACGCAATTGCGGTTCTATTTCATCGTACACTACCAGTTGACCGGCATTTACAATGCCCATATCCATACCGGCTTTAATGGTATGATACAGAAAAACTGCATGCATGGCTTCACGTACAGGCTCATTACCACGAAATGAGAAAGACACATTACTTACCCCACCACTTATTTTAGCAAGGGGCATTCTTTGTTTGATAATGCGGGTAGCCTCGATAAAATCAACAGCATAGTTATTATGCTCTTCAATACCGGTGGCAACGGCAAAGATGTTGGGATCGAAAATAATATCCTGCGGATCGAAGCCTACCTGTTCCGTTAATATTTTGTATGCCTTTTCGCATATTTCAACGCGTCTTTGCAGTGTATCGGCCTGTCCTTTTTCGTCAAATGCCATTACAACAACAGAAGCGCCAAACAGTCTGCAGATATTGGCTTCACGAATGAATTTATCAACTCCTTCTTTCATCGAGATGGAGTTCACAATACATTTACCCTGTACGCATTTCAGTCCTGCCTCAATGACCTCGAATTTAGAGCTGTCGATCATGACAGGGATCTTCGCAATATCAGGTTCACTTTGCAGCAGGTTTAAAAAGGTAGTCATGGCTTTTACACCGTCGAGCAGTGCATCGTCCATATTCACGTCAATTACCTGAGCGCCGCTTTCTACCTGCTGGCGAGCTACGCTTAAGGCCTCTTCGTACTTATTTTCTTTAATAAGACGGGCGAATTTTTTTGAACCGGTTACATTGGTTCGTTCACCTACGTTTACAAAGTTGGTTTCGGGGCGAATCACCAAAGGTTCCAGACCCGACAGCCGCAAGTACGGTTTTATGGTTGCTTGAGATGGCATACTATTATCAAAAATGTTTTATTATAAAGCTGTTTCCAGTACGGGTAAAGATCTTGGTTTAAACTGCCGTACATGCTCAGCTATATGTTTAATATGATCGGGTGTAGTGCCGCAACAGCCTCCTACAATATTTACAAACCCTTCACTGGCCCAGTCTTCAATAAAATGGGCTGTTTGTTCGGGCAGCTCATCATATTCACCCATAGCATTGGGTAAACCTGCATTGGGGTAGGCAGAAGTATAACAGGCTGCTATCTGGCTTAATTCTTCAATATGCGGGCGCATTTCTGCTGCTCCCAGTGCACAGTTCAGGCCGATTGAAAGCGGTTTTGCATGCATAACCGAAGTGTAAAATGCTTCCAGGGTTTGTCCGCTCAATGTTCGACCCGATGCATCGGTAATAGTACCGCTTATTGAAATTGGTAATTCTTTCTGATTGATATCGGCGAAGTACTTTTTAATAGCATAGATAGCTGCTTTGGCATTGAGTGTATCGAAAATGGTTTCGATAAGCAGCATATCAACGCCACCTTCTACCAGTCCTTTTACCTGTTCGTAATAAGCGCTCATAGCCTCATCGAAAGTAAGCGCCCGGTAGCCGGGGTTATTTACATCGGGCGACAGGGAAAGCGTTTTATTAAGCGGGCCAATAGCGCCTGCCACAAAGGCTGCTTCACGGCCTTTTGCAGCCGGGGATGCCAGAAATTCATCAACAGCTTCCCTGGCAACTTTAGCAGCTGCAAGGTTTATTTCATAAGCCAGCGCTTCCATATGATAATCTGCCAATGAAATGCGTTGCGCATTGAAGGTGTTGGTTTCAATAATGTCGGCCCCCGCTTCGAGGTATAACTTATGAATGCCTTTGATAATGTGAGGTTGTGTAAGGCAGAGCAGGTCATTGTTTCCTTTCAGATCGCTGGCCCAGTCTTTAAACCTTTCCCCCCGGTAATCGGCTTCTGATAATTTATGCCGCTGGATCATGGTACCCATAGCCCCGTCGATGATGAGGATCCGTTCTTGCAGGCATTGTTGTATTGTTTTCATGCTACCTCCTTTGTTTTATGCCGGTTAATCGCCGGTTATACCGGCAATATTGATATAAGAGCAATATTGTAGTTAGATAATGACCGAACTGATAAACGTTGGGAAACCTGTGAGAGAGTGTTTCTTATCGTTTATTAGTTCAGTTATTAATGATTTGATCCGCGACAGGCCGAACAATAAACAAATCCGCCTGTGCGGGTGCAAATTTACACCATGTTGTGGTAATTGCAAAACCTCACCTGATCTGTCCCCAAAAGCGAGGACTTAGTGTTGTACATATTTCTCAACCGGTAAACGATTGGTAATACTTCTGGCCAGCGTCATTTCATCGGCATATTCCAGTTCGCCGCCAAAGGCTATGCCCCGGGCAATGGTTGTAATTTTAACGGGAGAAGACTGCAGCTTTTTCTGTATATAGTAAATGGTGGTATCGCCCTGTATATTAGGGTTTAACGCAAAGATCAGCTCCTCAGTGTTTTCTTTCTGAATGCGTTGTATGAGGGGTTCAATAGTAAGCTGGTCGGGGCCAATGCCATCCAGCGGAGAAATAATGCCCCCAAGCACATGATAAACACCATTGAACTGTTGAGTGCTTTCGATGGCGATTACATCGCGGATATTTTCCACCACACAAATAAGCTCCTGCTTACGCATTTTATTGGCACAGATAGAACAGATATCAGTATCGGCTACGTTAAAACAACGCTGACAAAACCTGATTTCCCGGCGCATTTTAAGCACTGCTTCGCCAAAAGCTTCAACGGCAGCAGGATCCTGCTTTAACAAGTGCAATACAAGGCGTAAAGCTGTTTTTTTTCCAATTCCGGGCAATTTGGCAAATTCACTCACCGCATTTTCCAATAATGAAGAAGAAAATTCCATTTAACAAAGATACCCACGAAGTTGAATTTGTAAGTACGGTTATTTTTTATAATTTTTGACCCATTAAACCCCTATTCTTGAAACATTTATATTGCCTGATTCCCTTAGCGCTGCTGTTTTGCCAGTTAAACGCTCAAAAAAATTATAAGCAAGGTCTGGTTGTATTGTCAAAGGGTGATACGTTGCATGGGTGGATTGACTATCGCAACTGGAAAGTAAACCCTGAGTCAATTAACTTTAAAAAGGACTCATTATCAGAAGACGTCCGAAAATTTACTCCCGAAGATATAACGCTGTTTCAGATAACGGGCTTCGACATCTACATAAGAGCTATTGTTAAGAAAGATATGTTGCCGGTTGAAATATCGGCCTTAACATCCCTGCCGCCCGACAGCACAATAACAGACACCGTTTTTTTAAGAACTATTGTAACCGGCAAGGTTTTGAGCCTGTATGAACTGATTGATTTCAAACCACACTACTATATTCAGGATAACAGTAAAGAATATATTGAACTGACCTATAAACGTTATCTCGCCGAAGATAATACCGGTTTAATCACCAGTAACCTTTACCGCAATCAGCTAGGCAAATACGCTACCGATCAAAAAGCTGACGAAAAGCTGGTACGTAAGATTGGACGAATTGCCTATAATGAACAGGATATAGCCCCTGTAGTAACTGCATTGAACAAAATATCAGGTGAGGTTGCTTATACTTCTGACTATAAGAAAAAAAGCTACGTTTCTTTTTTTGCCGGCGCAGGTGGTATGTATACCAAATTGAAATTTTCAGGAGAACCCAGTACGCTGTCGGGTATGGATTTTAAAAGTAAAATTGTTCCTGTTATAACAGCCGGCATGGATGTTTTTGCCCTAAGAAATTTGCGTGATCTTGCTCTGCGAATTCAGATTTCGTATAGCCCGATAGAATATAAAGCGAATAAAATAAGTACATCTGCTTTTCCTACCATTCCCGGCGACACGCTGGAATATGATATTAAGCAAAACAACTTTACGCCTTCTGTTGGTCTTATTTATAACCTTATACGAAAAGAAAATTTCAGGTATTACCTGGGCGCACAATTAGGTTACACTATTTCATCTTACCCCACAAACCGGTTAACCGCATACAGGTTTAGCGGAAAGAGCGTAACAGACAATTATCTTGATTATGAAAAGCACTGGGCAAATGTAACCATTCAAACAGGAGCTGTAATCAGCAAGAAACTCGAAATAGGGCTGACAGGTAATATTGCCGGCAGTTTTGTTAACTTTTCCGGCTTCTCAGGCAAACCCACTTTGTATTCATTATGGGTGGGCTACCACTTTAAATAGTTTGCTATTTGAAGTTTGTAGTTTGTTGTTCTTTGAACAACAAACTACAAACTATAAAGTAATATCTACAATATTATCCCAGTTGGCTTTCACGTTTAGTTTTCGGCTGAGCGGAGTGACCTTTTCGGGCTGACGATGTTTGCCGAAGAAGTCGCCCGGATCCCATATACCGTTTTTATTCTGATCGTATAAGATGCGCAGATCATATTCGCCGGGCAGGAATAATTTCGCATTAAATTCACGGCTTACCATGGGATATGAAAACTTCACCTGATCGCCCTGTACAAACTGTAATACCGGATTTTTGCTGAGATCAAGGTTCAGCAGGCGCAATCGGATAAGGCCATAATCACTTTGCTTTTTTGTACGGAACGAAAGCGTATCGGGTCTTATCAGTTTGCGTCCCAATGTGTCTTCGGTAAAGTCTTTATCAAAGATGAGACTGTAAGGAGTATTTTCTGTCCAGTTGTAGGTAAGGGTAACCTTTTTGTTACTGGTATCAATACTATAATGATAATCAGTGAGCGGAACATATTTCGCGTCGGTAAATTTTACTTTGGTGCTGTCGAAATACTTTATGGGTGCAGCAAACCGTATTTCCAGCTGACCGAGCAGGTCTAATTCATTATTGCTCAGGTTGGTTTCGAGCCTGAGGCGTTTATCCTGTTCTTTTTTAGCTCCCCCTGTTGGTTTGGTCCCCGCAGGTGGAACAGTACCGCCACCGGGCTTCGATGGTGCTGCTGTATCTTTTTCAGTATAGGCGTATAAAGTAATCGGTTGGGGAGAAGCATCGGGCTTTACTGTCGAATCGGCAAAAGCAAAAAACTGGCTTTTGCTGAGATACCTGTGCTGACCGCCTTCATCTTTCAATGCATATAAAGCAAAGGCGCCCGAAGGCAGGTTATGAAAAGCAAAAGAGCCATCTCTGTTCAGGCGTGCTATGTAACGAGGCTTTTCCTTTATCACGGCTGAATCATCGAGTTTGGTATGCAGCATTACAATGAGGGTAGAATCGGTTTTACCGGTTTCGGCAATAATTACTTTACCGGTAAGCCGTAAAGAATCCAACGTGGAACCTGTTGTGAATATGTAGGTAAAGTTTTTTAATACATTCCCTTCGTTTATATCTTTTATACCGTTGCCAAAGTCGATGGAATACGTGGTGTTGGGCTGAAGTGTATCTTTTAAGGTTACGGTAACCGTGCGCAGTTTTGAGTCTACTATCGGATTGATTTTGGGCACAGGCGATACCAGCAGATTATCCTGTATATTATCGAGTTGCACGTACTCGTCGAAGTCTATAACTATCCGTTTACCGGTAAAGTTTCTGGCCGAATCCTGCGGACGAACCGATACCAGCCGGGGCGGTAATGAATCGCGCGGACCACCTGTAGGTGGAACTATATTGGCGCAACCCGTTTGCACCAGGGTAGAAGGAAGCAGCGCAATTAACAGAAAAACCGGGGACAGTATTTTTAAAATAGAAGATACATACTTCATAGGGCCGCAAACTTAAGCCCTTTATTGTCAAAGTTTGCTTGAAAATCCGTTAAATCCTTGTACAAAGCGCTATGGTTAAGGTAAGTGTAAGGAGCAAAGGGTGTCATCTTTTACAGGGTGACCCATGGTTGCTGCTTAAATGCCATCCTCTTCTTCGCTTAGTTCATGTAAGGCGATCGCCAGCTTATTACTTTTAACAAAATTGCACCAGTGGCAATCTTCTTTACCGCAGCCAATATAGAATTCGCGGTTTTGAATTTTTTGCCATACAGTAACAATCTGCTGAGTTACAGTAGTTATGTCGGCAGGGGTAATTACTACTTTTGCTTTCCTGTAGTTTTTCTTTTTATCCGGCTCTATAAAATCAAATTCAGTGCTTACTACCTGCCAGTCGCGGCTTTCGTAATTATCAATCAGTATTTTATAAAATATTGCCTGTCGCCAATAGTCGCCCCCGTGCGGTTCTTTATCGTTCGGTGGCTGTAGTTTGGCTTTTGCTTTTTCGGGATCGCCGGTTTTATAGTCTACAATATTCACCTGTTTGCCATCGAATTCCAGCTTATCGAGTTTTCCTTTTAGCGGTACGCCATGTACTACCACGTTGCGAATGTTCCTTTCTACGGCTACAATTTTGTTCCAGGTAAAAGTGTATTTATCATAATAGTTCGTCAGTACTTCATGCCCGTATTCAAGCCGGCGGTCGAATTGCTCGCGGGTAAAGTTTTCGCGATGGCGATGCATATACCAGGTAAAATCGGCTATAAACTCCTCTTTACCAGGGAAAGTATTCTTATTCTTCTGCATCTTTTCAAATAACCGTTGCAGGGCATGGTGTATGGCAGAACCAAATTCAGTAGCTTCATTTTTGGGCGACGGAATGCGCAACAGATTTTTGAAATAAAACTCCAGCGGGCACTTTAAATAATTATTCAGGGCCGTAACATTCATTACAAACCGGTCGAGCAGGGCGGTGATAAAATCGTCTTCAATACGGGCGATTTCGGGCGCTTCTGTTTCGGCAAATTGTACAGCCTGGAATTCAGTAATTACATCATCTCCGATAAATACTTTTTCTACCGGCAGGTGATGCTGGTCCTGTATTTCGGCAATGAACATAGATGGTTCCAGTTCCTTACCATCATTTTTGAAACGGCTGTACGAGATGAACAGGTGTTGTTCGGCACGGGTAATGGCTACATAAAAAAGACGGCGAAGCTCTTCAGATTCTGAAGGAATATCGCCCCGGCTCCCTCCGTTGGGGGCGGACCCAACAGCTTCTTTACTTGTGCCATTCGGGAAGGAAAATATATTTTCAGGAATTTTATAACCGCCGCCGGGCTTGCGTTTCTTTTCCCAGAAACCGGCATTACTGCCTGCTATAAAAACATATTCAAATTCAAGCCCCTTTGAGCCATGAGCTGTAAGCAGATTTATACCCTTATCACTACCGCTTACCTGTACAAGTGGTAAAGACAGTCCTTCTTTTTCCATCAGTTCAAATATGCTTACCAGACCATCGAGCTTTAACACAGGGTTACGATGTGCTTCATCCTTCACAAAATCAAATAAGGCTGTTAACACCTGCATCATCCAGGCTTTTTCTGCATGCTGCATAATGTTGGCGAGTACGCCAGTTTGCCTGATGAGTTGTTCCAGCAGAACGGGCAGCGTAACGTTGGGTGAGGCGGCAATGAGTTTTTCCAATGCTTTGGAAGCCTGCTGCAGCCCCGGATGCAATTCTTTACTAAATAAGTCACGCGGAGGCGTATT
>Ga0068855_100001363_pt1 | contig 30279 bp, 23 predicted proteins | sample KBSCornC52_FD_66592 | JGI IMG/M metagenome (GOLD analysis project Ga0068855, IMG submission 66592) | Corn rhizosphere microbial communities from Kellogg Biological Station, Michigan, USA - KBS Corn C5-2 | ecosystem: Host-associated > Plants > Roots > Rhizosphere > Soil ... | reverse complement strand
CGCGGTCATGAAGCCCGAGACGCCGCCGATGACGAACAGCAGGATCATCGCGGCGAAGAAGCGAAACGCAGTCGTGACGACCGGCCGCCCGTTCCAGATCGTCGCCAGCCAGGCGAAGACGGCGATCGCGCTGGGCAGGGTGATGATGATCGACGCGCCCGAGAAGAAGCCGAGGCTCAGCCCGGGCAGGCCGGTGGCGAACATATGGTGGACCCAGACGCCGAAGCCGATGACCATCGTCGCCACGGTCGATAGTGCGATCGGTGCGTAGCCGACCAGTTCGCGGCGGCAGAACACCGGCAGCCCCTGCGACGCCATCCCCATCGCCGGCAGGACGATGGCGTAAACCCAGGGATGGCCGAACAGCCAGAACAGATGCTGCCACAGCAACGGCTGGCCACCGAGCTCCGGACGAAAGAAACCGCCACCAAACTGACGGTCGAGCCAGAGCAGGAAGAAAGCGAGGCTGACCGCCGGCACGACGAGAAGATTGGCAACGCTGGCGGTGAGCGTTCCCCAGATCATGATCGGGAGCTTGTCGAGCGACATGCCGGGCGCGCGCATCTTGGCCGCCGTGACGATGAAATTGGCCGCCCCGACGGTCGTCGAGATGCCGAGCAGGACCATCCCGAGCGCATAGAAGTCCTGGTTCAGCCCGGGATTGAACGGCTTTTCGGCATAGGGAACGTAGTTGAACCAGCCGTCGTTCGGCCCGGCGCCGATCAGGAAGCCGGCGTAGAGGAACAGCGCGGCGGCGAGATAGACCCAATAGCTGAACGCATTGAGTCGCGGGAAAGCCATGTCGCGGCTGCCGAGCAGCAGTGGCCAGAGATAATTCGAGAAGCCCGACAGGATTGGCGACGCATAGAGGAAGATCATCGTCATCCCATGCGTCGAGAAGAACTGATTGTATTGCTCCGGCGTCAGCAGATGGAGATCCGGGCCGGCGAGCTGAAGCCGGATGGCGAGCGATTCCACGCCGCCGATCGCGAGCAGGATGAAGGCGGTGACGATATAGCGCAGGCCGATCTGCTTGTGGTCGACCGTCGTCAGCCAGCCGCGCCAGCCCGGCGTCGTTTCCCAGAGCGCCCGCAGCCGTGCGCGCAGTGCTTCGCTGTCCTCGCCGATCCGCGGCGTGCGCTGCGCGGCAGGTCTCATTTCAGGGTCTCGAGATAGGCGGTGACCGCGCCGAGCTCAGGGCCGGTGAGCTTTTGCGCGGGCATCAGCGATCCGGGCTTGACCGCTTGCGGATCCTGGACCCAGCCGGCGAGCGAGCCGATCGTGTTCGGCAGCAGCGCCCCGGCGATGGTCCGCCGGCTCATCAGATGAGTGAGGTCGGGTGCGCGCCGGCCTGCCGCGACAGTACCGCGCACCGTGTGGCATTCGCCGCAGCGCGTGTTGAGCAACGCCAGGCCCTGCATCTGGGCTTCGGTTGCGGGCGGCGGCGCCGTAACGCGTTGCCCTGCGCGCCAGCGGTCGAAAGCGCCGCGCGGTTCGGCGACAATCTCGAAGCCCATCTTCGCATGCTGCGCGCCGCAGAACTCGCTGCATTGCCCGCGATAGCGGCCCGGCCGATCGGCCCGCAGCCAAGTAAGATTCTGCTGGCCGGGGATGGCGTCGGTCTTGCCGGCGAGCTTCGGCACCCAGAAGCTGTGAATGACGTCGCCGCCGTACAGCCGGATCGCCACCGGCACGCCGACGGGAATGTGGATCTCATTGGCGGTGACAAAGCCGTCGGCGCCCGTCGCTCCGCGATAACGCGCCTCCCACCACCAGCGATGTCCGGTCACGTCGATCTCGATCCTGGCACGATTGGCTGGCGAGAGGACACCGGCGAGCGCGGCCATCGTCCAGACCAGCGTCGCCAGCAGCGGCAAGAACGAGAGGGTGAGACCGATCGTGATCCAGCGATCGCCGCTGCGATCGTTGCTCAACGCGGTCGCGCGGGTTTCGGCTGCGCCACCGCGCCCGGCGGCGCGCGCGATGGCGATCCACAGCAGGACGGCGATAATGATGCACACGGCGATCGAGACGATGATGGTGAACCAGGTCAGCGGCAGAATGATCGACGCGCTGCGCCCGTCGCTGGAGAGATAGCCGAGCGGCGTCATGCCGTCGGGGCGGGTTCGACCACCCGCCACAACCTCTGCATCGAGCGCAGCCCGACGAGCAGGAACAGCGCGCAACCCGGCACCCACATCAGCACGCCGCCGAGCTGCTGATCGGACAGCGGGGTCAATCCCCAGGCGCCGGCGGTGAGAAAATGCGGGGCGAACAACGCACGCGACGACAAAGTGAAGATCGCGCCGAGCAGGCCCATCTGGATCGAGGTCAGCGTGCCGGCGGCGAGCGCGGCGACAGCGCCTTCGCACGGATGGTGGAGCAGGGCGCGCCACAGCCAGACCGCCGCGCCGAACAGGCTGAGGTGCATCGCCCAATAGACCGCAGTCGAGGCGAAGGTCGCATCATAGGCGAGCGGCATGTGCCAGAACCATAAAGCGGTGAAGAAGGCCATTGTCGGCGGCCATGGCGACTGCGGCCGCGTCAAACTCACCGGCAGCGCGAGCGCGACCAGCGGCGCCGCGACCAGCAGCAGGATCGTGTGCTGCCCGACGCGGGCCGAGAACAGCGCCACCGACAGCGCGCAGAGCGGCGAGGTGAGCGCGATGCCGGCGGTCGCCCAGCCCGCCGCCGCCAGCGCGAGTTTCGCGCCGTCGCGTCGGACCAGCTGGAGATGAGCAAGCGCGATCAGGCCGAGCGCGGCGATCAGCAGCGGATCGCCGTTGAACCGGTGGAGCAGATCGCCCGGCACCGGCGGCGCGCCGCAATAGGGCAGGGGCTGGGTCATTGGCTTGCCTCGCTTGCGGCAGAACCCGGGCGCAGCGGCGCCGTTCCCGTCGCCGCCTGCGCTCTCAGCCTGGCGAACGCAGCCGGGGTGAGCCGCCGCATCGCGATGAGGAATGCGACGACGTCATCGACCTTCCGGTCCGGCGCGACCTCGCTCCACGCCGGCATCGCAGTCATCTTCACGCCGTCGCGGACGATGGTCGTCAGCTCGGCCGGCGACCAGCGGCGCGCGCTGTCGAGGAGATAGGGCGGGGTCGGCAGCAACGCGCTGGTCCAAGCGGCGCGAGCGACGCCGGGCCCGCCATGGCAGGCGATGCAATGCATCTCGTAATCCCGCGCGCCGGCAAGAACGTCGGCATCGCGCAGCGCATCGGCGGGGAGCGGCTGGGTGCGCCGCTTCACCGAGCTGGTCATCGTCCGGTGAAACGCCCAGGCGACGATCCTGAGATGCTGGTTGTCGGCGCCCGTGTTGTAGATGCCGGCGAATAGCACCAACCCGGCGAAGACGCCGCCGGCGATCGCCGCCGTCGCAATCCCCGCGAGCCAGCCGAGCAGCAGCGGACGGATCCTGCGCGGGATCATTTGAGCGTGAGGAGATAGGCGGCGGCGTCGCGCGCCTGGCGGCTGGTCAGGCCCATGTCGGGCATCGCCCCGCCCTTCACCACCGATTGCGGCGAGCGCAGGAAGGCGGCCAGGTTCGACGGGCTGTTGGGCAGGGCGCCGGCGATCATCTGGCGCGACGCGAAATGGATCAGCGGCGGGCCGACCAACCCGTCGGCCAGCTCGATTCCCGGTATGGTGTGGCAGGAGCCGCAGGCCTGGCGGGTGATGACAATCTTGCCGGCGGCGGGGTCGCCCTTCACCGGCTGTGCATCGGACGCGCCGCGACAGCCGGTCAGCAGGGCGAGGATCGACAGGAAGCAAGCGCCCCGGACGGTATCGGCCAGCTTTTCCACCGCCGGTCAACGAGCGCCCGCTGCCCGCGTTCCCGCCAGACCGCGTACGACGATGAGACGAACAGACGGACCCGCAAGGGCTCTTCCTCGTTTTATTCGAATGAGTTCAGACCGACGGGAGCATGTCATGGCCGAACGAGATGCGACGATACACTATGACGGACCTGCTGGCGGCTGGGGCTCGCTCAAGGGCATGGCCAGGATCTTCGGCGCGGAGCTCGACAGCCCGACCGTGATCGGCACGCTGATGCGGCAGAACAAGCCCGATGGCTACGCCTGCGTCTCCTGCGCATGGGGCAAACCGGCCGAGGCCCATCCGTTCGAATTCTGCGAGAATGGCGCCAAGGCGACCTTATGGGAGCTGACGACGCGGCGCTGCACCCCGGATTTCTTCGCCGAGCACACGGTCACCGAGCTGCGCGAATGGAAGGACTATGACCTTGAGCAGACCGGCCGGCTGACCCATCCGCTGCGCTACGATCCGGCGACCGACAAATATGTCGAATGCAGCTGGGACGAAGCCTTCGCCGCGATCGGCGCCGAGCTGAAGGCGCTCGATCCCGAAACCGCGGTCTTCTATGCCTCCGGCCGCGCCAGCCTGGAGACCGCCTACCTCTACGCGCTGTTCGCGCGGCTCTATGGCCACAACAATCTGCCCGACAGTTCGAACATGTGCCACGAGACGACTTCGGTGGCCCTGAAGAAACTGATGGGCGCCGGCGTCGGCACCTGCACCTTCGACGATTTCGATCATTGCGACGCGATGTTCTTCTTTGGCCAGAACACCGGCTCGAACAGCCCGCGCTTTCTCCACACGCTGGAAGCCGCGGTAAAGCGTGGCTGCAAGATCATCACCTTCAATCCGGTGCGCGAGCCAGGCCTCGAGCATTTCCGGAATCCGCAGAATCCGCTGCAGATGCTGACCGGCAAGGAGGTGCAGATCTCCTGTCAGTACCATCAGGTGAAAGCGGGCGGCGACATCGCCGCGCTGGTCGGTCTCGCCAAGCATGTGCTGGCCGCGGAAGATGCGAGCTGGCCGAGCAAGAACCTGCACGTCCTCGATGTCGATTTCATCAAGCAGCACACCAGCGGCTTCGAAGACTTCGCCGCCAAGGTGCGCGCGATCGGCTGGGAGGAGATCGAGGCGGAGTCCGGCCTCAGCCGCGAGGCGCTTGGCGAAGCAGCGCAGGTCTATATCGAGGCGGACAACGCGATCGGCATTTACGGCATGGGTCTGACCCAGCACGTTCATGGCTTCGATAACATCGCGATGTTCGTCAATCTGATGCTGATGAAGGGCAATATCGGCCGGCTCGGCAGCGGCATCTCGCCGGTGCGCGGCCATAGCAACGTCCAGGGTCAGCGCACCGTCGGCATCTCGGAAAAGCCCGAGCTGGTGCCGAACGACCGGCTGAAGGCGCTGTTCGGCTTCGACCCGCCGATGAAGAAGGGGATGAACACGGTCGAGGCCTGCGAGGGAATCATCGCCGGCAAGGTCAAGGCGTTCATCGGTCTCGGTGGCAATTTCGTCCGCGCGATCCCGGAGCGCGAGAAGATGGAGGCCGCCTGGAGCAAGATGCGCCTTACCGTCCAGATCGCGACCAAGCTCAACCGCAGCCATCTGATCAACGGCGAGGTCGCCTATCTGCTGCCGTGCCGGGGCCGGATCGAGGAAGATGTCCAGGCGAGCGGGCCGCAGGCAGTGACGATCGAGGACAGCCTCAGCTGCATTCACGGCTCATTGGGGAAGCACAAGCCGGCGAGCGAACATCTCCGTTCCGAGCTGGCGATCGTCGCCGGCATCGCCAAGGCGACGTTGCCACCCAATCCCAAGGTGGACTGGGATGGATGGACCGGCGACTACGCCAAGGTTCGCAAGCTGATCGAGCAGAGCTATCCCGAGATGTTCCACGACTTCGAGGCGCGCATGTTCACGCCGGGTGGATTCTACAAGGGCAACAGCGCGCGCGAACGGATATGGAAGACCGAAAGCGGCAAGGCCAATTTCACCACGCCGACCCATCTCTCGGCGACCGGCGTGGACGACGCGGCCGGTCGCTTCCGCCTGATCACGCTGCGCTCGAACGATCAGTTCAACACGACGATCTATGGTTATTCGGATCGGTTGCGCGGCATCGAGGGCACCCGCGACGTGCTCCTGATCAACCCGGAGGAGATGCGCCGCGCCGGGCTCCAGGCCGGGCAGGTCGTCGCCCTGGCCGGTGATGCCGAAGACGGCGTCGAGCGCAAGGTCGAAGGGCTGACGGTCACGCCGTTTAACCTGCCCGACGGCTGCCTCGGCGGCTACTACCCCGAGATGAACCCGCTGATTCCGCTCTGGTATCATGACCAGCAGTCGAAGACACCGGCTGCCAAGGGCGTGCCGGTTCGGATTCTCGCCTGAGGGTCATCATGACATAGAGCGACAATCTATTGACGGCACACGACTGCTCTCGGTCCGTCGTTGACCCGGTTCCTCCAACGCGAAACATACCGCTGAGAGGAGAGGGCGATGAAGCAAGAGATCCGAATTGGCGGAGGCATGGCCTTCTTCGACGACAGCATGCTGGGTTTCACCGAGATGCTGGACGCCGGCGTCGATTACATCGTCACCGACTATCTCGCCGAAGTTTCGATGGCGTTTCTGGCTGCCGACAAGGTCGGCAATCCGGAAGGGTTCAGTCCCGCCTTTCTGCGGGACTTCCGACCTTATCTGAAGCGGATCGTCGAGGAGGGGACGAAGATTGTCACCAATTGGGGCGGTCTCAATCCGAAGGGTGCGGCTCGCGCGCTCGAGGCGCTGTGCTCGGAGCTCGGCGTCACGCCTAAGATCGCGGTCGTCGAAGGCGATGACCTGCGAAGCCGTGCGTCGGAGTACACCGCGACCGGCCTGCGCGACATGTTCAATGGCCAGAGCCTGCCGCTCGAGAAGCCGATCGGCAGCATGAATGCCTATCTCGGCGCCTTTCCGATCGCCGATGCGCTGAAGGCCGGCGCCGATGTCGTCATCACCGGCCGGGTGGTCGACAGCGCGCTCTCGCTCGGCGCGCTGATCCATGAGTTTTCCTGGGGCGTGGACGATTACGACCGGCTCGCCGCCGGAACGTTGGTCGGCCATCTCATGGAATGCAGCGCGCAATGCAGCGGCGGCATCTTCACCGACTGGATGCTGGTCGACTGGGAGAATATCGGCAAGCCGATCGCGCGCTGCCGGGAAGACGGCAGCTTCGTCATCTACAAGACGAAGAACAGCGGCGGAATGGTCTCGATCGGCACCGTCGCCGAGCAGATGGTCTATGAGATCGGCGATCCGCAGGCCTATTACGTGCCGGACGTCGTCTGCGATTTCAGCAACGCGACCTTCACCGAGATCGCGCCCGACGAGGTCGAGGTGAAGGGCGTCACCGGCTATCCGCCGACCGATCAGTACAAGGTGTGCACGGTCTATCAGGACGGCTGGCGGGCGCAGGTCTTCCAGCCGTTCATCGGCATGGCCGCGGTCGCGAAGGCCAAGAAACAGGGCGAGGCAATCTTCGCGCGGACCAACCGGGTGCTGCGCGATCGCAACATCAAGCCGATCGAAGGCCATATCGAGCTGATCGGCGCGGAAACGACCTTTGGAACACGCGCAAGGCAGCAGGCCACGCGCGAGGTAGTCGCGATGCTGACCGCCGATCACGACGAGCGGGTCGGCGCCGAGGTCTTCCTCAAGGAGCAGATTGTCGGCGGCGGCGCGATGGCGCCCGGGACGGCGATGAACCTGGTTGGCAACAACGGGACGGGCGTCATCCCGCGGATGAAGGTATTCTCGTTCCTCATCCCGAAAACGGACGTCAAACCGGTCGTCACCTTCGGCGACAGCAGCCGGGTGGTCGAGACGAACCCAGCCCGAAATTTCGACGGCAAATTGATCGCGCGACCATCGGAGCCCGAACGACCGGACGACATCGACGACAATATCTCCGTGCCGCTCGTCGCGCTCGCCTGGGCGCGGAGCGGCGACAAGGGTGATTTGTTCAACGTCGGGGCGATTGCGCGGCGGCCGGAATATTATCCCTATATGGCCGCGGCGTTGACGGTCGACACGGTAAACGATTGGTTCGTGCACATGGTCGATCCGACGATGCCGACCAAGGTCGAGCGCTTTCTGCTGCCGGGCTCGCGCGCGCTCAATTTCGTCGTCCATAACTCGCTGGACGGCGGCGGCAGCGTTGCGCGCCGCGTCGATCGACTCGCCAAATCGATGGGCCAGATGCTGCTCGAAATGCCCGTGCCGGTGTCCGCGGCGATAGCAGCGCAAGCGCTCGCCGAGTTCGAGCGCCGGGATCCGGAACTTTGCGCCGAGCTTGTCGGGCAAGGCGCGTGACGATGGTCGATCCCAAGGCGTTGGCGATGACTCTGGTCGCCGCCTATAATGCGAAAGATTTCGATCGGCTCGCGGCCCTGATGGCGCCCGACATCGACTACGCTCATTTCACGCATGGCCTCGCGCACGATAACCGGGAAGATGTTCTCAAGCTGCTTCGACGCAGCGCGTTCGAGGCTATCCCCGATCGCGCCTTCGACCCGCCCGATCGGATCACCTGCGCCGGCAATCTTGCCGTCGTGGAGATCTGGTGGTCAGGGACGACCGTCGCGACGATGCCGGGAGTCAGCGCGCCGGGAAACAAGCTGCGCGTGAAGCTATGCAGCGTGCTGCGCTTCAATGATGACGGCATCCTCGTGGAGTGGAAGGACTATGGCTAGTCGTTGAGCAAGCTCCCGACCCGCGGCCATGAGGTCACCTGCCACAGCCGTTCGACCATCGCTTTCGCGCCGACCCCGTCATGCCCGCCACCGAATCGCACGAGCGCCTCGGCCTTGGCGGTAATTTCCGCCCGGGTCAGCATGTTGCCTGGATCGCCTTTGGGCTCTTCGCAACGGGAAGCGAGGCGGCGGCCGTCGCTGGTTTCGATCGCGACCTTGCCGATCCAGCGGGCGGGGTAGGCGGCCTCGACCTCCGCGTCGTGGACCATGACGACCTTGTCGCGAAAGCGCGCGACATCCGCGCGGCCGAGCACCGTTTCGAAGGTCGCGAGATCGGCGGTGCCGCCATGAGCGATCAGGCCGAGCACGCTGCCCATCGAGAATTTCGCCTGGTGGATCGTGGTCGGCACATCGACCGCGCCGAGCACGTCGATCGCCGCCTGATGCACCTGCGCGGTGACCTTCGCGATATCGTCGCCGCTCAGCTTCTCTTGCGCCATGCCGATCAATAGCGCGTCGGCCGCGGGGTGTGTGTGACGGCAGGAGGCGTGATATTTGAACGAAGTTTCCGCGGTCGCCCAACGGCTGCCGAGCCGGTCGGTCAGCCGCGCCGGATCGGCATCGCGCGACATGCCGGCGGCGAGGCCCTTGTCACCCTCGAGGATCGCCCTCGCGCCGGTGAAGCCGTCGCGCGCGAGCCAGGCCGAGGCGAGGCCGGTCGACGCGGCATGGGCGGTGTGCAGCTGCTTTGAATCGGCGGCGTCGCGGAGGAATTCCCAGAGCCCGGCCGATTGCGTCCCCGCCGAGCCGAAGGCGTGGAGCATCTGCTCGCCGGTGAGACCCAGCAGATGGCCAGTGGCAGCGGCGGCGGCGAGCGTGCCGGCCGTCGCGGTCGTATGGAACACGCGGTAGTGGCTGCGGCCGAGAAATTCGCCGACGCGGATGCCGACCTCATAGCCGGCGATCGCCGCGACCAGCATCGCCTCGCCTGATGCACCGAACGCCTGGGCGGTGGCGAGCGCGGGCGGGAAGACGACCGTGCCGGGATGGACGACGGAGCCATTGTGGATATCGTCCTGCTCGACGACATGGCTCGCCGCCGCATTCACCATCGCCGCGAAATAGGGCGAGGTCCCACGGCCGGAGATCAGGATCTCTGACGGTCCTTCGGTCGGGCCCATCGTCGCGGCGAAGCGATCGATCGCCTGTACCGCCCGCGCGCTGCGGCCGGCGAGCGCGGAGGCGGCCCAGTCGACGAACAGATCCTCGGCGCGGGCGAAGACGTCGTCGGGGACCATCGCGCGGTTCAGCCGGGCGGCGAATTCGGCGAGCGCTTTGCTAGGGGAGTCAGCCATGCTCGGCTCGCGAAAGGCCGATCTCGGCGAGGATCGCGTCGCTGTGCTCGCCGAGCGCCGGCACAGGATCCATGCGAGCATCGCGCTGTCCTGGCGGAAGCAGGGCAGGGATCGCGCCGGCCGGGGTGCCGACCTCGCGCCAGCGGTTGCGCGCGACGAGCTGGGGATGGGCCCAGAGGCCGGCCATGTCGTTGACGCTCGCATTGGCGATGGCGGCCTGGTCGAGCCGTTCCAGCACCGCCTGCCGCGGTAGCGCCGTAAATATCTCTTCGATCAGCCCGGCAAGCTCCGCACGATTCGCGTTGCGCTTCGCATTGGCATTGAAGCGTTCGTCGACGGCCAGCTCTGGTTTGCCGAGCACCGTCGCGCAGAACGCCGTCCATTCGCGCTCATTCTGCACGCCGAGCAGCACCTCGCCGTCGGCGGTGCGATAGGGGCCATAGGGCGCGATCGTCGCGTGCGCGGCGCCGGTGCGCGGCGGCGGTGTGGCACCGTCGAAGGCGTAGTACATCGGATAGCTCATCCATTCGGCCATCGCCTCGAGCATCGAGATATCGATGTGGCAGCCCTTGCCGCTTGTCTGCCGCTCGATCAGCGCGGCGAGGATCGAGGAGAAGGCGTACATGCCGGCGGCGATGTCGGCGATCGAGCAGCCCGCCTTGGAGGGATCGTCGGGCGTGCCGGTGACCGAGAGGAAACCGCTTTCGCCCTGGATCAGCAGATCATAGGCCTTGCGGTCGCAGTCCGGCCCATCCTGGCCGTAGCCGGAGATTTCGCAGTAGATCAGACTCGGATGTGACTGTTCCAGCTGGATATAATCGAGGCCGATCCGCTCCGCTGCGCCGGGCGCCAGATTCTGCACGACGACATCGGCCTTGGCGACCAGCCGGCGCAGCGCCTCCTGTCCAGCCTCTGTCTTGAGGTCGAGCGCGATGCTTTCCTTGGAGCGATTGCACCAGACGAAGTGTGAGGAGAGGCCGCGCACGCGACTGTCATAGCCACGGGCGAAATCGCCGCCGTCGGGCCGCTCGACCTTGATCACCCGCGCGCCGAGATCGGCCAGCTGGCGGGTGGCGAAGGGTGCCGCGATCGCCTGCTCCAGGCTGACGACGGTGATGCCGGCGAGAGGGTGCACAGTCGGCTCCGTCAGAATGATCGCGGCAGGCCGAGGACATGCTCGGCGATATAGGACAGGATCAGGTTCGTGCTGATCGGCGCGACCTGATAGAGCCGCGTCTCGCGGAACTTGCGCTCGATGTCATAGTCCTGGGCGAAGCCGAAGCCGCCGTGCGTCTGCAGGCAGGCGTTGGCCGCTTTCCACGAGGCATTGGCGGCGAGATATTTCGCCATATTTGCTTCGGCGCCGCAGGGCTTGTGCGCATCGAACAGCTCGGCTGCGCGGAACCGCATCAGATCGGCGGCGCGCACGTCGATATAGCTTTCGGCGATCGGGAACTGGACGCCCTGGTTCTGGCCGATCGGCCGGTCGAAGACGATCCGCTCGCCGGCGTAGCGGCTGGCGCGATCGACGAACCAATAGCCGTCGCCGATGCACTCGGCGGCGATCAATGTGCGCTCGGCATTGAGCCCGTCGAGGATATAGCGGAAGCCCTTGCCCTCCTCGCCGATCAGATTTTCGGCGGGGATCTCCAGCTCGTCGAAGAACACCTCGTTCGTCTCATGGCCGACCATGTTGGCGATCGGGCGGATGTCCATGCCCTTCGCCAGCGCCGCATGAACGTCGACGATGAAGATCGAGAGCCCCTCCGATCGCTTCGCAACTTGATCGGCCGGCGTCGTGCGGGCGAGCAGGATCATCAGATCGCTGTGCTGGATGCGGCTGATCCAGACCTTCTGGCCGGAGACGATATAGCGGTCGCCCTTGCGGGTGGCGGTGGTCTTGATCTTCGTCGTGTCGGTGCCGGCGGTCGGCTCGGTCACCGCCATGGATTGCAGGCGCAGCTCGCCGCGCGCGATCGCCGGCAGATAGCGGGCCTTCTGCTCGGCCGAGCCATGGCGCAGCACCGTGCCCATATTGTACATCTGGCCATGGCAGGCGCCGGCATTGCCGCCCGAGCGGTTGATCTCCTCCATGATCACCGAGGCCTCGGCGAGGCCGAGTCCTGACCCTCCGAACTCTTGCGGGATCATCGCCGCGAGCCAGCCGGCTTTGGTCAGGGCCTCGACGAATGCCTCCGGATAGCCGTGCTCGGCGGCGATCTTGCGGTGATAGTCGTCGGGGAAATCCGCGCAGAGCGCGCGCACCGCCTCGCGGATTTCCTGATAACCGTCTTCGCTCGCGGGGAGGGGCATCAGCGCAGCACCGCCGTGGCGCTGACGCAAAGCGCGCCGCTTTTGTCGCTGGCGAAGAGCGCGGCCGAGCCAGCGCCGTCGAGTGACCCCGAGACGAAAAAGGGCGCGGTATCGAACAGCGGCCGCACCGCGCGGAAGCTGAAGCTGGCGACATCCGCCGCGGGATGATGGGCGATCAGTTCGTGTAGCAGCAGCGTCGCGATCAGCGGCCCATGGACGACAAGCCCGGGATAGCCCTCGACCTCCATCGCATAGCGGCGGTCGTAATGGATCCGGTGGCTGTTGAAGGTCAGCGCCGAATAACGAAACAGCAGCACCGGATCGGGGACGATCTGGCGCTGCCATTGATGCTCGGCCGGCCCCGGCTGGGGCTCGGGGGAGGGCGCACCGGGGACGGGGGGATCGCGATAGACCAGAGTCTGTGCCTCATCGAGGATCGGGCCGTCGCCATCGCTCAGCGCATGATCGATGCGCACGAACATCAGCCTGCCACTCCGGCCTTCCTTCTCGGTGACGTCGCCGACGGTCGAGCGGCGCGTGAAGGTCGCGCCGATGCGCAGCGGCCGGTGAAAGCTGATGTCGCTGCCGGCCCACATCCGGCGCGGCGGCGCCACCGGCGGGGCGAGGCCGCCACGGCGCGCATGACCATCCGGCCCGGCGTCGGCGAGCGGCGTATAGGAAAGGCCGTAGAGCCAGTGTGCCAGTAGCGGCAGGCTATCACCCGGTTGCGGCGCGACCTCGCGCGATTCGAGCGTCGCGATCAGCCCGCGAACCGGCCCGTCACCGACGACCTCGGTCGTAGAGATCTCCCGGCCGATCCATGTCGGCGCCTCGGCCCTGCGCTGCTCCCTCGCCATGGCGCGACGATGGGAGCCGCGGGCGATTCGCGCCAGTCGGAAGTCGCTTGCTGGTCGCGCTTCAGTCGAGCTTGAACAGCTCCAGCGCGTTGCCGCCGAGGATCTTGCGCGCGTCATCCTCGGAGACGACGTCGAGCACGTCCTGGATCGAGGTCCAGCCGGCGCCGTAGACGCTTTCCTGATGGGGATAGTCGTTGCTCCACATCACCCGGTCGGCGCCGATCTCGTCGATCAGGCGGAGGCCGGCGCGGTCGCTCATGAAGGTCGCGTGGAGGTTGTTCTCCCAATAGTAGCGCGGCGGGTGCTCGATCTTCGGCTGAATCTCATGGGCGTAGGCGTGGTAGACCATGTCGGCGGTCTGCAGCGCGCCGGGGATCCAGTTGATGTCGCCTTCGACAAAGGTCGCCTGGATCGAGGGATGGCGGTCGAGCATGCCGCCGAAGATCAGCTCGGCCATGCTTTTGCGGAAGGGCGCGAAGTTGAGCATCATCGACACGCCGCAGCCGCCGGGACCTTCCTGGAGCTGCTCGCCGACGTGGAAGCACATCGGCAGGCCGACCTCGTCGATCGCCTCCCAGAGCGGGCGCATCTCGTCGAGGCAATAGTTCATCGTCTCGCGATTGGCGCCTTTGGGAAATTGCGGAATCACAAAGGTCTTGAGGCCGAGGCTCTTGATCTCTTCGAGCGCGCTCCGGCACTTCTTCATGTCCCAGTAATTGAGCAGCCCGACGCCGTAGAAGCGGCCCGGCGCAAGCGACTGCATCTCGGCGAGATATTCATTGTAGATCCGATAGATCCACTCGCGGGCTTCGAGATCGGGATAGGTGTAGAAGGCGGCGACGACATTGCCGAACACCAGCTCCTTGTCGATCCCCTCGATGTCGAGGTCGTGCATCCGCGCGTCCATCCGGGTCGAGCCGGCGACATTGTCCATCTCGGAAAAGATCGTCGCCTGGAGGTCGGGCAGCAGCGGTTTGCCGTAGATCGTGAAGAGATAGCCGCCTTCCTTGGTCCGATAGAGCTTTGGTGCGGCATCCTTCAGATGCGATGGGAAATTCTGGTAGAAGATGTCGTCGGCGATCGACCAGTGATTGTCGGCCGAGACGACGACCGTTCCCTCGGGCACCCGGCGGTTGCCGGCCGGCTCGGGCCGGCGCTTGGAGGCGGGGCCCATGCCGTCCTTGAAGATCGACGGTCTCACCAGCGTGGCAGCATGTGCCATAATCCTTGTCCTTCTTCGTACAATCGGGCTTAGGGAAACGTCCTAAGCTACTTTTGAATCTTTCGATTTCTCGCCGACATGGGTCTCGCCATAGGGGCTCGCGCCGTCCGGCTGGGCGGGGGCGGTCACCGCCGCCATGGTCGCCGGATCGAGATTCTCCGCGCCGTATTTTTCGGCATGGGCGATGAAGCGCTTGCCCATCGCCTGGCGGGTCTGCTCGCCGAGATGGCTGCGGTTCTGGATCACCCAGGCGCGCGACGCCTCGCGGTTAGCGTTGGTCCGCTGGAAATGCGGGATGACGTAGCGCGCGAATAATTCGTAGCTCTTGTCGGTCGCGGCGGTGTCGGCCCATTCATGCGACAGCAGCATCAGGCACCCGAAGCCGCCGGTCTGCTTCTGCAGGCTTTCGATCGTGGCGATGGCGTCGTCGGGCGTGCCGATCACCGCCACGCCCATGCCGGCATAGGTCTCGACGAGATCGTCGCCGGTAACGCCCTCGGGGATGATCGGCAGCTGGGCGACCTGCTGATAATAGTCGATCCAGTGGTGCAAGCCGAAGCGGCAGTCGCGGATCGCCTGCTCGCGGGTTTCGGCGATATGGATCTGGATCACCAGCCGCCAGGTGCTGCGGTCGACGGTCTGGCCGTGCTCGGCCGCGACCTGTTCGCAGATCGACCATTTCGAGGCGAGCGAGTTGAACGCCTCGCTACCGAGCGACTGGAACTGGAGCATCCCGACGCCGTGACGTCCGGCCGCGGTCGCGCCGCTCGGCGAGACCATCGAGGCGACCGCCATTTCCACCGACGGTTCGCTGTAGGGCAGCATCTGCAGCCGTGCCTGGTTCAGCGTGAACCAATCGGTCTGCATGGTCACTTCCTCGCCGCGCAGCAGCGGGATCAGCGCGGCGAAGCTTTCGTCCATCCGGTCGCGCAGCTTGCCGATCGGAATGCCCATCATGAACGCGTCCGAGGGCAGCGCGCCCGGGCCGACGCCGAACATCACCCGGCCGCGGGTGATGTGGTCGAGATAGTTGATCCGCTCGGCGACCATCAGCGGGTTGTGATAGGCGAGCGAGACGACGCCAGTGCCGAGCCGGATGTTGCGCGTCCGCTCAGCCGCGGTGCAGACCACCATCTCCGGCGGGCCGATGATCTCCATGCCGCCGCTATGATGCTCGCCGAACCAGCATTCGTCATAGCCGAGCCGATCGAGCAGGCTGACCAGCTCGAGATCGCGGTGCAGCGAGAGGGTCGGATTGTCCCGGCGCGCGTGGAACGGCCCCATGAAAGCGCCGAACCGCATCCTCTTACCCATCAAAATCTCTCCCCAGCCGGTCTCGTGGAATGTCCATGCGCTAGGCTATTCCACCCTTGCCGGAAAGGCCATGTCGTCCAGGTCACAGCGCGCCCTCGACCTCGGCATATTGGATTTCGCGGCGCGCCTGATCGGCTGAGGCGGCCTCGGCGATCGCCGGCGAGACCGGGATCGGGTACTCCAGCAGGATCTGCCCCATGCCCTTGGCCAGCCGGTCGAGCCGGCGGCCGGCGCTGCCGCCGCCGTCCAGCGAGTTGTGGACGACGAAGTTGAGGCCGTCGCTGCCAGGGAGGCGATAGCGGTCGACGCGGGCGGGCGCGCCGTCGTCGATGAAATGGATGAACCAGTCGCGCACCGCCTCCTCGGTCAGCGCGGCGGCAATGTACGGCGCATATTCCGGCCGGCGGGCGAAGACGCCGACGTTGAACAGATCGCCCTTGTCGCCGCTGCGCGCCCAGGCGAGCGCGATCAGCGGCACGGTGGCCGCAGGGTCGATGTCGTTGGGGACCGGCAGCGCGGCGGGACGGTTGATCATACCCGGCTCGAAGCCGCCGGCGGTCTCGACCGGCACCTCCCAGCTCTTGCCGTCGATGCTCGCCATCGGATGCAGCTCGCTCTTCGGCACCAGGAAGGAGAAGAGCTTCATCAGCGGGATCGCGCCGGTGCCGCGGACCGACAGCATGTTCATGCCGCAGCCCGGCGCCATCGCCGAGGCGGCCGACATCTGCTCCTTGAGGAAGATCTCGACGCCGTCGCGCTCGTCATGGTCGACGCTGATCATCGCCAGCACTTCGCGGGTGTCGGCATGGCGCGAGCGCGCGCCATAGCTCGCCTCGGCGCCGATCAGCTCGATATGGCCCTGGTTGAGCGGCTTGGCGTTGCGATCGCGCAATATGCGGTTGGTGCGGTCGAACAGCGCCTTGGCCTGGCGCCGCGCCTTGGTCGCCGCCGCGACACCGATCACGGGGGTGAAGATCTGCCCGCGCCAGCCCTCGAAGGAGATGGTGCAGACCTTGTATTCGGCGGTCGCCGGATAGCCCCTGGCGCCCTTCACCTCGACCCGGTCCGGGCCGATCTCGGTGACGGTCACCTCGCTGAAATCGCTGACCACGTCGGGGACGAAATACGCCTGCGGATCGCTGACCTCATAGATCATCTGCTCGACGACGGTGCCTTGCGAGACGAGGCCGCCGGTGCCCTCCGGCTTGGTCACGACGAAACTGCCGTCGGCGCGACATTCGGCGATCGGCTTGCCGATATTCTCCCAGCCCGGGACGGACGCCCAGTCGGTGAAGGTGCCGCCGGTCGTCTGGGTGCTGCATTCGAGCAGATGGCCGCAGAGCGTGCCGGCAGCGAGCAGGTCGTGATCGCCGGGTTTCCAGCCGAACTCATGGATCAGCGCCCCGAGGGTCAGCGCGCTGTCGACCACCCGGCCGGTGATGACGACATCGGCGCCGGCATCGAGCACCGATGCGATCGGGAAGCCGCCGAGATAGGCGTTCATCGTGCCGATCTGCGCGTCCTCGGGCAGCGGTCGCCCGTTGAACATGTCCTTGAGGCCCTTGGCGCGCAGTTCCTCGCCGCGCCCGGCGAGATTGTCACCCGCGCAGATGCCGATCCTGGGGTTGCAGCCGAGTTCCTTGGCGAGTTCCTGCAAAGCCGCCGCCGCGCCCTGCGGATTGAGCCCGCCCCAATTGGTGACGAGCTTGGTGCCGCTGTCGAAGATGCGCTTGAGATAGGGGCGCATGTCGCTGAGGAAGAGCGGGCTGAATCCCTCCGGATTGCCCGCCTTGTCCAGCGCGAGGAAGGACATGGTGACCTCGGCGAGATAGTCGCAGACGATATAGTCGACGCCGGTGTCGAGCAGCTCGTTGAAGCCGTCGAGGCTGTCGTCGAAAAAGGCGAGGCCGCCGCCGATCCGGACTATGTCACCCTTCGCCATCGCGCCTCTCCATGCCATCGGCCAAGCTACAGCCTTGTCTGGGTATCAGGCTTGACCGGACACGACAAAATCTTGTCGTCGGCGACAGCGCGTGCCGCTTTGTCGGATAGCGCTAGGCATTGCCGCGCTGCCCGGCGAAGATGGCTCACACAGGAGCGGAGCAGGACATGTCGGATCTGGAGAACAAGGTCGCCTATGTCACTGGCGCGGCGAGCGGCATCGGCCGGGCGACGGCGCGCGCGCTGGCCCGCGAGGGCGCCAGGCTGATGATCGTCGACAGCAATGCCGAAGGGCTGGAGGCGGTGCGTGCCGAGCTCGCCGACGGCGGCGCCGATGTCGCGAAATCGGTGATCGACATCTCCGATCCAGCGGCTGTGACGCGCTCGATCGAGGCGGCCGTCAGCCGCTTCGGCCGGCTCGACCTGGCGCACAATAATGCCGCGATCATGGGGCCGATCGCGCCGCTGATCGATTATCCGCTCGATGCCGCGCGCCGGCTGTTCGACGTCAACGTCTTCGGCCTGTTCCACTGCCTTCAGGCGCAGATCAGGGTAATGGAGCCGCAGGGCAGCGGCAGCATCGTCAACACCGCCTCGGTCTCGGGCGTGCACGCCGTGCCGATGATCAGCATCTACACCGCGACCAAGCATGCCGTGATCGGCCTGACCAAATCGGCGGCGGTGGAATATTCGGTGAAGGGCATCAGGGTGAACTGCGTCTGCCCCGGCTTCATCGTCACCGACATGACCAGCGGCCGGTTCGATGCCGAGACCGAGGCGGTACTTGCCGCCCAGCATCCGATCGGACGCTTCGGCCAGCCCGAGGAGATCGCCGAGACGATCGTCTTCCTGCTCAGCGACAAAGCATCCTTCACCACCGGCAGCGCGGTCTTCGCCGACGGCGGCCAGACGATTTGACGGTCTCCGCCCGGGCGCCGAATAAGCGCGGAGGGAGACGTGGATGATCGAGTTCTGGCAGACCAATGTTCCGACCAACCTGACCCCGGTGGAAACCGCCAAGGCGGTCGAGGCCGATGGCTGGGACGGCCAATGGTTCATGGATTCGCAATGCCTTGGTGCCGAACCCTATGTCGTGATGGGCGCCTGGGCGGCGGTGACCGAGCGGATCAAGCTCGGCACCGGCGTGACCAATCCGCTGACCCGCCATCCCGCGGTGACCGCCGCGGCGGCCTCGACCCTTCAGGCGATCTCCGGCGGGCGCGCGGTGCTCGGGATCGGTCGCGGCGATTCCTCGCTCGCCTATCTCGGCTATGCGCCGGTGCGGCTGCCGGCCTTCCATCGCGTGCTGAAGGAGCTGCAAGCTCTGCTCAGTGGCCGCGAGGTGGCGTTCAACGTCGATGAGGCCGGCGACGCGCCCTCGCTCGATAGCCTCTCGCTCGGCGACAAGCCGACCGCGTCGCGGCTGAACTGGCTGCCGCTCGACATGGACAAGGTGCCGATCGATGTCGCGGCCACCGGGCCGAAACTGATCGAGCTGGCCGCGCCGCTTGCCGAGCGGCTGACCTTCAGCGTCGGCGCGATGCCGGACCGGGTCAAATGGGCGATCGAGCTTGCCCGCAAGGCGCGCGCCGCGAAGGGACTTGGCGACGAGGGCATGAGCTATGGTGTGCACATCGTCCTGCTGTGCCACAGCGATCCGGCGGCGATCGCCGAGGAGGCGCTCAACCTGGTCACCGGCCTCGGCCGCTTCCAGGTGATGCTCGGCCATGCCGCCGGACCGAAGAGCAATGTCGACCAGGCCAATTTCGAGGTGCTGCGCACCGGCTATGACATGACCCGCCACGCCAATCTCAGCGGCGCCGAGGGCAAGCTGGCCGGCAATTCGATCAGCGAGGATTTCATCGACCGCTTCGGCATCGTCGGCACGCCGGAGCATTGCACGCGGCGGATTCTCGAGCTGATCGATTGCGGCGTCGACCGCTTCATCCTCGTCGGCCCCGGCCTGCATCCGGAAGCTGCCGCGCCGGGCCGGACGCTGTTCGCGAGCGAGGTGATCCCGGCGATCCGGCAAGCGCTCGTAGCGAGGGCCTGACCTACTCCATCATCCCGGCCTTGATTGAGCGGGTGAACAGTGCCCCCGGGCACTGTTCAGTCGTGCCTGGGCGGCGCGACGACCCGCGTCAATGGATCCCGCTTCTTATTTATCACAGCCGCCGAAACGCCCATTCCTTCCTGAGGAAGGCAGCGGGACCCCGGCTCAAGGCCGGGGTGACGAATAAGAGAATCGGCCGCGCTATTGCGCCGCGCCGGCCGCCTTCAACGCCTTTACCTGCGCGTCATCGTAGCCCGCCGAGCGCAGTAGCTCGTCGGTATGCTCGCCGAGCTCGGGCGCGCGCTGCGGCGCGATCGACATCGCATCGCCGTCGAACAGCACCGGGCCGGTCACCGCCTTGATCATGTTTCCGTCCGCCATCGGGATGTCGATGTAGAGACCATTGGCGATCGCTTCGGGATCGGCTGCGACCTCGTGGATGTTGCGGACCAGCTCCCAGGGCGCATCCCAGGGATCGAAGATCGGCTGCCACTCCGCCCAGTCGCGCGCGGCGAATAGCTCGCGCAGCGCGGTGGTGAGATCGGCGGCGTTGGCCAGGCGCGCGGGGTTGTCGACGAAGCGCGGATCATCGGCCATCTCGGGCTTGCCGAGCATCTTGCATAAGGTCGGCCAGAAGGGCTGGGGGTCGAGCAGCATCAGCTGAATCAACCGCCCGTCCTTGGTCGGATAGGCGCCGATCAGCGGCAGCTTTGCCGCGTTCGAGCGATGCACGACATATTCGTCGACCTGCGAATAGGTGATGTCGGAGGACAGCATCCACACCGCGGTCGACAGCAGCGAGGTCTCGATCACCGCCGGCTCGCCGGTCATCGCCCGGCGGAACAGCGCGCTGGCGATGCCGAAGGCGAGGTTCATCGAGCCGAGGTGATCGCCCATCGCCGGCCGCGACGGCGTCAGCGGTTGGCCGGGCGGCGACATGGTAAAGGCCGCGCCGCCGCGCGCCCAGAAGGCGGAGCCGTCGAAGCCGGGCTTGTTGATCTGCTTGCCCTTGTAGCCGAGCGCATTGCCGCGTGCGTAGATGATCTTGGGATTGGCGGCGCGGACGTCGTCAACATCGAGGCGCAACGAGACCAGCGCCTTGGGGCGCAGGCTGGTGAGGAACACATCCGCCGTGGCGATGAGATCGAGCACGGCCTTGCGGCCGGCATCGGACTTGAGGTCGAGCGCGATGCTCTTCTTGCCGCGGTTGTTCTGCTCCATCGCGAGATTGCCGGATTTGGTCTCGCGGCCGTCGCCGATCTTGAGCGAGCGATAGGGATCGCCCTTGCCGGTCAGCTCGACCTTGATGACCTCGGCGCCCTGGTCGGCGAGCAGCGTGCCGGCGCCCGGCGCGAAGACATATTGGGCGAGCTCGACCACGCGAATGCCGTCGAACATGCCCTTACCGCTGGCCATCGCACTCTCTCCAAACGCGGATCGTAATTGGCGGATTACCAGCCTTCGGCCCTCAGCCTTGTCAAGGCGCGGGGCCTGCCGATCTGCATATGCGGACGTGATGACGCTGGAACCTGCCGGGCGCTCTAGTAAATCTGCCCGGCAAAGGCTTTGCGGGCGCCTCAGGCGCGGGTGGAGAGAGTATGAAGTCGACCGATCCGGTCCTGAATGAGGTCATCCAGAGCGCGCTCGATCTGGCGGTTGAGGAGGGCGGGCTCTCGGCGGCGCGAGCGGCCGGCTCGACCTTCATATCCAGCTCCAATGGCATCGCTTGCGCGCTGTTCGACACCTCCGGGCGTCAGGTCGCGCAGACCGCCGGTGGGCTGCTGCATGTCTCGGCTTTGTGGATCATGCTCGGCAAGCTGCTCGAGCGCCAGCCGCTGGCGACGATGAGCGAGGGCGACGTCTTCATCTTCAACGATCATTTCCTCGGCGGCATCCACCCGACCGACGTCGGCGCCTTCCGCCCGATCTTCCATGACGGCGAGCTGGTCTTCTTTGCCGCGACGATGATGATCGTCTCGGATCTCGGCGGCATGTCGGCAGGCGGCCTGCCGGCCAACGCCACCGAGATCTTCCACGAAGGTCTGGTCATCCCGCCGGTCTATTATCACCAGGGCGGCCGGCTGGTGACGATGGTCCAGCAGTTCATCCGCTCGAACAGCCGCGCGCCGGACAAGGTGATCGGCGACATCGACGCGCTGGTCGCCGGCACCAGCGTCGTGCGCGCGCGCATCGGCGAGCTGCTCGAGCGCTACGGCATCGATACCGTCGAAGAGGTGATCGCTCATCTCCTGCGCTATGCCGAGGAGATGACGCGGTTGGGCATTGCCGGCATTCCCGACGGCGTGTTCAAGGGCTCCTACGGCGTCGAGGAAGACGGGATCGAGGCGGATCGCGAGTTCGTCGTGCGCTGCACCGTCACGATCGACGGCGACAATTGCACGCTCGATTTCACCGGCACCGATCGCCAGGCGCGCGGCCCGATCAACGCCTCCTATTCACAAGCGATGTCGGGCGCGATTTACGGCATGCGCTGCTACCTCGATCCGTCGATCCCGATGAACGAGGGGCTGTACAACGCGATCAAGGTGATTCTGCCGGAGGGCAGCCTGGTCAACCCGCGCTATCCGGCAGCGGCCAATCTGCGCATGGGCACGGTCCATGCGATCCTCGATGCAATCAACGAGGCTTTGTCCGAGGCCTATCCGGGCCATGTCGGCGCGCCGGGAAGTGCTGCGGCGACCTCGACGGTGAGCGGCGTCGCCGCGGTCGACGGCAGCACCTATACCATGCTCGACACCAATTTCGGTGTCGGCGGCGGACGCGAAGGGCTCGACGGCAATGACGGCACGCCGTCGCCGATCTACTCCTCGGCCGGCTGGGAGCGCAGCATCGAGGCCTATGAGTGGGAGTTCCCGGTCGAATATGAATGCTTCAAGCTGCTGCCCGACTCCGCCGGCATCGGCAAATGGCGCGGTGGCACCGGCATCCAGAAGACGATCCACTATCTGACCGACAATTGGATGACCGTGCGCAGCTCGGACCGCTTCGCCCGCGCGCCGCGCGGCCTCGCCGGCGGCGGGCCCGGCAGTGGCGGCGGCTGGTATATCAACAAGGGTCGCGCCGATGAGACGCGGCTGCCGTCGAAGAAGACCAATTTCTTCGTCAAGGCAGGCAGCAGCCTGACCTTCATCAACTCGGGCGGCGGCGGCTTCGGCGATCCGCGCGAACGCGACGTCGAGGCGGTCGCGCGCGACGTGCGCCACGGCCTGGTCAGCCGCGAGGCGGCGTTGCGCGACTATGGCGTGGAGATCGATGACACCGGGGTTGGGCATCGCCGGGAGGCTGCGAAATGAGCCGGCGCGGTTTCCTGCTCGGCGCCGATATCGGCGGCACCTTCACCGATCTCGTGATCATCGAGCGCGGCAATGGCGCGGTGACCAACGTCAAGACGCTGACCACGCCCGACGATCCCGCCCGCGGCGTGCTGAGCGCGGTTGCCGAAGGACTGGCGCTGGTCGGCGGCAGGCCCGAGGAGGTCGAGCGCTTCGTCCATGCGACGACGCTGCCGACCAATCTCGTGCTCGAGCGCAAGGGCGCGCGCGTCGCCTTCCTCACCACCGAGGGCTTCACCGATCTGTTCGATATCAGCGCGCAATACCCTTCCGGTCCCGATCGCTTCAATCTGCGCTGGGAGCGGCCGCCGGCGCTGACCCATCGCGAGCTGACCGTCGGTATCAAGGAACGCGTCGGGCCGCGCGGCGATGTGCGCCGGCCGATCGATCTTGACGATGCCGCCGCCAAGATCGAGCTGCTCGCGGCACGCAATCCGGAGGCCTTCGCGGTCTGCCTGTTCCACGCCTACGCCAACCCCTCGCATGAGCGCCAGCTTGGCGAGCTGATCGCCAGGCGCTTTCCCGGCGCGATGGTCAGCCTGTCGTCGGAGGTCTGGCCCGAGTTCCAGGAATATGAGCGCGCCTCGGCGACGGTGCTTTCGGCCTATGTCGGGCCGACGCTGGCGCGTTACGTCGAGCGGCTGGAGAGCGAGCTGCACGGCATGGGCGTGCCGGCACGGCTGCAGATCATGCAGTCGAGCGGGGCGATCATGAGCGCTGCCGAAGCCGCGCGGCGCGCCGCCTATACGATCGAATCGGGACCCGCCGCGGGCGTCATGGCCTCTGCCCATGTCGGGCGCGAGAGCGGCCGGCCCGACGTCATCTCCTTCGATATGGGCGGCACCACCGCCAAGGCCGGGCTGGTGCTCGGCGGGCGGCCGCGGATCGCCCAGCAGTTCCGCGTCGGCGGCAAGGTCAGCGCGAGCGGCCAGCGCGAGGCGGGCGAGCCGATCCGCATCCCGGTGATCGACCTCGCCGAGGTCGGCGCCGGCGGCGGCAGTATCGCCTGGGTCGATGCCGGTGGCCATCTCCGCCTCGGCCCGCACAGCGCCGGCGCCAACCCGGGGCCCGCCTGCTACGATCAGGGCGGGACCGAGGCGACCGTCACCGACGCCAATGTCGTCCTCGGCTATCTCGACGCGGAGTATTTCAACGGCGGCAAGATGGCGATCCGGCCCGATCTCAGCGAGGCGGCGATCGCCGAAAAGGTCGCCGGCCCGCTCGGCCTGTCGGTGGTCGATGCGGCGCGCGGCATCTACAGCCTGGCCAATGTGCTGATGGGCTCGGCGATTCGCATGGTGACGCTCCAGCGCGGGGTCGATCCGCGCGATCAGGCGATCCTCGCCTTCGGCGGCGCCGGGCCGCTCCACGTCGCGCGGCTGGCCGAGCTGTTCAGCATTCCCGAGATCGTCGTCCCGCCATCGCCGGGCGTGAAATCGGCTTATGGCCTGCTCGTCTCCGATGTCGCCTATGACCAGGTGCAGACCTTGGTCACGCCGGTGATCGGCGCTGACATCGCGCGGATCACCAGCACGCTCGCCGAGATGGAAAAGAAGGGCCGGGCGATGTTGGCCGACGAGGCCGCAGGCGGCGATGAAATCCGGATCGAGCGTCTGCTCGACGTCGGCTTTGCCCATCGCCTACAGACCTATCCGATCCTGCTCGGCGACGGTCCGATCGATCAGGCGGCGGCGAGCGATGCGGAGCGCCGCTTCCGCAAGCATCAGCTTGACGTGTTCGGCGTCGAATCGGCCGATCAGTGTCGCATCATGGGCGTGCGACTGCGGGCGGCGGCGATTACCAGCCTGCCGCCATCCCCGCCGGCGCCCGCGGCCGAGAGCGATGTCGCCGACGCGATCAAGAAGCATCGCCCCGCCTGGTTCGACGAGGCCGCCGATTTCGTCGATACGCCGGTCTACGATCGAGCGCGGCTCGGCCCGGGTCATCGCCTGACCGGCCCGGCGATCATCGAGGAGCCTGATGCGACGACGATCTGTCCGCCGGGGACCAGCGTCGTCGTCGATCATCTGCTCAACCTGGTGATCACGCCCAGCCAGCAAAACGCCCATGCGGCGCGGCAGAAGGAAGCAGCGCGAGCTTAAGGGGAAAGAATCGTGGAAACCGCGTCCAAGCAATGCCCGGTCGATTTCAATCACGAGTCGCCCGAGCATGCCGCCCACTGGGAAGCGAGCTTCCGCGAGATGCGCGAGCAATGCCCGCGGCCTTGGACGCAAGCGCATGGCGGCTTCTGGGTCGCGACTAAATTGTCCGACATCGTCGGCATCGCCCAGCGTGGCGACGCTTTCTCGACCCACAAGGATCTCGACCCGGTCACCGGCGAGGTGACGGGCGGCACGCTGATCCCGCCGATCCCGTCCGTCAGGGCGATGCCGAACGAAACCGATCCACCCGAATGGAATGGGCTGCGCGGTTTCGTGAACCGCTATTTCGCGCCCCGCGCGGTCGAGGAGCGGCGGGCGATGACCAAGCAATTTGCTGCTGCGCTGATCGACAAGGTGATCGAGACCGGGCGCTTCGACATCGTCGATGATTTCACCAATCCGCTGCCGGCGATGCTGATCATGGACGTGTTCGGCTTTCCGCTGCACGAATGGCCGCTGTTCGCCGAGCCGTTCCATGCGATGATGTACACGCCACACGACGATCCGGCGTTCATGGAAACGGTGCGCGGGCTCGATTATTTCGCCAAGCGCGTCGATGAGGAAATCGCGCTGCGGCGCGAGCACCCGCGCGACGACCTTCTCGGCGTGATGGCGAGCGGGACGATCGACGGCAAGCCGCTGACCCGCGAGATCTGGCAGAATATGTCGATCAATATTCTGGGCGGCGGCGTCGACACCACCACTGCGCTCACCGCGAGCGTGCTGCGGCATTTGTCGCAGCATCCCGAGCAGAAGCAGCGGCTGATCGACGACCGCGAGATTTGGCCGGTCGCACGCGAGGAGTTCATCCGCTTCTTCTCGCCGGTGCAGGCGACGTCGCGCAACGCGAAGGCGGCAGCCGACGTCGACGGCTGGCAGTTCGAGCCGGGCGACCGCGTGCTGCTCGCCTATGCATCGGGCAATCGCGACGCGGAGACTTTCGAGCGGCCCGATGAGGTGGTGCTCGACCGCTTCCCGAACAAGCATATCGGCTTCGGCGCGGGGATGCATCGCTGCCTCGGCTCCTTCCTTGCGCGCATGGCCTTCGAGGTGATGCTGGAAGAGGTGCTGACGCGCATGCCTGACTATCGCGTCATCGAAGAGGAATGCGTCTCCTATCCGTCGGTCGCGGTGGTCAACGGCTGGATTCGCATGCCGGCGGTGTTCACGCCGGGGCCCAAGGTCGGCGCGGCGATGCCGCAATAGCGGCTAGGGCGCAGTCTCCGCCGGCGTCGAAAGCTGGCGAATGGCCGTGATGAAATCGACATCCCGATCGATCAGCGATTGGCCAAGCGCGCGCGCCCACCAGCTTTCGCCGCCATGGGTCATGCGCCAGCCATGCAACCGGCGGGTGTAGTGATGCAGCACATGCTCGGCGCTGATGCCGAGCGCGCCAAACACAGCATGAGCGGTTGCCGACAGGATCTGCGCGGCCTGGCCGGCGCGGATCTTGGCGACCGCGACGCGCTGACGATCGATCCGTTCCGGCGCGCCGACGAGCGCGGCCTCGGCGGCGACCGTCGCGGCATGAACCTCCTCGACCGCAACCGCCAACTGCTGCTGCAACGCCTGGAACTTGCCAATCGGCCGGCCGAACTGCTGGCGCAGGCCGGCATAATCGACCGTCATTTCGAGCAGCGCCTGCATTGCGCCGGTCATCTGCGCGGCGGCCGCCGCTGCGGCGAGATTGCGGGCAAGGGCGGCGTCCATGCCGCTCGCCACGAGGCTGGCTTCGGCATCGTCGACCGCCATTGCATCCGGGCTGCGCAGCCGTGCGGCGATCGTTTCGATGATCGGCGGAGGCGCGGGTCGGCGGCCGGTCTCAACGGCGAGGTCGAACAGCGCGTCGAGCGGCAGCCCGGCACCCGTTGGCGCCAGCAGGTCGAGAAAGCCTGACTCCGCCAGCGCCGGCCATGGATCTGCCGTCGGCAGCCTGTCGAGGGTACGGGCGAATTGTTCGCGGAGCAGCGGGTCGATCATCAGCGCAGCCCCAGGCCGCGGGCGATGATGCCGCGGATGATCTCGCGCGTGCCGCCGCGCAGCGAAAAGGCCGGGCTCATCGCGACGAGATAGGCCAGGGTTGCCAGCAGCGAGTCCGGCACGACCTCATCGCTCGACGCGAGGCGATCGGCGATCAGCCGCGGCACGGATTGCTCGAAGCTCGTCCCGGCGTCCTTGACGATCGCGGCCTGCGTCGCCGGATCCTCGCCGCGCGCCAGCGCGCCGGTGACCGAAAGCGAGAGCGATCGCAGCGCCGCCGCCTCGGCGAGCAGCCGCCCGAGCAGTTCGAGGTCGGCCGCGGCCGGCGCCGACTGGCCGCGCAGAAAGCGCATCCATTCGTCGATCAGCACGGTGCAGGAGAGATAGCGTTCGGGCCCGCTGCGCTCGAAGGTCAGCTCGGCGTTGACCTGTTCCCAGCCCTTGCCTTCCTCGCCGATCAGCGCCTCCGCCGCCAGCAGAACATCGTCAAAAAAGATCTGGGCGAAATGAGCATCGCCCGCGGCATCGATGATCGGCCGTCGCTCGATCCCGGGCAGGTTGAGATCGATGAGGAATTGCGACAGACCGGCGTGGCGATCTTCGGTGCTGCCGCTCGTCCGCACCAGCGCAGTCATGAACGGCGCGCGATCGCCGAAGGTTGTCCAGATTTTCTGCCCGCGCAACCGCCAGCCGCCATCGACCCGTTCCGCCCGGGTCCGCACGCTGGCGAGATCGGAGCCGGTGTCAGGCTCGCTCATGCCGATGCAGAACTGGATCTCGCCGCGGCAGATCGCCGGGATGAAGCGCTCGCGCTGCGCTTCGCTGCCGTAGCGCAGGATCAGCGGGGCGCTCTGGCGCTCGGCGATCCAATGCGCTCCCACCGGCGCGCCGGCGGCGAGCAATTCCTCGATCACGACGAAGCGGGCGAAGGGGCTGCGACCGCCGCCGCCATAGCGTTCGGGCAGGGTCAGCCCGATCCAGCCGCGCTCGGCGAGCGCACGGGTGATGGCGAGATCATAGCCCATCCAGGACCGCGCGCGTTGCTCCGGCGGCATCGCCGACAAAGTTTCTGCGAGGAACGCGCGGACCGGCGCACGCAGCGCCTCATCCTCCTGCGGTATCGCGGCCAGAACGGGGAGGGCGAGCAAGCGCTATCCGCCGCGCTTGATCATCCGCAGCGGGTTGTAGGTCATCACGACGTCGCCGCGCTGGTTGATTACCTGGTTGAAGGTGCGCACCAAGCCGCGATCAGTGTGGCGGGTGGTGCGCGCCTCGATCACCTCGACATCGACCTCGACCGTGTCGCCAGCGATGGTCGGGCCGAGCACCTTCACCTCGGCATCGAGGAAGGCGAGGCCGCTGCGTTGCAGGCTGGCCTGGATGACCAGCCCTTCGGCGACCGAATAGACCAGCGCGCCCGGCACCAGCCGGCCCTGGATGATCGACTTCGACCGGGCATATTCCTGGTTGGTGAACAGCTCCTCGGTCATGCCGGTGAGTGTGACGAACATGGTGATCTCGACGTCGCTGATCGTTCGCCCGAGGGTCCGGAAGCGATAGCCGATGGGAAAATCCTCAAAGTGCAGGCCGAGGCCGCGAATCTCCGGATCAGATTTATCCGCCGCCAAGATCGCTCTCCCATTCGAGGCATGGATTCGCCGTCCTCGGCTTATTGGCAGATCGCGCTGGAGGCTAGGGTCCAGCTATTCGGCGGCCTGCGCCATCTCCAGCCGCGGCGCCTGGGCGCCGCGGATCAGCTGGCCGGGTCGCTCGTCGGTCGGCACGCCGTTGCGGAGAATCACCCTGCCGGCGACGATCGTCGCGACATAGCCGTCGGCGCGTTGGTGCAGCCGTATCCCGCCTGCTGGCAGATCGGCGACGACCCGCGGGTTGTGCAAGTCGAGCCTGTCATAATCGATGACGTTGAGATTGGCGCGATAGCCCGGTGCGACCAGCCCGCGATCCGCCAGTCCGATCAGCTGCGCGGGCTGGCGGGTCAGGCGGTGGATCATCTGTTCGATGGTGAGCCGGCCATGATCGCGGTCGCGTGTCCAATGGGTCAGCGCGAAGGTGGTGAAGCTGGCGTCGCAGATCATGCCGTAATGCGCGCCGCCATCGCCGAGACCAAGGACGACATCGTCGCTCCCGAGCATCGCCTCGCACCAATCGAGGCTGACCTCCTCGTAATTGCCGATCGTCAGCAGCAGCAGGCGATGGCCGTCGTCCTTGAGCAGCTCGTCATAGACCACATCCTCGGGCGAGCGGCCTTCGGCCTTGGCGATCTCGGCGATGCTTTGGCTCTTCGGCGGTTCATAGTCGACCCGGTTCCCGGTCGGGAACATGCGATGATAGCGCCGGGTGTAGCCGACCAGCGGATTGGTCGGGTTGAGCGGCGCCTCGGTCGTCATCGCCGCGCGGACCTCGGGCTTGCGCATCTCGGCGAGCCGTTCCGCCAGCGGCAGATCCTTGATCCTGAGATAGGTCGGCGTCGTGCACATCGGGTGCGCGCTGACGGTGAGACCAAGCATCATGCCGACCGGACGCGGCAGCAGCTGCGCCTTGATGTCCACACCCGGCTTCTCGTTCGACTGCTCGAGCAGTGCCAGATCCTCGCGCCAGCGTCTGGTCTGCGCATGGCTGTAGGTGAGCGTGCGCCCCGCGGCCTTCGCGATCCGCTCCATCATCGGCAGCTGGTCGCCGAAGGGGACGTAGGCGACGTTGGGGACGATCTGGAAGACACCGGCATCGGCCGCGTCGAGCTCTTCGGCAATCTCGATCAGCTCGGCTTCCTCGGCGGCGAAGGTCGGGATCAGCTCGCCGGTCGACGAACGGTGTCCAAGCATTCGCGATGTACCGAATCCGAGCGCACCTGCGGCGAGACCCTCGCGGACGAGCTTGCGCATCGCGGCTCGGTCCTCGGCCGTCGCCGGCTCGCGATCGAGCGCGCGTTCGCCCATGACATAGACCCGCAGCGGCGAATGCGGCAGCAGCGCGCCGATGTCGATGTCATGCGGCCGGCGCTCCAACGCCGAGAGGAATTCCGGAAAGCTTTCCCAGTCCCAGGTGAGGCCCTCGGCAGTGACCACGCCGGGGATGTCCTCGACGCCTTCCATCAGGCGGATCAGCGCATCGCGGTCGCCGGGGCGGCAGGGCGCGAAGCCAACGCCGCAATTGCCCATC
>Ga0068855_100001361_pt1 | contig 30306 bp, 22 predicted proteins | sample KBSCornC52_FD_66592 | JGI IMG/M metagenome (GOLD analysis project Ga0068855, IMG submission 66592) | Corn rhizosphere microbial communities from Kellogg Biological Station, Michigan, USA - KBS Corn C5-2 | ecosystem: Host-associated > Plants > Roots > Rhizosphere > Soil ... | reverse complement strand
GCAGACGGACACGGTGACGACGCCCCAGCCGGGGTCCTTGGTGTCCAACCGGAACCTGATCCCGGGCAGCTGACCTCGGCTATTACTTGTTGGCGGCCTTGGTCACGGCATCCGTGTTGTTGACGCGATCGTTGTTCGCCTTCTTGGTGTGCTTGTCGAGGCGCTTCTCTTTGAGGGTCTTCGACGCTGCGGTCTTCGGGGTGTTCTTGCGTGCCGACTTCTCGCCCATGGGGGTTCCTCTGTTCTCTGCAGATCGAGCCGCGGTGACCCTGTCCGGCTGACATTACGCGCCCCGCGCCATGATCCTCCGTATGTATCTTGACGTGTACGTACATGACTCGGTACATTGAGCGCATGGATGCGGTGGTGCAGGCTCTCTCGGACGACAACCGTCGCGCGATCCTCGAGACCCTGCGCCACGGGCCCGCGACCGTGAACGAGATCGCCGGCAACCTGGCGATCGCCCGGCCGGGGGTTTCGCGCCACCTGCGCATTCTGCGCGAGGCCGGGCTGGTGCGGGTGCGCAAGGACGCGCAGCGCCGCATCTATGCGATCGATCCGGATCCGCTCGCCCAGCTCGACGAGTGGCTCGCTCCCTATCGAGACCTGTGGACCCATCGCATGGCTGCTCTGCACACCGAGATCGCGCGCGGCAAGCGCGCCCGACGCTTGAACGAGACCACGAAAGACGAGGAAGAACGATGACTGACGCACTGCAGGTCGACCTGATCCAGGAGGGCGATCGCGGAACGGTCCGGCTGGAGGACCGCTTCGACACCGACATCACCGACGTGTGGTCGGCGATCACCGATCCCGAGCGCACCGCGCGGTGGATCGCCGTCGTGACCGGCGACTTCCGCGTCGGCGGCGAGCTGCAGGGCAGCTTCACGAGCAGCTGGGAGGGCACGATGCGCGTCGAGGTCTGCGATGCTCCGCACCGACTGCGGCTGCTGTCGGGCACCGGCGACGATCAGACCGTGATGGAGGCGGTGCTCAGCGAAGACGGGGACGGCACGCGGCTGATCGTCGAGGAGCGCGGGCTGCCGGTCGCCGATGCGCCGTATCACGCGGCCGGCTGGCACGTGCACCTGCAGGATCTCGACACCGAGCTCGCCGCGGGCAGCCGCGAACCGTGGGAGCCGCGGTGGCGCGAGTTGTTCCCGGCCTACGGCATCGTCACCGCGTGAGCGCGAGGCCGAGGGTGGCCGCCAAGACGGTCACGGGCGCGACGACCAGCCCGAGCAGCAGGTAGCGCGACCAGCGCAGTTCGACCCCGAGCGCCTTCAGTCGTGAGTGCCAGAGCAGCGTGGCGAGAGATGCCCACGGGGTGACCAGCGGTCCGGCGTCGACCCCGATGAGCAGCGCCGCCAGGCGCGCGGGCGACCGGCCGGCCACGGGCTCGAGCGCGAGGTAGGCGGGCAGGTTGTCGACGGCGTTGGCGCCCAGCATCCCGCTGAGCGAGAGGCGCAGCAGGGCGCCGGGGCTCTCGCCCGAACCGGCCAGCTGGGCGAGCACGGCGGTGAGGCCGAGCGAGTGCGCGGCCTCGACCACGAGGAAGAGCCCACCTGCGAACAGCACGAGCTGCCACGGCAGGAGCCCGAACCGCAGGGCGGTGCGACGCCTGATGGCGAAGCAGATCGCCAGCACGACGGCTCCGGCGCTCGCAGGGATCCAGACCGGGATCCCGGTGATCAGCAGCGGCAGGATCACGACGAGCACGCCGGCGGCGATCCAGAACAGAACCCGGTCTTGGGGTGCGGTGGGTGGTGCAGGCACGAACCGCGTGCGGAGGTCGCGGCGGAACAGGATCAGCAGAGCCGCGCACGGCACCACGATCGAGATGGCCGCGGGCACGATGAGCAGGTCGACGAATCGAAGCGGGTCCGAGAATCCGAGCGCGTGCAGGGCGAGCAGGTTCGTCAGGTTCGAGACCGGCAGCAGCAGCGAGGCGGTGTTGGCCAGCCAGACCGTGGTGAGGGCGAAGGGCAGCGGAGGCAGACCGTTGTGCCGCGCGACCAGCACAACCACCGGAGTCAGCAGCACGGCCGTCGTGTCGAGGCTGAGGAATGCCGTGCTGACCACGGCCAGCAGCACCACGAAGAGCCAGAGCATCCACCCGCGGCCGCGCGCGGCGCGGGCGGTGCGCTCCGCAACGGCGGCGAAGACGCCGGCCTCGGCGGCCAGCTCGGCCACCACCGTGATCGCGACGGCGAAGAGCAGGATCGGCCAGACGCGCTCGGCGATGACAGCGGCATCCGGAAGGGGCAGGATGCCGGTCGCGATCGCAAGGCCTCCGAGCACGAGCAGCACGGCTCCGAGGATGGCGAGGCGCATCAGGCCATTGTGCGGGCGATCGACCCCGGCACGGGAACGGATCGATGCGGGACGGCGCTCGCGTCAGGCACCGGCGCCCAGGACGAAGCGCTGAATGGCGATCACTGCGGCACCGCGGCACCACTCGGTGTTGTCTCCCGATGTGGCGACCAGAGGGATACGACGCGCGCGTGGGTCGCGGTCGGCCGCGATGCCCTCCTCGATCGCGGTGGCGGCGACCTCGACCAGTCGCACGCCCTCGCCGCCGAGGACGAGCAGTTCCGGCGCCGTGAGGTTCGCGATTGCGGCGATCATGCGTCCGAGACCGCGCCCTGCGTCGTCGACCACCCGCCGCGCGGCCGGCTCCCCCGCCTCGGCGAGGTCGAGGGCCTCGTCGTAGTCGACGGCGCGATCGAGAACGGATGAGACCGCGGCCGAGATGGCGGGCATGGTCAGCACGCTGCGCGCGCAGCCGCGGTGACCGGCGGGGCAGAGCGGTCCGAACGGATCGAGTGGCCAATGCCCGACCAAGCCGATCCCGGAGTCGTCATCGACGACGATGTCGTTGTGGATGACGACGCCGTACCCGATGCCTGCGCCGAGCGTCAGCACGGCGAATCGGTCGAGACCGCGACCTGCGCCGAACCAGTGCTCCGCTTCGGTGAAGGCGACGACGTCGTTCTCGATGACGGTCGGGATGCCGGTCGCCGTCTCGAGCATCGGCCCCAAGGGCACGTCGGACCACTCGAGGAACGCCGCGCTGCGCACGATCGAATGGTCGACGACGAGCGCGCCGATCCCCACGCCGATCGCCGTCACGGACGGCGCGGACGCCGAGAGGATCCGCACGACGTCCGCTAGTTCGGCGATCACGTCCTCGGGCTTCCGGCTGGTGAGGGTGGCGGAGTGCTCGGTGATGACGTTGGCGCGAAGGTCGGTCAGCACGGCCGTCACGTCGGTCGCCGTGAGCTTGATCCCGATGAAGTGCTGGGACGCCGGCACGATGTCGAGGGGTTTGGACGGCCGGCCCGCGCGGCCATCCATCTTCTCCTCGACCTCGATCAGCAGACCGCTCTCGATCAGGGGAGTGCTGAGCCGGGTCAGGGATCCGGCCGACAGGTCGAGTTTGCGCGCGATCTCACTGCGGGAGATGGGTCCGTTGAGCAGCACCTCGAGCGCAACGGAGCGGGAGGCCCCGTTGCTGGGGGCCCATGGTTGCGTGGGGATGCGCATCCTTCTCCCTCCTGACCGACGCGGACATGCGTTTCACTCAGTGTATTAGTTTTGACTACGAAGTTAAGAGCACCCTCGGGGCCACTGGAAGCCCGTGGTTGACAGGGAGTTATTTTTGCTCTAAAACTAATCCAGGCGGCCGAGGCGGCTGCCCCCACGTGTCCCGAACACATGACAGGAGAACTGCAATGAAGCGTTCCACCACAGCAGGGGCGGCGGTAGCGGCCGCGTTGGCGATCACTCTCCTCGCCACCGGCTGCTCGTCGGGCTCCGGCGACTCCGGCGGCGGCTCGGCGTCGAAGCCGGTCACCATCACCTTCTGGGGCGCCTACGGCAACGGAGGCAACTCGACCCAGCAGGATGCCCTCAACAAGACGCTGATCCCGGCCTTCGAGAAGGCCAACCCCGGCATCACCGTGAAGTACACCGACATCGCGTACGACTCGCTGCTGCAGAAACTCACGACGAGTGCAGCGGGCGGTCAACTGCCGGATCTGGTTCGCGCCGACCTCGGCTGGGTCCCGCAGTTCGCGCAGAACGGCGTGCTGGTTCCCCTGTCAGACTCGATGCCGGACTACAAGTCGCTCGCGTCGAAGGACTACAACGGCAGCGTCGCGACCAACCTCTACCAGGGCAAGTACTACGGACTGCCGCTGGACACCAACACCCGTGTGCTCATCACAGATGAGGCCGCGCTCGCCAAGGCCGGCATGACGAAGGCCCCCGCGACGTTCGACGACCTGCAGGCGATGGCCGACAAGCTGAAGGGGTCCGGCGTCTCGCTGTTCGCCGACAGCAAGCTCGAGGCCTGGCAGATCTCGCCGTGGATCTGGTCGGGTGGTGGAGTGCTCACCAACGCCAAGGAGACCAAGGCCACCGGCTACCTGAACAGCGCCAAGAACGTCAAGACCATTCAGATGCTTGTCGACTGGTACAACGAGGGCCTCATCCCCAACTTGATCACCGGGAACGCCGGAGCGACAGGGACCTCGGACGGGCTCCCCAAGAGCGACTACGCCACGATCTTCGATGGACCGTGGATGGCTGGGATCTGGGCCGGTCAGTACCCCTCATTCACGCCGATCTACTCGCAGATCCCGGCTGGTCCCGGGGGGTCGGTGAGCGTCGTCGGCGGTGAGGACATCGTGCTGACCGCCAGCTCCAAGCACCAGGAGGCGGCCGAGAAGTTCATCCGCTTCACGCAGGGCTCGGCATTCCAGTTGGCGATGGTGAAGACCGGTCAGATGACCGTTCGACCGGCGCTGGCCGACCAGCAGGCCGCGATCGACCCGTACTTCAAGGCCTTCTCCGACCAGTTGAAGACCGCCAAGTCGCGGATCGCGAGCCCGAATCAGAGCAAGATCGACACCGTGCTGAACACGACTCTCACGCAGGCCTTCCTCGGGACGACGACAGTGAAAGCGGCGCTCGACAGTGCCGCCTCGCAAGTCGACGCCCTGCTGGCGGGAAATTAGCGCCTTGGCTCTCACCACAGCACTCGGCCGGGCGGCGGGGAAACCCACCGCCCGGCCGGGCCGGGCCGCCTCGTTGCGCCGGCGGCGCATCTCGACGACCCCCTACCTGTTCCTGCTTCCGGGCATCGCCGTCTTCGTGGTGGCGATCATCTGGCCGGCGATTTCGGCCTTTCAGATGAGCCTCTACAAGTGGAACGTCTTCAACAGCGCGCTCAGCCGGTGGAGCGGGATCGACAACTACGTCCGCGCGTTCCAGGACCCGCACTTCTGGCTGAGTCTGTCGAACAGCGGGATCTACATGGTCGCCACGGTGATCCCGCAGATCGTCCTCGGACTCGGGATCGCGTTGCTCCTCAAGCGCAAGAGCCCCTCGCAACCTGTTTTCCGGGTGCTGTTCTACCTGCCTGTCGTCACCAGCTGGGTCGTCGTCTCGCTCCTCTTCAAGTACCTGTTCGATGACAGCGGCCTCATCAACTTCACGCTTCACGACTTCCTCCACCTGGAGGCGAGCAACACCTCGTGGCTCGCCGGCCGATGGAGCGCTCTCGTGGTCATCTGCCTGCTGGGCATCTGGAAGGGGATCGGCTGGTCGATGATGATCTACCTCGCGGCCCTCCAGGGCGTCCCCGAGTCGCTCGAGGAGGCGGCCGAGATGGATGGCGCCAACCGTTGGCAGCGGTTCCGTGTCGTGACCCTTCCCGCGATCAATCCGGCCACTGTGTTCGTCTCGGTGATGCTCGTGATCGGCGGACTCAACGTCTTCACTTCGGTCCAACTGATCACCGACGGCGGACCGATCGGGCAGACCGATGTCGTGCTCACCTACATGTACACGCAGGCCTTCAAGTACTCCGACTTCGGCTACGCATCATCCATCGCGGTGATTCTGGCCGTGCTGGTCTTCATCCTGGCGGTCGTTCAACTCCGGGTGATGCGGCGCGATGACACCGAGGAGCTCTCGTGACCTCGTCTGCGCTGCGACTTCCGGGGGCACCCAGGAAGGCTCCGCTCGCGGCCTCGAGCGTCTTCCGCTACGCCGTCCTCATCGTCGGCGCCTTCGTGATGATCACGCCGTTCCTCTACATGGTGTCGACGAGCTTCCAGACCCAGACCTTCGTACTGAGCACGCCGCCGCAGTTCATCCCGATGCCGGCGACGACCAAGAACTACCAGGTCGCCCTGGGCACTCAGAACTTCGCCCTCTACTTCGCGAACTCGCTGATCGTGGCCGTCATCTCGACAGCGGGGTCCGTGCTGCTCAGTTCGATGATGGCGTTCGCGTTCGCGCGATTCCGATTCCCGGGGCGCGAGTTCTTGTTCCGTCTGCTGCTCGCCGGATTGACCATCCCGGCCGTGATGCTGCTGATCCCGCAGTTCATCCTGGCCAAGAACCTGCAGATGCTCGACTCGCTCGGCGGGTTGATCTTCTTCTACATCGCCGGCTCGCTCGCTCTGAACACCTTCCTGCTCCGGGGCTTTCTCGCCTCGATCCCGATGGAGCTCGACCAGGCCATGCAGGTGGATGGTGCGAACGCCTGGACGCGCTACTGGCGGCTCGCCCTTCCCCTGGCCCGGCCCGCGATCGCGATCGCGATCATCTTCACCTTCCTGAACAGCTGGGACGAGTACCCGATCGCGCTGACCATGATCAGCGGTACCGATCACGCGACACTGCCGCTCGCGATCGCTAACTTCCAGGGCCAGTACGCGACCCAGTGGGGGGTGGTGTTCGCGGCATCGCTGATCGCCGTGGTCCCCGTCATCGTGGTGTTCCTGGTGTTTCAGCGCTACTTCGTCCAGGGCCTGACGGCGGGGGCGGTGAAGGGGTGACCGGGGTCGAACTGCTCCCCGTGCTGTCGTCGTACGGTCCGGGTGATGCGATCGAGATCGAGGTGCGCTCGGCGCCGACTTCGGGTGAGGTGATCGTGCGCCACCTGGGCGACGAGGTGCAGCGGCATCCATACTCGGGAGCGGCCCGACTTCGCCTCAGCGGTCTTGCAGCCGGCGGCTACGGCGTCGAACTGGTCTCGCCCGGCGGCTCGGCGCGAACCGCGATCGAGGTGGTCGTCAACGACCGCGCGCGGCTGCGGTACGGATTCGTCGTCGACTACGCACCCGGCCGGGACGTCTCGGGGGTGTCGGACATGGTGCGCCGTCTGCATCTCACCGACATCCAGTTCTACGACTGGGCCTACCGCCATGCCGACCTGCTGGGCGGGGGCGAGGAGTACCGGGATGCGCTGGATCAGCCCATCTCGCTCGAGGCGGTCGGCACCCTGGTGGCCGCGGTGCAAGCAGCCGGCGCACGCGCCCTCGGCTACGCCGCGGTGTATGCGGTCGGTCCCCAGGAGTGGCCAGCCTGGCGGCACGATGCGCTGCTGCAGGCGACGGGCGAACCGTACGGGCTGGGCGACTTCCTGTTCCTGGTCGATCCCGCTGCCTCGGATTGGCAGCAGAGCTTCACTGGGCAGCTCCGGGAAGCGGTGGAACGGATCGGGTTCGACGGCTTTCACCTCGACCAGTACGGCTATCCGAAACGCGCCGAGCGGCCCGATGGGGAGTCGGTGGATGTCGCCGCCTCCTTCGTCTCGCTGATCGGGGCGGCAAGCACGGCCCTGCCCCACGCTCGGCTCGTCTTCAACAACGTCAACGACTTCCCGACCTGGGCGACCGCGAGAACGGACCAGGACGCGATCTACATCGAGCCGTGGGAGCCGACCACCTCGCTCGGTGCGCTCGCCGCCGTCGTAGCGCGGGCGCGTTCCGTCGCGGCCGGCAAGCCGATCGCCATCGCGGCCTACCAGCACGTGTACGACAGCGCGGGAGCCACCGAGTCCGACCTTGCCACCGCGTTCACCATGGCCACGCTTCACTCGCACGGGGCGGCGCAGTTGCTCGCGGGCGAGGCGGACCGCATCCTCGTCGACCCCTATTACGTGCGCAATCACGTGGTGGAGCCGTCGACGGCCGCGATGCTGAAGCGTTGGTACGACTTTCTCGTCGAGCACGACCGCATCCTGATGGCTGAGGACATCGTCGACGTGACCGCCTCGTACGCCGGCGGGTACAACGACGACTGCGACGTCTCGTTCGCAGCTGCGCGCACGACCTCGGTGCCGCAACCCGGTGCGGTGTGGCGGCGGGTCACCTCGGCCGGCGAGGCGCTCGTCGTGCATCTCATCAACCTGTGCGGTCAAACGGACGCGGAGTGGGATGCGCCGCGATCCACCCCGATCCCGCAGAGCGGCATGCTCCGCTTCCGTCTCAGCGGCCCTTCTGCACCTCGAGTTCGCGCCGCCGACCCGGACGCGGAGGGGCGGCTCATCGAGCTGGACGTCGTCGTCGAGGGAACCCACGCGACCGTGCAGTTGCCGGAGTTCGGCATCTGGCAGGTCATTCTGATCGGAGACCTCCCGTGACCACACCCCTGACGCTGATCAGCGGGATGGACCCGGCGCGGGGGACTGAGTGGTGGCGGCGAGCGGTGATCTATCAGGTCTACCCGCGCAGCTTCGCCGACTCCAACGGCGACGGCGTTGGCGACCTTCCCGGGATCACCGCCCGCCTTCCCTACCTGCAGACCCTGGGAGTGGATGCGATCTGGCTCTCGCCGATCTATGCCTCACCGGGCGACGATCACGGATACGACATCAGCGACTATCAGGCGATCGACCCGATGTTCGGCACCCTTGCCGACTTCGATGCGCTCGTTGCGGAGGCGCACGATCGTGGCATCCGGATCGTGATGGACCTGGTCGTGAATCACACCTCCGACGAGCACGAGTGGTTCGTGGAGTCTGCGTCGTCGATCGACTCGCCGAAGCGCGATTGGTACTGGTGGCGACCGGCACGCGAAGGCCACCAGCCGGGCACCGACGGGGCGGAGCCGACCAACTGGGAGTCGTTCTTCCAAGGGTCCACGTGGCAATGGGATGAGGCGTCGGGCGAGTACTACCTGCACCTGTTCTCGCCCAAGCAGCCCGACCTCAACTGGGAGAACCCGGAGGTGCGGCAGGCCGTCTACCGGATGATGAACTGGTGGCTCGACCGCGGGGTCGACGGCTTCCGGATGGATGTCATCAACCTCATCTCGAAGGATCCGGCGCTTCCCGATGGGGTCGTTGCTCCTGGCAACATCTGGGGTGACGGTTTCGAGCACTACGGGTACGGACCCCGAATCCATGAATTCCTGCAGGAGATGCACGCGGCAGTCTTCGCCTTGCGTGACGGCGAGTTCGTGACAGTCGGCGAGATGCCGGGCGTCACCGTGGGGCAGGCTCGGCTGTTCACGGATCCGTCGCGTCACGAGCTCGACATGGTGTTCCAGTTCGAGCATGTCGGCCTGGATCATGGCCCTCACGGCAAGTTCGACCACCGCCCGCTGGACGTTCGCGATCTCAAGAGGTCGCTGCAGCGCTGGCAGGATGGCCTGGCCGAGACCGGATGGAACAGCCTCTACTGGAACAATCACGACCAGCCTCGTGCTGTCAGCCGTTTCGGGGATGACGGGCGGTTCTGGGCCCAGTCTGCGATGGCGCTGGGCGGCGTGCTCCACCTGCAGCGCGGGACACCCTTCATCTATCAGGGCGAGGAACTCGGGATGACGAACGTGCCGTTCTCGGATGTAAGTGAGCTGCGCGACATCGAATCGCTCAACTACTTCGCGCGTGCGACCGCCGTGCTGGGGGCCGACGGCGCGGAGGTGCTGGGCCACATCCGCGTCAGCGCCCGCGACAACGCCCGGACGCCGATGCAGTGGACCGCCGAAAGAGGCGCGGGATTCACGACGGGACGACCGTGGATCGCCGAGAATCCGAACCACGCTCAGATCAACGCCGAGAGCCAGGTCGGGGTGGCGGGGTCCATTTTCGAGTTCTACCGCGCCCTGATCCGGCTGCGTCATGAAGACCGGGTGATCTCGGACGGTACCTTCACCATGCTCGTCCCGGAGCATCCCACTCTCGTCGCTTTCGAACGGACTCTCGGAGACGAGGCCCTGCTCGTGATGGCGAACTTCTCGACTGTGGAGACCGACGCGATGGCCGTGCTCGACACCGCCGCCTGGCGTGGTGGCAGCATGCTGCTCGCCAACTATCCCGACCCCTCGCTCGAGCGCAGAATGAGGCCATGGGAGTTGCGGGTGATTCGCCGCGCGGGTGCCGCTGTCTCCTGATCGAGCGATTCCTGGGACATGATGGTCAGTGACGAGCACCCGTCTCGAGCTCGGCGCGTCCAGACCCGAAGGAACCACCATGCCGATCGGCATCACCGTCGAAAGCGCGCCCGGTGAGACGCGTGTCGCCGCGACCCCGTCCACCGTCGCCCAACTGATCCAACTGGGATACGAGGTGGTCGTCGAGCGCGGGGCGGGCGCCGGCTCTTCGTTTCCCGATGCCGACTACGAGGCGGCCGGTGCCCGGCTGGTCACCAAGAAGGCGGCCTGGGCTTCGAACATCGTGTTGACGGTCAACGCGCCATCCGACGCCGAACTCAAGCTGCTGTCGAAGGGCGCGGTGCTCATCTCGTGGCTCAGCCCCGGACTCAACCCCGACATGGTCGACAAGCTGGTCGCGCTGCCGATCACGGCGCTCGCGGTCGACGCGGTGCCGCGCATCTCACGCGCCCAGTCGATGGACGTGCTCTCGTCGACCGCGAACATCTCGGGCTACCGCGCGATCATCGAGGCGGCGAATGCCTTCGGGCGGTTCTTCACGGGTCAGGTCACGGCCGCTGGCAAGGTGCCGCCCGCCAAGGTGCTGGTCGCCGGCGTCGGGGTCGCCGGCCTGGCAGCGATCGGCGCGGCCTCGAGTCTGGGCGCGATCGTGCGGGCCACCGATCCCCGGCCGGAGGTGGCCGAGCAGGTGTCGTCGATCGGCGGGACCTATCTGCCCGTCGAGGTCGGCGAGAAGATGGAGTCGTCAGACGGGTACGCCAAAGTAACCAGCGAGGCGTACGACAAGCGGGCCGCCGAGCTGTACTCCGAGCAGGCGCGCGACGTCGACATCATCGTCACGACGGCGAACATCCCGGGCAGGGCGGCGCCCAAGCTGATCACGGCGGCTGATGTGGCGTCGATGAGGTCGGGCAGCGTCATCGTCGACCTCGCCGCCGCGAACGGGGGCAACGTGGTCGGAACCGTTCCTGGCGAGAAGATCGTGACCCCGAACGGCGTCACGATCATCGGCTACACCGATCTCGCCAGGCGGTTGCCGGCGCAGGCCTCGCAGCTCTACGGGCAGAACCTGGTGAACCTGCTCAAGCTGCTGACCCCCGGCAAAGATGGCGCACTGGTGCTCGATCTCGACGACGTGGTGCAGCGCGCCATCACGGTGACGCGGAACGGCGAGAAGCTGTGGCCGCCGCCCCCGGTCCAGGTGTCGGCGGCACCGGCGGCCGCCCCGGCGCCGACGCAAGCCGTCACGACCACGCGGCGCGGCATCCCGCGTGGGGTCAGGATCGCGCTGACGATCGTCGGCATCCTGGCTCTGTTCGCGATCATCGCCGTCGCTCCCGCGCCGCTGCCGCAGCACATCACGGTGTTCGTGCTCGCGATCGTGATCGGCTTCTACGTGATCGGCAAGGTGCATCACGCGCTGCACACGCCGCTCATGTCAGTGACCAACGCGATCAGCGGCATCGTCGTGGTCGGAGCGCTCCTGCAGATCGCCGTGGGCGATCCGCTGACCCGGGTGCTGTCGGTCATCGCCGTGCTGCTGACCAGCATCAACATCTTCGGCGGATTCGCCGTGACCCGCCGCATGCTGCGCATGTTCTCGAAGGGCTGATCCCGTGTTCGATTCCCTCTCCGCGGCAACGGTCGCCATCGCGGGCGGCGCGTACATCGTCGCGGCCCTGCTCTTCATCCTGAGCCTGGGCGGCCTCTCGAAGCACGAGACCGCGCGCACGGGGGTGGTCTACGGCATCATCGGCATGATCATCGCGCTGATCGCCACGGTGGTGCTCGTGATCCAGCGCACCGACTGGTTGGGGATCGTGCTGCTGCTGGTCGCCGTGGCGATCGGCGGCAGCATCGGCTTGTGGCGCGCCGCGCGAGTGCAGATGACCGGGATGCCTCAGTTCATCGCGCTGCTGCACTCCTTCGTCGGTCTCGCGGCCGTGCTGATCGGGTGGAACGGCTATCTGCAAGACGGGGGGATCGCGGCCAACCTGATCGGCATCCATCACGCAGAGGTCTTCATCGGCGTCTTCATCGGCGCCGTCACCTTCACCGGCTCGATCATCGCCTTCCTGAAGCTGTCGGCGCGGATGCCCTCGGCGCCGCTCGTGCTGCCCGGTCGTAACGCGCTCAACCTCGGGGCGCTCGTGGCGTTCGTCGGGTTGACCGTCTGGTTCGTCATCACGCCCGTGCTCTGGCTGCTGATCGCGGTGACCGTGCTGGCGCTGCTGCTCGGGCTGCACCTGGTCGCGTCGATCGGCGGCGGCGACATGCCCGTCGTGGTGTCGATGCTCAACAGCTATTCGGGATGGGCCGCGGCGGCCAGCGGCTTCCTGCTCGACAACGACCTGCTGATCGTGACCGGTGCGCTCGTCGGATCGTCGGGTGCGTTCCTGAGCTACATCATGTGCCAGGCGATGAACCGCTCCTTCCTGTCGGTGATCGCGGGCGGGTTCGGCATCGAGGCGCCGACGAAGGGGGTCGAAGAGACCGGCGAGTACCACGAGACCACGGTCGCCGACACCGCGCAGGTGCTGGCGGATGCGCGCTCGGTGATCATTACACCCGGCTTCGGCATGGCGGTTGCCCAGGCGCAGTACCCGGTTGCCGAGCTCGCGCGGATCCTGCGGGCGCGCGGCATCGAGGTGCATTTCGGCATCCATCCGGTGGCGGGGCGGCTGCCCGGTCACATGAACGTGCTGCTGGCCGAGGCCAAGGTGCCATACGACATCGTGCTGTCGATGGATGAGATCAACGACGACTTCCCGCACACCAGCGTCGTGCTCGTGATCGGCGCCAACGACACGGTGAACCCCGCTGCGGCCGAAGACCCGGGCAGCCCGATCGCCGGGATGCCGGTGCTCAAGGTCTGGGAGGCCGACGAGGTCATCGTGTTCAAGCGGTCGATGGCGTCCGGCTATGCAGGCGTGCAGAACCCGCTGTTCTACCGCGACAACACCCGGATGCTGTTCGGCGACGCGAAGGACCGGGTCGAAGAGATCGTGCACGAGCTCGCCCGGCTGAGCCCCGCTGGCTCGAGTGGGGCCGCGCACACGTCGAACGGGTAGCTCGCGGGCGACCAGCGACCCGGCTCCCTTCGCTGTGGACTCTGCAACCTGCGTGGCAACTCGAGGCACGCGGATTGCCACTCAGGTTGCCGACCGCACTTCAGGCGTGGATATGACGGAGGACGGGATCGAGCAGCATCCGCACCGGAGCGGTAAGGGTCTGCCCCAGTCGGGCGAAAGCCTCATCACGATCGGCGAAGCGGCCGTAGTCCGCGCGGACGAAGCGCGACAGGTCGTACTCGTCGTCGTGGCTCCGACCGTCCCAACCGATCGCGCAGCGCCCGACCGCCTCGAACAAGGTCTCGGCGCCACGATTGGCGAAGCCGCCGCCGCCTCGGCATCCGATCGGCCCGAAGAGTTCGGAGGCTGAGCACCAGTCGTCGTCGATCTGGAACTCGGGCCAGACCAGCAGCATGAGGTTCGGAAGCGCCAAGCCGATGTGAGGAAACCGGGGATACCAGAAGGAACGATCGATGAGGAGCGCGCGCACGCGAGTCCGAACCCCGATCGCACGGGCCACCGATTCAAGGATCGCGAGCCGCTGGCTGCACGAACCCGAGCCTCGGCGCAAGGTGCGCGAAGCCGGGACGGCCTCGTTCATCGCGTAGACCGGGCGCACTTCCTCACGGATGATGTGGTGCGCGGCCGCCAGCACCGCAATCGCATCAGAACGGGTTGCTGCCGCCCGAGCGCGAGCGACTTGGCGCTGCACGTGGAGAGACTCATGGTCGAGGATCGCGGTCGGGGCGAGCGAACCCGGTTCATCCGGGCCCGCGGCGGCAGTGCCGGACCGCCGATACCACGGCGTGAGTACGGCGGTGACGGAGGTCACGCGGTGGCCGAAGCGGGCCGCTCGATCGATGACGAGCCGCGCTTGCGCACCTCGCGCAGCACGATCTGCTCGGGGCAGACCGTCGACAGGAAGTCTCCGACCGAAAGCGCGAGGCGGTCGCTGACCAGGGAGTAGAGAATGCGGTTGGCATCGCGCCGCTCGGTCACGAGCCCCGCTTGGCGCAGCACACCGAGATGACGCGAGATGGTCGGGCCCGACGTCTTGAAACGGGCCGCGATCTCGCCGGCCGCTAGCTCGCCGTCTTTGAGGTCCTGCAGGATCTGACGACGGGTGGGGTGAGCCAGAGCCGTGAAGATGTCACTCGTCGAATCTGCCATGTTTGCAATATAGCACCGTAGCTAGATACAGTGCGGGAGGAAGCATTTAGCTGCATTGCGAAATAGCGGAAGAAGAGACCATGCGCATCGCCATCACCGGCGGCACCGGATTCGTTGGCCGCAATCTCGCGGCGCGGCTCGACCCGGCAGAGACCGTCGTTGTCTCGCGGCGCACCGGCGTCGACATCGATGATGTGGATGCGCTGGCCGCCGCCTTCGCCGGCTGCGAGGTCGTCGTCCACGCTGCCGGAATCAACCGCGAGATCGGCGACCAGACCTTCCAGCGGGTTCACGTCGAGGGCACCCGGACGATGATCGAGGCGGCGCACCGTGCCGGCGTGAAGCGAATCGTGATGGTGAGCTTCCTGCGTGCTCGGCCGGACTGCGGCTCCGGCTATCACGAGACCAAGTGGGCCGCCGAGGAGTTGATCCGGCAGTCGGGCATCGACCACACCATCCTGAAGGCCTCGATGATCTACGGCTCGGGCGATCATATGGTCGACCACGTGACCCGGGCGGTGCGTACCTGGCCGGTCTTCGGGACTGTCGGGTTCCGCGAGCGCACCGTGCGACCCATCCCGGTCGCCGACTTCGTGGATGTGATGGTCGCCGCGGCGGAGGGACGCATCCCCGATTCGACCGTCGCCGTCATGGGGGTGGAGGAGCTCACGCTCGGTGATGCCGTTCGTCGGGTCGCGCACGTCGCCGGCAAGCGGCCTCTGTTCGTGGCGCTGCCGGTGTGGGCGATCCGCATCCTGGCGCAGCTGACCGAATGGACCATGATCGTCCCGCTGGTGGCCAAGGCGCAGGCACAGATGCTGGCGGAGGGCGTGAGTGAGGTCGCACCGCCGGCGCCGGAGACCCCTGTGGGTATCCGCCCGTCACATCCGTTCAGCGAAGAGAGCATCCGCGCGGCGCTGCCTCTCGCGGGCCGCTTCGGGTGGAGCGACCTGCGGGTTGCACGGTGGTTGAGAGGGCTTTCGTAGTCGCCACGAGCTCCGAAGTCGGCACGCCGCAGCACCCAGAGACGGCGAATCGAGCTCGTTATGACGCGACTTCTGACCCCCAAAAAGGGGGCGGTAGTTGTGATCCGAAAAGAAGGCGATACTGAGAAATGGTCCGCGGGGTCTGGCAGTTCTTGCTGGGGATCGGGCCAAGGCTTCTGGGGGAAAAGAATGCAGTCACGACGTCGGCGCGAGCGCGGAGCGGGCTCATTCGCGGGGCTCAGAGGGGCCGCAGCAATCGTCGCCGGCCTGGCGCTCGTTCTCGCCGGCATGAGCGCCCCGGCCCATGCCGCTGCGACCGCCGTTCATGAACTCACGGCCAACTGGGCCGGAAGCCCGCTCCCGACATCGGCGCCGTATGGCCAGGCGCTGACGTCGGAATGGCACCTGAACACCAACGATGCGAACGACCCGTACGCCAAGGATCCCGTCGACAACGTCCGGGTCACGTTGGTCGCCACGAATGCGGTGTTCTCCAGCATTCCTGCCGTCTGCAAGACAAGGGGCGTCACTCCGGTCTCGTCGATCTCGGCGAACGGCTCGACCCTGCTCTGCAATCTGGGCACGATCACCGAGGGAACGGCATCGGTGATCCAGGCGCCCGTGCGCGCCGCCGGGCCAGTCGGAACGAACGTGTCGGTGTCGGGAACCGCGACGTCCGACGCCGCCGTCGCCCCGACGGCTCCGGCCGCGACCCCGGCACTGCCGATCACGGGCACTCATGGCATGGACCTGGTGCTCAGTGCTCCGAACCAGAACTACCAGCAGAACACCATCTCGAGTCGCAGCGGTGGGAACCGCCCGTCGATCGAGGTCGACTACGGCGTCTCCATGACGACCGGGAGCATCCCCGGTCCGTCGACCTATTCGTTCACGGTGGACATCGCGGTCACCCCGGCCGGCCAGCTGCCGGGCCTGCAGTGGGAAGGGTGCGCGCCGGTCGACGACTCGGCGCAGGCCACCGGGATTCCCTACTCGGGATCGGCGTTCCCCAACCGCACGAACGTCCCGACCTGCTCGATCAGCGGTGCGGGGACTCATTACACCGTCACTCTCAGTGGCTTGGACTACTCCCTGCAGCATGTTCCGACCGTCGACAGTCTCGGAAACGCCATCTCGTCGACGAGCACCTTCATCGCGTCCGGAAAACTCGACTTCAGCTACACCACTGCGATCACGACCACCGTGGGAGTGACGTTCGGGGCGACTCCCACCCCCATCGTCTTCAGCGACGGGGTCACGCAGCCGGAGACCAACACCACCAACGACGTCTCCGGCACGACGCTGGTCCTCCCCGGCGTGTTCTCGATGAGCTGGCAGGGCGGCCCCACCGCCGGTCGCGCGCCGTGGGACGCCAATCTCTGGGCGGCACCGGGAACGGCGCAGGACAAGACGCTCCCCTGGCCTCCGGCGCGCTCGTCGACCGATCCCGGCCCGTACACCCTCGCCGACGAGCCTCTCGTGGGTCAGGCGGACAGCGTGACGTGGTCGACGTACAGCGGTCCGGGCGGGGCGGATCTGGCGGGTTCCTGCGTGATGGTGCAGAACCCGGCCGCGTTCACTCCGAAGTGGGCGGATTTCGTCGCCGCAGATGGAGCCTCGTACTCCAACATGAAGACCGCACATCTCTGGTACCGCACGGATGCGCTGAGCACCAAGACGGAGACCTGCGGCGAGCCGGTCGGCGTGGCGGGGAGTCCATGGATCGCCGCCCCGGTCGGCGCCGCGTGCGCCACGCAGAGCATCTCGATCTCGCCTGCGTACTCGGATGACCCGTGCATCGCCGCCCTCCCGGCAGGCGTGACCGCGGTGAAGATGACCTGGGATCCGGCGGTGGACAGGCAGTTCCACCACTTCCTGCGAGTCTGGGGCTACATTCCGCCGACGGCCCCGATCGGTGCGGAGTCGTGGGTGGTCGGGGCGTTCAACGCGCCATACAACACCGCGACGGTGTTCCCGGGCTATCCGACCCTGAACAACTACACCAACCTGAGCACCAACCCGACGGTCTATGCTGCCATTCCGGGCAGCACCTACGGCCCCAACACCAACGGCATGCGCGACGCCTTGCGCATCCAGGGCCCGAACGGTGTGATCACCAAGACGACGCCGAGCACGACGGCACAGCCCGGCGTCCCCGTGACCTACACCCTCAGCGCCGAGGCCGATCTCGCGGTGCAGAGCCCGCCGAACCAGACCTTCACGGTCACCGACACCCTTCCCACCGGAATGAGCTACGTCGGAGGCTCCGGTACCCCCACGCCAGCATTGTCGACGAACGGCTCGGGTCAGCAGGTGCTCACCTACGCCTTCACCAACGTCCCCGCGAATACGGCGCAGCCCATCACCTATCAGGCGCAGATCCCCGCGAACGGCTCGGTCGCCCCCGGTACGGTGCTGATCAACACGGCGGAGGTGGACGTTCCCGGGGACAACCGCCCGGCATCGGCAAAGCAGGCGACCGCGAGGGTCACCGTTCCGAACAGCGGAGCGACCACACTCGGCAAGTCCGTCGAGGCGAACGTGCTCTCGTTCTACGGCGACAGTTCCGCGTGGGATCTCGCGATCAACTCGCAAGACCCGGTCTCGAACTCCTTCACCGACACGATCGACGTGCTGCCGAAGAACGGTGACGGCCGGGGCACGAACATCGACGGCACGTACACGCTGACCGGGATCACCGCCCCTTCCGGCTCGACGATCTACTACTCGACGGCGTCTTTCGCCTCCATCAGCAACGACCCGCGGGCCGCGTCGAACGGCGGCACGCCCGGATCCGTCGCGGGTAACACCGTCGGATGGACGACCACGCCGAGCGCGCACCCGACGGCCATTCGAGTGATCGGCCCGGCTCTCGCGCCCGGCGCGACACAGCAGATCCGCATCGCGTTCGCGACCCCTGCCGGCACCAGTTGCACCACCCCTGCAGCAGGTGACAACAAGCCGGGCCAGCTGTTGGTGAACTCGGCGGACTCCTTCGCCGGCCACACCCGTCTTCCCATGCTGTCGTCGGCGACGACCACGATCGGCGACTGCTACGCGCTCGACCTGAAGAAGTACGTTCTTGCCAAGGGCGGTGACCCCAACAACAACGCCGATTGGCACGATGCCAACGCGACCGCCGACTTCCAGCAGTACGCCGCAGGCGACACGGCGCCGTATCGCATCGTGGTCACCAATAAGGGCACGGGAACCCTGACCAACATCCCGGTGGTCGACTCGCTGATGCCGTCGTGCGACACGACGATCCCGTCGCTCGCCGCCGGAGCATCGCAGACGATCTCGTGCTCGATGACCGTCGGCGTGGGCACCACCATCAACACGGCCAGCGCGACCATGACGCCGCCGTCGGGGCCGGTGCTGACGCCGTCCGACCCGGCCGGGGTCGTCGTGCCGACGCCGTACACGATCGCGAAGACCTCGAACCCGGCGAGTGGATCCTCAGTGAACCCGGGCAGCGTCGTGCACTACACGGTCACCGTCGTGGAGCCGGGATCGAGCGCCGCGCCATCCCCGTCGCCATCGTTCACCGACTCGCTGGCCGGCATCCTGGATGATGCTTCCTACAACGGCGACGTGGCCTCGACCGCGGGCACGGCGTCGGTGAGCGGGAGCACGCTCAGCTGGTCGGCTCCGCAGATCATGCCGGGTCAGACCATCACCGTCACCTACTCGGTGACGGTGAAGTCACCGGACACCGGCGACCACTCCCTGCTGAACACCCTGACCCCGCCGAGCGGGATCAGCTGCGCGACTGCCTGCTCGACGAACAACCCGGTTCCGGGCATCCAGTTCACCAAGACCGCGAACGCCGCGGTGGCCCACCCGGGCGACGTGGTCACCTACACGGTCAGCGCCACGAACACCGGTCAGGTCGCCTACACGGCAGGGTCACCCGCTTCGCTGACCGATGACCTGAGCGCCGTGCTCGACGACGCGAGCTACAACGCCGGCAGCGCGACCGGCGGCGCGACCGTCACGGGATCGACACTGAGCTGGTCGGGAGCGCTTGCGATCGGCGCGACCACCTCGTTCACCTACACCGTCACGATCAAGAACCCCGACACCGGGAACAACACGCTGACCAACACGATCGTCTCGAGCACGGCCGGCAACAACTGCGCCACCGGTTCGATCGATCCGCTGTGCACGGCCGTCGTGAAGGTGCAGTCGTACACGGTGGCGAAGGCCTCGAGCGTGCAGACCGTCGCTCCCGGCGGCGTGGTCGGCTACACCGTCACGGTGACCAACACCGGATCGGTGCCCTACACGGCGGCGGCGCCGGCATCCTTCACGGATGACCTGTCGCAGGTGCTCAACGGCGCCAGCTACAACAACGACGCCTCGGGCGGGGCGACCGTCACCGGCACGACGCTGAGTTGGAGCGGAGCGCTGCCGGTCGGCGCGTCCGCAACCGTCACATATTCGGTCACCGTGAACGCGCCCGCGACGAACAAGACCCTGACCAACCAGGTCACCCCCACCGGGTCGGGCGGATCGTGCGTCACGGCGGCCGACTGCGAGACGGTCACGCTGGTCGGCACGTACACCGTGCAGAAGTCGGTGTCGACCGCGATCACGACGCCCGGCTCGATGGTGACATACACGATCGTGGTGACCAACACCGGTCCGGTGGCCTTCACCGCCGCCAAGCCCGCGAGCTTCACCGATTCGCTCGCCGGCGACCTGGACGACGCCGGCTACCCGGGCGGCGCGGCCGCCACAGCGGGCACGATCGCGTACTCGGCGCCGACCCTCTCGTGGTCGGGTCCGCTGCCGGTCGGCGGCACGCAGACGATCACCTATTCGGTCGTCGTCGACAATCCGGACGCGGGCGACCACACCCTCACGAACGTGGTGTTCACGCCGCCGAACGTCAGCAACTGCGGCACCGGCTCCACCGATCCTGCCTGCTCGACCACGACCCTGGTGCAGTCCTATCGCGCGGTGAAGACCGCGAACACGGATGTCGCGGTCCCGGGGGGCACGATCACCTACACGGTCACGGTCACCAACACGGGCGCCGTGGCGTACGCCGCGGGCAGCCCGGCGACGGTCTCCGACGATCTGACCGACGTGCTCAACGGCGCCGACTATGTTGCCGGCAGCCTGGTTGCCGACACCGGTACGGCCACGCTGTCCGGATCGACGATCGACTGGTCCGGCCCCCTGGCCGTCGGCGGATCGACCACCTTCCACTACCAGGTGGTGGTGCAGTCCGGGCCGGATCCGCGTCTGGACAACACGATCACGACCGGGACCGGGGGCAACTGCGCGCCGGGTTCGAACGACCCGGTCTGCGAGGTGGTCGTTCCGACCAAGTCGTTCGACGTGGTGAAGTCGGCGTCGCAGACGACGGCGATTGCCGGCGACACGATCACATACGCGATCACGGTGACCAACACCGGCAGCGTCGCGTACACGACGGCGCCCGGCGAGCAGGCGTCGTTCAGCGATGACCTGTCCGACGTGCTCGACGACGCCGACTACGTGGCCGGCACTCTGACCAACGGGGCGGTGCTCGGAGCGGACAACGTCATCCGCTGGTCGGGGGCTCTCCCGGTCGGCGGGACGCAGACCATCAGCTACGACGTGAAGGTGCACGCTCCGGACACCGGTGATCACTCCCTCGACAACCGGGTCATCACGCCTCCCGGGATCGGCGGCTCGTGCACGACGGACTCGACGGATCCCGGCTGCGAGGTCGTCGTCCCGGTGAAGTCGTTCACCGTTGCGAAGACGGTCACCCCGGGCGTTGCCCAGCCGGGAGACCGGGTGTCGTACACCATCGTGGTGACCAACGCGGGCCAGGTCGACTACACGGGAGCTGCGCCCGCATCCCTCTCCGATGACCTGAGCGCGGTGCTGGATGACGCGGGCTACAACGGCGACGTCGCGGCGAGTTCGGGCACGGCCGCCGTGGCCGGCACCGGCCTCACCTGGTCGGGCGCCCTCCCGGTCGGCGGCACGGCGACGATTACCTACTCGGTGACCGTTTCCGGCGCGGCCGGCGGCGATCACCACCTCGACAACGCGGTCACGCCGACCGCGTCGGGTGGCTCCTGTGCGGACGTCGGCGCCTGCGCCACCGAGGTGCCGGTGCGGATGCTGCAGCTCGTGAAGTCGGCATCCCCCGGTTCGGCGGTCGAGGGCGGCGTCGTCACCTACACGGTCACGCTCACCAACACCGGCGCCGTGGACTACACGGCCGCCGCTCCTGCCTCGTTCACCGATGACCTTTCCGCCGTGCTCGACGATGCCGGTTATGTGTCCGGCAGCGCGACCGGAGGCGGTGTGTTCAGCTCGCCGACCCTGTCGTGGTCGGGCATTCAGTTGGCGGCCGGCAGCTCGAAGACCTTCAGCTATCAGGTCAGGGTCGACTCCCCGGATGCCGGCGATCACCTGCTCGACAACGTGGTGACCACGCCGCCAGGACTCGGCTCGAACTGCGGCACCGGATCCACCGACCCGAGCTGCAGCACCGAGACGAAGGTGCGCAGCATGCAGGTGACGAAGACGGCGTCCGCCACCGTAGCCTCGCCCGGAGACACCGTGAGCTACACGATCGTGGTGACCAACACCGGGGAAGTGCCCTACGACGTTGCGACGCCCGCCTCGTTCAGCGACGACCTCGGCCCGGTGATCGACGATGCGACCTATCAGCATGACGAAGCGGCGACATCCGGAAGCGTCAGCTACACGGCGCCGACCCTGCGCTGGAGCGGGAGCCTGCCCGTCGGGGGCTCGGCCACCATCACCTACTCGGTGACGGTGATCGTTCCGGTCTCCGGCGATGGCAGGCTGACCAACGTCGTGACCACCCCGCCCGGCCTCGGCGGCAACTGTGCAACCGGCAGCGCCGATCCGGATTGCACGACGGTCACCGAGGTGCGCTCCTATTCGGTGAGCAAGACCGCGAGCACCGCGACCGTGCTGCCCGGTGGGGTCGTGAGCTACACGATCACCGTGCGCAACACCGGCGAAGTGGGTTACACGGCGGCGGCTCCTGCCTCGCTGAGCGATGACCTCTCGGCGATCACCGATGACGCGGTCTACAACGGCGACGCGACCAACGGGGCGACCGTCGCCGGCAGCGCGCTCACCTGGGCCGGGCCGCTCGCGGTGGGTGCGACCGTGACGATCACCTATTCGTTCACGGTCGACAACCCGCTGAGAGGTGACGGAACGCTGACCAACGCTGTGGTCCCCACCGACTCGTCGGGCTCGTGCGTCACGGCAGCCCAGTGCACGACGACCACCTCGGTGAAGGCGCTGGGGGTGACCAAGTCGGCATCTCAGACCACCGCGCTCGAGGGCGACACGATCACCTACACGATCGAGGTGACGAACATCGGCAAGGTCGACTACGCGGATGCCTCGTTCACCGACAACCTCGCGCAGGTCACCGACGACGCCGCCTACATCGCCGGCAGCCTGACCAACGGCGCGACCCTGAGCTCCGGGGTGATCTCGTGGCACGGTCCGCTCGCGGTGGGCGCGACCGAGCTGATCACGTACCAGGTGAAGGTCGCCTCGCCGGATCGCGGCAACCACAGCCTCAACAACTCCGTGGTGACCCCTCCGGGCACGGGTGGGAACTGCGATCCCGGTTCGACCGATCCGGCGTGCACCACGATCGTGCCCGTCCGGTCGTTCCATGTCGTCAAGAAGTCCGACGTGACCGACTTCGTGCCGGGTGACGTGGTTGCATACACGATCACCGTGACCAACACCGGGCAGGTCGACTACCCTGCAGGGGCGCCCGCATCGTTCACCGACGATCTGGCCCAGGTGCTCGACGACGCCGACTACCAGGCGGATGCCACGGCATCCGGTGGCACCGTCGATGTGACCGCCGGGGTGCTGTCGTGGTCGGGTGCGCTGCCGGTGGGCGCGAGCGTGACCGTCACATACTCGGTGCAGATCAAGAACCCCGACCCGGGCGACAAGGTGCTGACCAACGTCGTCGTCACGCCGGCGGGCTCAGGGGCCAACTGCCCCGCCGGATCGACCGACCCGCAGTGCGGCGTGACGATTCCCGGTCCGTCGCTCGAGGTGCAGAAGTCGGCGTCGGCGGCGACCGTGCTCGCCGGGGGCGTCCTGACCTATTCGCTCCACATCACCAACAACGGCACCGTCGATTTCACGTCGGCGGCTCCGGCGACGATCACCGACGACCTGAGCGGCGTGCTGGATGACGCGACATACAACGGCGACGCGAACCACGGGGCGACCGTGTCGGGTTCGACGCTGAGGTGGTCCGGACCGCTCGCGATCGGCGCATCCATCACCATCAGCTATTCCGTCACCGCGAAGACGAAGGGCGCAGGCGACCGCCTGCTCGACAACGCGGTGAGTACTCCGCCGGGGACGCCGAGCAACTGCTCAGGCGCGTCGACCGATCCGGATTGCGCCACACGCACTCCCGTGAAGGCCTTCACCTCGGTGAAGACCACAAGCGCTTCCGGCCCGCTGCACCCGGGTGACACCATCAGCTACCAGGTGCTGGTGACGAACACGGGGCAGGTCGACTACACCTTGGCCGCTCCTGCCCGCTTCACCGACGACTTCAGCCAGGTGCTCGACGACGCCACGTACAACGACGACGCCGCTGCCACCGACGGCAGCACCGCGTACGCGGCACCCGTTCTGTCGTGGAGCGGCCCGCTCGCGGTGGGAGCAACCGGCACGATCACCTACTCGTTCACGATCAACTCGACCGGCGGCGACGGCGAACTGCGCAACGCCGTGGTCAGCGGCGGCAGCGGCGGAAGCTGTTTCGCGGCTGACCTGGGTCCCGACTGCCAGCTCAACACGCTCGCCGAACACGATCCGTTGGCGTCGACGGGTGTCGACACGGCCGTCGCGTCGCTTGTCGGGATCCTGCTGCTCGGGCTGGGAGCCGTCCTGGCGGTGATCGGCAGGCGCCGCTGGCGAGTTCGTCGAGGGGAGCACCGGGCGTGAAGCGCGCAGTCGCGGTTGCGGTGCTGGCCGTGCTCCTGGTGGTTGCGCCCGTCGCTGCTGCTGACGCCGCCACCCCGGCCGGCTTGTCGGTGTCGATCCATGAGGGCAGCGGTGAGGTGCACTCCGGTGACCGGCTGACGTACACGGCCACGGTGCGGAATGAGGGGACGAGCCCGGTGGATGGGCGACTCGTGGTCACGGTGCCGGACTTTCTCAGCGTCGACGACGCCAAGGGCGCGGATCGCGCCGGGTCCGACACGAGTTGGACCGTGACGGTGCCAGCGGGCGGCAGTGTGTCGAAGAAGCTCACCGGCGTCGTCGCCCGGATCCCGAAAGGTCAGCTTCGGATCACCACCCTCGTCAGCCTCTACCTCGGCGACGAGACCCGGCCCACGATCAGATCGGCTGATGCGGCGACGATCGCAGGAGTCTCAGATCCCGCGCACGCCGTCGGCGATCGGCCTGACACGTCAACCGCCGTGCCCCTGCCCGGTGTCTTGCTCGGCCTGGGAGGTGCGGCTGTTGCGGCCATCGGTGCGGTCGCGGTGTGGCGATTGCTCCGGAGGCGACGTCAGGCCTAGCGGGCTCGTTAGGCGCTCCGCGTCTCGTTAGCTGCGATCCAGCTCTTCCTCCGCCTGCCGCAACAGGGGCGCCAGCCGGTACGGCACGAGTTCGTTGATCGCGATCGAGGTCTCGGTCCGGTCGACGCCGTCGCAGGCGAGGATGCGCTCGTTGATCTTGAAGAGCTCGTCGGTGTCAGCGCAGACGATCCGCACCAGCAGGTCGGTCGGCCCGGTCAGGCCGAATGCCTGAACGACCTCGGGGATCTTCGCCAGCTCGGCCGCGATGTGCGCGAGCTTCTGCTGTGTCGCGTACACCGTCGTGAAGGCGGTGAGCGGCCGGCCGATGGCGGCCTCGTTGATGCAGCGGTCGTACGGCAGCAGCACGCCGGACGTCTCGAGGCTGGTCATGCGGGCTTGCACCGTGTTGCGCGTGACCCCCAGCCGCTGCGCGAGCGCGACGGTGGTCGCCCGCGGCTCGTCGGTCAGCGCGAGCAAGAGGCGCAGGTCGGTGCGGTCCAGGGCGCGCATTCTGTCTCCTTGGGGCTGGTTTTCGATCGATCAGAGCGTTGTATTGAGCATAATGCTCAATCGCAAATAGATCGGTTGCGCACTTCGGAAAAGCGAGCGTAGCCTCGTCGACAGAACACCGTCGTTCTCGTGAGGGGCAACAATGACAGCCGAACTGCTCGAGGCCATTCCCGGGATCACCCCGTACGTGAGTCTGATCGGCGCCGACGGGCACCGCGACAGCACAGGGGCCTTCGCCGACCTGGTCGCCGACGTCGGCCCGGCCGAACTGCTCGCGCTGTACCGCGACATGGTCATCATCCGCCGCATCGACACCGAAGCCACCGCGCTGCAGCGCCAGGGCGAACTCGGGCTGTGGCCGCCGCTGCTCGGGCAGGAGGCCGCACAGATCGGGTCGGCGCGCGCGCTCGCGCCCGACGACTTCGTGTTCTCGAGCTATCGCGAGAACGGCGTCGCCTGGGTGCGCGGTGTCGCGCCCACCGACCTGTTGGTGACCTGGCGGGGTGTTGCTCAGTCGGGGTGGGATCCCTTCATCCACCGCATGGCGACCCCGCAGGTGATCATCGGCGCTCAGACCCTGCACGCCACCGGCTACGCCCTCGGCATGCAGCTGAAGCAGAGCGACTCGGTCGCCGTGACCTACTTCGGCGACGGCGCGACGAGCGAGGGCGACGTGAGTGAGGCGCTGGTGTTCGCCGCGTCCTACGCAGCGCCGGTCGTGTTCTTCTGCCAGAACAACCAGTGGGCGATCTCGGAGCCGGTGCGGGTGCAGAGCCGCACCGCGCTCGTCGATCGGGCCGTCGGGTTCGGCATGCCCGGCATCCAGGTCGATGGCAACGACGTGCTCGCCGTTCTCGCGGTGACCCGTTCCGCCCTCGAGCGCGCCCGGCGGGGCGACGGACCGACCTTCATCGAGGCGGTCACCTACCGGATGGGGCCGCACACCACCGCAGACGACCCGACCCGCTACCGTCCGCCGGCCGACCTCGAGGAGTGGGCGGCCAAGGATCCGCTTGCGCGCGTCGCCGCGTACCTGCGCGACGCGGGCGTTCTCGACGACGCCGCACAGGCAGAGGTCACGGCAGCAGCGGATGCGGTCGCCGCCGAGTTGCGTGCGGGCTGCCTCGCGATGGCCGACCTGCCCCCCGCCGCGCTCTTCGACCACGTCTATGCCGAGCCGCATCCGCGCATCGACGAGCAGCGTGCCGCGCAAGACGCGTACCTCGGGATGTTCTCGTGACGGGCGCGACGACCAGCGCGACCCTCACGATGGCCGGCGCGATCAACGCCGGTCTGCGGCGCGCGATGGAAGACGACGACCGCGTCGTCGTGATGGGCGAAGACGTCGGCAAGCTCGGCGGCGTCTACCGCGTGACGCAGGGGTTGCAAGAGACCTTCGGCGACCGCCGGGTGATGGATACCCCGCTCGCCGAGTCGGGCATCCTCGGCACGGCGATCGGGCTGGCGTTCGCCGGGTACCGTCCGGTCTGCGAGATCCAGTTCGACGGATTCATCTACCCGGCGTTCGACCAGATCGTCAGCCAGGTCGCTCGGATGCACTCGCGCACGCGCGGCGCGGTCAAGGTGCCCCTGACGATCCGGGTGCCCTGGGCGGGCGGCATCGGCGCGGCCGAGCACCACTCGGACTCGCCCGAGGCGCTGTTCACCCACACCTCGGGTCTGCGGGTGGTCAGCGTGAGCGATCCCGCGGATGCCTACGCCGTGATCCGCGAAGCCATCGCCAGCGACGACCCGGTGCTCTACTTCGAGCCGAAGCGCCGCTATCACGTCAAGGGCGAGGTCGACCTGGATGCGGCGCCCAGCGCGGTGCGAGCCATGGATCGCGCGCGAGTCGTCGCGCCGGGCAGCGATGTGACGGTGGTGGCGTACGGCGGTCTCGTGCAGACCGCGCTCGCCGCCGCCACTGCTGCGCAGACGGAGGGCGTCTCGGTCGAGGTGATCGACCTGCGCTCGCTCTCGCCGATCGACTTCGACACGGTCGTGGCGTCGGTCGAGCGCACCGGGCGCCTGGTCGTCGTGCACGAGGCGTCCCAGACCGGCGGACTCGGGGCCGAGCTCTGCGCGGCGGTCACCGAGCGCTGCTTCTACAGCCTCGAGCACGCGCCGGTGCGCGTGACCGGATACGACATCCCGTTCCCCCCGGCCAAGCTCGAGAAGTTCCACCTGCCCGACATGGACCGGATTCTCGACGGGATCGACCGGGCGATGGACCGCCCGAACTCTCTCCAGAATCGGGGCTGGTAGCCGTGGCGCTGCGAGAGTTCCGTCTACCCGACCTCGGCGAAGGCCTCACCGAGTCGGAGATCGTCGCGTGGAAGGTCACGGCCGGCGATCGCATCGAGCTGAACCAGGTGATCGCCGAGGTCGAGACGGCGAAGGCGGTCGTCGACCTTCCCTCGCCGTTCGCGGGCGTCGTGGCGCGCCTGATGGTGGATGCGGGCGTGACTGTGGCGGTCGGCGATCCGATCATCAGCGTCGAGCTGGGGGATGCGGGGAGCAGCGATCAGGACGGGTCGACGGACGACGTCGACGCCTCCTCCGAGGCTGCGCCGCCCAACCTCGTGGGCTATGGCGCCACTGTGGAGTCGACATCGGCGCGCAAGCCGCGCCGCTTCGCGGACGCTCCCGTTGTGTCGCCCGTTGTGTCGCCGGCGGCCGAGGTCGCGACGATCGATCCCACCCTGGCGCCCGCCCGCCGTCGCGCGGCACCGCCGGTCCGGCTTCTCGCCCGCCAGTTGGGCATCCCGCTCGAGACCGTCGAGGGGACGGGGGATCGCGGTCTCATCACCCGGGCCGACCTGGAGCGCGCCTCCTCGTCGAGCGCCAGCCCGGTCGCGTCGGACGACGAGTCGACGCTCATCCCGGTCACCGGTGTGCGCAAGCTGACCGCGAAGGCGATGGTCGAGAGCGCGTTCACGGCGCCGCACGCCACGGTCTTCTTGCAGGTCGACGTGACGCCGACGATCGAGTTGCTCGAGCGGTTGAGGACTCAGGCGAAGTTCCGCGGATCGCGCCTCACGTTCCTGACGGCCGTCGCGCGGGCCGTCTGCCTGGCCCTGGGCGAAGAGCCGTCGGTCAACGCGCGATGGGAGGAGGGCGGCATCCGCCAGTTCCGTCATGTGAATCTGGGCATCGCGGCGGCGACGCCGCGCGGCCTGCTGGTTCCGGTGATCCCGGCTGCGGACACGCTCACGTTCCAGGACCTCGACAACGCGCTGACCGAGCTGGTGCAGACCGCTCGAGCCGGCGCGACTCCTCCGGCCGCGATGACGGGCGGCACCTTCACCATCACGAACGTGGGCGTCTTCGGGGTCGAAGGCGGAACGCCGATCCTGGCGGACGGCCAGGCCGGCATCCTCGCGGTGGGTGCCGTCGCGCGGCGCCCATGGGAGTTCGAGGGCGAGATCGCGCTGCGCAGCGTCGTCACGCTGAGCCTGTCGTTCGACCACCGCGTCGTCGACGGCGCGGAGGGATCGCGGCTGCTGGCGGCGATCGCGGGGTTGCTGGCCGACCCGGCTCGCGCGTTCGCGGCGTAAGCCGCCGTTGCCGGAGGTCAGGGATCCGGAGGGTGAGAGGATCTCTCACGTGGGATCGAGCGACAACGAGCTGGAGGAGTTGCGCAGGCGTGCCTATGGGCGGCAGGCGGACATTCACCTCGACCCTGACGCGCTCGATCGACTCCGCGAGTTGGAAGGCGAGCAGGCCCGGACGCCAGCGGTTGAAGCCGACGCGGTGGACATGACAGCCGTCGAGGCGGCCGCTCCAATCGTCAACGAGCAGGATGCCGCCGAGGCCGAGGCCGAGGCCGACGTCGACACCGCGAGCGTTCGGGATGTGCACCCGACCAGGAACGCGCGCAACGTTCTGAGGGCATGCCTTCGCTGGGTCTCGAGTCTTCGCCGCTCCACGGTCGTCATCCTGCTGATCGCCGTCGCGTTCGTGGTCGCCGTTGCGGTGGTACTGACCCTCGTGCAGCGGGTGCAGACCAATCCGCTGCAAGCGGGGGCGAGCCAGGTCGCTCGCCTGCAAGTCGATCCTGGATATCGGATTCCCGACGTCTTCGGCGGTTCAGGGTCCGGCGAACTCAAGGCGAAGGCGTACCAGAACTTCCACGGTCTTCGAGTCATCGTGATCTCGGGGAAGCAGATCAGCCAGGGCCCTACGGAGGACTGCGTGAGCGTCTACCCCGAGTCCGACATCACCGACCCGACGTCGTCCTCGTTCCAGGGGCAGTTCTTCAGCGCATGCTCGGCTGGGAAGTTTCCTGCAATTGTGCAGTTCGACCTGCGAGTCCAGACTCTCCCCGTCGCTATCCGCGACGCGGTGGCACCGTCGACCAGCCTTCAGTTCGTCTACGACAAACGGGACGACGAGGTCGTCGTCTTCGGGTCGAAGTAGTACGACGCGACCTGGGTGGTGGCTCCGACGGGCGTCGATCCCGTGACCTCACGATTTTCAGTCGTGCGCTCTACCAACTGAGCTACAGAGCCTCGGAGGGCCGGCATCCGAAGGATGACAGCCGCCCGATGGTGAAAGAGCCCTTCCTCGCGGAAGGGCTCTGACATCCGCGACCCTGACGGGACTTGAACCCGCGACCTCCGCCGTGACAGGGCGGCACGCTAACCAACTGCGCTACAGGGCCATGCTGTTGAATTGTGTGTGTTCGTGACCCCAACGGGATTCGAACCCGTGCTGCCGCCGTGAAAGGGCGGTGTCCTAGGCCACTAAACGATGGGGCCGTGACGGGTTAACCGCAGAGCAACCGAGGGTCAAGCATACGGGCGGCGCGCC
>Ga0068855_100001356_pt1 | contig 30349 bp, 23 predicted proteins | sample KBSCornC52_FD_66592 | JGI IMG/M metagenome (GOLD analysis project Ga0068855, IMG submission 66592) | Corn rhizosphere microbial communities from Kellogg Biological Station, Michigan, USA - KBS Corn C5-2 | ecosystem: Host-associated > Plants > Roots > Rhizosphere > Soil ... | reverse complement strand
ACGGAACCCGCTGAATCCGGCCGTTCCAGGCCGGATTCCGACGCACGGCAAGCCGAAGAGCGGAGCCCCTGCCCATCCTGTCGCACGCGCAGCAGCGGCCCGCGCAAAGCGACAACAGCGACAACAACGACCACAGCAACAACAGCGACAACAGCGACAACAGCGACAACAGCGACAGCAGCGACAACAGCGACAACAGCGACAGCAAGCGACAACAGCGACAACCGCCGCCATGCACGAATGCATAGCGGATCCCAGCAATTCGACGATTCCAATTCGAAGGCAAGGTACCCAGAATGATCCGTGTGCGGGCGGTCAAGACGGGGCGATGCCGACCACCCGATTGGCAACCCGTCCCCGGAAACGTCATCACGAGGATCGATCGGAATGCGTCAGGAACTTCTTGCGGCACTGCTCATGTGCCTGTTTGCGCCACTCAATGCGATCGTCGCTGCGACAGCCAATGCGATGGCGGCCGGATTCGAGTGGGGCTTGGGAAACCGGCATGTCCCGCCTGATCTTCCCCATTGGGCCATCCGCCTCGGCCGGACCCACGCGAACCTGCTGGAAAGCCTCCCGAGCTTCGTCGGCATCGTGCTCATCGCGCAGGTGCTGGCGGTCCATGACGAGGTCACGGTGCTTGCCGCCTGGTCGTTTCTTGCTGCCCGCGTCCTGTTCGCCTTCGTCTATGCCGTGGGCATCACGTTTCTCTACTTGAGAACGGCGCTGTTCTTCACGTCCGTCTTCGCGATGGCGGCCATTGCATGGCGAGTATTCGCAGCGCTCCTTGCGCGATGACCCATGTCGGGATCCCCGGCCCGCCTTCGACATCGCGGCCGGAAAGAACCTGTCTGACGACTCACGCGGCGCTGGCGAACGCCGCGTCGATCATCACCTGCGTGCCGCGCGAGAACTCGAGCGGACAGGGATACGCGGCGCCCTCCTGCACCCAACGGTTGAACGCCGCCGCCTGCAACTCGTAGTGGTTGACCGCCGGCCAGCGCTCCAGGGTCGTCTCGCTCCCGCGATGCAGCTCCAGCCGCGCCTCGCCGAACACGCGGGCGTTGAACGGGACCGGCAGGCGCAGCACGCCGGCCTCGCCGTGGAACGTGATCTCCTGGCGCGGGTGCATGCGGATCGACGTGAAGGCGGCATAGTCGGCGTCGCCGAACTTCGCGGTGATCGCGGCGTAGACGTCGATGCCATCTTCCCACTGGATGCGGGCGCGCACGTCGGTGCCTTCGAGGCCGGTGGCAAAGCGCGCGCCGCCCAGCACGTAGACGCCGATGTCGCGCAGGCCGCCGCCGCCCATGTCGGCGCGGTTGCGGATGTTGCCCGGATCGCGGTTGTTGAACGCGAACGCGCCGTCGATGCGCCACAGCCGGCCCACCGCGCCCTCGGCCAGCAGCTGGCGCGCGCGCTGCCATTGCGGGTGGTGGACGATCATGAAGGCCTCGGCCACCCGCACGCCCGCGGCGTCGCGCGCGGCGATGAGCTGGTCGAACTCCGCGGCCCGCATCGTCATCGGTTTCTCGCACAGCACGTGCTTGCCGGCGCGGATCGCCTTGAGCGTCCATTCCACGTGCAGGCCGTTGGGCAGCGGGATGTAGACGGCGTCGATGGCGGGGTCGGCGAGCAGCGCGTCGAAGCTGTCGTGCACGCGCAGGTGCGGCGCGAAGGCCCGGAAGGGCTCGGCCTTGGCGCGGTCGGAGGTCGCGAGGGCGGCGACGTGGCCGCCCGGCGCGAGCGTCAGCGCCGGCCCCATGAATTCGCGCGCGAACTTCGCGGCCCCCAGGATTCCCCATCGAACGTCCGTCATGCACCCGTCTCCAGCAATCAATGTCGCGGCCCAGCATACTGCGCTCGTCGCACGGGCGGGGTGGGGCATGTCGAGTCCGCGCAAGGGCGGACGCTGGCGGCACGGGCGCCGGTCAGGCAATATCGGCCTTCCGCCGCATCGACGCGTGGCCCAGCGCCGCGCCGGATCTCCATGCAGAGCCCACCCCAGCCGGTCACCGCGCCCGCGACGCTGCGCCAGTTCGACGACCTGCCCGGCCCGCGCGGCGTGCCGGTCTTCGGCAACCTGCTGCAGATCGACTCGACGCGCATGCACCTGCAACTCGAGCAATGGTGCGCGACCTTCGGGCCCGTCTACAGGCTGCAGCTCGGCCGGCGCAAGGTTGTCGTCGTGGGCGACCACCACCTGATCGCCACCGTGCTGCGCGACCGGCCGGACGGCTTCCGGCGCACCACCCGCTTCGAGCAGGTCTGGCAGGAGATGGGCCTGGTCGGCGGCGTGTTCGGCGCGACCGGGGACGACTGGAAGCGCCAACGCCGCATGGTCATGGCCAGCTTCGATCCCGCCCACGTGAAGCGCTACTTTCCATCGCTGCAGCGCGTGGCGCTGCGCCTGGTGGCCCGCTGGCAGCGGGCCGCGAACCACGACGCCACGATCGACCTGCAGGCCGACCTGATGCGCTACACGGTCGACACCATCGCCGGCCTGGCCTTCGGTGCCGAGGTGGACACGCTCGGCTCCGACGAGGACGTCATCCAGCGCCACCTCAACCGCATCTTCCCGGCACTGTCGCGGCGCCTGTTCTCGCCGCTGCCGACCTGGCGCTGGTTCCCGTCGGCCGCGGACAAGGCGCTCGCGCGCAGCGTGGAGGAAGTCGGGGCGGCGGTCGCCGGCTTCATCGCGCAGGCCCGCGCGCGCCTGGCCGCCGACCCGGCGCTGCGCGCGCATCCGGGCAACCTGCTGGAGGCCATGTTGGTGGCCGCCGACGAGCCCAGCAGCGGCATCACCGACAAGGAAGTGGCGGGCAACGTCCTGACGATGCTGCTGGCCGGCGAGGACACCACCGCCAACACGATCGCCTGGACGATCCACCTGCTGTGGTCGAACCCGGCGGCGCTGGCGCGCGCCACGGACGAGGTGCGGCGTGTCTGCGGCGATGCCGCCGTCCCCACGCTGGATCACATCGCGAGACTCGACTACGTCGAGGCCTGCGCGCACGAGGCGATGCGCCTGAAGCCCGTGGCGCCGCAGACCGGACTGGAAGCCCTGCGTGACACGCTGCTCGGCGACGTGTACATCCCCCAGGGCATGGTCGTGATCGGCGTGATGCGGCGCGACGCGACCAGCGAGCGCCACGTCCCCAACGCGGCCGCCTTCGATCCCGAGCGCTGGCTGGGCGACGCCGAGCCGGCCGCGACGTCGGCCAAGCGCATCTCGATGCCGTTCGGTGCCGGCCCGCGCATCTGCCCGGGGCGCTACCTCGCGTTGATGGAGATGAAGGTGGCGCTGGCCGTGCTGCTGGGCCGCTTCGAGATCGCCTCGGTGGGGACGGTGGACGGGTTGCCGCCGCGCGAACTGCTGCAACTGGCGATGGCGCCGGTCGGCCTCACCATGAAGCTGCGCGAACGCGTCGCGGCCGCCGCGGCCTGAGCGACCGTCGGGCGGCGGCCCCGCGCCCGCGCCAGGCCCGCTCACCCGGCCGACGGTGCCGCCATGCGGCCCTTGGCGGCTTCCAGCAGCGGTCCGACGATGTCCAGCGGCAGCGGGAACACGATGGTCGAGTTCTTGTCGGCGGCGATCACCGTCAGCGTCTCGAGGTAGCGCAGCTGCAGCGCTTGGGGGTGGCGGCCCAGGATCTCGGCGGCCTCGCTGAGCTTGCTGGCGGCCTGGAGTTCACCCTCGGCATGGATCACCTTGGCCCGCCGCTCGCGCTCGGCCTCTGCCTGGCGGGCGATGGCGCGCACCATGGTCATGTCGATGTCCACGTCCTTGATCTCGACGTTGGTGACCTTGATGCCCCACGAATCGGTCTGGGCATCGAGGATCTTCTGCACGTCCAGGTTGAGGCGGTCGCGCTCCGACAGCAGGGCGTCGAGGTCGTGCTTGCCGAGCGCGGCGCGGAGCGTGGTCTGTGCGAGCTGGCTCGTGGCCATGAGGAAGTTCTCGACGCGGATCACCGCGTGTTCCGGATCGACGACCCTGAAGTACAGCACCGCGTTGACCTTGACCGAGACGTTGTCGCGCGTGATGACGTCCTGCTTGGGGATGTCCATCACGATCAGGCGCAGGCTCGTGCGCACCATCTGCTGCAGCGCCGGAACCAGCAGCACGAGGCCCGGCCCGCGAACGGCCTGGAACCGGCCGAGGGTGAAGACGACGCCGCGCTCGTATTCGCGCAGCACGCGCACCGATGCCGTGAGCACCAGCGCCAGCAGGACGAGCAGCAGCACGAACATGAGCGATCCGGCCATGGCGACTCCTTCGGCGGCGACGCCCGGTGCGGTGCATCGAGGCGCCGGGCGCGCCCCGACCGCGCGGCGCGGCCGCCAGGCGGTTCATCGTCGATGGTAGGCCCGCAGCGCGCCGCCGTCCATTCGGGCGGTCGGCGCGGCGGGCGACGCTAGCGCCGCTCGCCGCGCCGATAGCGCCCCGGCGTCTGCCCCGCATGCCGGGCGAACGCGCGGTTGAACGCGGCCTCCGAGCGGTAGCCGACGGCCTCGCCGATGCTGGCGGTGTCCTGCTCGCCGAGCGCCAGCAGGCGCGACGCGAGTTCCATGCGCAGCGTGGTCAGCAGCTCCAGCGGCCCCGTGCGCGCATGCTGCGCGAACAGGCGGGCGAAGGCGGCGCGCGAGAGGTGGCAGCGGGCCGCGAGCGACGCCACTGTCCACGGCTCGCCGGGTGCCTCCAGCATCGCGACCAGCGCCGGTCCCAGGCGCGCGTTGGCCATGATGCCCAGCACGCCGGCCAGCGTCGCCGCGCCGTCGGCCGCGGTCTCCAGGTGCGCGCGCACGGCCAGCGTGAAGACGGCCCCCGACAGCTCGGCCACGATCGCGGCGGCACCCGCGCCCTGCTGCTCGATCTCGTGCGCCATCATGCGCAGCAGGCCCTGCAGCCAGCCGAACTCGGGCCGCTGCGCGAACTCGACGACCAGGCATTCGGGCAACGCCTCCAGCAGCGCGCTGCGGCGCCGGCCGCGGAACTCGAATTCGCCGCACAGGATCTCGATCTGCGCCTCGCCGGGATCGCGCACGTTGGTCTTGAGGGCGACCAGCGGGCCGGCCTCCGTGCGGATGCGCGGGCCCGCGCCGGCGTCCGCCCTGGCGCGCGTGCGGGCACGTGACGCCTGCGCGGGCGTGTCGGCGACCTCCCCCTCGCCAGCGCGCGGACGGTCGCTCCCGCGCAGCGTGTGCGCGCTGCCGCGTGGCAGCACCAGCAGGCTGCCGGAACGCAGCGTGATCGTGCGGCCGCTGTCGGGCAGCAGCAGCTCGACCTCGCCGCGCAGCACCACGTGGAAGGGCGCGCGCCAGGGGCCGACGGCATCGTGCGGCGCCGCGAAGGCCGCGCCGAACAGGCAACGCAATTCCATGCGGCCGCGCGGGTCGAGCAGCGTGACGAGGTGGCTCAAGGGATCCATGAGAGACGATCGAGCAAGTTGTTTGGACTGGCTGGCATTCAGCATCTCGATTGTGGCAAGCAGAATCGATTCCGTCGATCACCTCCTCACGGAAGTCCTGCCATGACCACCCCTCGTGCTCCCGTCCCGGTCTCGTTCTTCAGCATCCCCGTGGGCCTGCTCGCGTTCGCGAGCACCTGGCACGTGGGCGCGCGCCTGTGGCACCTGCCGGGCGACGTCGCGCAGGCCTTCACGCTCGCGGGCCTGGCCGCGTGGGCCGGCCTGCTGGCGCTGTACGCCCGCAAGTGGCTCGTGCAGCGGGCGGACGCCGTCGCGGAACTGCAGCACCCGCTGCAGTCGGCGTTCGCGGCGCTGGTGCCCGTTTCGAGCATGCTCGCGGCGGTGGCACTGATCCCGTTCTCGCGCGACCTGGCCACGGGCGTGCTGGTCATCGCGCTCGCGGCGCAGCTCGCGCTGGGACTGGGCCTCAACGGCCGCCTGTGGATGGGTGGCCGCCCGCCCGAGCTCGTGACGCCGGCGATCTACCTGCCCAGCGTCGCGCAGAGCTTCGTCGCTGCCACGGCGTCGGCCGCGTTCGGCTGGCACCAGCTGGGCCTGCTGTTCTTCGGTGTCGGGCTGCTGGCCTGGCTGGCGCTGGAATCGCTGATCCTGCAGCGCGCCGCGGTCGGCACGGCGCTGCCGGCGGCGCTGCGTCCGCTGCTGGGCATCCAGCTCGCACCCGCGGTGGTGGGCGGCGGCAGCTGGCTGGCGCTGACGACGGGCGCGCCCGACGCCTTCGCGTGGCTGCTGCTGGGGTACGGCCTGTACCAGGGCTTGCTGTTGCTGCGCCTGCTGCCGTGGATCCGCGAACAGGCATTCGTGCCCGCCTACTGGGCCTTCAGCTTCGGCACCGCGGCGCTCCCGACGCTCGCGATGCGCATGGTCGAACGCGGGGCGACCGGCCTCGTGGCCGGCCTGGCACCGGCGCTGTTCGTGGCGGCCAACGGGGTCTTCGTGCTGCTGATCGCGGGCACGCTGCGGCTGCTCGCCAGGGGGACGCTTCTTCCCATGAGTGCGGCACCCGTCACGGTGCAGTGCACCGCCTGAACGCGCCCCCCGGTGGCCGCCGTCCCACCCGGCCCGTACGCTTCTTTCCCAATACAAGCTCGCCGTCGAAGGCGGCGCAACGGGAACGAGGGAGGAACCGATCCGCATGGTCTTCGACATGTGGGGAACCCTGGCGACGTACAACGCCGACACCTGGGCTCGGCTCACCCTGCCGGGTTCCGAAAGCTACAACCCGTGGTGGGCGCCCTTCCTGCTCACGGAGTTGGCTTGCAACATCGCCCTGACCGTCTTCTGGGTGCTGCTGCCCCTCCTGTTCTTCCGGCGCCGCAGCAGCCTGCCGCGCTTCTACATCGCGGTGCGGGGCGCGTCGCTGCTCGTGCGGCTGCTCGACGACCTCGCGGCCGCGGCGATGTCCACCCAGAACCCGGTCGGCCCGAAGGAGTGGGCGACCCATTCGCGACGTCCGGTCGTTCGGGCTCTGGTCGTGGTACTTCCTGGTGTCCAGGCGCGTTGGCGCGACGGTCGTGTGTCGCCTGCATCCAGCGCCGATGGCCGTGGCACCGGCGCCGTTCGAGGCGATCGAACCGGCCGCGCCCGCTGCGTCGTCGCCGCCCGCGCCGGCCCCCGTGGGCGAGCCGAGCGTGTCCGAGGCCTGAGAAGCTGGGATCGGATCACGCACGCGCGCTCGGCTGGCCGAGACACGTGTGCTTGTCGTTGCAAGTTCTCGCCGTGGCCCGCGCCACGTCGGGTCTTGCGCGTCGATCAGACGCGGCTTGCCGCGCCGCTCGGGCGCGCCGGCTTCATTCACGGCTTCCGAGCGCGGGCGCCGCGCTCCCCATGCCTCGACGCGGCCTGCCCGCCCGGGGACGGGCGCGACGCGTCAGCGGCCCGCCGGCTGGAACGCCGGATCGCCCATCTGCCACAGTGCGAACGACCAGAGATCGGCGATCTGGTTCTCGCGCTGCGAGTTGCTGGAACCCTGGCCATGCCCGGCGTCGTAGTCGACGCGCAGCAGCGCGGGCTTGCCGCTGGAGGTGGCGGCCTGCACGCGGGCGGCCATCTTGCCCATCTGCCAGGGCGAGACGCGCGGGTCGTTGGCACCGGTGCTGAACAGCACGGCCGGGTAGGGCGTGCCGTCGCGCACGTGGGCGTAGGCACTCATCGCGTACAGGCCGTGGAAGCCGGCTTCCGTCTTGACCGTGCCGAACTCGACGATGTTGGGCGGGCCGTTGGGCGAGTTCTCGGCGCGCAGCGCGTCGGACATGCCCACGAGGTCGAGGATCACGCCGAACAGTTCGGGGCGCCGCGTGAGCGCGCCGCCCACCGTGATGCCGCCCGCGCTCCCGCCCATGCCCGCGAGGCGGGCGGAGGTCGTGAAGTGCTGGTCGACCAGGTACTGGCCGCAGGCGATGAAGTCCAGCACCGTCGTCAGCTTGGTCTGCTTGTACCCGGCCAGGTGCCAGGCTTCGCCATACTCGCCGCCGCCGCGGATGTGGGCATAGGCCAGCACCCCGCCGCGCTCGAGCCACGCGAGGTTGGTCGGCACGAAGTTGGGCTCCTGCGAGATGCCGTAGCTGCCGTAGCCGCTCAGGATGGTCGGGTGGCTGCCGTCGGCGGCCATGTCCTTGCGGTGCAGGATGGACAGCGGGATGCGCGTGCCGTCGTCGCCGGTGGCGAGCACCTCGTCGGCCACGTAGGCCGAGGTGTCGATGGAGGACGGCGGATTCAGGCCGGTGTCGTCGGAGCGCGCACGTGCCGGGTCATAGGCCAGCGTGCGCGTGGACTGCAGCCAGCCACGCAGGCTGAACAGCGCGCCGGGCGTTCGCTCGTCGGTCACGAGCGCGCTGATGTTGCCTTCGAAGGGCAGGGGCACGGCATCGCGGCGCTTGCCGTCGAACGAGACGCGGTGCAGGTGCGACACCGCGCCGTCGCGCACGCGCGCGTACAGGCCGTCGCGCGCGACCTCGACATCCGTCAGCACGCCATCGCCCTCGGGCAGCACCACCGTCGCGCGAGCCAGGTCGGGCCGGGCGAGCGGCAGCGACAGCAGCCGGAAGCGCGGCGCGTCCTTCAGCGTGTTCAGGTACAGCGTGTCGCCGTGCAGGTGGAAACCGGTGACGCCATCGCTGGCGTCCGCGACCTTGCGCCAGGGGGTGTCGGCGCCCTTGACCGCCGACAGGGGCGCCGCGTACACGGTGGACGGGTTGTCGTCCATGTTGTGGTTGGCGATGGCCAGCATGTACGCGGAGCCGGGCGAGGTCACGATCCAGGTGCCCTGGCCCTCGGGAACGTCGACCCTGGCCGACACGCCACGGCCGAAGACGACGGCGTCGCCGCCGCCGTCGACGTGCTTGCCCAGCACGTGCAGGTAGGTGCGGCCGTTGAACATCGTCTGGTCGGCGGGCAGGTCGGGCGTCGGCTCCGGATAGCGCAGGTAGAAGAAGGACTGGTTGTCCGGCCGCCAGCTCACGCGGCTGTTGGACGTGCGCGTGATGGCCTCGGACAGGACGGTGCCGGTGCGCACGTCCATCACGTGCAGCACGCTCTTTTCCGAGCCGCCGGTCGACAAGCCGTACGCGATCCGCTGGCCGTCCCACGACGGCATGAAGAAGTCGAGCGCGTAGTGCGTGGCGCTACCCTGGCCGAGGGCACCCGGGTCGACCAGCAGGTGCTCCTCGCCCTGCGGGCCATCGCGCCAGACCAGGCGCGGCAGCGGCGCGCCGGGCTGCGTCACCTTGTAGAACAGGCGAGTGCCGCGCTGGACGAAGCCCGAACGCTGGAGGTCGGCGTTGAGCAGGGCGTGCACGCGCGCCAGCAGCGGCTCGCGGCCGGGCAGGGCGTCGAGCTGCCCGCGCGTGAAGTCGGCTTGCGCCCGCATCCACGCCTTCACCTCGGGGTCGTCCAGATCCTCCATGTAGCGGTAGTCGTCGACCACCGGCGTGCCGAAATAGCTGTCGGTGTGGGGGCGCACGGGCGCGACGGGCTGGCCAGGTGCTGCCGCGAAGGCGGAGGCCGCCAGGCCGGCAGCCAGCGCGAGGCCGCCCAGCAGGGGGCGCGGGAAGACGAGGGTTCGCATGGGACGGGATATCCTGAAAAGGCGATGGCGCGCGAGTTTACGTGCGGCCGGCGCAGCACCCGCGCGGGCGGACTGGCACCGGCTCGACGCGTGCGCCGGCGATGTGCCATCCGGAGGTGCCTGGCATCGCCAGCGCGCCCTTGCCGAAAGCGGTGATGGTGCCGGGCGGTGCCTGGCGCCGGCCCCAGGAGACCAGCTTCGAATCGGCATCAGGCACCGACCCGGATCGCGACCAGGGCTTGGCCTCGTGCAACGTTCCCGCGCGATCCGGGTCGATGCCAGACACCTCCGGCACCGGCGCGACGCTTGCGGCGGCGACGCGCGATCGGAGGTGCCTGGCATCGCCAGCGCGCCCTTGCCGAAAGCGGTGATGGTGCCGGGCGGTGCCTGGCGCCGGCCCCAAACAGACCAGCTTCGAATCGGCGTCAGATACCGACCCGGATCGCGACCAGGGCTTGGCCTCGTGCAACGTTCCCGCGCGATCCGGGTCGATGCCAGACACCTCTGGCACGGGTCGATGCCAGACCACCTCCAGCACTGGCGCGCCGCTTGCGCCGGCGATGCGCGACCGGAGGCGCCCGTCAGGCGACCTGTGCGTGCGCCGCTTCGTGCGTGAGGCGGAAGCGGCTCATGAGGGTCACCAGCTGCCGCGCCTGCGTGTCCAGGCTCTCGGCCGCCGCCGCGGCCTGCTCGACCAGCGCGGCGTTCTGCTGCGTGATCTGGTCCATGTCGGCCACCGCGATGCTGATCTGGCCGACACCCTTGCTCTGCTCGGACGACGCGCTGCTGATGTGCGCGATGGACTCCGCGACACGGTGAATCGCCGTGACGGCCGCCTCGATGCTGGCCCCCACCTCGTGCACGACGCGCGAGCCCTGTTCGACCTGCTCGACACTCGCCGCGATGAGCGTCTTGATCTCGCGCGCTGCCTCGCCCGAGCGCTGCGCCAGCGAGCGCACTTCGCCGGCGACCACCGCGAAGCCGCGCCCCTGTTCGCCGGCGCGCGCGGCCTCGACTGCGGCATTGAGGGCGAGGATGTTGGTCTGGAAGGCGATGCCGTCGATCACGCCGATGATGTCGGAGATGCGGCGGCTGCTGGCGTCGATGCCCTGCATCGTGTCGGTCATGCGGCGCGCCGAGCTGCCGCCGCGCTCGGCCAGCTCGCGCGCCTGCTGCGCCAGCCCGTTGGCCACGCCGGCGTGGTCGGCGTTCTGCCGCACCGCGCCGCTCAGCTGCTCCATCGAGCTGGCCGTCTCCTCGAGCGAGGCCGCCTGCTGCTCCGTGCGGCGCGACAGGTCGGAGTTGCCCTGCGCGATCTCGCGCGACGCGTGCGCCACGCCGTCGGCATTCGTGCGCACCTCGTGCACGAGCCCATGCAGGCTATCCTTCATCAGGCGCAGCGAGCCCAGCAGGCGCGCGACTTCGTCGCGGCCGCGCACCTGGGCGTCGCCTGTCAGGTCGCCGGCGGCCACGCGCTCGGCCAGTGCCACGGCGCGGTTGAGCGGCACGGTGATGCTGCGCACGACCACGCGGGACAGCCAGGCCACGCCCAGCACCATCAGCCCCAGCAGGCCGAACTGCACGACCTGCAGCCGGCGCTGGTCGGCGATGCGCTGCTGAAGCAGGCGGTCGAGCTCCGTCAGGCTGGTGGCCTCCAGGGCAAAGAGGCTGTCGATGGCCGTCGTGAACGTGGCGATGTATTGCGGCGCCGGGAATTCCAGCGTGTCGACCTTCAGGATGTGGTCGTCGGCCAGCTTCAGTGCGGCGGCGATCGGCGCCTGGGCCGCCTCGAGGGGCCCGGCGAGCGCCTGGCGCAGCTGCGGATCCGCGGCAGTGGCCTTGTCGAAGGCAATGCCCATCGCGGCCTGCTCGTCGGCCGCCCCGTGGGCGAGGCCGGCCAGCGTGGCGCGGCCCTCGGGCTCGACATGCCGCTCGGCCAGGAAGCCGGCGCCGATGGCGCGGGTCTTGCCGAGCTTCTCGGTGGCGACGGGCAGGCGCGCCAGGCTCGCCGTGATCAGGTAGTACGTGTTGGGCTCGGGGTCGAGCACCAGGCCGGTGTCGTCCAGAAGCATGTCCAGCACGCGGAAGTACTGGGCGATCACCTGCGCATGGCGAGCGCTGGACACGGCGGCGGCGAGGCGGTGGGCGTCGACATCGGCGCCGAGCGCCGACCAGGCCTGCGTGGCCTCGCGCCACTTCGCGGCCAGGCCCGCCGAGTAGTGGCGCGTCGCGACCTCGTGCCCGAACGCGGCCAGGGATTGATCGACCTCGCGGCGCTTGGCCTCGCGGGCCGCGCGCACCGACTCGTTGCCGCCGAGCAGGGCGGCGGACAGCCCGCGGTGCTGCTGCGTCTGCTGCACCAGGCGCATGAGCTCGCGCGCCGGCGCCACGCCGTCGGCCTCCGCCTGGGTGGCCGCGACGAGCTCGTTCGACTGCCGCACCTGCAGGAACAGCGGGATGGCGACCGCGACGGCGACGAGGATGCCCAGCACAAGCAGCTTGCGGGCGATGGAGAGGCGTTCGAGGACGTTCATGGCGATGGGGAAGGACGAACGGGCAAGGGAGCCGGGTGGCTTGGGTGCTTGACATGGTGCGGCCACCCGCGGATTCCCGAGCGTGGAAATCAGGGACATTGGAGGCCCTGTTTCCACCGAGGCCCGCCGGCGGCCGGCGAAGCTGAAGCCAGGCCTTCGGATGCACCAGGGTGGCGCGCCGGCGGCGGCGGCCGCGATGGCCCGAGCCGTTCGGCGGCGTCGCCACCGCCCGCCGCGGGAACGGCGAAAATGCGTTCATCGGCGCGCGTCGCGGCCGGGCACACGAAGGTATCTTCCTCGCATGACCGATTTCAGCTTCTTCTGGCACGACTACGAAACCTTCGGCCGCGTGCCGCGGCGCGATCGCCCGGCCCAGTTCGCCGGGATCCGCACGGACGCGCAGCTGAACGAGATCGGCCAGTCCGTGATGCGCTATTGCCGGCCGTCGCCCGATTCGCTGCCCGATCCCGAATCGTGCCTGCTCACGGGCATCGTGCCGCAGACCTGCCTCGAGCAGGGCCTGCCCGAGCACGCGTTCGCGGCCGAGATCGAGGGCCTGCTGGGCCAGCCGGGCACGATCGGTGTCGGCTACAACACCATCCGCTTCGACGACGAGGTCACCCGCCACCTGTTCTGGCGCAACCTGATCGACCCCTACGCGCGCGAGTGGCAGAACGAATGCGGCCGCTGGGACCTGCTGGACGTCGTGCGCGCCACCTGGGCGCTGCGGCCCGAGGGCATCGAGTGGCCGAAGCACGAGGACGGCCGCCCCTCGTTCAAGCTGGAGCACCTCACGCAGGCCAACGGCATCGCGCACGAGGCCGCGCACGACGCGCTGTCCGACGTCCGCGCCACCATCGCGCTGGCGCGCCTCGTCAAGGAGCGGCAGCCGCGGCTGTGGGATTTCTGCCTGAAGCTGCGCCGCAAGGAGGCCGTCTGGGCCGAGATCGGCGCGAACCGGCCGTTCCTGCACATCTCGGGCATGTTCGGCGTGGAGCAGGGCTGCATGGCCATCGTCTGGCCGCTGGCCCAGCATCCCACCAACAAGAACGAGCTGCTCGTGTGGGACCTGGCGCACGACCCGCGCGAACTCGCCGGCCTGGATTCGGAGACGCTGCGCCTGCGCATGTTCACCCGCACGGCGGAGCTGCCCGAGGGCGTCGCGCGCCTGCCGATCAAGTCCATCCACGCCAACAAGTCGCCCATCGTCGTGGGCAACCTGAAGACGCTCACGCCCGCCACCGCGCAGCGCTACGCGATCGACGTCGACCGCGCGCTGGCGCATGCGCAAGCCGCGCCCGACATCGCCACGCTGATGCAGGGCGCCTGGCGCGAGGTCTATGCGCGGCCGGCGCCGGCCTCCGCGGTCGACGTCGACGAGGACCTGTACGGCGGCTTCGTCGGCAACGACGACCGCCGCAAGCTCGAGCGGCTGCGCCGCCAGACGGGCGAGCAGCTCGCGGGCCAGCGCGTGGCCTTCGACGACCCGCGCCTGGAAGAACTGCTGTTCCGCTACCGCGCCCGCAATTTCGCCGACACGCTCAGCGCGCAGGAGAACGAGCGCTGGCTCGATCACTGCAGCGCGCGCCTGCACGAGGGCGCCGGCGGCTCGACGACGCTGTCCTCGTTCTTCGAGCGCATCGACCAGCTCAACGAGGAGGCGGACGAGCGTGGCCAGGAGATCCTGGGCGCGCTCTACGACTACGCCGAGCAGATCGCGCCGCCGCTGCGCGAAGGCGCATGACGGGGGCGGCGGGGCGCGCCACGCGCGCGGACGGGGACGTTGGCGCGAGCGCGCGCGCGACCGCGGCCCCGGGCGCGGACGCCGCGGCAGGCGCCGCCATGCGCGTGGCGATCGTCGGCGCGGGCGCCGTCGGTTGCTACTACGGCGGCATGCTCGCGCGCGCCGGCGTGCCGGTGACGCTCGTCGGCCGGCCGCAGCACGTCCAGGCCATTCAGCGTGACGGCCTGCGCATCACCACGGCCTCCTTCGACGAACAAGTGCGCGTCCAGGCCAGCACCGATCCCGCTGCCGTGGCGGGGGCGGCCCTGGTGCTGGTCTGCGTCAAGTCGCCCGACACCGAGGTCACCGGCCGCGAGCTCGCGCCGCACCTGGCGCCGGGCGCGCGCGTGCTGAGCCTGCAGAACGGCGTCGACAACGCGGCGCGCCTGCAGGCCGTTCTCGGGCGGCCCGTCGCGCCGGCGGTGGTCTACGTCGCCAGCGAGATGGGCGGCGCTGGCCACGTGCGGCACATGGGGCGTGGCGAACTGGTCATTCCGTCGGACATCGGCACGGCGTCGTCCACCCGAGTCGCCGAGTCCGCCGACGGCGCCATCGGCGCCCCTGCCAACGCCGCCGCGGCGCTGGACGCCACGCGCGCGCCGGTGCCCCCGGCCGACGCCGGCCTCGCCTCGGCCGACGTCGTCGCGCTGTTCGCGCGCGCCGGCGTCCCGGTGGAACTGTCGGACAACGTGCTGGGCGCCCTGTGGGGCAAGCTGCTGCTCAATTGCGGCTACAACGCGATCTCCGCGATCACCGACCTGCCGTACGGCCGCATGGCCGCGCTGCCCGGCGTCGCCCGCACCGTGCACGAGGCCGTCGTCGAATGCCTGGCCGTGGCGGCCGCGATGGGCGTCGACATCCCCGGCGACGTCTGGGCGGCCGTCGACCGCATCGCCGTCAGCATGCCCGGCCAGGTCTCGTCGACCTGCCAGGACTTGCGCCGCGGCAAGCCCACCGAGATCGACCACCTGAACGGCTACGTGGTGCGCGAGGGCGACCGCCTGGGCATCCCGGTGCCGCTCAATCGCGCGCTGCACGCGCTGGTCAAGGCCCTGGAGGCGAAGGCGGCCGCCTGAAGGCGCCGTCAGGCTCGGTGCCCCACCTCGACCGGGACCGGACGACCTGCTTCACGGATCACCCCCTTCCATTCGCCTCCTGCTCCTGTTCCTGCTTGCCGCGGCGCTCGGCGCCTGCATGAGGATCGGACAGCCCGGCAAGACCCCGGCCACCCCCCGCCGCCCGAGGAGACCCGCGCGACGGTCGCCGGCCTCGACATCACCGTGCGGCTGCTGCCAGGCATCCCTTGCTCGACGAGCACGACAAGCAGGTAGAGATCCGCGATGGTCGGAGAAAACGAAGGGGCACCCCCTGGTGTCGGACGACCACTTCAGAGCAACGCGGCCGACGGCTTGCGACCACCCTTAGCAGTCCTCGACGAGTGCGAGTTCAGCGCCGCGAAGCAGACTTTCGCGAAGTCGGGACTCCGACTTTTGCTCGGATCCACGGCATGTTTCTAGACCTCGGGTTTCGGCGACGAAGAGCCGCCATTGCGCTGTGACGGTGGCGCAGATTCCGAGGGAAGCGGAGCATTACAAAATGCCGCGAGTTGCTCGCGTGGGTCTACGTCGTCGAATCTCATGGCAGCGGCGCGTTCCTCATCGGTCAGTGCCTTCCAACGCGCCTCGAGACGCCCGCAATATTGACTACGCACCCAGGCCGTCTCAGCGGGCGTTGTCGTGATTTTCAGCGACCGAGAGAGTGCCTTGCCGACGGTCTCATATTCGCCCTCGCGTGCAAGGGCCTCGGATCCTTTCGGAATGAACTCGAAAGTGGACTCGGACTGCTGCCGCAGTCCCTCCAGTTGAAGGCGATGGACATCGTCCGCTCTCGCCAAGTAAACATATCCGGGCACCTGCCCGGATTCAACGAACGGCACCTGTATGAGACTGTCTCGAATTTGCGAGGCATCCACGTAACCGCTCTTGCCAACGTGGGCCAAGATCACGTCGCAGTCATAGACATCGGATATTGCAAAACGGTACCTACCGCGGCTATCCGATTGTCGAGTGATGGTTCGGATGGAACTCGTGCCGTGAAACTCGTATTTGCGACAGTCGAGATCGACTGTTGCTCCTGCCACAGGTTGCTGGCTGCGAATTTCATGGACGACACCCCTGGGCGCGATGTCCAGACAGCCGACAAGCGGAGCTAGGAACAGGATCAACCAAACGCAGGACCGGATCATGTGGGGCGGTTTAGGTATGCAGATCTGTGGGCCGTGCATAGCATAAGGCCCTCTTCCGGTTGGCAACTCCGCTTGATTGCGGAACTGCCAGAAAGGCTGTTCATGGCCGACTGCTCGCCGGGGATGGACCGAGGAGTTCATTCCGAACATGACGATCCGAAGGAGTCGGGGTTGGTCGTTGGCAGCGCGATGGCTCCCCTGAAAGCAGGCGCACACGAAGACGGCTCCTGGCCGGTCTGCGACGGAGAGGGGACGATCTCAACGATCCGATCGGCGGATGCGGTTGCCGATCCAGCAGTTGAAAGCGCCAAGTGCTATGTACGCTATTGCTAGAGCGCCTAAGGGGGATTCACCCACCGCGGGGCCCCATCCGATGACCACCGCCGTACCGATCCCAATTCCTACCGCGCCGCAGGTCAGCCTTAGCCATCTTGATGTAGCTGACTTGGAACCGGGCAGGAGATCCGCAAGCCAAAGCGGCGACAGCCAGAGCATGAACATTGCAACTCTGCCCGCAAGACTGCTCCAAGATGGAATCGACGACCGTCCCATATGCGAAAGCTTGAGCGTCCCCCATGTCGTCAGCCCGAGAGCGACGCAAGCACTTCCAGCGGTACAGAACCAGCGCAGATGGCGGAAGGACCGCACTCGGTCAGTGGCATGGTCAACGGGGGCGACCGGCGGTGCGAAACGATTGATGCTCATGGCTTACCCAGTGGGGTAGCCTACCTCAAAGCGGACGCGGGCGACGGACTGCTCATGGCGGCGGATTCAACCGGTCGATGCAACACACTAACCACCGCGTAGTCGGCAGGAGTGTTGCAGATGAAGCGACGACCACGGATCTACTATTCGGACAGCCAGAAGGCGCAGATGTGGGAGCGCTGGAAAGAAGGCTGGACGCTTCATGAGATCGGTAAGCTCTTCGATCGACCGCATAACTCCATTCAGCAAATCCTCGCTCAGACTGGCGGAATTCGACCAGCTCAACGCCACCGTTCAGCGACAGGGTTGACGCTGGCCGAGCGCGAGGAGATCTCGCGCGCGATCGTGGCTGGCGAGTCGATTCGCTCAACTGCAGCTCGGCTCGGGCGAGCACCATCGACGATCAGCAGAGAGATCAATCGCAACGGCGGCCGTGACGCGTATCGTGCAAGTCAGGCAGACGATGCCACATGGGACAGAGCGCGCCGCCCAAAGCGCTGCAGATTGGCTGACAACCGTGGACTGGCCCGCATCGTCGCTGACAAGCTGAGGATGCTGTGGTCGCCAGAGCAAATTGCGGGTTGGCTCAAGCATACTTATCCGAACGACGAGCGCCACCACGTGTCACACGAGACCATTTACCGCAGCCTCTTCATTCAAGCGCGCGGCGCCTTGAAGAAGGAGTTGCTGGAGCATCTCAGACGCACTCGTGGCATAAGGCGTTCACGGCACTACACGCAGAAGACTGCGATCCACGGACAGATCGTCGATGCTGTCTCGATCAGCGAGAGACCCGCCAGCGTCGAGGATCGAGCGGTGCCAGGTCATTGGGAAGGCGACCTGATGTTCGGCAGTCACAACAGCCAGATCGCGACGCTGGTCGAGCGCCAAACGCGCTACGTGATGCTGGTCAAGGTGCCAGGCAAGGACACGGAGACCGTCGTCAACGCGTTGATCAAGCATGCGCAGAAGCTACCGCAGGAGCTCTACAAATCCTTGACCTGGGATCGCGGCAAGGAGATGGCGGCGCACAAGCAATTCACCTTGGCCACTGATATCCAGGTCTACTTCTGCGATCCGCGGAGTCCCTGGCAACGTGGCAGCAACGAGAACACCAATGGCTTGCTCAGGCAGTACCTGCCCAAAGGAGTTGATGTCTCAGAGATCTCACAGATCAAGCTCAATGCCATCGCGAGACAATTGAATGAACGGCCCAGGAAGACCCTCGGCTTCCAGACCCCGGCTGAAATGTTCAGCCAATGTGTTGCGATGACCGGTTGAATCCGCCGCCGAATGTTGTCGTCAAGATCGTGCTGTGGTGCCCCGACCCCCGGCCGTTGGCAAAGACGGGGAGCACCAACTGGAAAAGCATAGCTGCGGCGGATTCAGGGATCGCCTCGTGGCAAACGGGCGCAGCAAGGCGGCGGGTAGGGCCTCACGACCTCATCCAACTAAAACGCTTTGGACTGCGCCTTGGCCTCTTCACGCTCTGCACGGTTTCGAGCGACGGCCCATTCCGCGGTCATGGCAGCAATCGCTGCCGGGTCGTCGAAGTTCAGGTACGTCGTTGTGTCTGGCCACCCGCGCTCAACACGTATTGCCATTCCCTCCGGAAGATTCCAACGGTAGGTGACCTCGCCGAGGCTGTCGTTGCCCTGGTGGACGCTGGGCGGCCCGTACTTGGAAGCGACCATCCTGGCGACCTTGGTGACGAGGCCAGTGTCCATGAAGCCGTTGAAGGTGTAACGAGCGATAGCGAAGGTACCGGTCTTCCTGACGTAACCAATGTGGAACTCCGAGGAGCCCTGCAACACGCCCGAGGAGTCGTAGGTGTCGGTCCAGGCGTTGTCGCCTACGCTGGTTGGCTTCATGCCACCCGCCTTCAAGGCCTGCTGAAGCTGATTGCGGGTCGCGCCCTTGAGCTTGACGCCAAAGAGCTCCGGAGACTGCGGTGGCGACCCGGCGACGGCCACTGAAGACGCTAGAGAAAGCGCAGACAAGAGTACTGGGCGAACAAATCGGATGTTGGGCATAGGAGTGCTTCTTTGGCTTGGCGCGCGGCGCTCTGCACCGCCGGAACGGACGCAGGCGGCATAGCTTCATCCTACCCAAGAGCCATCATTCGAAACCTCAAACGCTCACGGCATCTTCAGCTTGCCGTTGCTCATGCGCCGGGGCAGGGGCCAGTCTGCTCTACCAGAACCAGAGGGGTACGCGTCTTGCCGGATCAGGTGAAGCAACCATTGAACAGCGCGACCCATGGCAGCTCGCGACCAGTGTGGCGAAGCTGATACCGAGGAGCTTCGCCCCGCCGTGCAGTTTCTCGCGTTGTTCGATGGGCACCTCGGGGCAACGACAGTGACCGATCCGGTCACGCCTGGCATGGAAATGGTGGCACGAACATGAGCATCGAAACCAGACAAGAGGTTCTTTCTACGGCAGATCTCGCAGCAGCCGCGCAGGAGCCGTCTCGGCAACGGAAGACCGCTGCGCCTGAGAACGCGCCCAGGGAAGACCAACCACACGACAGTGGCGACCAGGCACCGCTCGCACCGCTGTTCCTCCCGAACGTGAGCGATGAATTTCGCGCCCGATGGGACGCTGTCCAGATTGGCTTTGTCGACGACCCGATGCGGGCCGTACGAGAAGCCGACGAACTCGTCGCCCGCGTGATGAAGAGCCTGGCGGAGTCATTCTCCGAGGAGCGCGCCAAGCTCGAGGGACAGGTGGATCAATCAAGCCGCGCTTCGACCGAAAACCTGCGCATTGCTTTGCGCAACTATCGGTCCTTCTTTCAACGCCTGCTGTCACTCTAGGCGTCATGGCGGTCGACGTGCCTGGCAGGCTATCCGCAAGCGGCCGCTGAAAGTAGCCGAGCGTTTGGCGGAATGCGGCGTTTCATCGATGACGCGTTTTCAGATCGTCTTCAAGGCGGTCATCTGCGGACAACCGCTCTTGGCCGGTTGCGGCCATCGTGGCGCAACCGTGTAGCCGGCCCCAACGAGCCCTCAACGCGGGTACTGGGGCCGCGCCCCAGCCCCGAGGGGCCGGCGTCCCTCCCGTAGCCGGCCCCACCCGCATCCCGCCAGGTCTTGCTTGAGGCGTCGGTGCGAGAGCGGCGGGCACCCTGTTGTCTCCGACTCCATTGGCACTGGACACGCGCCGCCCGAGCGTGGCGGCGCGAGAACAGCCGCCGCCAGGGTGGGACGGACCGCATCTCCGTCACAATCCACGTTGTTCCGCGCGTGTGCCACTGTCGAGCACTGCCCGGATCACCCCACATCACCGCTCACGACCCCGTCGGGAGCCTCACTCGCTTGCCTGCAGAAGCATTTCCTCGATGAACACCCGCCTGCGCACCTCCCGCCTGCTTCCTTCCGCCCTCGCCGCCGCGATCCTCGTCGCCTCGGCCGGGACCGCCTTCGCCGCGCCGCACGCGAAGGCCAAACCCAAGCCCCACGCCGCCGCCCACAAGGCGGCCGCCACCGAAGAGCCGACGATGACGACCGACGCGAACGGCCGCACGGTGCCCGTGCTGGCCAACAAGGCGTGGGTCCTGATGGACTTCAACACTGGGCAGATCCTGGCCGGCTCCAACGCCGACGAGCCGCTGCCGCCCGCGTCGCTCACGAAGATGATGACCAGCTACCTGGTCGAGCAGGGCCTCAAGAGCGGCAAGCTCAAGCCGACCGACATGGTCACGATGAGCCTGAGCGCCTGGTGCAAGGGCGGCAAGGAGGGCGACAGCTGCATGTTCGTGCCCTTGAACACGCAGGCCTCCCTGATGGACATGCTGCGCGGCGTCGTCATCGACAGCGGCAACGATGCCTCCAAGGCGCTCGCCGAGCACATCGGCGGCTCGGAGGCCGGGTTCGCCGCCATGATGAACGCCGAAGCGGCGAGGCTGGGCATGACGCACACCCACTTCGAGAACTCGGCCGGCCTGCCCGACCCGAACCACAAGGCCTCGGCGCGCGACCTGGCCGTGCTCGCGCAGGCGATCATCCGCAACAGCGCCGAGTACTACCCGATCTACGCCGAGCACGAGTTCACCTTCAACGGCATCAAGCAGGGCAATCGCAATGCGCTCCTGTACACCGACCCGACCGTCGACGGCCTGAAGACCGGGCACACCGAGGAGGCCGGCTTCTGCCTGACCGCCTCGGCCAAGCGCAACGGCACGCGCCTGATCTCGGTCATCATGAATGCAGGCAGCGCGCAGGCCCGCGCCGACCAGACGCGGGTGCTGTTCAACTGGGGCTTTGCCAACTTCGAGAACGCGACCCCGGCCCAGGCCGGTGCCACGCTGGCGAGCGCCAAGGTGCTCGACGGCGTGACGCCCACGGTGCCGGCCGGCGTGCCGCAGGCCTGGACCGTGGTGGTCCCCAAGGGCCAGGCCGCCGCCATCCAGACCGCGGTCACGTTGAATCCGGGCCTGACGGCGCCCGTGGCCAAGGGCGCGGTGATCGGCAAGGTCGTCGCCACTGTCAACGGCAAGCCGCTCGGCGAGGCGCCGCTGGTCGCCCTGGCGCCCATGGAACGCGCCGGATTCTTCCAGCGGATGGGCCAGCGCATCTCGCGGCTGTTCTCGAAGTAGGGGCGCGCGGGCCGCCGGCTGCGAGGGCGCGGCCGGTCGTTCCCGCCCTCGATGTGGCGGGCCAGGAACGGCGGGCAGGCTACCATCGTCGTGCCGCCAGCGGCCGACCCCAGAGTCGGCCCGGCAGGCCTGCCACCCGGCGCGATTCGCGCTGCGACGAGGGCAGACCAGAGCGACGATTCGAGGGGGGCACACGCCATGGCGAGCATCAGACCCGCGGGGACGCCCTCGCGCTACCGCACGGGCGCGGCCCGCGGCAACTACTTCGCGCGGCACTGGCGCGGGCAGTTGTCCCTGGGGATCGCGTACTGGGTCAACAGCGTCCTGATCGGCAACCTCGCGCCGGCGGCGCTGCTGGTGGCCATGTCGACGCTGGAGGCCGGCAACGAGACGAGCCTGCGCTTGAACGCGGCGCTGTCGCTGGTGGCCGCGGGCCTGCTGTGCTGCCTAAGCGTCTGGTCCACGGTGGGCGTGTGGCGCTCGGCCGTCAACCATCCGGAGCGCGGCGGCCGGCTCGCCTGGTCGCTGGTGGCCTTCGTGATGGTGGGCCTGTCGCTGATCACCATCGTGATCGGGCTCAGCCGCAAGAACAGCCTGGACGGCTATGCCGACCTGTGGGAGATCGCGCGCGGCCACGACCCGATCCCGGTGGCCCAGGTCGAGCTTGCTTCCGACGGGCTGTCGATCGTGCTGTCCGGCCCCATCGGCTCGGGCTCCACGCAGCGCCTGCGGCAGGTGCTCGAGCACGCGCCGCAGGCCACGGTCGTGCGCCTGGATTCGCCGGGCGGGCGCCTGTTCGAAGGCATCGCCGTCGCGCGCGAGATCCAGCGCCGCGGCCTCGATACCTACGCCGAGGGCGAGTGCTCGAGCGCGTGCACGCTGGTGCTGCTGGCCGGGCACGAACGGCTGGCAACTCGCTCGCCGCACGTGGGCTTCCATCGGGCGAGCCATCCGGGGCCCAACGGCACCGAGGTCGCCGCCTCGCGTGGCCTGATGGCGGCCTATCGCAGCGCGGGGCTGTCCGAGCAGTTCATCGCGCGGGTGCGCACGGTGCCGTCCACGTCCATCTGGTATCCGTCGCTGGACGAGCTGATGGCCAATGCGATCGTCACCGGCGTGGCGCGCGACGCACCCCCCGTGGCCGCGCCCGCGGTGCACGCGGCGCGTCGCCGGTAGGGCGGTCGTCAGCGCAGCGCGGGCGCCAGCCGCGAGAACGGGTCGTCGGACTGCGCCGACGACGCCGGTCTGGCCTTGGGCGCGGCCGCAGGCGGTGGCGGCGGTGCCGGCTGCAGGATGGTGGCGCCCGGGCTGGTCGGCTGCATCGGCGCGGCGTCGATGGCGGCCTGGGACGCGGCCTCGCGGGGCGCGCCGGCCACCATCACCGAGGGCGGGTTGCCCGGCTCCATGCCCAGGTACGAGATGTAGCCGCCACCGACGAACTCGTCGTAGAGCCAGTCGCCCTGCACCTCCTGCACGCCCGGCGGGACGGGCAGGGTCGTCACCGGCACGTCCTTGAGCGCCCAGCGCATGTAGTCGATCCAGATCGGCAGCGCCAGCGTGGCGCCGAACTCGCGGCCGCCCAGGCTGGTGTTGTCGTCGCGGCCCATCCACACGACGGTCGTGATCCGGGGCTGGAAGCCGGCGAACCAGGTGTCGACGGCGTCGTTGGTGGTGCCGGTCTTGCCGTAGAGGTCGGGCCGCTTGAGCGTGGACTGCGCCTTCGCGGCGGTGCCGGTGCGCGCGACCTCGTTGAGCAGGCTGGCCATCACGAAGGCGTTGCGTGCGGGGATGATGCGCCCGTCCTCGGACGGCGTGTCGGGCAGCTTGGGCGCCTCGAACAGCACCTTGCCCTGGGCGTCGGTGATCTTCTCGATGAAGCGCGGCGTGACGCCGAAGCCGCCGTTGGCAAACGCCGCGTAGGCGCGCGCCTGCTGCATCGGCGTGACGCTGCCGGCGCCCAGCGACAGCGTGAGGTTGTCCGGCTGCTTGTCCGGCGACAGGCCGAACTGCGCGGCCCAGTTCTTCACCACGCTCGTGCCCAGGTTCTGCACCACGCGGATGCTGACCAGGTTCTTGGACTTGGCCAGCGCCGAGCGCAGCGAGATCGGTCCCATCAGCGGTTCGTCGTCGTCCTTCGGATCCCAATGGCGGCCACCGGTCAGTGCGTCGTCGATGTTGATCGGCGCGTCCATGATCTGCGTCGCGGGCTGGATGCCGTGCTCCAGGGCCGCCGAGTAGATGAACGGCTTGAAGCTGGAGCCCGGCTGGCGCCACGCGCTGGTCACGTGGTTGAACTGGCTGTGCGAGAAGTCGAAGCCGCCCACCAGCGCGCGCACCTGGCCGGTGCCCGAGTCCAGCGAGACCAGTGCGCCCTCGACGTCCGGCCATTGCGCCAGGCGCCATTCGCTCTTGGTGCTCGCGTCGCCCGCCGTGCGCATCACGCGGACGATGGCGCCGCGCGTGATGGCCAGGTCCTCGGGCGCCTTGGGGCGCAGCGCCGCCTGGATGCCGCTGCCGCGCAGCGCGTCGCCGCTCAGGCGCAGCGTCTCGCCGCTGGCCAGGATGACGACCACTTCCTTGGGGCCCGCGTGCGTGACGACGGCCACGCGCAGGTCGTCGTCGTCGGGGTGGTCGTGGAGCGCGGCCGCGGCGGCGGTGTCGATGTCGGCGTCGGTGTCGGGCAGGTCCTCGTTGTCCTCGGGGCCGCGCCAGGCCTGGCGGCGATCGAAGTCGATCACGCCCTTGCGCACCGCGGCCTGCGCGGCCGCCTGGTCGGTGGAGATCAGCGACGTCGTCACCTTCAGGCCTTGCGAGTACGCGGCCTCGCCAAAGCGTTGCACCACCTGCTGGCGCACCATCTCGGCGAGGTATTCGGCGCTGACCGGCGGCGACCAGTGGCCCGTGATCTTCAGCGGTTGCTTCCTGGCGGCCTCGTACTGCGCGTCGTCCAGCACGTGCGTCTCATGCATGCGCATCAGCACGACGAGCTGGCGCGCCTTGGCCTTCTCGAAGTGGTCGGTCGGGTCGGCGCCCCCGGGGTTCTTGGGCAGGCCGGCCAGCATCGCGGCCTCGGCGGCGTTGAGCTGTTTGGACGGCTTGCCGAAGTAGGTCAGCGACGCCGCCTCGAAGCCGTACGCGTGCTGGCCCAGGTAGATCTGGTTCATGTACAGCTCGAGGATCTGGTCCTTCGAGAGATGGCGCTCGATCTTGAGCGCCAGCAGCGCCTCGGCGAACTTGCGCGACCAGGTCTGCTTGCGGCTCAGGAAGAAGTTGCGCGCGACCTGCTGCGTGATCGTCGACGCGCCCTGGCGGTGGTGGTGCAGCAGGTTGGACACCGCCGCCCGCACGATGCCCTTGATGCTCACGCCGCTGTGGTTGCGGAAGTCGGCGTCCTCGGTGGCGATCAGCGCGTTCTTGAGCACGTCCGGGAACTCGCCCACCGGCACGAAGCGGCGGCGCTCGGGGCCGAACTGCGCGAGCTCGATGCCTTCGCGCGTGACGATCTCCAGCGGCTGGCGCGGCTGGTAGTGGGTGATCTCGTCGAGCTCCGGCAGCTGTCCGGAGACGACGACGACGGCGGCGATCAGGGCCACCAGCAGGGCGCAGGCGGCGAATCCGGCGACCCATGCGATGGTGATCCACTGTTGCCGGGAAGGCTTCTTGAGCACGGTGCAGGCCGCCGTGGCGGCAAAACAGACAAGGGGTCGACTTTAAGCGAGGCCGACGGTCGGGCTGTGTCAAGGCGTGGACCGCCCGCTGCCGTCGTCGAAAGTATCGCCCGGCGCTCCTGGCGGAGGCCTGGGCGTGGCCTCGTCCCGGCGGGCCGTCGTCCTGCGCCCGAGGCAAGGGGAGTCGCAGGATCCACGGCGGGCCGGGGCGGCTTGGTCGGCGGAGGTGGATCCTGCGACTTCGCGCAGGATGACGGCGTATTGGGGCCCGGGTCAGCGCACGAGCTGCGCCGTCAGCTCCCTGCTCGCCTGCATCAGCCGGTTGCCCAGCATCGCGCTGCGCGCCGGGCCGAGGCGCGAACGCAGCGCAGCGATGCTGATCGAGGCCACGGGGGCCTCGTTGGCGTCGTAGACCACGACGCCGATCGCCCAGCTGTCCTCGAACACCATGCCCGGCTGCAGGCAGTATCCCCGGTCGCGCGTGTCGCGCACGAGGGTGCGGATCGCAGCATCGCTGCAGCGCGGGAATTTCTCGGCGCGCACCGCGGCATTGCGCGCCAGCACGTCGGCCACCGTCTCGTCGGGCAACGCGGCCAGGATCGCGGCGCTGCCGGCACCCACGCCCAGCGGCCAGCGGTCGCCGGGCTTGATCAGCTGGTTGCGGATCGGGAAGTCGCCCTCGTCGCGTGACAGGCAGATGCTCTCGTGGCCGTGCAGCACGGTGAAGAACACGGTGTCCCCGGACTCGGCGGCCAGCGCGCGCAGCATCGGCGCGGCCTGGCGCTGCAGCTCGTAGCTGGGCTCGGCGGCCAGGCCGACGGCGAAGGCCTCGGGGCCCAGCCGGTAGCGGCCGGCGGCGCGGTCGTGCAGCACGAACCCCTCGTCGACCAGCGTACGCGTCAGCCGGATCGCGGTCGTCTTGTTCAGGCCCAGCCGGTGGCCGATCTCGCCCATGCGCAGGCCACCGGGGCCCACGCGCGTGAGCAGCCGCAGGACGGCCAGGCCGCGGCGCAGGGTCTGCGCGCCGGCGGTCTCGGGCCGCTCGGCCTCGGGCACGCACGCGGACGCGGGCGCGACGGCGTCGTCGGCGAGCCCGGTGCCTGCCGGATCCAGCCCTGGCCACGGCGGGACCAGGCGCAGCGCGGAGGTCGTGCTCATTGCGGGGCGGCGGCGGCGTTGCGGCGCAGCGTGGGCAGGCCGACGCCCGCGGCGTCGAAGCCGCCGTCCACCGCGAGGAACTGGCCGTTGATGAAGCTGGCGTCGTCGCTGCACAGGAAGCCGACCGTGCTCGCCATCTCCTCGGGCGTGCCGTAGCGGCCCAGCGGGATCGCGTCCTGGTAGTCGGAACGGATCGCCACGCTGTGCACCAGCTTGGCCATCTCCGTCTCGACCGGCCCCGGGCAGATCGCGTTGACCCGGATGCCGACGTCGCCCAGTTCCACCGCGAGTTGCTTGGTCAGGTGCAGCAGCGCGGCCTTGCTGGTGCCATAGGCCACGCGCAGCGTGCTGGCGCGCAGCCCGGAGATCGAGGCGATGTTGACGATCGCGCCCCGGCCTGCCCGGCGCATGTGCGGCACGCAGGCCTGGGTGCAGAGGAAGGCGCCGTCCAGGTTGGTGGCCAGCACGTCGCGGAACTCGGCGTAGCTGGTCTGCATCACGGGCTTGAACACGGCGATGCCGGCGTTGTTGACAAGCTTGTCGATGCGGCCGAACCTGGCCACCACTTGCGCGACGCCGTCGGCGACCTGCTCCGGGCTCCTGACGTCGGCGTGCACGGCGAGCACGGCGTCGGGATCGTCGAACGCGGCGACGCTGCGCTGCAGCGTCGCCCCATCGATGTCCAGCAGCGCGACGCGGTGGCCGTGCGCGAGGAACCACTGGCCGATGGCCAGGCCGATGCCGCGCGCGCCTCCGGTGACGAGGGCGACGGGCGTATTGGCGGTGACGGGAATGGGCGTGCTCAAGGAGGTCTCCTGGGGTGGCATGGCGCGGTCGGCGGCCGCGGCGGTTTCAAAGGGGGAGGGCGAGCTGTCCCGGAAGGCGCGCGGGGCGCGTCATGCGGGCAGCCACTCCTCCAGCGTCACCTCGAACGTGACGCACACGGGGTTGGCGCCGGCGACGAACGGGCCGCCGTGGACGTGGCCTTCGGTGTCGGCGACGATGCCGGTGATGGCGGCGCGCAGCGACCCGTCGCCCTGCGTGCGCACCTCGCCGGCCAGGCTCACGATCTCGACGGCCGGGCCGCGCACGAGCCGCGTGCCGCCGCCAGGCGCCAGGAAGCAGGCATCGACAAGGCTGCCCAGCGCGCCGCGCACGAACGCGTGCCGGAAGCCCTCGGCCACGCACAGCTTCTCGATGCTCAGCACGAGATCCTCGTTGGGCGCGACGCGCGCGTACGCGACGCGGCCCATGGCCCCGGCCTCGACCCGGCGGACTTCAGGCATCGCTCGTCTCCTGGCTTCGTTGCGCCGCGGCCGCGAACGGTCGCATCAGCGGCATGTGGGTCTCGTCGTCGTGCGTGATGCGCAGCTCGATGCCGTCCAGCGACGTCGCCAGCACCGGGATCGACCCACCCGCGACGCTGCGGTCGACCACGATGTGGCCGCCGCGCACCTGGCCGTCGTCGCACACGAAGGTGGCGTGGCAGTGCACCAGCGGCTCGCCGCGGCCGTTCCAGCCGAGCGTGGCATTGCCGAAGACCAGCGTGGCCGCGCCGACGTCGATGGGCCGCGTGTAGTTCGCCACGCGCTCGCCCGTCGGGTCCGGCGGGGCCACGCAGTACAGCAGCGTGGACAGGCGCCCGCCCAGCAGGGTCATCGACGCCGAACGCACGCCCAGGCCCAGCAGCGGCTCGACGATCGCGTCGTGCAGTGTGCGGCCGGGTTGCAGGCCGAGGCGGAAGTGACGGCCGAGGTTCGCATGCCGGTGCTCGATGCGGATCGGGCCGACGGGGCCGGGGTGGACGAGCGTCCGGGGGCGGGGCAGCGGCTGCGCTGTCGTGAAGTCCGTCATCGTTGTCTCCAGGGCACGCTCGTGGCGCGTCGATTCCCTTTCCGCCCGGTCCGGCGGTGAGGGTTGTGGCGCAGTCTGGCAAAGGGCTTTGATTCGGGGAAGTTTTCATTTCAGATCGATTGATCCAGAATTCAGATCAATGGAAATGCGTCATCTGCGTTGCCTGGTGGCCGTCGCCGAGGAGTTGCACTTCGGGCGGGCGGCCGCGCGGCTGAACCTGTCGCAGCCACCTGTGAGCCTGGCCATCAAGGAACTCGAGGCCGAGCTGGGCGTCACCCTGTTCGAGCGCAGCTCGCGCCGCATCGTGCTCACGCGCGAGGGCGAGGAGGCGGTGCGCGACGCGCGCGCCGTGCTGGCGCGCACCGAGCTGCTCAAGCGGCGCGCGCACGACGCGGCGCGGGGGCAGTCGGGCACGCTGTCGATCGGCTTCATCAGCCTGGCCGCCTACTCGTTCCTGCCCGACACGCTGCGCCGCTTCATGGCCGCCTTCCCGAAGGTCAAGCTCGCGCTGCACGAGTCCACCACGGATGCGATGCTGGCCGAGCTGGAGATCGGGGCGCTGGACGTCGGGCTCATCTTCGCGTCGCCGGGGATGTCGCCCACGCTGGCGTACCGCGCCACGCAGCGCGAGGCGCTGATGCTCGCGCTGCCCGAACACCACCCGCAGGCCCGGTCGCCGCAGGTTGCGCTCGAGAAGCTCGCGCACGAGCGCTTCCTGGGGTTCGAGCGGCACTACGGCCCGATGATCTTCGACGCGATGGTGGCCACCTGCATGCGCCACGGCTTCAGCCCGGAGCTGTTCCCCGCGCGCCAGATGCACACGATCGTCAGCCTGGTCTCCGGCGGCATCGGCGTGGCGCTGGTGCCGGCGTCGGTCAAGGCGCTGCATCGCGAGGGCGTGGTGTACCGCCCGATCAAGGGCGAGCGCACGCTGGTGGAGACGGGGGCGGCGTGGCGCCGGGCCGACGATTCGCCGCTGCTGCAGGCCTTCGTCGACACCCTGCCGGCCCTGGCGGCCGCGCGCGACCTGCGCTCGCCCGGCGCGGCTTCTTGACCTGTTCCTGACGGCGCAACCCCCTAGCTCACGCGTGCCGGCTTCCCTCGTCGGCGGGCTAGGATTTCGAGTGGACGGGCCTGGAAGAGCCCGCAGCCTCGTGCCTCGCGGCGACGTGGCGCCGCCTCCCGCGGAGAGAGGCGCAGGACTCCCGGACAGTTTGATGAGAACACGATTGCACGACATGCTCGACCGCGCGCTCGAGCTTCCCGGCCTCGCCGGCTGGCGCCGCCGCCGCTTCGACGCGGCCTTCGCCCGCGGCCACTACGGTGGCGACTTCCGCGGCGTCCATTGCACGCGGGCCGAGTGCGAGGCCGCGATGCCCAGGACGACCCTGCCCGCCGGCTACGACAACGAAGGCATGGCCGCGATGTACCGCGACCGGCTCGATCGCGTCTACCCGGGCGACTATCCGATGCTGCTGTGGCTCAGCAAGGCTTTCGCCGCCGGCGCGACGCGCGTGTTCGACCTCGGCGGCCACGTCGGCGTCGCCTACTACGCCTATCGCCGCTACCTCGACTACCCTGCCGCGCTGTCGTGGCAGGTGCACGACGTGCCCGCCGTGGTGGCGGCGGGGCGCGCGCTGGCCGCGGAACGCGACACCTGGAAGCAGCTCTCCTTCACCGCGGATGCCGACGCCGCCGCCGATGCGGACGTGCTGTTCACGTCGGGCTGCCTGCAGTACCTGGACGAGACGCTGGGCGAGCGCATCGCCAGGCTGCGTGCGCGCCCGCGCTGGGTGCTGGTCAACCTGCTGCCGCTTCACGCGACCGAGGCCTACTGGACCCTGCAGAGCACCGGGCGGGCGCTGTGTCCGTACCGCATCCAGCGCACCCCCGATTTCCTGGCCGAGTTCGAGCGCCTCGGCTACGAGATGCCGGACATGTGGGAGAACGCCGAGAAACGCTGCGCCATCGCCTTCGACGAGGCGCACAGCCTCGATCGGTACTACGGGATGGTGTTTCGGCTGCGTTGAGCGTTTGCGTCTTCGCTGTTCTTCGCTGTTCTTCGCTGTTGTCCCTGTCGTCCCTGTTGCCGCTGTTGTCGCTTCGCGCTGGTGCAGATTGCGCGTGCGACAGGGTGGGCAGGGGCTCCGCTCTTCGGCTTGCCGTGCGTCGGAATCCGGCCTGGAACGGCCGGATTCAGCGGGTTCCGTAGCTTCGACTTTCTCCGCGCGCTCGCGGTCGGGCCGCGTT
>Ga0068855_100001354_pt1 | contig 30364 bp, 22 predicted proteins | sample KBSCornC52_FD_66592 | JGI IMG/M metagenome (GOLD analysis project Ga0068855, IMG submission 66592) | Corn rhizosphere microbial communities from Kellogg Biological Station, Michigan, USA - KBS Corn C5-2 | ecosystem: Host-associated > Plants > Roots > Rhizosphere > Soil ... | reverse complement strand
CAGGGCGGTTCGGCGGGCCAGGGCGGTTCGGCGGGCCAGGGCGGTTCGGCGGGTCAGGGCGGTTCGGCGGGCCAGGGCGTGAAATTGGGCTCCGGGTCGTGGCAGCTCACCGGCAGCGTCACACGCTTGAACGGCCCTGAGTACGCCGCCATCTGCAGCACGATGTCGTTCACCCTGACCGTGGTGGCGAATGGTTCGGAGCTCACTGCCACCTTGGGCGATGGCGGCAGCGCGCAATCGATCACGGGCCAGCTCGTGGGCGGCGACTACGTGTTCGGCGGGTTGACTCTGCCGTGTCTGACCACCGTGTCCGGTCTCACCTTGCACGGCGTGGACACGAACGGCGACGGCACTGCCGACAAGCTGTCGGGCACCGCGTCCGGCATGAGCACGTCCCCCGGCGGCGATGTCGTCTACACCTCGACGGTGCAAATCGCGCTCACCGGCGTGCCCGACACGATCGCACCCACGCTCGTGCTGCCCGACTATCTGCTCGATCCGATCACGGAATTCTCGATCGGCGTATCGAAGCCGCTCGAGCCCGAGCCCACGCTATCGATGGTCGGCACGAGCACGATCCCGCTCACGTACGCTCCCGAGCACAATTCGTTCTCGACGGACATGGTGCTGCCCTTTGGCGGCAAATGGACGTTTTCGGGCAGCGGCGCGGATTTGGCAGGCCATGCGCTGGACCTGCAGGGCACCCTGAAAACGATCGCAGATCCCGGGATTTTTCCGCAGGACGGCTTCGAGAGCGAGCTGATTGCGGTCGCGGGCGCAAAAGCTGTTACCCCGGTCACCGGCGTTGGCAGCGTGCCCGCGATCAGCGGCGCGCACTCACTGTTGATCCCGGCCGGAACGGCGGTCACGTTTCACCTACGACGAGCAGCCGCCGAGAAGAACGTGCGCTTCTCCTTTCGCTCGTTCATTCGCGATGCGGGCCAAGTTCCGAACTTCACCGTGGTCGCGGGCGTGATCGGCTCTGAGCGCACGAACTCGCCCGCGGTACTCGGCGGCTCGGCCGAGCCCACGATCGACACGGGCGATGAGTCATTGCCGAACGCTTCCGCGATTCAAACCTTGAGTTATGCCATCGAAGGCACCGGATCGGACGTATTGCTGCTCGTGAATTGTCCCAGTTGCCTTGACCCATTTGGCGGGATTTGCGCGCGCTCGACCGCGCTGCTGATCGACGACTTGCGGCTCGAGTGAGCGCGTTCGCACAGCCGCCTAGATTGGATTGATGTGCTCGCGGTGCACGCGCCGCGCGCACGTCAGTCCGCACGCGCGAGTCTCCGCGCGCCCCGGTGATCGGTTGTGCGAGCGAGCCGCATTACGGCTCGGGTCAACCGGGAGCACTCAAATCATGCGCGTTGGATTCCATGACGCTTTCACGGCGATGTTGGGCGTTCTTGCCATTATTTCCGGCTGTTCGTCGGGCACGACCGAGGGCACCCACTTACGCGGCACTGCCGGCAGCAACGCGGGCGGCAGCATCGGCGCGCCCGAGCCCGGCACGGGCGGCACGGGCAACTCGCTGATCGTCGGGTTACCTTCGGCTGGCAGTGCGGGCTCGAGCGGATCGGGCGGCGTCGAATCGTGCGCAACACAGAAAGCGGACGCTGCCATTGTGCGTCAACCCGTCGACATCATCGTCGTGATCGACAACTCGGGCAGCATGCAGGACGAGATTGACGCCGTCGAGCGCAGCATCAACGTGGATTTCGCGAATGTGCTGCAAACGAGCGGCGTCGACTACCGCGTGATCTTGATCTCGCGTCACGAAAAGGCCGGCCGCGACACCTCGATTTGTGTGACCGCGCCGCTCAGCAGCAACGCGACCTGCCCGCCGGTGCCCGATCAGCCGGCGTTTTCCGAGCATTTTTATCAGTACAGCCTCAAGGTCGACAGCCTGAACTCGCTCGAGCTGATCATCGGCACCTACCACGCCGCCACCCCGGACGAGTTCAAGCTCGCGCCCATGGGCTGGTCGGCTTGGCTCAGGCCGGCGGCGCAGAAGGTATTTCTCGAGATCACCGACGACAACTCCACGCGCATGAGCTCCGCTGATTTCGACAGCAAACTGCTCGCGCTCTCGCCCGAAAATTTCGGCACCAGCGCGCAGCGCAAATACGTGTTTCACAGCATCATCGGTATCGGTGAAAAGCCGAAGCCGACCGATGCCTGGCTGCCAAGCGAGGACATTCAACAAAGCTTGTGCACCGGCAATGCGGACACGGTCGAAAATCCGGGCGTCGTCTACCAAGAGCTCAGCCGTTTGACCGGCGGGCTGCGCTTTCCCATCTGCCAGTTCAACGCCTTCGACACGGTGTTCCAGACCATCGCCAACAATGTCGCCAGCCACGCGGGCATCGCTTGCTCCTTCGCGATCCCGCCGGCCCCGCCGGATCGCGAGCTCGATCTGGCCAAAGTCGCCGTGTCGTACGACGCGGGCGATGGCTCCGCGACGAAGACGTACGGCCAAGCCATGTCCGCCGCAGCCTGCGTGCCGGATGCGTTTTACATCGACCGGGCGAGCGAGCGCATCGAGCTCTGCCCCGACGCCTGCGCCGCCGCTCAAGGCGGGCTCAAGCCGACGATCAACGTGCTCTTCACCTGCGCCGAAACCTACGTCCCGCCGCCCAAGTAGACGGCGCGAACAGAGTTTGTTTTTTTGATGGTCACGCGGCCGTCGCGCCGCGTCGCAGCCTTCGGCGTCGCGGTTCGGGCACGCGGCTCACGCGCCCGAAGTGATTGCTCCGCTCTGCTGCGCGAATTCCTGAATCAGCGGCGCATACGCCTCGAGCGGCGGCTGCTCTGCGAACGAATGCCGCGCGCCGGTGAAGGCCCAGGGCAGCTTTGCGCTCGTGTAGGTCTCCATGAACGGCGCGAACCAGGAGTGGTCGTCGAACATCGTCGGGCGCACGTTCACGATTTGCGGTAGCGGCTCGGGCCGCGTGAACATCCAGGTCAGGCACTTCGGGCAGAAGAAATGATGCGCGTCTGGCCCGTGCAGCCCGCCGATCACCGGCTCGCCTTGGCTGACCTCGAACGCGTCGGCTGGGAAGATGGCCGTCAGTGAGAAGGCGCTCGCGGACATGCGCTGACAGCCGCGGCAGTGACAGGCGGTCGTGATCAGCGGCGACTTGCTCACGCGGATCCGCACGTGGTCGCAGCGACAGCCGCCTAGCATCGGCAATTCCATGCCGCGATTTTAACGCTGGCACTGGCCCGGAGCAGCTACCTTGCCCGACAAGACCGAGCGACGGGGCGCCCGGCTCGCGGCGGCGGGTCCGCTCGGATGCCCAACCACGCGCGACTCGGCCGCCGGGCTCAGCAAAATGCGAGCAAATGGAAAAAACGCGCATCGTGCGTGCGATTTACCGACGGAAAGCGACGATTCGTGGCACTGCACCGAGATGCCCCAGGTCCCGAGCCAGCTCCCGTCCGACCCGACCCGCCGAACCCTTTGCGCCCAGCGCCAATCCGCAGCCTGGCGGACCGTGCGCGGCTTCAATCCTCTTTGCCCGAGTGTTTCGCCGATTTCCGCGCTGCTGTGCTGCCTCGCCCTGTCGGCTTGCGGTTCGAGTAGCCCGGGCACGGGCGCGAGCGGCGGAAGCGGCTCGGCAGCCGGTGGTGCGAGCCAAGGGGGTGGCGGCGGCGGCGGTCCGGTCGCGGGTTCGGGCGGCGCGCTCGCCGGCAGCGCGGGCGGCACGCTCGCGGCCGGCGGGAGTGCGGTCGCGGGCGGCGCAGGCACGACGAGCAGCGGAGGAACCGGCGCGGGCGGCAGCGGAGCAGGCGGCGCTGCGGGCTCGTCGAGTACCGGCGGCACGGGTGGCACCGGCACGGCAGGCGCAGGCGGTACGAGTGGCGCGAGCGGAGCCGGCGGCGCAGGCATGACCTGTGGCGGCGGCAGCTCGACCGCGAGCGACATCGTGATCAACTTGTCCGACGTTCACCAAAAAATCTCCGGCTTCGGCGCTTCGACTGCCTGGGGTTCGACGATGAGCGCCGCGGACGCCGACACCCTCTGGTCGACCACGACCGGCGCCGGGCTGTCACTGCACCGCATTCGCATCGATTATCAGAGCGGGCACACGAGCGAGTTGAACATTGCCAAGCTCGCAGTGGCGCGCGGCGTGACCGTCTGGGCCACACCTTGGACGCCGCCGGCGGCCGACAAGACCGGCGCAACCGGCAACAACGGCGAGGTCGAAGGCACGCTCTCCAACGGCCAGGCTTTCGCTCAGTTCCTCGCCGATTTCGTCACGTACATGAAGGGTCAGGGCGTGAACATCTACGCGGTCTCCGCGCAGAACGAGCCGGACGCGAACGTGACCTACGAGTCCTGCAAATACACCGGCCCGCAGTTGGCCTCTTTCGTAGGCACGTACATGGGCCCAGCCTTGGCCAACTCGGGCGCGAAGATCATGGCCCCGGAAACCCAGAATTGGTGCGGATTTCCAAGCTTCGAGAGCGCGTTCATGAGCGACGCGAACGCCGCAAAATACACCTCGATCATCGCTACGCACGAGTACGGCTGCAGCCCCAAAGCGTATCCGGAGATTCAACAGGCCGGCAAAGAGTTTTGGGAGACCGAAATCTACGACACGGCGAACAACACCGCGGATCCGGGCATGGGGAGCGCGCTGCGCGTCGCCAAGCTCATCCACGATGCCCTCACCATCGCCAACATGAATGCCTGGCACTATTGGTGGGTTTATCCGTCGAGCGCAGACAACGGTGCGCTCTGGGACAAGAGCAGCGGCAAAGCGAGCAAGAGGCTGTGGGTCGAAGGCAACTTCGCGCGCTTCGTGCGCCCTGGTTTCGTGCGCGTGGGCACGAGCGGCACCGTACCGAGCGGAGTGTCGATCACCGCGTACAAGAACCCTGCCGACGGCAAGGTCGCGATCGTCGCCATCAACACCAACCAGAGTGGCACGCCGATTTCGCTCTTCACCTCGGGCGCGGCGCCGTGCTCGATGACGCCTTGGGTCACCGACACGAACGACAGCTTGGCCGGAAAGGCAGCACTGCCCGTGTCGAGCTCCCGCTTCTCCGCAACGCTCGCCGCGCAGAGCGTGACCACCTTCGTCGGCTCCCCCTGAGCTCGGCTGCGCCGCGAAACCCGCCTCGCTCGGGGTTCGCGGCAGACGCAAGCGATCCGCACTTTGAGTCCAGCGGCCGAACTTCGGACTTGCCAATCCGGCTGACGAACCAGATATCGATTCTGGCAACGCGCGGCCGTGCGCGCGGGCCTGGCCGCGCGTGACAAACTGCACAGACCGAGGCAAAAGACGGCGTTATCGCATGGCCGCCGCGGGGATGGCCTAGCGAAAGGGCGAGTGATGAAGCCGGCAATCGTGGGTGAAAGCGCTCATTGTTGGGCACGCGCGCTGCAAAGTCGCACTGCCGATGAACCCGCTATTCCGAGATCGCCGCGACGCCGGGCGAGTCCTTGCGGCAAAGTTGGCGGTCGCCGCCGTCGTCACGAGTGAGCCGGTGGTGCTCGCGGTTCCGCGCGGCGGCATGCCCGTCGCGTTCGAAGTCGCGGCCACCTTTCGCGCGCCGCTCGACGTGTGCGTCGTGCGCACGCTGGAGGTGCCCGGAGTCGAAGGAGTGGTCATGGGGGCTCTGGCGAGCGAACGGGTGCTCGTGCTGCGCTCGGCGGTGATCGAGGCCTTTGCTGTCTCGGAAAAAGACGTGACCACCGCAGTTCGCAAACAAGCGCGAGAGCTCACTCGTCGCGAGCGCGCCTACCGCGGCGAGCGTCCGCCCTTGCCGATCGTCGGCCGCACGGTGCTATTGGTCGACGACGGGCTGGCCGACGGCTCGATGCTGAGGATGGCGATCGCCGCCGTTCGCGCGCGCCTACCCGAGCGTTTGATTGTGGCGGTGCCGGTCGCGGTCGGCCAAAGTCACCAAGCCCTGCTCGGTCTGGCTGACGACGTGATTTGCCTCGCGACGCCGAGCTGTGCCGCTAGCGTGCCTCAGTTTTATCGCGATTTTTCAGAGGTTTCCGATCTCGACGTGCGGCGGTTACACGCCGAAGCGCAGCGCCGGGAGTCGAACCGACCGTTCGTAAATTGACCTGCGACGAACGACGTTCAGCCGAGCGGCGTGTGCTGAACCGCGCGCCGCTCGGAAGCGTCAGCTCGTGAGCCAACCGCAGCGAATCGCGTAGCGCACCAGGTCAGCGCGCGTCTTCAACCCGAGCTTCTCCAAAGCGCGGGCGCGATAGGTTTCGAGCGTGCGTGAGCTGAGCGCGAGCTGCTGCGCCATTTCTTTCATGGTCAGCCCTTGCGCGAGCAGGCGTACGACCTCGGCTTCGCGCTCGCTCAAGCTGGCTGCGGCAGTGGTACCGGAGGACGACTGCCGGCGCGGACTCGAACGGAACAGTTTGGCTGCGAGCGATGGATCGACGTAGGTATTGCCGCTGGCGACCGTGCGCACCGCGCGCACCAATTCATCACACGCGGAACGTTTGAGCGCGTAGCCGTTTGCGCCCGCGTCGAGCAGCATGCGCACGAAGGGTAACTCCTCGTGCACCGACAACGCCAAAATGGTGAGCTCGGGATGCACCTGTTTGATTTGGCGCGTCGCCTCCGCGCCGCTCAGGCCCGGTAGAGACACGTCCATCAACACCAGATCGGGCTGCAGCTCGTCACTCAGCGCGACCGCGGATGCGCCGTTGTCGGCTTCCGCCACCACACTCAAATCCTGTTCCGCCGAGAGCAACGCCTTGAGCCCAGCTCGCAAGACCGGGTGGTCATCGACGAGCAAGAGCGTGAGCTTCTGATTGGATCGAGCGGCGGATGGGGTCAATTGGGGCGATGTCTCCGTGCCAATTTGTACACTCTAGTCCCGCGTCGGAGCCCCCGCATGTGAGCATTTTTGTGTCCGGGATTACCCGGACGCGGAGCAGTCGCCCGGACAGACAGCGCGCGAAATGTGCGGAATAACGGCCAGGCTCGCGTTGGTTTTGCGCCTATGAGGGATGAAGGCAACCGAAATGTTTCTCCACGAATTCATGAGCGCCCGGCGCGGTGAGATTCTCTCCGCTTGTCACGCCGAACTTGCCGACGCCCAAGGGCGTGAGGAGCTGAAACGCTACGTCGAAGATTTCTTCGACGAGACGCTACGCGCCGTGCGTCGGGATTCGGGAATTCGCGATTCGAATTCACCGTTGCCGGAGGGCAGCGAGACCGCGGCGCGGTTCGGGGTCGAGCGGCAACGCGCGGGCCTCGCCGTGACCGGCGTGCCCGTGCTGTTTTCGGCGATCTCTCAGGCACTCGCCAAGATCGGCGAAAAATACGAGCTGACGATTTCTGCCGAGGAATATCGAATTCTCAATCGCTGTCTCGATGCCGGCGTTGCAACGTCGATCGAGAATTTCTGGCAGCAAGACAAGGTGCACGAAAATCAGCTGATCACCGAGCGCTTCGGCTTCGTGGCGCACGAGTTGCGCAACGCGCTCGGCAACGCGACGCTCGCCTTCAAGCTCCTGCGCTCGGGAAATCTAGATCTCAATGGCCGCACCGCCGACGTGGTGGCCAGAAACTTGGCGCGCATGGACGCGCTCGTGGTCCAATCGCTGGCTCGCGTTCAGCTCGATGTGGGGGCCACGCCGGAGCTGACGCCCGTGCACGTGGCTTCGGTACTACGCAACGTGGAGGCCTCCGCAATTCCGGACCGCGGCATCAGCATCGTGCTCGAATTGGACGAGCACCTGTTCATCGCGGCCGACGAGATGCTGCTCGCGTCCGCCGTCAGCAATTTGGTAAATAACGCGATCAAGTTTTCGCCTGCCGGCGCCACAGTCTGGCTGCGTGGCTACGCCGAAGGCGGCCGAGCCCTGATCGAGGTCGAAGATCACGGAGGCGGTCTGAAGCATGAGAACCCGGCCGAGATCTTCCAGCCGTACGTCAAGCGCAAAGCCGGCAATAGCAAGGGCACCGGGCTCGGGTTAGCCATCGCGATGCGTGCGGTCAAGGCCATGAACGGCGAGCTCGGCGTGGTCGATGAGCCTGGTCATGGTTGCCTATTTACGATGTCCTTCCCGAGCCTTGCGCGTTGATGCCCGATTGGTCAGCGCTCGCCTCGTGCCCGCGCGCGAACTCTGGACGAACCGCTGACGCCGCGCTGTCGCTCGAATTTAGAGCTAGCCTCCTGCCATGAACGACGAGGCCCGCGGCTCGGAAAGGCCTCGAGTGACGGATGCGACCGAGGAGCGGCAGGCCGTCAGCCAGGCCGCCGCACCGAAGGTCGACCACGGTTTGGTCAAAGTGGTCGGCCTGGCGGGGGCCTCTGGTGGGAGCATCCCGCCGTTGCGGCGCTTCTTCAGCGCTATGCCGGCGCACTCGGGCATGGCGTTCGTCGTGAACGTGCATTTCGACTCGGAGCGAGTAGGCACGCTGCGGGATCTGCTGCAGCAAACAACGGCGATGCCGGTGCTCGAAGCGGTCGACGGCGAAGACATCTTGCCCAATCGCGTATACGTGATTCCCCCGGCCAAGCACGTGTCGTTAATCGGTGGTCGGCTGCGCGTCCGCGCGCTACCGCTCGAGCACGGCCAGCGAATGACGGCCGATTCGCTTTTTTGCTCGCTCGCCGAGACGCACGGCCCCAAGGCCATCGTCGTGCTGCTTTCCGGATCGGGCAGAGACGGCGCGCTCGGCGTCAAGCGCGTCAAAGAATGCGGCGGTCTGACAGCGGTCCAAGATCCGGCGGAGGCGGCCGATACGGAAATGCCCCGCGCGGCGATCGCGACTCGCTGCGTGGATTGGGTGCTGAACGCGCGCCAAATACCGGAGCGTCTACTGGCTTTTCGAGAGGGCGAACGGCGCCTGCAGCTCGAACGCGCCGCGAACTCCGTGCCTTCGTTGGTGTCCCGTGCCTCATTCCTGCAGCCGGCGCAAGGCGACGGGCACGAGCCCGCGTCGATCGCGCCTGCGGAGCAGGTCATCTGGCAACTGGAACACGAGCTCGAACGGTCCAAGCTCGAGTGGGGCGAGATCCTCGAGCAACACGAGACCTCGCTCGAGGAGCTCAAAGCAAGCAACGAAGAGCTGCAGGCCATCAACGAAGAGCTGCGCTCCGCGACCGAGGAGCTTGAGACCAGCCGCGAAGAGCTGCAAGCCGTCAATCAAGAGCTTTTGACCGTCAACCGAGCTTTGAAGAACAAGATCGAGGAGCTAGGCCGAGCCAACAGCGATTTGGACAACTTGATGGGCGCTACCGCGATCGCGACGGTGTTCTTGGATCGCAAGCTCAATATCATGCGCTTCACGCCGGCGGCGGTGGAGCTGTTCAGCCTGATTCCGCCCGATCTGGGCCGACCTCTCGCTCACATGCAGCACCAGCTGGTCTATCCGGATCTGCTCGTGGACGCGGCGCACGTGCTCGACCAGCTCGTGCACGTCGAACGGGTGGTCAAAGACAGCGCCGAGCGCGTCTTTTTGGCCCGCATGCTGCCCTATCGCACCAGTGATGACCGCATCGGCGGCGTCGTTTTGACGTTCGTGAACATCACCGAGCTGCACTTGGCGAGGGAAGCGGTGAGCCGCGCGCAACGTGAGCTCGAGCAACGCGTGGACGAACGCACGAAGCAGCTCGACGCCGTCAACTTCGCACTTCGCCAAGAGATCACCCTACATCGTCAGGCGCAAAAGGCACGCCAAGAATTGCAGGCTCGCCTGGTCAACGCACAAGAAGAAGAGCGCAGCCGGATCTCTCGCGAGCTGCACGATGAAGTCGGTCAACAGATCACCGCCTTGATGCTGGCCATGAAATCGCTCGAGTCCGAAATGCCGCCCGATCGCTCGCCAGCAAAGTGGCGAGAGCTGCGCGCCACCGCGGAGCAGGTAGGTCGCGAAATTCATCAGCTGGCCTCGGAACTCCGTCCGGTCGCGCTCGACGAGCTGGGGCTGTCACGCGCGCTCACGGGCTATTTGGACAGCTGGGCCGATCGCAGCGGGATTGCGGTAGATTTTTTGAGCTCCGGGATCGACGAGCCACGCTTGCCCCGGATGGTCGAAACCACCATCTATCGCATCGTCCAGGAGGCGATGAACAACATTTACAAACACGCGAGCGCGCGCAGCGTGAGCGTGAGCATCGAGCGCCGCGCGGACATGGTGCTCGGCATCGTCGAGGATGACGGCGCCGGCTTCGACCCCGACAGCGTGTCGAGCGGCGACCCGCAGCACCTCGGCATCGCCGGCATGAGCGAGCGCGCGACCAGCGTGGGCGGCTCGCTCACGATCGAATCCAGCGTCGGCGGCGGGACCACGGTGCGCGTCAAGCTGCCCGTGCCGAACCCGTGAGCTTCAGCCGCTGCGCGCCACTGAGCCGAAGATCTCGAATTTGGCCAAGCGATAGCGCATCTGATCGCGGGTCAAGCCGAGTAGGCTCGCCGCGCGAGTTTGATTGTTCTCGGCCAGGGCCAAAGCTTGAGTGAGCAGCTGGCGTTCGAGCGCGGCCAAATCGATGCCCGCCGCCGGCAGTTCGAACGTAAACCCGGACTGTCGCTCGCCGAGCTCTGGAAGGTCCGCTTCGTCCAGCAAGTTGCCTGGATATTCCAGCGACAGGCGTTCCACGAACGCCGATAGCTCCGCCAGATTTCCAGGCCAGGAATAGCTGCGCAGCCGGCTCAGCGCAGAGCACGTGAACTGGATTGGAGGCGCGCCCGTTTGGGCGCAGGCAGCGCGCGCGAAGTGTTCGACCAGCTCCGGCAAATCCGCTATGCGCTCCGCCAAAGCCGGAAGCTTGAGCTCGTTGCTGAAGCCAGACGCGAGATCCGAGCGAAGCCGACGTTCGCGCGCGGCCTCGCGCAGCCCCTGGCTGGATGAAACGATCAATCGCAGCGGCAGGCGCTGCTCGCCGATTAGCTGCGCTACCCGTTCTTGCACAGCCGCCGGAGCCTCGCCCAGCTCGCGCACGTAGACGGTGAGTCCACCGGACAGACTACTCATGCGCGTCCGCAGCATGGCCACGCGACAGGCGAGCTCGCTCAGGTCGTCCGCGCTCGTGAGCTCGAAGAATTGGCCGTCCGGGTAGGTCGCGGCGTGCAGCGCGCGCGCAAAATGGCGCCGCCCGGTCCCGGCGTCACCGACGATTGCCACGGACGCTCGTGAGCGGTGCGACAAGCGATCCAGGGCAATTCGCAGGCGGGTCATCGGAAGGCTGCTGCCAACGACGGGGCTGCTCGAGGCGGGCGGAAACGCGGCGCGCAGCGACTCTTCGACTCCTGCCGTACCCGGCTTGAGCAGCTGCACGATGTCGTCGAAGAAATTGGCGACGTAGCGGGCGAGCCGGTATAACCCTTCTGAGTGAGCGAGCTCGGCTTCACACGCCTCCAAAATTTCTTGCCGGTGGGCTGACAGGAATTCGTGAAACAGCATGGTGATCCTCTCGTCGCAGAGACCATGCTGCTATTTCGAGTAAGCGTCTGTCCGTAGATGCCAGGCCGTGTCCGGCAGACTCCTGACGCAGCCACGCCGCGGCCGTGGCCGAATGACGCACTCCATTTGCTCGAGACCGAATATTACTCAAATCGCAGTGCGGTTGCCCTGGACGTTGGCGAATTCCGACACTTGAATCGACGCTGGATGTGAGGTTCGCCGCGCGGAGGGGGCGTCACCGCCGCGCACGTAAACAGCGGCGTGCGGCTTGGTTTGGGGTTTTGGCGGTCGCGCCTACTTTGCGAGCGCGCCCGCCTCGCGCTGTAGACGTTCCCGATTCGTGGTGCCCTTCTCGCGGCGGACGCACGGCGTCCGGCATTTTTTGCGGCAAATGCGGCTTAGCGCCGTCGCTCGCCAGCCGCGCAACCCCTGCGAGTGGAGCTCGCGCGAGAAGCAAGTGTGGAGCTTTTGTCGCGATGACCCAGCCTGAGTTCGAGCTACCTTTAGCTAGAAGCGAGGTGGTGCGTGTCGGAAAACGCAGGATACCGTTGGTGGCAAAGCGGGGTCATTTATCAAATCTATCCCTGGTCCTTCATGGACTCGAATGGCGACGGCATCGGTGATCTGAATGGTATCGCGCAACGGCTCGAATACCTGAGGTGGCTCGGGGTCGACGCGCTGTGGATCTCGCCCATTTACCCGTCGCCCATGGCTGACTTTGGCTACGACATCTCCGACTACTGCAACATCGATCCGCGCTTCGGGACCTTGGCCGATTTCGACGCGCTGCTGGCGCGAACCCATCAGCTCGGACTAAAGCTCATCCTCGACTACGTGCCGAATCACACCTCGGATCGACATCCGTGGTTCCAGGCCGCGCGGAGCTCGCGCGACAACCCCTATCGAAACTACTACATCTGGCGCGATCCGGCCCCCGATGGCGGCCCACCCAACAATTGGCTCAGTGAGTTCGGCGGCTCGGCGTGGGAGCTCGATCCAAAAACCAACCAGTACTACTACCACGCCTATTTGAAGGAGCAGCCGGACCTCGACTTTCGCAACCCGAAGGTCGAAGAAGCCCTGCTCGACGTGCTGCGGTTTTGGCTCGATCGCGGCGTGGACGGCTTTCGCATCGACACCATTCATCACCTGATCAAAGACCGTGAGTTCCGCGACAATCCGCCCAACCCCAGCTATACGCCGGGCATGCCGCCGCATCGCGCCGTTTGCTGCCCAAGTACACCGTCGATCGCCCGGAGGTTCACGATGCGATCGCCAAGATGCGGCGTGTCGTCGACGGCTACCCCGATCGCGTATTGATCGGCGAAGCTTATCTGCCGGTCGATCGTTTGATGTCTTACTACGGCGCGAATTTATCGGGCCTGCATTTGCCGTTCAACTTTCAGCTCCTTCAGGCAAAGTGGGAAGCGCAGGTGATCGCCGGCGCCGTCAAAATTTACGAAGAGGCCTTGCCGCCCGGCGCCTGGCCGAACTGGGTGCTCGGCAATCACGATCGCTCGCGCATCGCGAGCCGCGTGGGCGAGGCTCAGGCGCGCCTGGCCGCACTCCTGCTGCTCACTCTGCGCGGCACGCCCACGCTCTACTACGGCGATGAGCTCGGCATGAAGGACGCCGCTATCCCGCCCGAGCTGGTCAAAGACCCGTGGGAGAAAAACGTCCCAGGTCTCGGCCTTGGGCGTGACCCGGAGCGGACGCCCATGCAATGGAACGGCGGGCCCAACGCCGGCTTCAGCACCGGCACGCCGTGGCTGCCCGTGGCGGCGGACGCTGAACGCGTGAACGTGGAAATCGAAAGTCGCAACCCGCGCTCGCTTTTGGCGTTCTATCGCTCCCTGCTCGCCCTGCGCCGTGCGGAGGCCGCGCTGTCAGTTGGTTCATACACGCCGCTCGAGGTCGGCCCAAACGTGCTTTCGTTCGAGCGCGCGCACGCTGGGCGATGTTTCACGAGCGTCCTGAATTTTTCGGCAGAGCCGCAGCAGGCCTCGCTCTCCGGGCCCTGTCGGCGCTCGCTCGTCTTGTCCACGGATCCCGAGCGAGCGCTCGGCAGTGTGGCGGGCGAGCTGCTGCTCGGCCCGAACGAGGGCGTGGTGCTCGGTCCGTGACGTGAGCGGCAGCGGCTCGGAGCGGAGAGCGCGCGGTGCGCAAAGCCCCCGCCACGCTGGGCAGCGCTGGAGAATGAGCCACACTCTTTAGATGCAATCCACCGCCGAGGTAGCGCACGGCCTGCGGGAGATCGCGGCACTGCTCATCTTTGCCGGCGCGCCGAAGTTCAAGGTCACGGCATATGCGCGCGCGGCGGACGTAGTCGAGACGGTGGGGGAGATCGGCCCGCTCGTCGAGCAAGAGCGGCTCTCCGAACTCGAGGGGATTGGCCCAGCACTATCTGCGCAAATACGAGAGCTATGGCAAACGGGTCGCTCAGAGCTGCTCGAACGCCTGCGCAGCGAGCAGCCGGTGGGCGCGGCCGAGCTGGTTCAGCTCGCCGGCATGACCCCGCGGCGCATTCGCCTGCTCCACGCGGCGCTCGGCATCGGCTCGGTGGAGGATTTGCGAGCGGCGTGCTTGGGCGAGCGCGTGCGCCGCGTGCCCGGCTTCGGCAAGAAGACGGAGGCGCAGCTGCTCGCGGCCTGCGAGCGCTGGCTCGAGCGCGGGCCGGCGCAGCCAGTACCGGTATTGCTGGTGCAGGCGCTGGAGCGTGCGGCGGCGATCGAGCAGGCGCTGCTGCTCGAGGTCGAGCGAGCACACCTGGTCGGCGCGCTGCGGCGCGGAGAGGAGACCGTGCGCGAACTTTCGTTCGTGGTCGTGGGCGACGCCGCGCGCGCGCTCCGGCGCGTATCCGAGCAGCGTCAGGTGTTGCGCGCCGATCCCGAAACGCTGACGGCGCAGCTCAGCCAGGGCCTGAGCTTGGAATTGCACGAAACGCCGAGCTCGGCCGTGGGCAACGCGCTGCTCGCGCATACCGGCAACGCGCGGCACGTCGCCCGGGTGCAGCAGCGTGCGCATGAACGGGGCATTTCTCTAAACCTGGTCGGTGAGGATAGCGCTCGGGCGGCGCGCCCAGCCGCTGACTCGGCTTGCTTCGACAGCGAGGCCGCGCTGTACGCCGCGCTCGGTCTGGCCTTCATTCCGCCCGAGTTGCGCACGGGTCAAGGGGAGCTCGAGCAAGCCGAGCATGCTGATTTCTCCGAGCTCGTGACGCTCGCGGACGTGCGCGGCATGGTGCACTGCCACACGCATTACTCCGACGGCAAAAACAGCATCCTCGAGATGGCGCAGGCCGCCCATGCGCTGGGCATGAGCTACATCACGATTACGGATCATTCGCCGAGCGCGCACTACGCCAATGGCCTCGCGCTCGATCGCTTGAAGGAGCAGTGGGACGAGATCGCCGCCGCAGAAGAGCAAGTGCCGATTCGTATTCTGCGCGGGACCGAATCGGACATTTTGGCCGACGGTAGCCTCGACTTTCCGGACGAGATTCTGGAACAATTCGAGGTCGTGATCGCCAGCATTCACGCACGGCACCGCATGGACCGCGAGGCCATGACCCGCCGTTTGCAGCGCGCTCTGGCGCTGCCCGTGTTCAAAATCTGGGGTCACGCGCTAGGCCGAATTTTGAATCACCGCGAGCCGTTCGAGTGCGACGTGCTCGCAGTGCTCGACACCTTGGCGGAAGCGAAGGGCGCGATCGAGCTCAACTCGGACCCTCACCGTTTGGATCTGCCACCGCTGTGGATCCCAGCGGCGCGCGAACGGGGCATTCCGTTCGTCATTTCGGTCGATGCGCACTCGCTGAGCGGCTTCGACGTGGTGCGTTACGGCGTGACCATGGCGCGCCGTGGTGGCGTCAGAAAAGCCGAGGTGCTGAACACGAGCGACGCGGCTACCTTCGCCGCGCGAGTGCGGCCGGTCTGAGGGGGCGGCCGGCGCCCCCTCAGCCGATGTCCACCGAAGGGTCAGTGACGAGAAGGCGCCGTGCCGGGCTCGGCCATGCGTCGGTGCTGCTTGGCGAGGGATTCGTTCGGCATGAGGTTGGCCATGGTGGCTTGAAGTTTGTTCTTCCAGCCCGCGATCACGCTGGCATCGCCGCTCATCATGGCATCGAAGCCGACCTTGGCGACTTCTTCTGCGGGCTGCTTCTTTTCGGTGCCGACCTTGGTGTCCATCAAATCAGCGCGCTCGAAGAATTCGGTCTCGGTGGGGCCGGGCATCAGGCACGTGACGGTGACGCCAGTGTCTTTGAGCTCTTCGCGCAAGGCGTAGGAAAAGGAATCGAGCAGCGCTTTCGTGCCGTTGTACACGGCCTGGAACGTGCCAGGCATGAAGCCGGCAATCGAGCCGGTGATCAGAATCCGCCCTTCGCCGCGCGCGCGCATTTCGCGACCCACCTCGTGGATCAGGTACAGGGTTCCCGTGACGTTCGTGTCGATCACGCGCCGCGCTTCGTCGAATTCCTGATCCAGGAACGCGCGCCCGAGGCCTCGGCCTGCGTTGGCGAGCAGGGCGGAAATGGGCCGACCTTTGGCGGCGGCGAGCAGCGCCTCATTGCCCTGCTGAGTGGCCAGATCGACCTGAACGGCTTCGACCGAAGCGCCGGAAGTACGCAAGGTGCTGGCCGCTGTTTCGATCTCGGGCTCATCAGCGGCGATCAGCAGATCGAAGCCGTTCGCCGCGCAGCACTTGGCGAGTTCGAATCCGATCCCGCTCGAGGCTCCGGTTACCACCGCAAAGGGACGTAGTTGTGTGGCCATTGTGTCTTTACTCCAGCTTGCTTGAGGGCTTTGATTTCGGGATTTTTCCTGGGCTCGTGAAGGCCGCGGTGTGCACGCGACATGCCAGTCGGTCGTGCGCTTTGGCACGCACACGCGGCGGGGAGTTCCTTGCGCGACAGTGACCGCGTCGGACAATTTGCCGAGGCGTGGCAGCTCGCTACGCCACGTTCCAGAAGGGCGCTGTGCGTCGCGCGCACTCGCTGCGGCGCGCTGCGCATTCACCGCCAGTCGACGTTTGCAACGGATGTTCCGCGACGCGACGCCGCGCTCGATCCGGCGAGTCTCGGGGCCTGAGCTGGTGTGAGCTTTGCAGAACGCGGACTGCCATCGCCCGGATTCTCGACTCTCGCCCAAAGAGGACGCCCCATGGAACAGAACACCTTGCTCTACGACAAGCAGGCGAACGCGATCCACCGGATTGGACAAAAAGAACGCGGTCGAAACCGCTCGCTCGGGCTCGGCTTGTTCAGCCTCGGCTTGGGCTTCGCGCAGGTGTTCGCTCCCGCCGCTGTGGCCAAGCTGATTGGGCTACCCAATCGTCGTGGCTCGCGCCTGGCGTTGCGGTTGATTGGAGCTCGTGAGCTCGCGAGCGGCTTCGGCCTGCTCAGCCAGCCCCGAGCCGCAGGTTGGGTTTGGGGCAGAGTGGCCGGGGACGCGCTGGATCTGGTGCTGCTCGCCGACGCGCTCAGCTCACGGCGCGCGGTGCGCCCGCGGGTGGCGGCTGCGGCTGCGGCGGTTGCCGGCGTGGCGGCGCTCGACGCGGCGAGCGCTGCGCGTGCGAGCCGCGACTCCTCGGCACGGCACTGGACCGCGCCGATCCACGTGCTGAAGAGCATCACGGTCAACCGCACGCCGGCAGAAGTGTATGCGTTCTGGCGCGACCTTCAGAATTTGCCGACCTTCATGCGCCACCTGGAGTCAGTGCGGGTCGACAACGGGCGTTCCACCTGGACGGCGAAGGGCCCCGCCGGCACGCGCGTCGAATGGCAGGCCGAGATCGTGCGTGATAGCCCGAATGAGGCCATTGCCTGGAAATCGGTCCCGGGCACGACCGCCGTCCCGAACGGCGGCGTGGTGCGGTTCGTCCCGGCACCAGGGGACCGCGGCACGGAGATCCACCTCGAGCTCGCCTACTCGCCGCCCGGTGGCGCGATCGGCGCCGCCTTCGCGAAACTGTTCGGTGAAGAGCCGAGTCAGCAAGTCGCGGGTGATCTGCGGCGTCTCAAGCAAGTGCTCGAGACGGGCGAAGTGGTTCATTCCGACGCGAGCATCCACCCAGGCCCACACCCCGCTCGCCCGACCGCCGATCGAGCCATCATCATGGGAGCGCGAAAATGAAAGCCAATTGCTGGAACGGAAAAAAGAAGGTCACGGTTGAGCAGGTTCCGGATCCACAGATCTTGAACTCCCGGGATGCCATCGTCCGCGTCACCAGCACGGCGATTTGCGGGTCGGATCTGCACATTTACAACGGCTTCATCCCGGCAATGGAGAAGGGTGACATCCTCGGTCACGAGTTCATGGGTGAAGTGGTGGAGGTGGGAAAGGGCGTCTCCAATCTGCGCGTCGGGGACCGCGTGGTCGTGCCGTTTCCGATTGCGTGCGGCAATTGCAAAGCCTGCCAAGCGGGGCTCACGTCACTGTGTGAAAACTCGAACCCCAACGCCTGGCTCGCCGAAAAACTCTGGGGCTATTCGCCGTCCGGTCTGTTCGGCTACTCGCACATGCTGGGCGGCTTTGCGGGCGGACAAGCCGAATACGCGCGCGTCCCGTTTGCGGACGTTGGCCCGATCAAAGTGCCGGATCATCTCACGGACGAGCAGGTGTTGTTTCTGTCCGACATTTTCCCGACCGCTTACATGGGCGCGGAGATGTGCGACATCGAGCCCGGGCACGTGATCGCAGTTTGGGGTGCGGGCCCGGTCGGGCAATTTGCGATCGCCAGCGCGCTGCTCCTCGGCGCCGAGCGAGTGATCGCCATCGATCGCGTCCCGTATCGGTTGGAAATGGCACGCAGCAAAGCGGGCGCCACCGACGTGCTCAACTACGAAGAGGTCGACGTGTATGAGGCGCTGCTCGAGCTCACCGCCGGCCGCGGACCGGACGCGTGCATCGACGCGGTCGGACTCGAAGCGCATTCACATGGGCCGATGTACGCCGTGGATCGGGCGAAACAAGCCATGATGCTCGAGACCGATCGGCCGCTCGCGCTGCGCCAGGCGATCCGCTGTTGTAAAAACGGCGGCGTCGTGTCGGTGAGCGGCGTGTATGGCGGCTTCATCGATCATTTCCCGATGGGCGCCGTCGTCAATCGCTCGCTCACGATTCGCTCCGGTCAGTGCCACGTGCACCGCTACATGAAGCCGCTCCTCACGCGGATCGAGCAGGGTGACATCGATCCGAGCTTCGTGATCACGCACCGCTTGCCGCTGAGCAAAGCCGCGGAAGGTTTCGAGATGTTCTTGAACAAGACGGACGGCTGCGAAAAGGTCGTGCTGCAGGCGGCTTGAATCCTTCAACACCGGAAGCTAGGACGCCCGCAGCACCTCAGCGCGCGGCTGGAAACGAGCAGCCGCGCCGCGCCGTGTCATGCGCTCATGCGGGGCCTAGCGCGCTCGAGATCATCGATTCGCGCCGACGGTGATGTCTGTCGCGATCGCGGAGGCGCCGTTCGCCGATCGGGCCTCGAAGCGCACATAGCGCGCAGCGACGGGACCGAAAATCGCCGTCTTGAGCTTGCCGTCTGCCGGCCAGTTGCCCTGGCTTACCTCGCTGAACGTGGTGCCATCGGTGCTGACCAGGATGCCGTAGCTGGTGATGCCGCCGCCCGAGACGCCCACTCCCTTCGCATATTGAGGAAGGTAGGTGAGCATCCCGACGTCGGATCGCACCTGGCCCAGATCGAGGCTGACCGACTGCGGGAGCGCGCCCGAAGTTTGCCAGAGCGTGTGCACGTTCGTGTCGTTGACGCCGTCGATGGCGTTGGCGGCCGTGCCGCTGGTGGCGGTCGCGCTGACCGGAGTGTACGGATGCTCGATGATGCGCGCCTGGGCCGGCAGGGGGGCACGGTTCGGGTTGGGGCTCCACGCGGCGCCTACCGCTGCCAACCGCGACACCATCGCGGGCTCGAGCAAACCATCGCGATTGGGCGGACAGTTGAGCAGAAAGTTCGTGTAGCGAGGCTCGAGCAGCGCCAGGTGCGCAGTGACGATCGTATCGACGCTCATCAGGTTGCCTACGTTCGGCGCCCAGAACCAGTCATTGCCGCCGCTGGCGTTGATCTTCGTCTCTTGCGCCGCGGCGAAGGTGTTCCCGGCCGGCGAAAAGGCGCCGGCGGGCTCCTCGAAGTTGACGATGTCCACCTCCCACGGGTCGACCAGGTGCGTGTGGTCCGTGAGCAAACAATCGGGTTGCAGTGATTTCACGAGCTCGCGGATGGTCTGGTAAGCGACCCGGTTGTGGCCCGTTTTCCAAGCCCAGCCGTCGAGGACCAAGATCGGGATCGGCCCGTAGTTGCTCAAGAGCTCAGTGATTTGCGTCGTGATGTAATTCAGCTGAGCGGCCGTGATGGTGGCGCTGTTGCCGATGCCTTCGGTGGCGTCCCAGATCGAATAATAGAGGCCGGGCAAGAGCCCTCGGCTGCGGAACGCCTCCACGTAATCGCGCACCACGTCGCCCTTGCCGTTTTTCCACGGGATGTGACCGACGTTGAACGAGCCTGCCGCACTTGGCCAGAGCGCAAAGCCGTCGTGGTGGCGCGTCGTGAGCACGCCGAACTTCATGTGCGCTGACAGGGCGGCGTCAGCCCACTGACCGGGGTCGTATTTGCTCGACGGGTTGAAGTTGTCGATCGGCAGATTTGGCTGCGCCCAGCTGCCTGCGCAGGTATCCCCCGGTTGCGAGCCGCAGAAGGTCAGAATGCCGAAATGCATGAACATGCCGAAGCGCAGATCGACGTAGGCGCTTTGCGCCTGCTGCAGCGTTTTTGCCTGGGCTCCGCCGGCCCCGCCGACGTCCGCTCCAGCGGCCCCCGAGGTCGCTGCTCCGCCCACGCCCACGCCCGCAGCCGCACCGCCGCTTCCCGAGGCGCCGCCTGCCGTTGCTCCGCCATTTCCAGGCATCCCGCCAGCAGCCACTCCCGCGGCGCCCGCCGTCCCATTCTGGCCCGCCGCGCCGCCGCTGCTCATGTCGCCGCCTCCGCCGGCGTTGGCGGTGCTGGCGGTGCCGGGCGTGGAGGTGCAACCGGCCGCGGTCAGCCAGAGCGCGCCGGTGAGCCGCGAGAGCACCCGCCAGGCGAGCCGCGGAGCTCGCAGCCCACGTCGAATCACCGGTACGGGGGCTCCGACAGCGCGAGGGCAGGGCTCGGTCAATCTCATGTTGCAACAGTGCCCGGCGTCGAGTTTTTCGGTTCAGGTATGATCCGCAATCAGGCGCGTGTGCTCGGAGGCGAGCCGTGGCTCCCCGTCTGGGCAGGCAGGGCGAGTGGTGCCCCGGCCACTCGGAACAGATCGGAAGCGTCACTTCCCGGTTGCGTTTTTCACGGCGAAGCTGAGCGGTGAAGTCGGAGCTGATCGAGTTCGCGGCCCTGCCCGTCGAGGAAGTGACTCACGAGCTCGCTGCTCGTGGCGGTGACGAGCACGAGACCGTGCACTCCTCGGTAACGGACGACGCTGCCGGCGAGCGGCTCAGCAAAGTCATACAAGGCGGCTCCGCCCACGCCGTTGACGATGTACGGAAAACCGTCCACGTTGAAGCGCTCGTAGGTGTGGTCGTGGCCGGAGAACACGATGCTCGCGCCCCATTCGGCGAAGGGCCAACGCATGCCGATGCTGGAAGCGTGCGGGCCAGAGGAGTAGGGTGGATGGTGGAAGTACACGAGCTTCCAAGGCGCTCGAAGCCTCGAGCTTTGCTTCGAGCCAGTGCGCTTGCGTGGAGGTGACGTCGATCCCGTCCGGTTCGTTGGCATCGCTGTCGAGTGCAAGTAGGTGCACCGAACCGCGCACGACATCATAGTAACGCTCGTTGTTAGGCAACGAAAAGTAGTCCAAGTAGGGCGCTGCGTTGGCCGAGTCCCAATCGTGGTTGCCGAGGCACGGAAAGAAGCGATTCTCTTCCGCGCCGGGGCCGAATTTGCCGTGATATGGCGCGATGAAGGCGGAAAAATAGCGTCCAATATTTTCGTCGATCGTGTCCGCTGCGCCGAGCGGATAATTGTTGTCGCCGGTCGTCACGATGAAGTCCGGCTTCAGGCTCGCGACGCGCCAGGCGACTTGCGCTTCCTCCGGACCGGATAGGCCGTAATCTCCGATCACCACGAACCGCTCTACGGATGGATCTTCCGCGGGCGGGCACTCGGCATCGGCGCAGGCCGCGCTTGCCGTGCCGGCCGAGCCTGTGGCGGGAGAGCCTGGAGTCAGGGCCACGGGCGCCGCCGCGAGGTGCGTGGCAGTGGCAGCCGCGCGCGTATCCTCCGAACGCGAGCCGAACGGACCTCGGTCGTTGCACGAGAGCTCGGCCGAGGCGAACAGCGAGCTTGCTGCGAGCCACGCGCTTGCCCGAAGACCGACCACCCCCCGCTGCATCAGCGCTCCTTCGCTCAGGGCGCCGCGTTGGGCGCGCCGGGCGTCGCGGCACAGGTGGTGAGCTCGCCGGTGCCGTCCGGCAAGCGGCAGGCCGTCATGCCGCTGCCGGCTTCGAATTCGAGATCGGCGGGGTAATTGGTGCTGGTGATTGTCGTATTGTCCGGCGCGAGCAGGTGTACCGCCTCGCCGCGCGCCTCACTGAGCGAGAACATACCGTAAAAACAGCCCACGGAGACTCCCGCGAGGCAGGCGTCCGCCGAGTATGGACCAGGGGTCGAGTTGTCCTTGCCCATCAATACCAGCAAAAAGCCTGCCTTCGGTAGCTTGGTCCCTGTCGGAAAGCGCAGCGCTTTCGTGGTGCGGGCGGTGCCTGTGGTCTTGTCGGTATCGGCGAGCGCGTACGAGCCGAGATCGAAGCTACTGTCGCCCACGTTGTACAGCTCGAGCCACTCGGCGCCAGCGGCGCTGATCTCATTGAACACCACGCTGCTCGCGTCGGGCGCGGCGGTGGACGTCCCTTGGCTGGAGCAGCCGAAGACGCCCAGCGTGAGCAAAGCGGCGATCAAATAGCATCTAGACATGGAATCATCCTCGATCATGAAGCAATCACGGCACTCAACGTGGGGTTTGGAAGAGGTGCACTGATTCGGCCTTGTCGCTGCACGGCGCGCCGTCGCTTTTGTCGGAGACCAAGGCGAGCACGTTCGCCCCGAGGAACGTGACGCCCTCGACCGAGCAATATTGAATTTCGCCGTCGGCGTTGCGGGGAAACGTGTAGAACGAGCTTGGCCCCGTCAGCGCCCACGGCGAAGTCGTCAACGTGCCTGTCCAGAGCAGCGAAGATTTGCGCGACACGATGGCCACGGCGTAGCTCCCGTCGCCATTTTCGTGCAGGCCGAGGTCGGAATAATTCAGAAATGCGGCGGCGCTCGGCACCTCGAGCGTCAGCTGCGTCGCCCAGGTGTCGTTCATCCGGGTCATGACTTTGACGCGGCCCTTGCCGGGCGTGGAATCGTCGTTTTTGCAGGCATTGTTTTCGCACAAGCCGAGCAGATATTCGGTTCCGCCAGCGCGCAGCCAGGCGATGCCTTCGAAGCCCTTGTTCACGTGCTCGAACGTGGTGTCGGTGAACGCGGCGCTGGTGAGCGCCGTCCGTGCGTCGAGCTCGGCTATCTCGGCGCGCGTGTCGGTCTCGCTCGCCGTCTCGATCATGGCGAAAAAGCGAGCGTCATCCGTAGCGGTGATGCCTTCGTACTGCGAATCGACTGCTTCGCCGGGGCCGAGTGTGGCCGAGTCGAACGACGTGTCCAAAGCCGCGATTTTCGTGGTGTTGTCGAACGCGACGTACAGCTTGCCTCGAGCGGTGATCACACCGCTCGCTTCGAAGCGGTCGAGGGCGGGGTCCGAAAGCAGCTTCGAGAATTTCTTCTCGACTACGAGCTCCAGCGTGGCCGCCGTGGTCAAGCTGGCACCTGAGCCCGCGCTCGAATTCTCAGCTGGCGAACCCTCGCCGCCCGCTGCGCAAGAGGAGAGCGCCGAAGTGAGCGCAAACACGACCAGCTCGCGGGCAGGTCGGAAACGCGCACTGCGAGCGAATACGCTCGTCACTCGCGCCTCGTGGGCGCGGCTTTGCCGTAGTTACCGAGCGCGCGCTGAAGTAATATTTCCGCCCTTTGCTGGGCAAGGCGTGCCTCGACGTACTCGATGCTGCCGCGGGTCACCATGTCTTCCGCGCTGAGTACGGCCGTTAGATCGAGCTCCATGCCCGTGAGCGCCTGCTGCACGAGCGCCGCGTGTTCCGCCAAAACAGGCGCGATTTCTGCCTCGTAGTGGGCGGCGATTTGGCCGCGGCGTAGGCTTTCGGCGCGCAGCACCCGCACGTCACGCTCGATGCCCAGACGATGTGCCAGGGCGAGTTCGCGCTGCTGCGCGCGCGTTGCCTCCGCCGCCGCGATTGGGCCGGAATTCTGGCTCAAAATCGGCAGCGTGATGGCGAGCCCCAGCGTCAGATCATTCGGGTAATTCGCCTGATCGTGCCGGCGGTAGCGGGCCTGCAGCTCGAGCCATGGATAGCGCTTGGCGCGCTCCGCCGCCAGGATTTGGTCGGCGGCTTCGGTCCGCGCGCGATCCGCGCGGATCTGCGGGCGTGCGCTTCTTGCGCGCTGAACGAGCTCCGCGTCCGCGCGCTGCGAACCGTCGCCCGCGGGCGGCGTCGAAGGCTCGGGTGCGCTCGGTTCAGGCGGGGACGGCGTCGGGCCCGCAACTTGCGCCAAGGATTGGCCTGCCAGGAGGCCGAGCAGCGATTCAAGCTCGCTGGTCGCGCTGGCGCGCGCCAAGACCAGCAGATCGCGCTCCTGTTCGCCGCGGGCCAAGGAAACCGCAATCAGGCTGAGATCGATGCGCGTTGCAGCGCCGCGGGCCACTCGTTCCTTCACGGCTTGATGAATCCGGCGCCGGGTGCCGACCGACTTCTCCGCCAGTGCGAGCTCCTGCTCGAGAGCCACGATTTGGGCGTGCGCGCTGCGCACTTTGGCCTCGAGATCCGCGGCGCGTTCGCGGAAATCGTCGCGCGCCGCCCGCGCTTCTGCGCGCGCCGAAGCCGTGCGCGCCCCGTACACGCCGGGCTGGGGCGGAGACCATTCGAGCCCCAGACCAAAGCCGTAGTTTTCGGGGGACTGCACGTGAAGCCACTCGGCGCGCGCAACCGGATTGGACAACGCCGAGGCACTGCCGACCTGCGCCTGCGAGATGGCTTGATCCCAGCCCGAGGCGCTGAGCTCCGGATTGTGAGCGAGGGCGTAGCGCACGAGCGACTCTTCGTCGCCCAGCGCCGGAATTGGGAGGGGCGCTTCCGCACTACGGCCAAGCGCCGTGGCGAACGTGAAGGCGGCGCCGAGCGAGGCCGCGAGCAGCAAATTCCTCGCCTGATTCATGGCGAAAGCGGCCAGCGGATCCAGAGCGGCGCTTGGCCGTCCGTGTCGAAGACGACGATCGCGGAAGCGTGATCTGGGGCCAGCGCGACACCCTCGGGTTTGAGGCCCGCGAAGCGCTTGACGAGCACGGGCGCGTCGCCCTTCGCGTTCAGTTTCCAGAGTGAACCGCCGCCGTCGCTCGGCGACCCTTTGGGTGAATTGGCTGCGGCGAGCAGCGCACCGTCCGGCAGAAACGCGAGATCTGCGATGCCTTCGCAGACCGTTGCGGAGCCGTGCGCAACGCACAGCTGTGGTTCCGCCCAAACTTGGATTGCCCCGACCGGGATCACGCCTGCCTTCACCACTGCGGCCGCCTGCGTTAGCCGCAGAATGCGCGCGCTGCCGTCCGCTCCGAGCGGCGACTTGAGGCCGATCAGCAGCGCGTCGTCACGGTAGGCGACGGCCTCGATATCGAGTCGCGCGTCGCTGCCCCACGGTGGGCTGCCGTCCGGATTGCGTGCGGTCGTCAGATCCACCTGGCCCAGGATTTTAGCCCGGTGATCCGCGGCCACGGCGAGCGCGAGCAGCTGGCGCCGGCTCTGCGGCAGATGGCCCTGCTTGTTGACCGAATGCGAGGTGCAGACGAAGAGCGTGCCGTCCGGGCCCGGGGTGATTGACTCCGGATCGTTCAGCTCGTCGATGCCGTCGATGGTGATTGGCTGTGCATCGAGCTTTCCGTCATCGGTGAGCGTGAACAGCTGAGGCACATGCTTGGCGCCGTGCTCGTTCACGTCGTCTGACACGAGCACGTAGCGGGCGAGCGCCGGCGACCAAGCTGCGCCCGACAGCTCCAGCCGAAGATGATCCGATCCCTGCTGCGGAATGCGGATCGGCGTGACGAGCGCGGCGCAGGCGAACAGACCGCTGCACGCAGGGATGATGTTCGAGCGCCAGCGCGCTGACTTGCTCGAGCGTTCAGTCGAGCGAAACATTGAATGCCTGCCCTGGCAGCACTTCGCCGCCGTCCTCGAGTTGAACCGTAACGCGCCGGCCCCAGGCGGGAATGCCGGGCGAGGGGCGCGCACGCGGAAACATTTCGTCGACCTCGGGCGCAAGCTCGAGCACATGGCCGTGCAGCGCCCGCTGGAAGAGCTCTTTGGATCGTACCGTCACGCCTTGCCCGACGCGCGCATGGGCAGCCATGCCCTCCGACAGCTCCGCAACCAGCACCCCCGGGCGAGCGCTGACCAGTGACAATACTTCGCTGCCGGCTGAGAGCACCTCGCCTTCGTGATGCGACAGGGTCGTGACCAGGCCGTCGACCGGGGCCTTGAGCGTGAGCTGATCGATCTGCAAATCTAGCTGAAAGATTGCGGTCCTCTGCACTTCTACCGCTCTCCGGGCCGGCTCCACGTGCACGTCGACTGCGCGCACGTGGTCGTGGTTACCGGCTCCGTCCTGGCCGAGCCCTGCCTGACCGCGGCGCTTCGCTTGATCGAAGGTCTCGATGCGCGCGGCGAGCTGCTTTTGCTTCTCGCGCGCCTCTTCGGCTTGGCCGGCGGGGATCATTTGCTGCTCGAGCAAAGCGTCGAGCCGATTCATGCGCGCGCTGATCTCGGCCAAGGCTGCGCGATCGCCGTGCTCGTCGGCGCGCGCTTTGAGCACCCACAGCTCGCTGCGCGTGACTTGGAACTCTTCGTCTTGGGTCGAGGCCAGCACCGCCGCCTCCGCGCGCGCGAGTTCTGCCTCTGCCTTCTGCTTGGCGGCTGCCAAATCTCGACCATCCATCAGCGCGACTGGGTCCCCCGCGCGGACTTTTTGCCCGATTTTGACGAGTAGTTTGTCGATGCGGCCGAGCGCAATCGGGGCGACCGAATAGTGAACCGCTTCGGCGTAGGCCAGGGCGTTGCCGTTCGCGCCGAGCCCCTTGCCGTGAGTCAGTGCGACGAAGCCCAGTGCAGCGCCGACGATGCTGGCGCCGTAGAGGACGCGGCGCGGCGCGGCGCGGAATGCGTCAAGTACGAGAGAAGACGTTAGGGCGACCACTCACAGCTCCAGCGATGCGTCACGGGTGAACATGGACGCGGAGCCGACACCGGGTACGCGCTCGAGGTCGCGCAGCAGAGCCGTCTCGGTGCCCGTCTTGCTCAGCTTCAAGTGATAGGCGTATTCCTGCTGATTTTCTCCGGCGCTGCGTAGATCGATCAGCGACAGCCCTCGGCAATAGCGGTTCAGCACCGCGCGCACTTGCTCGCTGTGCTCCGCGTCCGACGGCCCTTGAAAGCGGAGCATGATGTCGAACTGCAGGCGTGAGCCGAAGGCGGACCAGGATAGGTACAGCGCGGCCAGTGAAAACATCAGCATCCCGAGCAGCGCCGGCGCGAACGCCTGCACGCCGCACGCCACGCCGATGCCGAGCGACGCAAAGACGAAGATCAAGTCGCGCGTGTCTTTGAGCGTCGTCCGAAAGCGGATCAGCGTGAGCGCGCCGACCATCCCGAGCCCGCGTGCCACGTCGTCGCCGATGGCGATCATGACCAGCGCCGCGACGAGCCCGCTCAGCGCGATGGTCTGCACGAAGCTGCGCAAATAGCCGATGCCGTGGTAAGTGATGGTGTATACGGTGGCGATCACCATCGAGGTCGCGAACGACAAAAGCAGCGAGGCCAATGCGATATCCCAGCCAACGCGCGTACCCATGATCAGAGCCTCCCGCGCAGCTGCAAGGCTGCGGTGGTGTATTTCGAAAATGCTTCTCGCTGAAGGTTGAATTGCCGGACGAGCTCGACCATCCAGCGGGGCGGGCTGCCGTCGAATTTGAGCTCGAGCATGGCGCGGCGTTTACCGAACACCGGCCGCGAATCGTCGCCCTCGTGAATGTCCAGCCAGCGGCGGTCATCGGGCTCGAAACCGAAGCCGTACGCCGGCTGATAGACGAGCTCGCGGTCGATCGTCAAACGCACGTCCTCAGCCGAATTCAACGACTCGAACGCTTCACGAAAGCAGGCGACGAACACTTTGGGCTCGGCGCGGTGAAGGCACATCTGGAACACGAAGTCCGCCAGGGTCTTGCGAACCTCGTCCGGAACGTCGCAGCTGAGCGGCCGGCGGCTGAGCAGGCTCTTCACCTCCGCGATCGGCAAAGCGAAGCGATCCTTCACCGTGATCACTTTGACCTTGCGCTTGATCTCGAAGAACGCGAGCTTGCCGCACGGGCGGCCATACACGCGAATGCGCAACTTCGTGCGGTCAGGCGAAAGAAGTAGGTGATTTTCGCAGAACCGATAGCCGCGCGTGTCGAGATAGAGCGTGGTGTTGCGCTGTGAATCTTTGGTTCTACTGTGCGGGTCGCGTTTTAGATAAGGTTTGGCGAATTCGAGCACGCGCTCGGCGAGCCGCTCGTCGAGCCAATATTTCAACTCGAAGCGCTCGAACGCGGTGCGAATCGCGGGCAGAGCGGCCGCGCCCGGAGCGGCCTTCCTAGGCCCGGACTTCGGGAGCTCGAGCGTGGCGTGCGCTCCTGTGGCGTCGAACAGCGCCGAGCTTTCATCGAATACTGACGAAGCAGCCAATGTCGGGCTCAGTTGCCGCGCCCGGGGTAGGGGCGGGCCTGTTTGACGAACAGCGTTGCGGGCGCGGACGGGTCGGCTTCGTTCGAGAACTTGAATTCGCAGTCCATCGCGTAAAATCCGGTGTTCCCGGAGGCCGGCCCGTATGCGGGCGAGAAGCGCTCGTGAATCGCGTTTAGGGCCACGCCGAGCGCGTGCACCTGATCCCGGCTGAGCACCGTGCTGCCCTGACTGATGATGTTCGAGTGCGCCAGATAGGTGATCGGCTGATTCGGATTGTCGAAGAAGTACAGGATCTGGTCGCTGGTCGTTCCCGCGAGCGGCGCCACCACTTCCACCTTCCCGCCGTACTGCACGTTGATGTACAGCGCCGGCTCGAGCCCGCTCTCGTCGAACGGGTTGTTGGTGATAGCGACGCCGTTCGCCTTTTCGTTTTCGTCCGTAAAGTTCTTGTGCACGAGCAACGCCATGCCGACGCTCTCGTGAGCCACGCTGTAGTACGCACGCTCCTCGAACGTGCGAAATTTCCAGATCGTGGAGTAGGTATATTTGATGGCGTTCATCACGTCATCCACGCCCTTCTCAGGATCGCCCTTTTGCGAATCGTAACAACCCGCGCACGGGAAGCCGTTCAGATCTTCACTGTTCGTGCTGGTGCGAAAACGCATCACGTGGTTCGGGTACTCGGCGGCAATTTTGTCCATCACCGCAGTTTGCAGCTCTGGCGATACGGTTCCGGCCTGAACGGCCGACTGGAAGTCGGCGAGCTTCGCGAGCCGGACCTCGGAATCGCTCTGGAAGCTGCTGTCGGCCAGCAGCGCGTCGAGCTGTTTGAACAACCCGTTCCGCTCCATGAACTCGTAGTACCAGTACACGGGGATCGCGAATGCCTTCTCGATCGGCACGCCGTCAGTGCGCGACAGTACCGAGTAGTGCGCCGCCTTCCCGCCGTAGGTCAGAACCGCTTTCTTGAGCGCGTCGCGCAGGGACTCCCCTTGAGCCGGTTCTGGCGTCACGTCTTCGATGTCCTTGAGCGCAGTGATCGTCTTGTCGACGGTGGGCAACGTCACGGGCGTCGGTTTGTGCGCGTCCCAGAACGCTTGGGCTTCCGCGTCCGAGACCTCATGAACGTCCCAAGTGCTGGCACCCACTGTCAGCTGAACGAGCTTGCCCTCGAGCGCGCGAAGGGTCGTGTTCGTCAGCGCTCCGCGCAGGCCCATGTTGGGGGTCTTGCGGTTCGCCGAGAGCACGTTGACGTGCGAGAGCGGAGTCTGAAAGTCCTGAGAAATCAGGCCTTCCACCACCGGGATGTCGTTTGGGGCGTCGTCAACGACCACGATGTCCGTAAAGGAGATGGCGGCCGCGTCGATCGTGGCCAAGGTTTGAAAGCGCAGGCGCCCGACGCCGGTCGAGAGCACGAGCGGCTGGTAGTCGATGCCCGCGTAAATCTCGTCCGTCGTGACGAGCGGAATATCCGAGGGCAGCTTCGCCGTCTCGAGGGCGAGCGCGTCGGACGTCGGGTGCAGCCTCAGCGCCGAACCGAAGAAGGCGTGGGACTTCACCGATCGAAACAGCTTCTCCATCATGGCGGCGCTGGCCGTGTCATACGGAGCGAACTCGAGCGCCCAGATCTTCGGCCCTTCGTAGTAAGTGACCGCGCCTAGGATGAAACGCCGATCCGGCTGGTAGTATTCGATGGTGTTGAATTCCCCGAGCCCTGGCACCACGGACAGCCCGGTACCGGAAAGGTGCGTCGACACGAAGTCGTAGTGGACTTTGTAGAGCACGCTATTTTGAAAGTACTGACTATCCGCGTCTTCCGTATCGAGCACCACTTTTACGGAGCGCGCACCGGGGATGCTGGCGTCGATGGGCTCCGACGCCAGCGCCTGAAAATCGGCGCTGCACTCGACGGTCTTCAGATATTCCGTCGTGGCGGTGCCTGCGTCGATGTCGCTTTCGGGGATCTGACACACCCCTTCCACGACTTCCGTCGTCGATGACGAGGGGCTCGTCGATTTGCTACACGAGGCGCTGAACAGCACCAGTAACACACCAGCGAAGCCCAGAGATTGCCGGGGATTCATCGTCATTGGGATCAGGGCA
>Ga0068855_100001350_pt1 | contig 30389 bp, 32 predicted proteins | sample KBSCornC52_FD_66592 | JGI IMG/M metagenome (GOLD analysis project Ga0068855, IMG submission 66592) | Corn rhizosphere microbial communities from Kellogg Biological Station, Michigan, USA - KBS Corn C5-2 | ecosystem: Host-associated > Plants > Roots > Rhizosphere > Soil ... | reverse complement strand
TTGGAAGCACGTTACACCGGCTCCACGAAACGCTAAGCACGCAAAATGCCACGATTCCGCCTGCGCGTAGTGAAGTGCAAGTGCTGTGCGTCGCAGTCGGAGACGAGACGGATTTTCTCATCGCAGAATTGCTGGCGGCAGTGCTCGAAGCGAATGGCATTGGAGTTGCCACAGTGCACACTGCCGAAGTGGGGCAGGTGACGAGTAGACCGGCTTTTGTATGGCTCTGCGCCTTGCCGCCCACTTCGCTAGTGCAAGCGCATCAGCTGTGCAAACACGTGCGTAAGCGCTTTACAGAAGCGACAGTAGGAGTAGGGCTTTGGGACGCCGATCGTAAGTTGCACAAGAGCATGGAACGCATGCGCATGGCGGGAGCACAGCGCATAGCAACGTCTCTGTCGCGTGCGACGCAAATGACATTGCAGACTTTGCGCCCTGGAATCCCAGCACCCGGCAACATTTCGCGTACCACGCAAGCCGAGCCGGTAGTGCTGCGCACGTAATGACGGTCGCTAACGTGCGTTAGCGATCGAGCGCTTCTCCTCGTACATGGCTGCGTCTGCGCGTGCTAGCAAGCTGTCGAGATCATCCCCGCGCTCTGCATCTACCAACGCCGCGCCCACACTCATGTCCAACGTGAACGGGCGATTGGGTATGGCATTCACTTGATTGAGGTGCGCCCGCAGGCGTTCGCGAATGGCTGTGATACTGCTCTCGTCCGTCACATGGGCTACGACTGCGAACTCGTCGCCGCCCAATCTCGCGAGGATGTCCGAATTGCGGAACGTGTGGCGGATGACCGAACCGGCTTCACGCAAGGCTTGGTCGCCTAGCGCGTGACCGCCGTTGTCGTTGATTTGTTTGAGTCCGTTCACGTCCATGAAGAAAAGCGCGAGCAGAAAGTGCTCGCGGCGCGCGACTTTCAATTCCTGCTCGGCCAGCGCATAGAAGCCGCGGCGGTTTTGCAAACCAGTGAGCTCATCGATCAATGTCAGCGATTGCAGGATCTCGGCGTCGCGACGTAAAGCCTCTTCGCGCCTGCGCAGCTCCAACTCGGTGCGGTGCTTGTGCACGGCGACCTCGATCGCACATTGCAATTCGACTTCTTTGATGGGCTTGACCAGATAGGCGAGCGGCTCCGCCGCGACGGCCCGCCGCAAGGTTTCTTGGTCCGCAAAGCCGGTCAGAAAGATGACGGGCGTGTGCGCATTTTCCTGAATGACGCTAGCGGCTTGAATGCCGTCCATTTCTCCCTTCAGACCCACGTCCATCAGAATGAGCTCGGGGGTGAGCTCCTGTGCCATGTAAATGGCTTGCACGCCTTGAGAGGCGATGCCGACCACACGGTGTCCGAGCCGGCTTAAAAAATCTTTCATATCCTCGGCGACGAGGTTTTCGTCTTCGACCAGCAAAATACTGACTTTCGCCGTATCGTCTTGAGACGCGGAAGCCTCAGGCGCAGCTTGAGAATGCGTAGAGGGCTCGCTATTGATTCGCTTACTTTCCAACACGCCGGAGTGTCCTTGATACATCGGCACTTCGATGCCGGAGAATAACGTTCGAAGTTGCACTTTGGTTCATTCGAGTCCCACACGCTGCCAACCGCAGCGGATGAGTAAATGAGGGGAAGCGCGTATCGGCGGCAATCTTCATCCTGCTTCGCTGCGCTTGATGGCGGTGAGCCATGCCAAGTTCTTGTGTGACTCTCGCGTGTCTAGCCATGTAAAAACGACGTTATGCCAAAGTACGCGTTGCACATAAGCCCGCGTTTCGTTGTAGGGAATATTCTCGATCCACACATCTGCATCTACATCGTCGCGGGGTAGCCAGCGCATAGCTGCTGCAGGACCGGCATTGTAGGCCGCCAGAGCTACAGGAAGTTGACCGTCGAATCGATCCAGCAGTCCACGCAGCTCAGCGGCGCCCAAAGTGATGTTCGTGTCGGGCTCGAACAAGTCGGTCGCGGACTTGAGGGGTTTGTGAATACGTTGGCCCATGCGCCGCGCCGTTTCCGGTTTCAATTGGAGCAAGCCATACGCGCCCGCCGACGAGACCGCGTCGCTGCGATACAAGCTTTCTTGCCGCAACACTGAATATAAGATTTCCTGGGGAATGCTGAACGTCCGCGCGGCATGTCGCGTAGCGCGGTCATAAGGCCGTGGATACAAGATTTCGTAATCGTTGAACGTACTCTGGCGCGTCGCGGTGGCGATGGCTTGCTCGTACCAACCCCATCGCGAGGCGAGCGCCACGGTTTGTGCCTGAAGCTCAGGTGACAATAACGCATAACCGTATGCCCACTCGGTGGTGGCGAGTGGCCGCAAGTTGCAGAGGAGCAGCTCGTGCGCGCGCACCATGGCAGGTTGTTGTGCCGCACGCTCGAGGTGTTCTTCGTTGAAGCTGAGCCGCTGCGGATGTGGAGCGTATTGTTCGCTCAGCCTCGCAGCTGCAAGGACGGCGTAATAGTTGTCTTCGTCGAGTAAGCCTGTGTAGAGCGTGCGCGCATGCTCGCGTTGGTGCAGTTGTTCTTGCGCGCGCGCAGCCCAATAGCGCCAGCGCGCTTGTTTTTTGAGACTCTCCGGCATCGAGTCGATCACGGCGTCGACTCTTTCCCATTCGCGTGCCCACAACGCCGCACGTGCATACCATTCGAGCGCGCGTTCGTCATTTGCCATGCCCTGCTGTGCGCGTGCGAAATAATCGAGCGCTTCAGGACGCCGGTTGTAAGAGAGCGAGAGTGCGAGCACCAATGCATACGTGCTTGCGGTGTTGTCCTTCAAGTCGCGCGCCCGTAGCAGAGTGTCGTAGCGAACGATCGCAGCATCGGGATTCTGTCGCGCAAGCCGTGTCCAACCGTCGAGCAGCGCGGCCGCTTCGACCGTCGCGCTCGGATCGTTGATGAGCGCATCGAGCGCTGCTTGCGGTTGCTGGATGAGCGCTGCCCATTGCTCGATTGCGCAGCGACGGATCGGCGGCAGATCGATTGCTAGTCGTCGGGCTAGCGCGGCGTTGCCGCTCGTAAGCGCGGCGCGCGCACGTTGTTCGATCAAATCGGCGCTGAGCTTGTTTTGCGACCGCAACCAGTCGAAGGCGGCATCGCATTCGCCCGGAGCTTCTTTGCCAACGATCCACAACGGCGTAATGGCTGCTTCAAGATTGCTCGTGCGCTTCAATTCGATGCGGGCTGCCACGGCCTGACATTGCAGCACGGTGTCTGCACTGTCGGCATGAAAGTTCTCCGTGAAGAGCACCCATTGCTTGCGCGAAGCCAGGCTAACCAGCCAGTCACGCCGCAAGCTGCGGGTGACGGGTTCATTGCCATGACTCTCCAAGAATCGAACGATGGCGTCATCGAGCGGTGTCGCTTGCTGATTACTGACGTCGAGCTCGCCGAGCGAGCGACGCAGCCTCGTGGCCTGTAGATACGGATACAAGGGATAGCGCTGCAGTTCCTCGCTGTCCGCCGCGTTCGCATCGGCGGCGGCATAGGCGCGTTGAAACTCGCTACGCGCTTGCGCGTAGAGCGAATCGTCGCGAGTCGAGGTTGCGCTCCACGTGGTGAACGAGCAAGCGAGCAAGCAGGCACTGGTCAAGGTCAGGAACTTACGCATGTCACTAGTGTGACACTGCACGCTTTCTCGGTGAATAGGAGTTTTAGATGTGGAAACGGTCGAGTCGACCAGTCAACCAGCGAACCAGTCAGATGAGCGAGAGAGCTAAAGAGCCATTCTGGCTGGTTCGCTGGTTGACCGGTTCACTGATCCCACCTTCCTGCGCGATGCCGCGCTCAGCCGCTGTGCGGGCTTTTCTATGAGTAAGTAGCCCAACGCGCCGCAAATCACCGCCATACCGATATTGAGCGGCCACTGCGCCCACACCCAGTGTTTCAGGTACGCGCTCGGCGCGCCCATGAACAACTGCTGCCAAAGATAAAGGCTGTAAGAAATGCGCCCTAGCCAAACCATCGCGGGCTTGCTGAGCACGCGGCGCAACCAGCCGCTTGCGAAGGTCGATTCCATCAAGACCAGCATGCACGCACAGGGCACCAGCGCCGCATTGAGCGGAATGGTAAGCCCCGGCCAGAGTGCGCGATGGCGCCAATACGCTACCGGAACGGTCGCTGCGAGCACGAGGCACAACAACACCAGACGCAAGTGTCGTCGTTGCGCATAACGCAGAAGCCAGCCCGGCCGCAGCTCTATCAATACGGCGAACAAGCATCCGGCCGCCAACACCGGCACAAAGGGCAGCGACCACTCGATCGCGGGCGGTGCGAATGCCGCAATGAGGGGGCCCGCGGCGAGGGTGATTCCCAACACGATAGCGGCGCGATGCAGGGTGCGCGTCCAAACAAACACCAGCGGCCAGAAAAGATAGAACTGTTCCTCCATGGACAGGCTCCAGAAATGTCCGAAGAACCAGCCGCCGTCGAAGAGCGGCGTATTCTTCGTGAACGTGGCCGCACCGATGAACGACGACCAAGACCACTGAAAGAGTCCGCAAGCGGCGGCGAGGTAGAGCCCGGCACACGCAGCGAAGAACGGCGGCAGAATGCGCCAAGCGCGACGTTTCCAGAAAGCGGCGAGGTCGATGTGCGCAGTACTACGACGTTCGCGAATCAAGAGGAGCGTGATGATGAAGCCACTGATCGCGAAGAAGACCTCGACGCCGAATACGCCGAGCTGAGCCATCGGCTGCAGCGCATGCGGTGCATTTGCTGTCTGGCTTCCATGCGCGAAGAGCACAACCACGATGGACGCGGCGCGTAAACCATCGAGCGCCTCCATGCGTCCGTGAACTGCCGGCTGCAGCTCGCGCTCGGGCGTGGAAGGCGAAACAACGAAGAGACGAGGCGTAGTCCGTGGTATCGATCGCGGGCGCGAATCGCGCGCCGTTTTGTGCAGCGATTGCTCCATCACGCTTGCGCTATATCCATCGCGACGCGTGTCGAGGAGTGGAGCCTACAACTATGGATTCGCATCATCGTCTCCCAGCGCAAGTGCTGAGAGGTAACTGGCACGTTTGCAAGCGAGTTCCGCAGAAAAGCGTATGCGATGAACGACAACGGTTGTGTTGGCTGCACGCTTGATTGGGCGCAACGCTTGTGATTGGGCGCGACACCTGCCCCCACCCTAGCCCTCCCCCGCAAGCGGGGGAGGGAATGCAATCAGCGTAACGACACGGTATCTCATTCCCTCCCCCGCAAGCGGGGGAGGGTTAGGGTGGGGGCGGCGTAGGGTCAACTTACTCTGTCGACCGACACGCCTCTCGCTGCATCCAAGAATGCTTGCAACATCGGTTCGGCAGGTAGCAAGTCAGGAAAGCGTATGTCGTGAAATTCAGGATGCCATTGCACGCCGAGCACGAAATTCTTGCTGCTGTGACGAATGCATTCGATCACTCCGTCGGACGACCACGCTTCTGCGACGAGTTCCTTGCCGAGCTGCTTGATGCCCTGATGGTGAATGGAGTTGACGCGGCACGTGCGGGTATTCGCATAGAGCGATTGCAGCCAGCTGTGCTCGGCGAATCGTAGATCGTGCGCATGTTCGTCGTAGAGCTCGCCCACGAAATGCTTCGTGGAGGTGGCGTGCGCCGCGATGAGATCTTGATGCAATGTCCCGCCGAATGCGACGTTGATGAGCTGCATGCCACGGCATATTCCGAGCACCGGCTTGCCGGCTGCCGCGAATGCACGTACGAGTTCGAGTTCGTAGTGATCACGAATGGGATCGGTGGGTCCCAGTAACTCGCTGGGCTCCTCGTTGTACGCGCTCGGATGAATGTCCGCTCCACCCTGCAGGAGGAGTGCATCGAGTGCATCGACATAATCGGCTATAACGATATCCACGCGCCGAATCAGACTCTGTTTCTCGACGGTAGGCATCATCAGCACCATCGCACCCAGATTCATGAGCCGATGAGCGACGGACTGCTCGAAGTACTGCAGCGTTTTGCCCCGAAAACCGAGCTCTTGCGGAATCTGACGCAGAATCCGCGGAGCGATACCGACCATGATGCGGTGTGCAGAGTTCGAGGACATCGGTGCAGCGTAACGCAGGATGGATGTTGGTAGTAGTAAGTCCTACTCTGGCTGATCTGGCTGGCGTTCTAGCAAGCTAGCCGGCTAGAACGCCAGCCAGAACCTTTCTCATCTCGCCGTCTCTTCCACTAACCAATCCACCACATATTGCAACGCCCTTCGCCTCGGAACATGGGCGCTGCGATGCGTGTGGTAAATCTCTCGTTGCTTATGTGCGCTGGTGCCCGACGAGATGACCACGTTCAATCGATCGAGCGTTCGCTCGCAACCGAAAGCGCGTGCGTATTCGCCGATGAGCGCACGTAATTCGGCGAGCACGTCGGGCAATGAGACGACGTTCTCCGCAAGATCGTCGATGAACATCATCTGCGTGCCGTCGCGCTTCGCTCGCCAACGGTTTTCTTCTATCACCATGCGAGTGTGCGGGTGACGTTGGCGGCCGAGCTCCGGGCGCGTCACCAGTGTTGCGATCAGGCAGCGAAATAGCGCGGCGAGTGCAAGCGAGTCATCCAAAGTCGTGCAGACGTCTGCGATGCGCAGCTCCAATGTTGGAAAGCGCAAGGAAGGTCGAATGGCCCACCAGAGAAAGCTCGCATCGCGCAAAGCTTGGGCGCGTTGCATGACGGACACGAACGTCTCGTACTCGGTCTCGCCGGCCAACAGATCGGGAATGCCGCTGCGCGGCCATTCATCGTAGGCGGATTGGCGATAACTCAAGAGTCCGGTGTCTTGCCGATTCCAAAACGGCGACGAAGTACTGAGCGCCAAAAAGACCGGCAGCCAGCGCAGGGCGCGATTCATGACGTCGATGCGATCGATGCCGTTGGGAATGGCAACGTGCACGTGCAATCCGCACACCAGATTGCGCAGACTGAGTATTTGGAAACCCGCCATCACTTCGTGATAGCGCGCGCCGCTCGTAACGTTTTGCTCCCGCCATGCGGCGAGCGGATGCGTTCCAGCGGCCATGAGCGACAGTGATCGATTCGCCGCCACCTCCGCCAAACCGCGGCGTAGCGTTGACATCTGCTCGCGTGCTTCGGCGTCGTCCCGCAATACAGGCGATGAAATCTCGATCTGCGATTGCAACATCTCGGGCGAAACGAGTTCGCCGAACCGTCGACGGACTTCTTTGATCAAGTTCGCCGGAACTCGCGCCACTGCATTGCGCGTTTCCGGATGGACCAGGAAGAATTCCTCTTCGATGCCGAACGTGAAGGGTGAGGGGGTACTCGCCTTGTTTGAATGCATTCAACGGATACGCGCAGTTCACGTGGAAAGTTCCGAATTTTTCGTTGTTATATCAAAGAAAGGCTTCTCGCCGAGCGTGTGCAACCTCCCTTGGTAAAACCGTTTACTTATGCAGCTCTAGCCGCCAAGGCCCATGTGTTGGGCAAACATGCCGCGGCCGAACGGGTCAGATCTTAAATCAGATAATTTGCAGAGGAATGAGCATGGTCAGCAGCGCGACGGTCATCCCGACCCTCATCGAAAAATATCATCAGCAGCTACTCACGGAATGGACCCAGCTGCAAGAGCGGTCCACGGGCGGCAAAGCGCGTGCGACGGCGACAGAGCTGGCCGAGCAATCGCGTAAATTCCTCACTGAACTGCGCGTCGGATTGCAGAATGGTGCGGTGGAAAATGTCGACGGGCCGGCCTGGGACAGCACCCGGTCCGTGCTGGATGAAGTCTCGCGCCAGCGAGTGTTGCAGGGATTCTCGCCTTCCGAGACGGCGACCTTCGTGTTCTCGCTGAAAGAAGCATTATTCAACCTGCTGCGTCAGGAGTTCGGGCGCAATCCAGAGCAACTCGCGAATGAGATCTGGGTGGTGACGTTGTTGCTCGACCGCTTGGGTCTCTACACGACCGAACTCGCGCAACGCAATCGCGAGGAAGTGATCTCTCGTCAGCAACAAGAGATCCTCGAACTCTCGACACCGGTGGTTCAATTGTGGGAAGGCGTTCTGGCGCTGCCGCTCATCGGCACGCTGGACAGCTCGCGTACGCAGACAGTCATGGAAAGTTTGCTCGAGCACATCGTCGAGTCCGGTGCGGAAATCGCCATCATCGATATCACAGGCGTGCCGACGGTAGATACGCTGGTCGCGCAGCATCTCATCAAAACGATTTCGGCGGCGCGGCTCATGGGCGCGGATTGCATCATCAGCGGCATCCGGCCGCAGATCGCGCAAACCATGGTGCACTTGGGGCTCGAGTTGAACGTCGTATCCAAGGCCACGATGGCGGACGCATTCGCGCTCGCCTTGCGTCGCACCGGCAAAGCCGTGGTGAAGCGCGCCGAATCCGCGAGCGCTGCGTCATGAGTTCGGTCGAACAGATACCCATTCTAAAGATCGGCGATTGTTTGCTCGTGTCCATTCAAGTGGACATGCACGATCGTCTGGCGCTCGCCCTGCAGGACGATCTCACCAAGAAGATCGTCACGACCAAAGCGCGCGGCGTGCTCATCGATATCTCGGCGCTCGAGGTCGTCGATTCGTTCATCGGCCGAATGTTGAACACGATTGCCGCGACATCGCGCGTACTCGATGCACAAACTGTCGTGGTCGGCATGCGCCCGGCAGTTGCGATCACGCTGGTCGAATTGGGCTTGGCCTTGAACGGCGTGCGCACCGCACTCAACGTCGACAAAGGGCTCGCTTTGATCCGCAATTTGATCGATGCGGGAGATGGCGTTGATCGTCGAGAAGGATGACGTCGTCGAGGTGCGGTCTTCCGAGGACGTGGTCCGTGTGCGCCATGAAGTGCGCTCGCGGGCGGCGACCGCAGGATTGTCGCTCGTCGATCAAACAAAACTCGTGACGGCCGCAAGCGAGATCGCACGCAACACCGTGATCTACGGGGGCGGCGGCACCGCCCGCGTGCAAATGCTTCGCAACGGATCGCGCCGCGGCGTGCGGCTCATATTCGAAGATCAAGGCCCTGGTATTGCGGACATCGAGCGCGCACTCACGGATGGGTTCACCAGCGGTTCCGGCCTCGGGCTGGGATTGGGCGGTGCCAAGCGCCTGTGTAATGAATTCGAGATCAAATCGTTGCCGGGTGAGGGTACGACGGTAACGCTGACTCGTTGGATCTGACGGATGCGCAGCGATCCAACAGTGCGCATTCGCATCCAGGAACAAAGCCAAGTCGGTGAAGGTTGGCGGGCTGCGCAAGACCGTGCGCGGGCCTTGGGCCTCGATGACGCTGCATGCGGCCGCTGCGCCATCGCCGCGAGCGAACTCGGCAGTAATTTGGTCAAGCATGCGGGCGGCGGCGATCTCTTCATCGGCTCGTTCTCCGATGCGGACGGCGCCGGCTTGGAATTATTGGCCGTCGATCGCGGACGGGGGATGCTCAATGTCGAGCGTTGTCTCCAAGACGGCTACTCGACGGCGGGCACGGTGGGCAATGGCTTGGGCGCCGTCGTGCGCAATGCCGACGTTTTCGATATTCACTCACAACAGGGCAAGGGCACGGTCGTCTTGGCGCGCGTGCGCCACGAGCCTACGGTTGCCGAGCGTCGTGGGGTGATCTTGGGTTCTCTGCTGATTCCTTATCCGGGTGAAACGGCCTGTGGCGACAACTGGGGATATGCAGGCGAGGCGGGCGATACTTTGTTCGTGGTCGACGGTCTGGGTCACGGCCGCGAGGCCGAGAAAGCTGCGCATCTCGCGGTGCACTCGTTTTTGAACAATGCGGGCCGAAGTTGCGTTGAGATCATGCAGAGAGTGCACGCGGCATTGGCGCCGACGCGCGGTGCCGCGGCAGCGCTGGCGCGAATCGATCATCGCCGCCAAGCCGTGGATTTCGTCGGCATCGGCAACATCTCGGGTTCGGTAGTCACGATCAACGGCGTACGCAAAATGGTTTCTCACAACGGAACCGCAGGGCACTTAGCGCCGCGCATCGCGGTATTCAGCTATCCCTATGATCCGGGCAGCTTACTGATCATGCATTCCGATGGAGTGTCCGCGCGATGGGACGCAGGTGCCTATCCGGGACTGATCACCCGACATCCCGCAGTCGTGGCGGGTGTGTTGTGCCGCGATCACGCGCGTGGCCGCGACGATATGTGCATGGCTGCATTGAGGGTAGTCCGCTGAGCGAACGACTGTTGCATGTAGTGATCCAACACGAGACCGACGTGGTGCTCGTGCGGCAACGCGCCCGTGAGTTGAGCGAACTCCTCGGCTTCGACAAACAGGACCAAACGCGTATCGCCACGGCTGTTTCCGAAATCGCGCGCAACGCTTATGAATATGCGAGGGGCGGCAGCGTGGACTTCTTCATCATGGGCAGTACGCCGCCGCAGTTGCTAGAGATCGTCGTTACCGACCGCGGCCCCGGCATCGCGCAGCTCGAGCAAGTTCTCGACGGCACGCATCGATCGCAAACGGGCCTGGGCGTGGGCATCGTAGGCGCCCGTCGGCTCATGGATCAATTTTCGATCACGAGCGATCCCGCCGGCACGAGCGTGACATTGCGCAAATTCCTATCGCGTGGCGCGGGCCTGATCGCCCCGGCAAAGATCAAATCCCTGATGAAGCAGCTCGCGAAGCCGCATCCGCTCGATCCCATTGCCGAAATCCGTCAACAGAATCACGAATTGCTGGGCAGCTTGAATGAGCTGCGGGGTCAGCATGACGAACTCGAACGCCTCAATCGGGAGCTCGAGGACACCAATCGCGGCGTCGTCGCGTTGTATGCGGAGCTCGACGAACGCGCCGGCCATCTGCGCCGCGCCGATGAGCTCAAGTCGCGCTTTCTTTCCGACATGAGCCATGAGTTTCGCACGCCGCTCAATTCCATCATGGCGCTGTCGCGGCTGTTGTTGGATCGCATGGACGGCGATCTTTCCGCCGAGCAGGAGAAGCAAATCCGTTTCATCCGCAAGGCGGCGGAGAACTTGTCCGAACTCGTCAACGATTTACTCGATCTGGCCAAGGTAGAAGCAGGCAAGGTCGATGTGCGTCCCATCGAGTTCTCGCTCGACACGCTCTTTGGAACGCTGCGCGGCATGCTGCGGCCTTTGTTGGTCAGCGACAAGGTGGCGCTCGTTTTGGAGCCGGTGCCGGAACTCCCGAGTATTTTCGCCGATGAAAATAAAGTCGCACAGATCTTGCGCAACTTCATTTCGAACGCGATCAAATTCACCGAGCGCGGCGAAGTGCGGGTTGCGGCGAGACTCGACGCCGACGGCAACCACGTCATCATTTCAGTGAGCGATACCGGCATCGGCATTCCGTCTGAGCATCACGCGACGATTTTCCAGGACTTCGTGCAAATCGAGAACCCTGCGCAACGGTATTACAAAGGCACCGGGCTCGGTCTGCCGCTTTCGAAACGTCTCGCTGTATTGCTGCGCGGGGATATCACAGTCGAAAGCGTGGCGGGGCAGGGCTCCACGTTCGAATTACATTTGCCGTTGCGCTATGAAGCTGCTGTCGAATCTCCGCAGGAGGCGGTGATTGAAACAGTGAGTCACGGCACTGTTCCGGTGCTCATACTCGAAGACTCGCCCACCGATATGTACATTTGCGAGCGCGCCTTGGCCGACTCCCGCTATCAATTGCTGTGGGCGCGCAGCGTGGCCGATGCGCGCGGCCAACTCGCACGCGCCCTGCCTCAAGTAATATTGCTCGATCTCTTGTTGGTCGGAGAAGACGCCTGGCGCTTTCTCGCCAGTCTCAAACAAGACGATGCGACTCGGCACATTCCCGTCATCGTCGTCTCTACAGTCGATGATCGAGCCAAAGCACAGGCATTGGGCGCGGAGGCCTATTTGCTCAAGCCGCTCGAGCGTCACGTGTTGGTCGAGGCGCTCGAGTTCGTGACCAAGAACACGCAACGGCGCGTGCTCGTCATAGAAGACGATGAAACGCAGCGCTACATTTTGCGCGAATACTTGTCCGGCGAAGGCTACGAGTTGTCGGAAGCCACGACCGGTCCCGAAGGACTCCGGGCTGTCGAAGAGACGCTGCCCGATCTCGTGCTGTTGGATATCCAGTTGCCGGAAATGGACGGCTACGAGTTGTTGCAACGACTCGCCGCCGATCGGCGCACGCGCCATGTGCCGGTCATCGTCGTGACCTCGACATTGCTGTCCGATGCCGACGTCAGTCGCTTGAATGGAGCCAAACGCATTCTCTCGAAGCAGGATATATCGAGTGAGTTGCTGATGGGCGCGGTGCGTGAAGTATTGCAGCGCGAGTACATGCAATGAGGGACCCGCATGTTTAGCGCAGCTGCCAACGCGGACGAAAGCATTCTCGTCGTCGACGACGACGAGGGACAGCGTTACGTGAAGGCCCGCATTCTGCGCGGTGCAGGTTATAAAACGTTCGAAGCGGAGACGGGTCGTGCGGCGTACGAGATATTGGCGGCACATGTCATCGACATCGTCGTGCTCGACGTTCAGTTGCCCGATATGAGCGGTCTCGACATGTGCCGCCAGATCAAAGCGGCACAAACCAGCATTTTGGTGCTGCAAACGTCCGCGACATTCGTGCGCGGGGTAGATCGCGCGTCCGGCCTAGATGCGGGCGCCGACGGCTATCTCACAGAACCGCTCGAAGCCGACGAGTTGCTCGCGACGGTGCGTGCGCTGCTGCGCGCCAAACAAGCGGAAAGCGCGCTGCGCGGAATCAATGAAACGCTCGAGGCACGTGTGTTGGAGCGTACCCGCGAACTTGCCGAAGCCAATGAACGTCTGCGTGCAGAAATGTCGGAGCGCCTGCGCGCCGAGGAAGCGCTGCGTCATGCGCAAAAGATGGAGGCGGTCGGACAGCTCACCGGCGGCATTGCGCACGACTTCAACAATCTGCTCACCGTGATCTTCGGCGGTTTGGATACGATCGCGCGCCGCTTGCCGGCGGGAGACGAGCGGCTCGAAACTGCGGTGAGTCATGCTTCCATTGCGGCGCGCCGTGCGGCGGCGCTCACCAATCGATTGCTCGCGTTCGCACGCCGGCAGCCACTGACGCCCAAGGCAATCGACATCAATCAACTCATTCTCTCGATGTCGGATCTCTTGAAGAACACGGTCGGTGAGACCGTGGCGATCAAGACCGTGCTCGACCCGCAAGTGTGGACGGTGCGCGCCGATCCCAATCAACTGGAAAACGCATTGCTCAATCTAGCGGCCAACGCCCGAGATGCCATGCCGCAAGGCGGTGAGCTCATTATCGAGACGGCCAACATTCAGTTGGAGGCGTCTTTCGAGATAGGACAGGTCGAAGCGCAGGCGGGTCCCTATGCGCTCATCTCCGTGACGGATACCGGCGTGGGCATGGCGACGGACATCGTCGAGCGCGCGTTCGAACCGTTCTTCACGACCAAGGAAATTGGCCAGGGGACGGGTCTGGGACTGTCGCAGGTGTATGGCTTCGTGAAGCAATCCGGCGGCCATGTCAGGATTTATAGCGAGCTCGGCGCCGGCACGACGCTCAAGATATATCTGCCGCGATTCACGGCCGCGCCGCCGAAGACGGAAGCGGCATCCTCTGTCGTGCCGGAAGTGCCGCGCGGCAACGAAAAAATTCTTGTCGTAGAGGATGATGACAGCGTGCGCGCCTACAGCGCGGATGCATTGCGCGAACTGGGCTATCAAGTGCTCGAAGCGTCGGACGGTCCGAGCGCCCTGGATCTTCTGCGCCGCGGGGCGAACGTTGCCATGCTCTTCACCGATATCGGCTTGCCTGGCGGCATGACGGGACGCGAGCTGGCCCACGAAGTGCGCGCACTGGCGCCTCACATCAAAGTATTGTTCACGACGGGCTATGTGCGGACGTTCGCCGCCCACGACGGCGATTTGCAGCACTCCAATCTCATTCGCAAGCCTTTTACCTATGCCGCGCTGGCGGCCAAGGTGCGGGAGGTGTTGGAGGCGGGATAGGTCTGCGGTCTTCCGACCTTTTTACACCACCGTCGACAACACCCGCCGCAACTCATCCACATCGTAAGGCTTGGCCAAGGTCGGGAACTCCTTGTACTGGCCCGCCAAGTCGGACGTGCCGTAGCCCGTCGAGAAAATGATGGGCACCTTGCGCGATTGCAGCGCATCGGCGACGGGGAATACCGACTCGCCTGCCAAATTCACATCGAGGATGGCGAGATCGACTTGCTCCTGCTGCGCGGCTTCCAGCGCCGGGGCCAGACGGATGATGGGGCCGACCACTTCGCAGCCGAAATCGGAGAGCATGTCCTGCAACATCATGCCGATCAGGACCTCGTCTTCGACGACGAGAATGCGTCTGCCTTGCAAATTGAACTCCCCAGGGGTGGTCTCTGATGGGCCCATCATGTCCTCCGCAATGTGAGTCGCTGCTCCTTTTTTCTGCCTCACGCGGAACGATCCATGAGCCTGCGTCCGGTTGAATGTATAGCACGAACTCAATGCTTGGGAAGAGCGGATCTGGTGATTGTTCCTGCTCTGCCGTGCAGAACGGTTCAGAGATCCTCAGGCCGTGTCACGCAATGGCGACGATATAGCGATTTACCGCACAGAAGGGCGCGTGCCGAGTTCTCTATACCGCCATCTGTCTCGATTCTGATACAGGAACTCGGGCAGCGCGCGAAGCAACTGATCCGGCCGATTGATGCGCATGGGGCCATCGTGCATTAAGACAATGTCCTCGGATCGCGCGCGACCCAGGCGTTCGGTAATGCTGCCAGCCCGACCGAACGCTCCCCAATCGCGCACGCTGAGCGACCACAGCAGCACGGACTGCCCGGTCGCCATCGCGGTCTCCATCATGCAACGGTTGAGTCGGCCGTGCGGCGGCCGGAAGTACGCAGGCTGTGTGCCTGTGATATCGGCCACCGCCGCGGCACCATCCAGCACTTCGCGCCGTCCCGCCTCGGATGTAAGTGTCCAAGGATGCCGGTGGCTCCAGGTGTGATTACCTATCGTATGGCCTTCGCAAATGGCACGGCGTACGAGTTGTGGATGTGCACGCGCAAGCTTGCCGACGACGAAGAAGGTAGCCCGGGCATGCACGTGCGCCAATGCATCGAGCACGCGAGGCGTCCACTCGGGATCGGGTCCATCATCAAATGTCAGGTATAGAGACGCCCTGTGAGACGTCGTGAGCGCCGCGCTCGAATTGCACGCTGCGAGCCCGGCGGGTTCTCTCGGAGCCGAAATTCTTGAGAAGTTCATCTCGCGTCAACCAATAAAAACGCGGTTCCCACCGAGTGCCCGCGGCCGTCGGCGAAAAGGCCCAGGTGATCAGACGAAAATGCCACGACAGCAATCGTTTGCGCCAGCCTTGCGGCAGCGGCGTGCTCTGAAAGCCGACCCGTTCACCGTGCGAGCGCACCCAGGTGATGCCTTGATACACCGATACGTCGCCGAAGGTTTCATCGGCGCGAGTGCGCTCCGCCAGCAATGTGAGCGACCGGCGCATGAGCCGAGCGAACTCGAAGCCCGTACGGTGACGATCCGGATTGGCAATCTGCGCCAATCGCGCATTGTTGAAATGAAGCGTGCCGACGAATGTGCCCGGACAGAGTTCCGTGCCGTCCGCGAAACGCATGCGGGGTCCGCGGTAGCAAATGCGCCCGACGTATAACGCCGGACCTACCGAATGGAGTCCCAAACGATAACGATAAAGCGAGTCGCAGCCTTCCAGTCCTCGCCGCACGGCCGTGCGCAATCGTTCCATCAGCGGCTCCCGAGCGCGACGCGGGGTGCGCAAGCGAAGCGTTGCGCAATCTCCACGACGCGTTCGGCGCCGTTGCGTCTACCGAGCGACCAGGCGCGATCCTGCAGTTCTCGCAATCGATCGGGCGCCTGCAGCAGCTCATCGATGACCGCGATCAAACCTTCTTCGGCCACTAATTTTCCCACGCCGTGTTGCTCGAGAAATCTCAAGTTGAACCCTTCTTGCCCGCCGAGCGAACGTGTTGCAAACAACGGCCTACCGCACGCCAATACTTCGGCGACGGTGAGTCCACCGGGTTTGCCGACCACGATGTCCGCCGCTCGCATTAGATATTCCACTTGATCCGTCCAGCCGAGAACCTTGAGCCGTTCGGCATGTTGCGAGCTCAAGTTGCGCAAGCGTTCTTCTGCGTGAGAATTTCTACCGATGAGGACGGCGAGCTGCGTTCGTGCAGGCAAAGCCAATAGCTGTTGCGTGAGACTTTCGATGCCGAGCCCCAGGCCGCCGCCCAGCACCAGCACGATGGGTCTATCGATATCGAATCCCAGCGCGACGCGAGCATCGCTTTGTGAAGGTGGCGCAGCGAATCCCGGCATCAGCGGCACGCCGGTGTGGGACATGCAATACGGTGGCAATCCGCTTGCGCTCACGTTGGCGATTTCTTCGTGCGCGACGCAGTAGTGATTGGTCTGTTGTTGTACCCAGAAGTCATGAATGCCGTAGTCGGTCAGCACGCCGATACTTGGAATGCGCCACGCCCGACGGTGTTTGATAGATGACAACAGCGACGCAGGCAGCATTTGTGTGGAGACGATCACGTCAGGCGCAAAACGCTGGATCTGCTGCGCCATGCGTCGCCCCAAAGTGCGCCACATCCAATGCACCACGCCCAGCCGCAACACGCCGCCGGATTTCATGCCGCCCGATGCGCTGGGCAGCGCTGCGCGCAGGATAGGGTAAACGATGCGATCGGATGCATACGTTTCGTTTTGTGTGGTGTTGGGTAACGTCGGCGGGCACATGGCGCAGATGAGTTGAAGAGCATCGACCACCGCCTGCAGCGGTGGCTCGTTACTTTGGAAAATCCGGCGCCACGTGTGCTCATCGAGACCATGCATGCTGTCATAGAGACCCGGATACTGTTGCACGAGCCGCAAATAGATATCGTGCACGACGTCGGCGATCCCCGAGTGCATGAGCGACCAGAAGTTGAGCGTGCAAATCGAAGGCTGAGAGAATCGACTGCGCATCGCGGCGATGATGGCCTGTGCGGTGCGTAGATGGCCCATTCCTAGATTGGAAGTGAGCAACATGAGCCGCGGTGCCGCCGTTGCTGCCGGAATGCGGCGTTCAGCAACGCCCGCTCCGCGGTCGAGCACGAGGTCGGTGCCGGCCGCTGCGAAGGAAACAGGATTGGACGCAGCGAGTCGTTCGGAAAGTCGGCGCATGGTGGCGGTCTTCGGGGCGACGACTGTTGAATGTTCGTGCGTGGGGGAAGTTCCGGTGGAGATATTGGTCTCTGGTCTGATGTTTACTCCTCCGCTTCCGCGCCTGCGGCCATCCAGCCGAGATCCGACATCGATACCGAGCCCACATCGAACTTTGCGGCGGCGGCCGCCATGCGTGTTAGAGCGGCATTCATCTGCATGACTGGAGCAGTGGCGCCTTTCTTCGCCTTTATGAAACGCACAGGATTGATGCGCGCGACTACGTAGTTGCGAAGATAAGGTGATTTCAGTCCGCGGGACTGCAACGTGCTCACGATGCGCTTCACTCGCGCTTCGATCTCTTCCAGGCGCGCCGCATAGTCGGTCCGTTCGCGCAGGCTGACGGGCAGCGTGCGTTCGCTGAAGCGATCGACTTTCTTTAGAAACGGGCTGTATGCACCGCCGCCGAATCGCGCATTCTTTTCATAGACGAGGCCGAGCGTGAGGAGTTCGGGCGCTTCGAATTCGGCGCGGCATTCCGATTCTTTGCGCCTCGGATAAAGGTTTGCGAGTGTGCGCGCCATGCGCACGACTTCGAGACTCTTGTCTTTCAAGTTGTGCGCTTTTTCCGTGTTGAGCGCCAGAATGCGGTAGGCCAGGGCGTCATCTTGCGATACGAGCCCGACGATCTGTTGCATGCCGAGCATGCGCGCGGCCGCCAAGCGATGGCGTCCATTCGGCGTGAAGAAGGTCCCTTCGGTGCCGCGCACGACGACGAGCGGATCGAGAAAGATGCCGGTTTCATCGATTCTTTCCGCAAGCCTCTTGGTATGCGTAGGCGATAGATCGCGCTGAAAAGGCGTGGGCTCCACGGCGCTGAGTGGCAACGATGCAAGCAACAGCCGCTGCCCATTCAGAGGATCGCGATACGCTCCGAGAGGTGCGCCCCCGACTGCTTTTATTTCATTCGCGAGCTGTGCGAGATCGCTGTCGGTCAGCTGTAGCGGCATGTCTTGTGCAATGAGACCGCGTGTTCCCTTGGGAGCGAGAGTGCCGCGGCGCTTGCGTGTGGCACTGGAACTGCGTGGTTTTCGCGTCTTACTCGAAGCTTTGGATTTGGTGGACATGGCGAACGGCGACTTTTTTGCGGAACCGCAACTGGGGCCCGCGCTTTAGAACAAAAGACACCGTGCTGTATAGCTTAGATATGAATGTAACCGAAAGAATGGTAGGCACATTCCGTGAGAAATCGGCGTTGGAGCCGTCACGCGCACGTATTTTGATCGTCGAGGACGAATCCTTCGTGGCTGTGGACGATCAACTTACACTCGAGGGTGTTGGATTCGAAACCATCGGGGTCGTAGCCACGGCGGAGGAGGCGATCGAGGTCGCCGAACGCGAGCGTCCGGATCTCGTACTGATGGATGTGCATCTCGCGGGACCGCTAAACGGAATCGACGCAGCTGTACGGATATTCGAGCGTTGCGCTATTCACTCGGTATTTGCGACGGCTCATGTCGACGATCAAACCAAAGAGCTTGCAGATCGCGCCCAGCCCGTCGGTTGGCTCACCAAACCCTTCAATTCAAACGACTTGGTGCGGGCTGTCGAACTCGGTCTGGAAAAAACCAAGCAGTGAGACGTGCTTCGACAAGCTCAGCATGAGCATTCGCTCAGCTTTCCAAGGCCATCCAAAGATAGGTTCCGTACAGCAGGCCATTGGCAAGCAGCATCCACACTCGTAACGACGCCACGGCCAAGTTCAACCTGAGCCACGCCGCGGCTGCGAACGTGATGGCAATGCCGGAGATGACTTCGACTCGCGGCTGCCATGCAGTGAACGCAATGCCTAGCGCGGGCAGCAGCGTCCCCTGAAACACCATCGCTCCTGTGATATTGCCGACGGCGAGAGTGTCCTTGCCGCGGCGAATCCAGAGAATGCTGTTCACCTTCTCCGGCAACTCGGTAGCGATCGGAATGATGATCAACGATAGCAATAGAGCAGAGATGCCCAAGAGCTTCGCGCCTTCTTCAACACCGTAAATGAAGCCCTTCGCGCCCAAGATGAGCAACAGCAGCGCGCATGCGAGCTGCAGAATCAGAACGGGCCAGACGTCGGGTAAACCGAAACGGCGGAAATACAACGGTGCGTGTGCTTCCGTGCCGTGCCCTTCTGTGACCAACTGACCGGAAGCACGCAGTGTGAGTAGAACGTAAACCCCATAAGTGACGACCAATGCGAGGCTCACGAACACGCGCATCGCGCTCAAGCTTTCCGGAATGTACATCGCCGCGGCAGCCAACAAGAACGCGATCAAGAAAAAATCGAGATCGCGCGCTAGACCGCTGCGCTCGGGACGCACATGACCGAACGGTCCTCTTGCCTTCACGACGGCAGTGGCCATCAAACACGTGGATAGCGTCGACAACATGAGAGGCGCGCCGAGAATAGCGCCGATGCCGATGTCTTCGTGTGTGCCGCTGGCGTCGTCAGCGGAAAAAAGCGCGAGGATCGGCACGATGGTTTCGGGCATCGCCGTGCCGACCGCAGCAAACAAAGAGCCTGTCACACCTTCCGAAATGCGCAGTTTGTCGCCCACATGTTCTAGAGCATTCGTGAAGAGCTCCGAGGCGATGAGGATGACAGCCAACATCGCCAACAGCAGTCCGAGTGTGGCTAGCATTCACAAAGCCCAGTCACTTCTTGGTGTGTGCCGTGACGAGTTCCTTTTCCAGTTGATCGTGCGGCATGACACCCGCGACTCGATGACCGTCGGCGAAGAAGAGCGTCGGCGTTCCCGTGATGTTCAATTTCTCACCCAAGGCGAGAAGCTGTCCGGTGGGCTCCGACTTGCAAGTCGCAGGCGCCGGTTCGGTCTTGTTGAGCATCCACGCAGTCCAAGCGGCGTTGCGATCCTTGGCACACCAGATCTTCTTGGCGCGCTCGCGCGCTTCCGGATGCAACGACTCGAGTGGATAGAGGAAGGTGTAGATGGTCACGTTGTCGATGCCCTTCATTTCTTCTTCGAGTCGCTTGCAATAAGGGCAATCGGGATCGGCAAAAATCGCGAACGAGCGCGAGCCGTCGCCGCGCACGGATTTCAAGGCGAGGTCGAACGGCAAGGTCTTGAAGTCGATGGCGCTGAGCTCGTTCACGCGTTTGGCGGTGAGATCTTCGCGCGTTTTGGTATCGATGATCTTGCCGACGAACAAGTGTTTGGCCTCGGCATCCGTGTAGATGACTTCGTTGTTGACGACGACTTCGTAAATCCCGGGCCAGTCGGTGGCATTGACCTCGCTGACCTCCACTTTCGGAAAGGCCGCTTGCAATGCGGTCTTGACCTTGTCCGTATCGGATTTTGCTTTCTGCGAAAGCTCCGGCTTGGCTGCTGCCGGTGCGGCTGTGGGGGCGCCTGCCGCAGCTTGGGTGAGCCCCGCCAGCAGCAGAGCCAACGCGATTGACTTGAACATCGGATCTCCGAACCAGTGTGTAGGAGGTGCATGGTAGCGAACTTGAGCGCTACACAGCCAACTTAAAGCCTGTTCGCGCCCGATTCATACCCCTGAAACTTTCGGCGAGGGCATCCGTTCTCAGGACACCCTTGTCATGCAGGAGCCATCGTATGAAAACGCGCACGACCCTCAGTACTGCCGTCCTCGTCGCTTTGGCATCTCCCGCGTTTGCGCAGCCGAGCGCGCCGGGCTCAACGACGATGCCCAGCACACCGGACACGACGACTACGACCCGCAGCGAAGCGAGCGAGACTTCGATGTCCGCAGAGTTTGTAAAGAAGGCTGCCGCAGCGAATGCCTCGGAAATCGCAGCCAGCCGTTTGGCCCTAGAGAAAGGGCAAGATCCTTCGGTGAAGAGCTTTGCGCAGCAAATGATCGATGATCACACTAAGGCCGGCGAGCAACTGAAGACACTCGCGAGTTCGAAGGGCTATGAAATGTCGGACGAGCCCGACATGAAGCACAAGACCGCAATGACCGAGCTCAAAGCCAAGTCCGGCGAATCCTTCGACAAGGCGTACACCGAGCAGATGCGGAAGGATCATGCCGCGGCGGTAGAGCTGTTCTCCAAAGCGGCCAACTCTTCGCAAGTCGATCCCGAGCTGCGTCAGTTCGCCAAACAAACACTCCCGACGTTGCAGCATCACAAGCAAGTGGCGATGCAGTCATTGCCGAAGACGGGAGGATAGGGCGGGGAATTGGGCTGTTGGGCTTTGGCCGGAGAATTCGCGAAAGCGCTTTCCGGCCAATGTCCCAATGGCCCAACTTACCATCGGCCCTCTACGTCATTTCCAAATCGCCACCGCCAACGCAATCACTCCAAGTACGCCTGCCGCGCTGGCCACCGCCATGAGCATCTGTGCGCGACGGTGTAGAAAAGTTACGGCATCCCCGAGCTGAGCCAACTGTTCCGCCATGCGTGCGACGAGTTCCGCCTGGCGCCGTTCGTTTTCCTCCAATGCCATGACGCGCACGCTCAGGCGATCCGGCCCTTGCGCCACGGGGGGAACGTCCTCGGTTTGCGTCTTACGCAACAACTCTCTCGAGACATCCAGCACCGAGGGCACCCACTGAACGATTTTCAGCCACGGAACGGCCATGCTAGTCTCCAAACGAAATTGGAATGTATCGCCCCCACCATAAGCGCTATATCGGAACTTACAATGGTTGAGCTCACGATCAATGGCATATCAAGGGGTATCGATGTTGCGGACGATACGCCGCTTCTGTGGGTGCTGAGAGATACGCTCGGTTTGGTGGGTACGAAGTACGGATGCGGAGTCGCAGCGTGCGGCGCATGCACCGTGCACGTCGATGGCCAAGCAACTCGTTCTTGCAGCGTGCCGATTGCCGCACTGGCCGGCCGCAAGGTTACGACCATCGAAGGGCTGGCGAGCGGGCACGATCATCCGTTGCAACAAGCGTGGCGCGAGCTCGATGTGCCGCAATGCGGCTACTGCCAAGCGGGACAAATCATGTCGGCAGCGGCGCTCCTGCAGCGTATGCCGCAACCGAGAGATGCGGACATCGATGCAGCGATGTCCGGCAATCTCTGCCGCTGCGGGACCTATATTCGCATTCGCGCGGCGATTCATCGTGCGGCCGAGATCAAGAAAGGTTGAGGTTGCACGGCCCAGGCTGAGGCATGAACATAAAAAAGGGCGGCTCGATCGCCGCCCTTTGCATTGCCGATAACGGCCAAGCTCATTCCACCGCTGAAGCCTGACGTATCTCGAGCGAGTTCTTTACTTCCTTCACGCCGCTCGTGTCGTGTGCAATCTGCACCGCGCGATTGCGCGCTTTCGCGCTATCGACGAAGCCGCTCAATTGCACCGTCCCGCGATACGTCTCCACGTTGATCTGATGTGCCTTGGTGAGCGGATCGCCGACCAATCCCGATTTCACCTTGGCTGTGATGACGCTGTCGTCCACCACTTCACCCGTCGATTCGTGCGTGCGCGTCGGAGCGCATGCAACGGTCGACACCGCGAGCGCGGCGGCTAGCAGCAATTTGGCCGTGTGTTTCATGATTGCTCCTTCGTTTCCTTGTTCGTTGTGAATCGTTAGATCACATTAACCGCCGTTGCTGTCGCGCATGGCTTTGGCCTGCTCTTTCGCTTGGTCGTACTGAGCGTCCGCTTGCTTCTTACAATCGCGTTGTGCAGAACCGCTCAACGCTTCGCAACGCTCCGTCGCGACTTTGTGATCTGCCTTGGCTTTCTCTACGGCGACGTTGTAGTCGGCCTTGGCAACTTTCTTGTTGGCGTCGTGCTGCGCATCTGCCATTTGATCGCTGGCGCGTGTTTCCTGCCTCGCTTCATCGTGCTGAGCGTTCGCTACCTTGCCCGCAGCATCCTCATGGGCGGTGGCAACATCGTTACGCGCATCGGCGACTTTTTCGCCCGCTTCGGTGCGAGCTTCATTGACGTCTTTTTGGCCTTCGGCTTGCGCCTTCGCGACGTCTCGTTGCGTATCCGCCGGACTTTCGGCGCGATGGCACGCCGTGAAGGCAATCGAGCTACACGCTAACAACAAAGACGGGATGAGAAGTGTTCGGGTATTCATGGTGCAGTCTCCTATTCAATTTCAACTAAGCTGTTATAACGACCACACGATGCATTGCGTAGGCATCGAGCTAACTGACATGACGTTGAAACGCCCTCCTGCAGTCGCAGTTCCAATGTCACCGGTTTGTGAATTTTGCGTTGATATTTCGTACAAGCGAGTAGCTGTTATATGCGGCCCAGCAGTACGAGAATGAGCACTATCACGAGCACGAGTCCGAGCGTGCCGCTCGGGTAATAGCCCCAGCCGGTGCTGTAGGGCCAAGAAGGCAGTGCGCCCACTAACAACAAGATCACGAGGATGAGCAGAATGGTTCCGAGACTCATGGCAGTTTCCTTTGATGATGTTCGATGCGATAACCGAGACGGTGCAGCGGATCACGCTGCGACCTGAAGCGGCAGGCTGCTTCGAGTGAAAGGATCGCCTGCTAATGTCGATGTCGTCGGTAGTGATCGCTGGAGACCAGCCGTCCATCGCCTGTATAAAGATCAACTCTCGCTTGTTGTTCCCGCTGCGCCAGCTCTAACGCGTACACGAATGCGTCGTCGCGATGTTCGAACTGCGCGAGTGAACCGTTGCCACGCTCGCAGATCACTTCCCATTCACCTGCCGGGTTCGAGCGCACGGCGAGCACGACTTCATACGTCGCAACGAGAGTTGTCATAGCGGGGTTTGTTATAGAGATGTTCGTGCGCATAGACCTGTCCTGTGGGAGTGACTTGCACTGCTCGAGTCGTGCACCCCGCGTGCCATATCCGCACTGCAATCCCGCCAAGCACTGCTCGTTGCCAGCCGCCAACCACTGACGCTCGCGCGCATGTCCGTAGAGACGGACCGCGTGTAGAACTTTCCTCGGCACGCAAACCTTACAAAACTCCAGGGAACCGCCGCGCGCCATTCTGTGTTGTTTCCTGAAAACGCACACAAGCGAATGAATTGCATTCCACCGACCGGAAACAGTGTTCTCATGAAGCGTCCCTCGATTGTCAGCTTCCTAACGGGAGCCATTGCCGGCGCACTAGGCGGAGTTTTCTTGCGTCGTCGCAAGGAAGGCGCGCTAATGCAAAAACCGCTAAAAGATGTCGTCGAAGAGCCGAGTCCCGAGCGCGCGTTGGAGCTTGCAGAGCTCTCGCAGCACCTCATTCGCGTAAGCGAACAAGAAAAGGCGCAACTCGCGCGCGAATTGCACGATGCGCTCGGAAGCAATCTCACCGCGATTAATATGGACGTTGCTTGGGTGCAGAAACGCTTGCGGGACAGTGAACCGCAACTCGCCGAACGCTTGCAGCGCGCCTTGGGAGTGTTGGCGCAGACCGTCGAGATCGGCCACGGCGTGATCGAGGGATTGCGCCCGATGACGCTCGATCATTTGGGATTGGAGCACGCGATGCGTGCGCATTGCGAAGAGTTTTCCAAGCGCACGGGCGTGCCCTGCGAGACATGGATCGACTGCGACTTGGGACAACTCGATCCAGCGTGGTCCATCGCTTTGTATCGCATCGCGCAGGAGGCGCTCACGAACGTCGCCAAACACGCTTTGGCGACTCGCGCGACGATCGCGCTGGGTTGTAAGGACGGCTACGCATCCCTGCACATCGTAGATGACGGTGTTGGCATCGATCCGGACATACTCACTCGGCCGCAAGGCTACGGCATCATCGGCATGCGTGAACGCGTGCGGCAACTCGGCGGTTCGTTCACCATCGAGCGCGGTCCGAATTCGCGCGGCACAGTGATTGATGCGCGAATTCCATTGCGGCGAGGCGCCCCATCGTAGGGGAATGTAGGACGTCGGAACTCTCCTACACTAAGTAATATGTACCAGCTCGGGGGAACTTGTCTGCAGAGGGTGGGTTTATGACGTAGTCCGAGCCGACCTTGCTGCCACCAGGGGACCCCAATGAAGGAAGTGCATTTCTCCACTGAGGATTTTCGGCGCGCCAATGACGCCGAGGCCTCGCCACCCGAGGGTGCGGAGACTGCGGGGTGGGAATGCACCGATGTGAGCAGCCTCGAAGGGATCCGCGTCGCTCATAGCGAAGGATTCGGGCGGTTGGTGGGTCGCTCCGCCGCCATGCAGGCCCTGTATTCGCAAATCCAACGCGTCGCACCGACGCGCGCCAGCGTGCTTCTCATCGGTGAAAGCGGCACGGGCAAAGAAGTTGCGGCGCGTACGTTGCACGACTTCAGTCCACGCGCAGATCAACCGTTCATTGCAGTGAACTGCGGTGCCATTCCCGAAACGCTCATCGAAGCCGAACTCTTCGGCTATGAACGCGGTAGTTTCACCGGCGCAGTGCGTTCGCACGCCGGCTATTTCGAGCGAGCCGGCGACGGCACTGTGCTGCTCGACGAAATCACGGAAATGCCGCTCGAAATGCAAGTGAAGCTGTTGCGGGTGTTGGAGTCGCGGCAAATTTTCCGCGTCGGCGGCACCAAAAATATCGAGATACGCTGTCGCGTGCTCGCGGCGACCAATCGCGATCCGGAACAGGCCGTCAACGAAGGCAAGCTGCGCGCCGATTTGCTCTATCGATTGGCGGTGGTCCCGATTTCGGTGCCGCCGTTACGAGATCGCGAAGGCGATGCCGAATTGCTTGCGCAGCGCTTTCTGGCTGCGCTCAATGCAGAAGAAGGCAGTGACAAGCGCTTCTCGGAAGCGTCGTTGCAATTCCTGAGCACGCATGCTTGGCCGGGAAACGTGCGCGAATTGCGTAACGCCGTGCAGCGCGCCTTCATTCTCGCGGACGACGTGTTGGAGATCGATACCGCCGGCGGCAAGACGCCGCTGGCCGCCGTGGCGAACGATGAAAACAGCATTCGGGTGCCCATCGGCACGCCATTGTCCGATGTCGAGCGCTGGTTGATCGTCGCGACTTTGAAACGCTGCGGCGGCAACAAAACGCGTGCGGCGGCGATGTTGGGCGTGAGCTTGAAAACCTTGTACAACCGCTTGAACGAATATCGCGGGGCCGGCTATGTACCGGGCTCCGATGTGCAAATTCCAGTAGAAAGTCACGTTTGATCGCAGCTGCGGGGATGCGCAGAGCGGAGGCACGGGGCAAGGCATGAGTGAATTGGGCAACGCGATATCACAACACCACGACACAATGATCAGGGTCATGCTGGTCGACGACCACGCCATCGTACGTGCTGGCGTCAAAGAAATGTTGGAAGCCGAGGAGGATATCCAGGTGGTGGGCGAAGCCGCATCCGCCGAAGAGGCGTTGAACCGCCTGGAAACGGAAGTCCCTCCGGACGTCATGGTGTTGGACATTTCGCTGCCGGGATTGAGCGGCTTCGAGTTGCTCCACCAGGTCAAGCGCGAACGGCCGGAACTCAACGTGCTCGCGCTCAGCATGCATCCGGAACAGAGCTTTGCCGTGCGCGCCATTCGCGCCGGTGCGAGCGGGTACGTGGCCAAAATGGCCGTGCCCGAGGAACTCATCGAAGCCATCCGTACCGTGGGGTCGGGCAAGATTCACATCACGCCGCAGGTCGCAGAGTTGCTAGCCACGGACGTGGGGCCGGGACAGCGTGAGCGGCCGCATGAACGATTGTCGGGCCGCGAGTTGCAAATCTTCCTTCGCATCGCCAAAGGCATGACGCCGGCGCTGATGGCGAAAGAGCTGAATTTGAGCGTCAAGACCATCAGTACTTATCGCGCGCGCATTCTCGAGAAACTCAATATGACGAGCAATGCCGAAATCGCGGTCTACGCGGTGCGCAATGAGCTGTTGGAATGACGCTTTGCGGCGGCGCGACGGAACTATCTCTTCCTAAAGTACGTTCAAGAGTCGACTTCGATGTTAATCGAGGTTCGCGTGACCAAACGTTTGGAGTGGACCTCCCCAAGACGTGACGTGGGCACTGAACCCGGCCCCTCACTTCTGCCCGCTCCTGTGCGGTTGCGTTTTGGGGGCCGTGCTTACGCACGGCCTCCTTTTCTTTCTCTCGCAAGAGAAGCGTAAGTCGAGAAAGCTGAGCTCTTTGGTTTAGCGCTCTGGCTCGCCGCAGGAGGAGCCGTATGGAACCTCGCATTACCAATACCGACCGCATCGTCAAGAACAGTGCCGATCTCAGCGCGGGCCCCGGACCAGAAGTCATGGCGGCTTCCACGCTCGAGGGCGATACGGTAGTGAACGCCGCAGGCGAAAAGCTCGGCGAGATCACCGACATCATGCTGGACGTACCGAGCGGGCACATTGCTTATGCGGTGCTCTCTTTCGGCGGTTTTCTAGGACTCGGCGATAAATTGTTCGCTGTGCCGTGGCAGGCGCTCACCCTCGACGCGGATCGCAAGCGTTTCATCCTCGATGTCGACAAAGAGCTGCTCAAGAATGCGCCTGGCTTCGACAAAGACAGTTGGCCGTCGATGGCCGATCCGCAGTGGGCACAAAGCATTCACTCCTACTACGGCTCGGAGCCGTATTGGCGTTGAAGCGTTATAGAGCAGTGGCAGTCGCGGTGACTGCCCGGGCGTAAACGAGGAGGCAGATCATGAGTGCAAGCGTGCAAGGCAATAGCGACAAGCTCAAGGACGACTTGCGTACGGCGGCCGAAGACTCACAGCAAGCGCTGCGAGAGACATCGGCGCAGGCGAGCGCAAAAATTCAACAAGCGCGGGACCGAGCGCAGGACGCCTTGCAGCGCGTGCGATCGCGATTGACGGAGCTCGAATCCCAAACGGCTCGCCGTGCAAAAGAAGCGCGCAGTGCTACGGAAGACTATGTGCGCGAAAATCCCTGGCAGTCCGTGCTGGCCGCGGCGGGCGTAGGACTTGCGCTCGGCATCGTGGTCAGCCTCGGCCGCAGACGCTAACCGTGGCCGCGATGCACCGGTATGAGACTGTGACGCCCGGTGAATACCGGCCGGTGCGAGGGCTATTCGATTCGATTCGGCACTTTCTCGACACGCTCGGGTCGCTCGCGCAGTCGCGGCTCGAGCTCATGACTGCAGAAGTTCAGGAACACATCTACCGTGCGTTAGGTGTCATCGTTCGTAGCGTCGCGGCATTGCTCGCGAGCTGCATCGGCTTGATGATGTTGTCTATTGCGCTGATTTTGGCTGTGGCTGCAAATCAGCGTCCGTGGGTGGCTGGTGGCATCGCGATAGTGTTTCTACTGCTCGCGGTGCTGCTGAGCGTTTCCGTTTGGCTCGAGCTGCGTGAACAGGCGCGTCTGCTGAGGCTCGCCATAGATCAATTTCGCAAGGATGGCGCAGCACTGAACGTCATACATCGATGGCAAGACACCTCGCCTTGATCGTCGAGCGCCGCCGTTGCTTGCAACAACGCTGCGACGAACGCCGTGCCGATCTCGTTCAGGCTATACACGAGCTACACGACCACTGGCGTCCGGTCGAACGCGCAGCACATAAGGTAAAGCGTCTCGCCGTGCCCGGCGTATTGCTGGGCGGTTTGGGTTGGCGCTGGTTTCACATGGTTCCGCGAGTCGCTCGCGGTGTGATGACCACGGCGCGAGTGATTGGCAAAGCTAGATACCTGTTGCCTTTGATTGGGTTGGGACGGATGACGCGTGGGAAGCGTGGTAGACGCGGTAGGTATAGGAGTTAGGAGTTAGTCAGAAAAGGCAGCAACCTTCTGGACTAACTCCTGACCCCTAACTCCTACCTCCCAAACTTCTGCTCAAAAAAATCCCCCCGATTCCATTTCGGGCGTGTCGGTGCGTTCGCTATTTCTACCAGCATGCGCGCGTAGATATCGGCTAAGTCGGCGGCACCGATGTAGTCGATGGGTTGGGAGAGATCGTCCGAAGGTTGGTGATATCGGTTGTCGAGAAAAGCTCGCTTGAGTGCCGCAATATCCGTGCGCCCATCGCGGGAGCGATTTCCAGTAATGAAGGCGAGGGCCGGGATGCCTTGACGAATAAACGAGAATTGATCGCTGCGAATGAAGTGAACGGCATCGGGCTCGGGATCGGGGCTCAGCCGGTAGCGCGAAGCTTCGGCGGCGCGTTGCGCGAGGGGGCCGAGTGAAGAGTGTTCCGCGCCGAAAGCGACCAAGTCTTTCACCGGTGCGAGCGGTAAGGGCATGTCGATGTTGAGATCGGCAATGATGCCTTTCCTGGGCACGGTGGGATGTTGGACGAAGAAGTCCGAGCCCAACAGCCCTTTTTCTTCGGCCGTCACTGCGGCGAATACGATGGAACGACCCGGCCTCGCGTCCATCTGCGACAAGATGCGAGCTGTCTCGAGCAGAATCGCTATGCCCACCGCATTGTCTTGCGCTCCGTTGTAGATCGTATCGCCGTTGACCGCAGCACCGCGACCGAGATGGTCTAAATGCGCGGTCACAACGATGTATTCATGTTTGAGACGCGGGTCCGAACCGCGCAAGATACCCAACACATTGGAGCTTTCGGTGCGTCGCAAGCCAGTGGTTGCGGAGAGCGTCAACAGACCCGGTAAATAAAACGCTTGCGGCTCGCTGGCACTCGCGGCGGTGAAGGCACTTTCCAACGAACGCTCGGCGCCTGCAAACAACTTCGCCGCCGCATCTGCATTGAAACTAAAGCGCAGCTTGAGCTCGGGATAAGCATCCGTCGGCTGGCCGTCGGCATCGAGCCAACGCATTTGCGGTACCCAACTCATCGCCACGCGGCGATCCCACGGCATGCGTGCAGCTTGTTCCGGCAAATCGATGGTGATGAGACCGACGGCGCCGCGTCGAATGAGATTGGCGTATTTCTCGCCCGCCCACGAGTAGTAGGCGCGTTGATCTGCAGGAAACTTTGCAGGCGCCCGCGAGAACGCCACGGCGATGCGCCCGCGGATGTCCAGTTGCGCGAGGTCGTCGTAATCGAGTTCGGGTGCGCTGACTCCGAAGCCGACGAATGCAAGCGGTGCAGTGACTGTCGATGTGCTGGCTAGAAAGTCCGCGGTCGGTAAGTAATCGCGGCCGTATTCGAAGGCGACAGTCTCGCGATCGCGATTGAGTTCGGCGGCGGAACCCGGCAATACCGCAGTCGCTTCGAGTAAGTGCACGGTCTGCGAATAGCTTCCGTCGTCGCCGCCGGGGGTAAGGCCGAGCTGCAAGAATTGCGCGGCCACGTAAGCTGCGGCGAGTTCGTGTCCACGCGAACCGGCAGCGCGGCCTTCGAGCAAATCATCGGCCAAAAAACTCACATGCGCGCGGATCGCGTTGGG
>Ga0068855_100001347_pt1 | contig 30413 bp, 25 predicted proteins | sample KBSCornC52_FD_66592 | JGI IMG/M metagenome (GOLD analysis project Ga0068855, IMG submission 66592) | Corn rhizosphere microbial communities from Kellogg Biological Station, Michigan, USA - KBS Corn C5-2 | ecosystem: Host-associated > Plants > Roots > Rhizosphere > Soil ... | reverse complement strand
TCTTCGAGTAGCACCGGCTCTGGCACGAGCGACGGCGCAGCGCGGTGGCCCGCGAACACCCGAAGTGGCCAAAAAGCGAGCGCTGCAAGCCCGACTACGATCGGCAGCACCGTCTGCCACCTCCTCGACCGAGGGTTGCGCGAACGGGTGGGGCGAAAGCAGCGCGAGCAATTCCCACGATTGGACGGGATGATTGCGCCGCAGCTTTCGCAATGAACGAGCGCCACGCGGCTTCCTTCCGACCCGCCATCTCTACGGAGACGCGCGAGCTCGCGCGCGCAAGAGCAGGGAGCATGCCACGCGGCGCCAGCTTTTCAGCGCGCGAAAGCCGCCGGATTGGCGTGCTTTTTCCAGTGGCTGGCAGCGACCTGGGCGAATTTCCCGTGGCGAAATTCCCGAGCGCGTAGCAAATCACCCGGCGACGGGGGACGACGCTGCCCGAAGGCCGCGAGTCACTCGCTGCTCAGCGAGCTCGCGGCGACTTCAGGGCGAGTCAGGGCTGGGCCGCTGTGGGTGCGCTCGAGGACCAAGAGCCGGTTGTTCGCTTCCGCTCGAAATTCGCCGAGCTCCCGCAAGATGGTCTCGATGTTGACTTCATTCTTGAGATTGACCTTGTAATCCGTCTCGGCGCGCGCGCGATCCTTGAGCGATTGGCGGTTCTGGCTCATGACGATCAGCGGCCCCTGCAGGGACACCAATACCGCGAGCAAGAGATTGAAGAACACGAACGGATAAGGGTCGAATTCACGCTGAAATATAGGCGAGTTGATCAGCATCCAACTCACCGTCAGGCCCAAGAGTATGAGGATGAACGCCCAACTCCCGTTGAGCTCGGCGACCTTGTCGGCGAGCCGCTGGCCCCAAGTGAGGTTGTTTTCGATCTCCTCGACCGAATTCTTGGTGGCTCTTTCGGAGAGCATGGCATTGGTCTCACGCAGGCGACCGGCCATGGTTTCCAGGATGTTCATCGCCGCTCGCGGCCGTTGCGCGAGATAGCCGGACAGCGTGGCGCGGGTCAGCTCGAGCAGAACGGCGTCGGTGGTGGCGAGCGCGCTGGCCGAGCGCGGCTTGTCATCGAACAGCGCGAGCTCGCCGAAATACTCGCCCCGGGCGATGTCTTTCAACGAAACACGGCGCGATGCTTCGCCGGGCAGGAAGATGTTCACGTGGCCGGAGGCCACGATGTACATCTCGGTGCCGAGATCCCCTTGATTGATGATGATCTGCCCCGCCTGGAAGTGCCGCTCGCCCACGGACGACACGAGCGCGCTGAGGTCGTCCTCGCTCAATCCTTGAAACATCGGGATGCTACGCAGAAGCTCGGCGTATGACATTCCCGGCGTCTAACTCGGCGTTGGTTCGAACGCTACTTGCAAACGCGAGCCGCTCGTCAGTGATTGTCCGCGGTGAACGCGCCGCCGATCGGCAGCCGCACCGCCCACGCGTGCTAGCTCCGTCCAGCTGGTCCGGCGAGCTCCGCGCGCTCGCGCGTCTCGGCGTTGTGAAAAAGCGCCAGTAGCAGGAAATCGTAGCTGAGCTTGAGCGCGCCGGCGCACAGTAAGGGCCAGCCGAACGTGGTGCGCTCCAGGAGCAGCCCAGTGAGTGTGGGTGCCAGCGCCGAAGCGAGGCTCCTTGGGACGTTCGTCACGCTCGCCGCAGCCGCGCGCTCCTCGGGCGGCACGACCGACATCACATAGGCTTGGCGCGCCGGGACATCCATCGAAGATACGCTGGCTCTCAGCAACAGACAGAGCAGCGTCAAGCCGAGGTTCGGCATGAACGCGGCGGCCATCAAAAATAGATTCGCGGGAACATGGGTATAGACCATGGTGCGGACGAGCCCGATGCGTGCGGCGAGGCGCGGAGATAAAAATTGCGACAGCGACGAGGCTAGGCTCGAAACGAAGAAGAACGTGCCGGCAGTCGTGAGCGAAAGCTGGAAGCGCCGAAATAGCCACAACGCGAGCAGCGATTGCACGACGAAGCCACCGCCAAACGAATCCAGGCTGAAGATCGCTGACAGCCGCAGCACCGCGGCGCGAGAAGTGACGAGCGCTGAACGCGGCGCCGAAGCGACCGGAACTTCGGCAGTCCGGGCGTAGAGCCAAGCCACGACTACACCGACCGCGCTGTACACGACGAACACCAGCCGCTCCGCGGACACCAGCGCGCTGCCGAACCAGCGCGAAAGTAGCTCTGGCACACCAACGGCAAGCGCGCCGAGCGCACCCGAGAAACTGCCGATCACGTTGTAGCGCGCAAACAGCGCGGTCGTCGCGCGCTTACCAGCGGTGGAGCTTGCGAGACCCGCCTGTTCGAGCGGAAGAAACAAGCTCACATCGCCGTTCGACGGATTCAGCGTGCCGATCACGGCGACCACGAGCAGCGGCCAGAAGCCGCGCAAGAGCGCGAAGCCGAGGCCCGTTCCGATCATCAAACTCGCGGCGAAGAGCAGCAGCCGGCGGCTGGAAAACCGGTGCGCCACCAAGCCGACGATCAGCGTGACGGCGCCCGAGCCAAAGAGCGTTGCGGTCACCAGCGCGCCCACCGCGACCGGGGTGAAGCCGAGACGTCCGAGATAGCCGGCCAGCATGACGCTGACCGTCCCGTCGATGGCGCCGCGCAATCCGCGGGAGAGTAGTAGCCGCGCGGGGCTTCCGTACGAGGTGCTTTGCGAGTCGGTAGCGGTCGTCATCAGGCTCTGCGCGGCGTGCAATGGCGGAAAGGCACGGCTCAGGGACGGTCGTTCGTGGACACGAGCGCGAAGGCGGCGCCTTGCGGGTCGTCGCAGACGGCGATGCGGTGGCCGTCCGCTGAACGGTACGGACCCAGCACCAAGCCGCCTTGCGCGCGAAGCAGTTCGATCGTGGGCGAAAGCGATGAAACGCGAAAGTGAAATAGCCAGTGTGGATGGACGCCGGTGCGCTGCTTCAGATCCGACATCCAGCCGTTCACGAGTCCGCCGCGTTGCCACGAGAACGGGTGGAATACGCCGAGCTCGCCGAGATCGGTGGGTGGTTCGAAGTGCCAGCCAAAGAGCTCGCCATAATTCGCCTTCGCGCGCTCGACGTCGTTCGTGTGGAGCACGTGCCAGGCTACGTCGAGATCCCGGCTCTGGGCGGCCTCTGCGGCGTGACTGGCCGCGGGCTTTGCAAGCGCGAGTATGGCGCCCCCGGGGTCGCGCACCACGGCTGCTTCCAAGCCCTGTGCGTTCAGCCATTTCGTCCCGAGCGGCGTTGCGCCCCGCGACACGAACGCGGCCAGCGCCGCATCGACATCCGCCACCTCCAGATAACCGAGCCAATGCGGTCGCGCGCCGCGCGCCAGCGCTTGCTCGTGCAGCGGGAAGATTTCAGGCTGCCGTTCGCCCAGAATCGCGCCATAAAACGTGCGCGCTGCCGGGACCTCCGTCGTGCGCAGGTGATACTGGAAGAAGCGCTTCATCGCTTCAGTTCCTATCACATGGCAGCTCGGCGGCTCATCATCATCCGAATTGGCACGCGCCGCGGAGTTGCTAGCCGCACGCGCAAAAGCAATTGTTGACGCAGATTCGCGGCGCAGGCTCGCTCGCGGAGCAACCGCAGATCGGATTCGGTGCGGCGCAGTCGGTGTCGGCGGCGCACTCTTTGTGACAGGTGCAGTTGCCCGGACCAGGACCCGGTCCGCCGCAGCCACAGTGGTAACCGCTCGGGCAATCGGTGCCGCCCATGGTGCACGCCATCGCGCCTGCGCTGCCGCCGTTCCCGCTTTGGCCGGCAGTGCCGCCATTGCCGCCGCGCCCCGCACTGCCGCTGGCGCCGGCTGCGCTGCTGCCGCCTGTGCCGCCTGAGCTCGCGCCGCCTGAGCTCGCGCCGCCTGAGCTCGCGCCGCCTGAGCTCGTGGTGCCCCCCGCGCCGCCGGTTGCATGACCTGCCGCGCCGGCGCTGCCAGCGCTCGGCTGCCCAGCAACCCCGGCGCCGCCCGCGCTGGTTCCTGACGAGCCGCCGCCGCTACTGCCGCCGCTCGCTCCGCCACCGCTCGATCCGCCGCAGGCGGCGCTCACGAGCACGAGCAGAATCGCAGTCGGAAATAGGTAAGGAGATTTGACGATTGGCAGCATGGTGCGATGTCCTCCGAATAGAAGCTCAGCGCCGATTGAGGCGGCACGTGCGGGTTTGCACGGTGCGCGCGAGACTCCGGTGCCGTCGCGACACCTTCGCCGGATACTCCGTAAGGCAACTACCATGCCGGCGAGCGACCGAAAATTGCCCTGGGATAGCGCGGCGGGTGTGCCAAACGCTGTGCCAGATCCCCGACAACGCGGTCACTGAGACTGGTTCCAGCGGCTCAGCTTGCGCGTATCCGAGCGAGCCGCCAGGCCTTCATTGAGCAATCAGAATTGAATTTCGATGTTCGAGTCGAGCAGTTGAAATATCAAGTCGCGAGTGCTGTTCGTCCACGCCGCCGTATGGATCACGGTTTGTCAGGGATCCTCGTTCCGCGCCGCCGAAGGCTCTGACGGGCTCTGGCGTGGCGCGTGACCATTAAAAAATTTTTGGGAATCGCCGTGCGGCAGGTCGTCGGCGCGTGAAGCCTGCGCGCTACGGGATGTGCGGTTCACCCAGTGAGCTCGAACGGCACCTGAGCGAGCAGGTCCACGGTGCGCGGCGGGTCGCTGGCCACGCACAGTTCGATTTGCTGCTTCTGTGTAGAGCGGAGCTGAGCGTGCTCGAGCGCGCCGTTTTGCCAGGTGAGGTCGACACTGAGGCCACCGCGAGCCCGCACGCCGCGCACAGAGCCCGTCTGCCACGCGCTCGGCAGTGCGGGCAAGAGGTGGAGTCGCCCCGGCTCGCTTTGGACGAGCATCTCCAGAATACCCGCAGCGCCGCCGAAGTTGCCGTCGATTTGGAATGGCGGGTGCGCGTCGAACAGGTTCGTGTAGGTGCGATCGGGGCTCAAGAGTAGGCTGAGCAGTGAGTGCGCGCGCTCGGCATCGCACAAGCGGGCCCAGAAATTGATCTTCCAGGCCAGGCTCCAGCCGGTGGCTTCGTCGCCGCGCAGCTCGAGTGTGCGACGCGCGGCGCGCGCGAGCTCGGGCGTTTTGCGGGGCGAAATCTGGTGCGACGGATGCAGGCCGAAGAGGTGCGACACGTGGCGATGATGGGGCTCGGGCACTTCGACATCCCAATCCGCGAGCCACTCTTGCAGTTGGCCGCCTTTGCCGATTCGATACGGTGGCAGCGCCGCGCGGGCCTCGCCGAGCTGAACACGGAAATCCGCGTCGAGTTCGAGGACCTCCGCGGCCTCTGAAACCGCCGCGAATAGGTCGCGTAAGATGGCGTTATCTATGGTCGGGCCCGCGCACAACGTGGCGCCGTGCGGATGGCGATTTTCGGGCGAAAGGCTGGGGCAGGTGAGGCGAAAGCCGAGCTCCGGGTGAGTGACCAGCGTATCGAGGAAGAATTCAGCCGCGCCCTTCAAAATCGGATACACGCGCCGCAAGTGCGCGCCATCCTGCGTAAAGCGATAGTGATCCCATAGATGCAGTGAGAGCCAGGCGCCGCCCATCGGCCAGAGTCCCCATTCTGCGCCGTCGACCGGCTGCGTGGCGCGCCAGAGATCGACGTTGTGATGCGCCACCCAACCGCGCGCACCGTAGTGCCGCTGTGCGGTGTGGCGGCCGCTCTGCGCGAGATCTTCGAGCAGGGCGAACAGGGGCTCGTTGCACTCGGGCAGCGCCGCAGAGTCGACGAACCAGTAGTTCATCTCGGTATTGATGTTGATCGTGTATTTGCTGCCCCAAGGCGGGTAAACCTTGTCGTTCCATAAACCTTGCAAAGTGGCCGGCTGCCCGCCGGGCCGCGAGCAAGACAGCAGCAAGTAACGCGCATATTGCACGTACAGCGCGGCCAGCCCCGGATCCCCGCCCTGCTCGAACGCCGCGACGCGCGCGTCGGTCGGTAACTCCGAGCGCGCTGGGCCGAGGTCGAGCGTGAAGCGCCGAAAGCGCGGCTGGTAATCCGCCAAGTGGCGCTCGCGCAGCGCTTCATACGAGAGCCCGTCGGCCGCGGCCAGCCGCGCGGCGACGAGCGCGCGCGGATCGGCCGTCAGATCGCGATAATTGAGGTAGCTCGTCGCGGCCGCCGCGAGCACGATCAAGGAATCGGCAGAGCGTACGGAAATGCTGTCTTCGCCTGGTAAAATGCGGCCGCCACTCGGCCGCAAACGCGCGCCAAATTCGTACTCGAGCTTGCCCTCGCTGGCGTTCGTCGCGCGGTTGCGACCGCGCATGCCAAAGCCGCCGCGCGTGTACCAGCGCTCGGGGCCGCGTTGCCAAGCGTGCATGCCGAGCTGTTCGGATTCCAGGCGCAGCCGGCAGGAGAGCGCGCCAGGATGGCTCACCGTGATGCGCAGCACGAGCAGCTGATCCGCGGCGCTGATGAACGCCTCGCGCGTGACGCAGAGCTCGCCGACCGTGTAGCTCGTCGTCACGGTCGCCGTTTCGAGCTCGAGCTCGCGCCGATAATTCGAGTAGACTGCGTGCTCCGGGATCTCGAGATAAAGATCCCCGAGCGGCTGATACGGCGCTTGCTCCTTCGGCCGGCCCATCATCTTCTCTTCGGCGAGCTGCTGCGCCTCGGCGTATTGCCCTGAGAAGATCAAACGCCGCACTTCCGGCAGCGCGGCGAGCGCATCCGAGCTGGTTGCGTCGTACGGACCGCCCGCCCAGAGCGTGCCCTCGTTCAGGACCAGCCGTTCGCGCGCTGGCTCACCACAAACGAGCGCCGCGAGGCGGCCGTTGCCGAGCGGCAACCCTTCGGTGATCACCTCGAGCGCGGGCTGTTCGTAGAAGAGCTGGAGCGTCATGGGCTTCAGCCTCAAGCTAGCGGACGCGGTGCTCCGGTTGCACCCGGCAAGTGGTGGCAACTGAACGAAGCTGGTCCCGGGCGCGCCTATTCGGCGAGCGAGTCCAAGCTTGACCTAGCTCGCTCGTGTTGTGCGAGCGAATCGCCAAAATGTCGTCGCCGAATTCGGGTGCGACGGCTGGGCGCTCCAGGGCCGAACTACGGGGCCTTTTTTCCCGCACCACAAAGCCGACGGACGCCTCATTGTAGTAGTAGCTAGCGCCGCTGTTCACGTTCGTGCGATCGCTGACTTGAAGGGTCAAAGCGTCGCCGCATGGATCCAACGTCGAAGTGTCGAGGCTGAAGGTCCCCGCGGCGACGCCCGGGTCGCTGATGGCGGCGCTATTGTCGATCTAGCGGCGGTGGCAAAATTACGTCATTGGACGCAGCGCACTTTAAACCATTGCACGCCAGCGCTTTGCACAGAACCATCCGTCCTGATCTGGAGCGATATCGGTGTTCCGGCGGGCTCCGTGCCGCTGAACGTGCTGGTGCCGGTGAACGCCCGCCCGTTGACGTAGAAGAAATCCCAGCCGCTCTCGAACGAGATTTGCGCTTCCCAATAAGATCGGTAGCCGCCGCACGGCATCCAGGTGGTGTCGAGACCCGTGTTGTTGGCCAGCGAGCCTTTGGTCGTCATGCATTCCACGCCATGGCAGATGAAGACTTGGTTCGGGTAAATCGTGGTCATGGCCCACTGACTAATAGCCGAGGTGGGAATGGCGTAGCCTTGGGTCGGGTGGCCATCTGCCGCGTTGTTGCCGGCAATGGTAACGGCGGCGAGCGTGTCGGGGCTTTGGTTATTGGGCCGCTGCGGGGTGCTGTAGGTCACGGGACCGCCCGAGTCACCCGAGAAGATGAGCTGATTCGGATTGGGGATGAGCGCGATCCCAGGGTTGTTGCTGGCGACGTCGTCGTTGAACGTAATGTTGGTCTGACTCACCGACATCACGCCCTTTCTGAACACGCCGGCCCCCGTACCGGCGCCGTTACTGACCGCATTGTTGCCAAAACCCCAACCCGTTACGCTTTGGTTGAGCAGATCGTTCCAGGGATACATGCGCTTGGCGAAACCGAAATAGTTCGGAAATCCCGGAGAGCCGTTCATGTCGAAGGGCGTGTTGACTTTCACGAGAGCGATGTCCCAGTTGGGATGGAGAACGATTTGGGTCGCCACCCGTGCCTGCTGGACGGACGTCCCATTGTCCATGACGATCTGCGTGGTGTAAGACGGATCAGCCGCGTTGATTGCCACATTGCAATGTTTCGCAGTAAGAATCCAATTGTTCGTCAGCAGCGTCGAGCTGCAGAGGCTTCCCAGTCCGCTCGCGTCCTTCTTCGTGAAGACGTACGGATAGCCCAGCCCCGTGGTGGTCACGGTCGTTCCATTGTAGATCGGTTCTTGAACTTGGTGGAGGTCGCCTTGGAGGTCGGTACTGTCAGTCGAGTCTGGTGCGGAGCCACAGCCCCAGCTGGCCGATGCTGACAAGAGGACGACGGTCACGTGCTGTAGAAGTTTCATGCTCTGACCCCTTTCGTGGAGTTCGGTGCGTCACGGTCCTAAAACCCCCTCGTCGGCACGAATGCGCAATGAAAACGCAACGCCGAAAAATCGCGAAGCGGGCCCCGAGCGTGGGCTCCGCACCGAGCGCGCCGCGAGGCTCGCTGGGCTGAGGCGGTAGTGATCGCGGCTAGCCGCTGTGGTGCCGAGGGCAAGCTGGATCGATGAAGTATTGCCAACGCGGTCTTCCCACTGCCAGGCGCGCTGCCCGAGCAGCCGCTTCCACCCCAGACTGCTGTTTTGACTACGCCGTCGCGCGTGAAGCGACTGGCCCACTGGCAACGCTGGAGGCTTCGACGAGTTTCCGCTTTCGGACATCACAAAGGCCAAAGCCGCGCATCACGCGCTTGCTCAAGCATGGCGGCCCGAGCGGCCGCCATGCCGTCATGCTCGGCGTTATCTGCCGTCGCTCATTCGCAATGTTCGACGTAGTAGATGTCGGGCGTGCCGTCGTCGATGCACTGCTCTTGGTAGCGATTGCCGCACTTGTAATTGCTGTAGCCCGTGGTGAGGTTGATGCTTTGTTCCGGCCCGAGCGCGGTGCGGGTCCGGCAGTCGTAGACGGTTCGCTTGAGCAGTGTGTATGGGAAGCAGCGGGTCACCGACTTGTTCGTCACCTGTGACTTCATCGCGGTGCACGGGATCCCGGTAACACTCCGGATCCAGTCGACCTTGGCGCTGAGTCGTGAGAAGCGCGCGAACGATCCGTCGGCCCCGCAGTAACCGCTCGTGGTGACCTCGTCGAGATCAGACTGCACGCCCGCGACATGAAGCTCAGGCGTGGTCGTGCTCAAGTACACCGTTCCCGGTCCGCCGGAGTCGCCTTTGCACAGGCGGGCGCCGCTCATCGTGAGGTGGAACTGCTGATTACCGTACCAGTCCAGCGCGAAGGTGCCGGTTCGAAGCGTTCCGACGCCTGACCCGTCAAAGCCGTTGGCGCCGTATCCGAAGGCCTGGTAGCGGGAGTATGCGCTCATCGTGTCGGTGTAGATGTAGGCGTAGTCCGGCGTTCCGGTGCCCGCCCAAGCTTTGCCATCGGTCGGGCGGAGGATGGCGAAGTCATCCTCCGCATTCATACCGTCCGTGAAATCGGGCCAGAGATCCGCCTGCACGTCGGTGTAGAACGAATGATGACCATCCTGCGCGGTGTAGGCGAGGCTAACGTTGACTACCCCGCTTTTGCTGCCGGCGGGAAGGATCGGAGCGATGCAGTGGCCGGCGGTTGCAATCAGCTGAGGACCCAGCATGAAAGCAGAGCACCTACCGTGATCGGTAACGAGGAAGACGATTCCGTTACGCTGCGTAGTCGTCCCACGGAGCGCTTCCGCGGTCGCAGTGGTTACGTCGCCTTCCGGCGGTTGGGCCTGATCCGCCGCGGAGCAGGCCTGTGACAGCGCGAAGGTGAGTGATAGGGCTGCCATCCGCCAGCCAGATGGCAACGCGTTTACAAGGTTCAGTGTGCCCCGGGGATTCATGTTCAATGTTGGCTTCATGTTCATGCTCTACGACCCGCGAGGCCGGGCATTTGCGCAAAAAATTGCGCACCGACCTAGCGTATGCACGGAGCGCAGTGTGCGAAGTCAGGGGCATGCTTGGCGCCGCGGCCGAATCGAACGCCGCGCGCTCTTGTTTTGACGTGCTGAGCTAGGCGCGACCCGACGCGGCAAGTGGTGGCAACTGAGCGAAGCTGGTCCGGGACGTGCCAATTCGCTGGCGAATCGCTCGCTCCTCGTGGCGTGAGAGAGCGATTCGCCAAGCGTGATTGGGCGCTGAGCGCGGGCGTGGCTGCGCGCGCCGCCCGCTATGGGGCCTTCTTCTCCCGCACGCAGAAGCCGACCGAAGCCTCATTGTAGTGGTAGCTCGCTCCGCTGTTCACGTTCGTGCGATCGCTGACTTGCAGGGTCAACGCATAGCCGCACGGATCCATCGCGGAGGTGTCGAGGCTGAAGGTCCCGGCGGGGACGCCTGGATCGCTGATGGCGGGATAGCTCCCCGATGCCGGAGCAGGCAGCGTGCCGTGCGCTTGCACGGGCGGGCGGATGACGAAGGAGTAGCCGCCGAAGTGAGCGTCGGTCGCCTTGAACTTGCCCGTAAATGTGACGCCCTTGTCGAAGTCCGCGCAGCTGCCGCTGACCACCGCATCCAGGGTCAGCTCCGCGTCGGGGCCTTTGTTGTCGACGGCTACGGTCACCGCTTGACTGTGCAGGTCGTGCGCCGGGTTGCCGTCGGTCGAGAGATCGATGCGCAGGTCGAAAACAATGGCGTCGTCCGTGGCGTTCGAGAACCATTCACCCAAAAGGCTGCCTTCGATCGAGTGATTGGCAGAGAAATCCTCGTACGTGTAGTACCCCTGCGCGTCGGCATGCTCGGTGATCAACGTTTGGTGCCAGCCCGTCAGGATATCGAACGTATTGAGCCAGAGGTCGAGGCCCACCGGTTCGTTCGTCACGGGTACGTAGGCACTGTCGGGTGCGGCATGCGGCTTGCGCATGATGCGGTAACGTAGCCCCGAGGATGGGTTCGAGATGTGACCCGCGAGCGTGATGCGGCCGCCGAACGGGCTGTGATTCAGGCCCAACCCCGAGTGCATGGTGCTACCGGTCGCGAAGCCCGCACCGTCAATCTGAAGCACCGGTACGTCGCCCACTGCCGAGAGAACCGGCACGGTCTCGTTGCCGCCACTGCCCGCGCCGATGAACACGAGCGTGTCCTCGTGGTTGCCCCAGATCGGCGGCTGATTCGGATCGGTGTCCGATGGCGGACTGGCCCACGAGAGCACCGCGCGGATGGGCACGACGCGCGCGCCCTCGTGACAAGGCTTGCGGTACTTGCTGAAATTTACGGGCAAAAATGCAGAATAACTCAGGCCACCGCCTGGAACCGGGGCAATGTCATGCACGCGAACTGCGGTGAGCCCGAGGTCGGTTTCGAACACACCGTCCTGGTCGAAGTCGGCCCAAAATCTCACGTATTCAAGGCTGCCTTGCGTGCATGGTCCGCCGCTGTAGCCCTGGGACAGCTTGACCTTGATCACCCCGACTAGCTTTTCCTCGACTGGGTTGTAGCCAACGCAGTAGAGTTCCTCGTAGCGCGTGTCGCCTTGTTTGGGAAAGAGCTTATCGATGTCGATCACGAGCAGCTTCGCCAGCTCGGGTGGTAGATCGTCGAGCACCGCGCTGAGGCCCAGCCCGAGTGGTGACTGTCCGAAGGTTGCTTTGAAGAGGGCAGGCAACACCAGTCGATGTGGCTCGACCCCTTTGCCCTTGTAGCCATCGACCAACTCGGCAAGGTTCAGGGCGGCCGGTTTTGCCGCTACCTCTTGCTCCAGATCGACGGTCTTGCCGAGCAGCGCGGGTAGCTTGACCTTGGAAGCCTCGAGCACGTCGCTCAGCTTGAACAAGATGCGTGAATCGACGTGGATCTCGGCGTCGATGGTATTGCCCCACACTGGCGTGTAGTGAGGGGTATTGGCTGGCGGCGCGTGATTCCAGGACAAGATGGCGCGCGCGCGGATGGTGTTGGCCTGGAAGCAAAAATGCTTCGGTGGTTGCACGGTGACGCCGATGGCGTACTCGAGCTGCTTGCGCCCCGCGGTTCCCGCAGGAATGTCGAAGACTTGGAAGCTGGTGACGCCCTGGTCCTGCCAGCTCAGGCCATCGTCGAAGGACAGATAAAAGCGCACGTATTCGCGCGTGCCGAGGCCGCAAATCCCGCCGCCGTAGCCGGACGGCTCTTTGACGAATACCACCGCGTCGAGACGATCGAACTGCGGTTGATAGCCGAGGCAGACCACTTCTTCGAATTGCCGATCGCCTGCTTTTGATACCACCGCGGCAAGCGAGCTCTCCGCGAGATTGCCGAAGTAGTTCGGGTTCAGCGCCAAGAGCGTGCGAAAACGAGTGCGCTCCGTGGGCAGTGAATGCGCCTTGGTCAAAGCTTTCTTGCTTTCGTCGTGATTCATGCGAAACCCCTCGCGTGTGTTGAGAAAGCGCAGCGGAGAACACTCCTGCCATCTGCGCGGATGGCCAAAAGTGTAAGCTGTACGAGCACGCTTCCGCGATAGTCAATTGTGTTCGATTGCTGAACACGAGCGAAGCTGACCTCGAAGCTCGTGTGCAGATAGCGTTGCAAGAGCGCGTAGTACTCGCACATGACTCGCTGGTGAAAAGCGACACTGGTGACCGCGCTGGCGGAAGCGCGCTGCTCGCGTGAGCAAATTGTCGGAGCGACTCTGGCCCATGGCGATGCGCAGCACGAACCGCCGAGCCGTGGCACGGACGACGCCTCGCAGTGCGCGCATGGGGAGGCCTTGCGGCGTCGTTCCGTCGGCTTTCTGAAAAATCGTACGCCTTGTAGCGGTGAGCGTGAAGGAATGCGGGGCCTCGCGCGGATACGTGCACGACAGGCGTCAGCAGGGCTCGCGCGCGGCGCGCTCAGGCCGGTGCCGTGCGCTCTCTCAACGCGAATCCATCAGGCGAGGCGATCATCCGTGCACGCGCGACTTCGTTCAGGGCTCAGCTTTATCCTCTTTCTGGGGTCATCCTCTGCGGCGCTCGCCCAAAATGCGCCCGCGCCTGCACCTGCGCCGCCAACCGCGGTCGAGCCCCCCGTGGTTCAGGGCAGTACGGACGTGCCGTATCCGGAGGGCGTCGCGGGTGACGCCACCGTGCTGCTCGACGTGGACGTCGACAAATACGGGTACGTCTCGAAAGTGCAGGTCACCGCCGGCGCCACGCCATTCGCGGAGCAGGCGCGCCAGGCGGTGCTGGAATGGCGGTTCACGCCCGCGCGTCGCGCCGGTGTTTCGGTGGCGGCTCGCATCCGTGCGCGCGTTCAGTTTCACCAGGAACCGCCACCGGATGCCGCACCGGCGACTCCGTCGGCGGCGACTACGCCGGTCGACGCGCCGCTCGACACGCCTGCACGACCGCCCGCCGCGCCGGAAGCGCCGGCTCCGCCGGAAGAGATCATCGTGCGCGGTACGCGGCGCGAGCTCGGCCAAACCACGCTTTCGGCCAGCGACGTGCGCGAGCTGCCGGGCGCGTTCGGCGATCCGTTCCGCGCGATCGAAGCGTTACCCGGAGTCTCGCCGATCGTCAGCGGGCTGCCCTTCTTCTATATCCGCGGCGCTCCGCCGAACGACAATGCGTTTTTCGTCGACGGTATCCGCGTGCCACTGCTTTTTCACATCGGCATCGGTGAGGGCGTCATTCACCCGGCGCTGATCGATCACGTCGACTTTTATCCGGGGGCTGCGCCGGCCGCGTACGGCGGCTCTGCCGGCGCGGTGATCGCCGGTCAAACCCGAGAGCCGGCCGCGGTCGCGCACGGCGAGGCCAACGTGCGCCTGATCGACGCGGGCGCGCTGCTCGAGTCCCCGTTCGGTGACGGTCGTGGCAGCGCGCTCGTTGCGGGGCGCTATGGCTACCCGGGGCCAATCGTCAGCGCGATTACGCCGACGTTGCGGCTCAATTACTGGGATTACCAAACGCGCCTCAGCTGGCGGCTGAATGCGCGAGACACGCTGGGCGTGTTTGCGTTCGGGAGCCACGACTACCTCGGCTCGGCAAACACCAGGAATGGGGAGGTTGGACCCATTGCCGAACAGCTCGGCTCGGATTTTCACCGGCTGGATGTGCGCTACGATCACGCGCTCGCCGACGGCAATCTGCGGCTCGCTGCGACCTTCGGCTATGACGCACAAGGCGGCGCCAACGCGGACGACGATGACTCGGGCCCGAGTCTCACGACCATCACCAATCTCTCGGCCGCGCTGCGCCTAGAGGCCGATTCACGACTCTCGGCCAGCGTGCGCGTTCGCGGCGGCGCGAGCGTGCAGCTCGACCATTACGGCTTCGCGCAGGGTGAGGGTGCGCTCGCCCAGAACGCGATGCCGCAAAGTCCGTTGAGCGAGAGCGCTGACCCGCCACCGACCAACGTCAGCAGCGGCGCGCACGCCGACATCGTCTGGCACGTCACGCCAAGAGTCGAGATCGTGCCGGGCGCGCGCGTCGACGTATTCCGGTCGACCCGCGCCAACGGGCCGAACGGGGCGCGCGCGACCACGACCGTGCCAGCGTTCGACCCGCGGCTCTCGGTGCGGGTGACCCTCACTCCGGCCGTCGCCTGGCTTTCCAGCTTGGGTCTTTCACACCAATATCCGTCGCTGCGTGTCGGCGGCGTGCCCGCGCTCCTGCTTACAGTGCCCGGTTTTCCGGTGGGCGATGCACAGTTGCAAACGGTCGCCCAAGCGAGTCAAGGAGTCGAGGTCGCGCTGCCCGCAGACTTCACGCTCAGCACCACGGGTTTTTTCTCCGGCTGGTCGGGGCTCACCGATCTCACCGCCAACTGCCTGCGCATCATGCCGGCCACGACCCCCGCGCAAGGCAACCCGAACGCGCCCCCGCCCGAGGGCCCGTATGTGTGCCCGGCAAATCAGCCCGCGCACGGCGTGGCCTACGGGGTCGAGCTGCTGCTACGCCGGCCGCTTTCGAAGCGCCTCAGTGGTTGGCTGTCCTACACCCTGTCGCGCTCGCGACGCGACGAACATTTCATTACGGAGAGCGGCGGCGATGCTCAGGCGAGGGTCGCCAGTGACTACGATCGCACCCACGTCCTGAACGCCATCGTCGCCTACGATCTGGGCCGGCGCTGGCGCGCGGGTGCGCGGTTGATCGTCTTGTCCGGGACGCCGTTTTCGAATCTGCGCGGAAATGTCCCGGCTCCGCCGTACAATGCCTACCGCGATCCGGCATTTTACCGCGTCGACGTGCGACTCGAGAAGCGCTGGGCGCTCGGCAAAGATGGTTATTTCGCGTTCATTGCCGAGGGCCAGAACGTGACCCTGCGTCGGGAGCGGACGCCATTCTCGCTGGATTGCGAGGGGAACCAGACCCCCCAAGGCGGCTCGACGCAATGCCGTCACTCGGAAGTCGGCCCCCTCACCATCCCCAGCCTGGGGGTGGAAGCATCTTTTTGAGCGACCCGATGAAGGGATTGGCTGCGCCGAGGCAAAGAACAGTGAGAGCCTCGTGATGATGCGCCGCTATCCGCTGAGCCCCGCCCTTTTGACTGGCGTCCTGGCGGCGTTCTGCGTTCCGCCGGCGTACGCGCAAGCCGCGTCCTGCTCGTCTCTAGACATCGAACTCGCGGCCGCCGTAAGTCACCGCTGGCCTGACTTGCCGAGCGACGTGCGCGCAGCGCTGGACGGGCGCGACGACCTCGACCGCTGTGCGCAGATCAAGCTGACTGTGCAGGACACCGCCATCGTCGTCGAAGTGAGGCTGCCCGATGGGCGTTCCGCGGAGCGCACCGTCGCGCGACGAGAGGACATCGTGCCCACGCTCGAATCACTGCTGCTCGTGCCTCCGCGCAGTCTGCAGGGCACGCGCGAGCAACTGGAAACAGAGGGGCCTGAGCCGTCACAGCCAGTGAAGCGTGCGGCCAAGCCAGGCCCTGCGCCTGCGAATGTGCCGGCCAGCGGTATTCGAGTCGAACCGGTTGGTGGCCACCCCGCCGTCGCGGACCGCGGACCCGCGGCGGCTGCGCCGCGTTCGGAGAGCCAGCTCCGGATTGACCTGTCCGTCGTCAGCGGCGCACGGGTTGGAGACGGTCAAAGCGCCGTGGGTCTGGGCGTGTTCTCGTTCGTCGAACTATCGGGCTGGCTGGTTGGGCTCGGGGGACGAGCGGATCGCTATCGATCGCTTGCCGAGCCGAAGACGGACGGCGGCGCGTTGGAGCTTGCGCTGCTCGGCGGGCGACGACTCCGCTCCCGGAACCTAGCGCTGGATCTGCTCGGGGGGCTGGCAGCGGTGTTGCAGGGAACCGACACCTTCGAAAAACAGTCGGCAACCAGTGACTTCAAAGCGACGAGCTCGAGCACGGTGCCGCGCCTGCTGCTCGCGGCGCGCCTCAACTTGAACGCTCGTTCGACGCTGCATCCATTCGTCGGTGTCGACGGCGAGCTCGGCCCGACGCGCGCCAACGACGGCGGAGCCGTGCCTTACGTCTCGCACCTACCCATGTGGACCGTAGGTCTCGCGCTTGGCGCCACCGTGGGGACCCAATGAGCGGCCGCGCGCGCAGTCAGCTCAAAGCACGCGACGTCCCGCATGCCTCCGATCCCGAGATCATGGCTCGGCTGGCCAGCGGGGAGACGGGCGCATTGGGCGAGCTGTACGACCGCTACCACGAGCGCGTTCGGCGCTTCGTGGCGCTCGCCACATCGGACGCAGAGGACGTTGATGATTTGGTGCAAGCAACCTTCCTCGCCGCGGGCAAAAGCGCAGCGCGCTACGACGGCCGCGCCTCGTGCCGGCCTTGGTTGTTCGGCATCGCGGCGCAACTCCTGCGGCGCAGACGCCAGCGCTTCAGACGTTGGCTGGGCGTGCTCTCGTCGTTGAGCATGGCGCACTCCGCGGTCGTCGATCCGCGGTCGTCGCTGCAAGCCAAAGGCGAGGTCGAACGCGCGCTCGCGCAGATCAGCGAAAGCAAGCGCATCACTTACTTGATGGCCGAGGTCGAGGGCTTGAGCTGCGCGGAGATCGCGGACGTGCTCGGCGTACCGATTGGAACCGTGTGGACACGCCGCCACGCCGCTCGTCGCGAGCTCCGCCAAGCCATCGAGGAGCAAAGCGAGTCATGACGCTCGCTTCGTGTCCGCGGCTGTTCGAGGTAGAGGCGGCGCGCGACGGCCGGCTCACCGGCGCGGAGCTCGCAAACTTCGAGCGACACTTGAGCGTGTGCCCCGTGTGCTCGCGCGAAGCCGAAGCCTTCGAAGCGCCCGCTGCTGCGTTGCGCACGGGGACCGCCGGCAAACGCGACGAGCTCCACGTGCGAAGAGAACGAACGCGGCTACTTGCCACTTTCGACGCCGAGCTGGTCGTCCCCAGCCGACGCTGGGCTCGCTGGCTGCTCTGGCCGATCCCCGTCGCAGCGGTCCTAGTCGGCGGATTCGTCATTTGGCGCGCGCGGCCGCCTGAGCGTGACTCGGTGCACCCGCCGAGCGCCGTGGTGCGCGCCTCGAGCGCGGCGGAGTGGTCGGAGCGCGTGGAGGGGCCATTGGAACGGATCCAGCTCGCGCGGGGCTCCCTCTGGCTACACGTCGATCATTCATCCAAGCCGGACCGTCGGCTTTTGGTGGTCCTTCCGGACGGCGAATTGGAAGATACCGGGACCACTTTCACCGTGAGCACCGACGGCGAACGCACGACACGGATCGAGGTCCAAGACGGAAGTGTCCTGCTGCGACTGCGCGGGCAATTGCCGGTCGCGATCGGTTCGGGTGGAACTTGGAGTCCGAGCCCAGCGCCCGCCGCGTCCGTCGCCCCGAGCGCGCCGAGCGCAGTGTCCACAGCGGAGCCGGTTTTGCAGCCTCACAGCGCTGCGCGCCAGCCGGCCGCGCTCGCCCCGAGCTCGACCGAGCCGCCCGCCGCCGCACCCGCACCCGCGCTCGATCCCGCGCACGACTTTCGCGCTGCCATGAGCACGTTCAATAGTGGCGACAACACTGGTGCCGCCGCGGCGTTCGCGCGCTTCCTCGCCCAGCATCCGCGCGATCCGCGCGCCGAAGACGCGGCGTACCTGCGAGTGATCGCGCTGCATCGAAGTGGCGACACGCGCAGCCTGAAGAATGCGGTGCAAGACTACTTGCGGCGATATCCGGCTGGGTTTCGGCGCGCGGAGGTCGAAGCTCTGTCGCGTTGAAGCGTGCGTGCTCAAGCGCGGATCGCGGTTCGAGCTGAGCGGACTTGTGGCAGCCCACGGGGCGTTTCTAGCGCGCGCCCGGTGGCGGTAGATCGGGCACAATTTTCGAAGTGAAGTCGGCGCGCCGCACACCCTCAAGCGCGCCACGAGTATGGGCCCGGGCTCGTAGCGAAGGCGATGCAGCATTGGGATGGCAGCGGCAGCATTGCTGTCGCTACCATGGCCGCCAGGTCAGCGCCGTCCCTAGGCGGCGAGGCTGGAGCAGGCCTGTTCGCAGCGACGACAGGCTTCTGCACACTTTCGACAATGTTCCATCATCGCGTGACGCGAGCACTCGTCGCCGCATGCCTTGCAGATGGAGGCCACGGCGCGCGCGAATTCGCTCGTAAACGAGCTGTCCCGCTCAGCGAGTGCCGCAATGGCGCGGCACAAATCCGCGCAGTCGCGATCCAGTTTGATGCAGTCGACCATCTTTGCGATGTCGTGCTCGCCGAGGCACGCCGTGGCGCAGTGCTCACAGGCCTTGGCGCATTGTTCCGCCGCGGAAATTAACGTCTCATTTTGCTGATGCATGAACCGCCTCCTTTGATAGCGAGGCTCGTGGTGCTGCAAAGCAGGTGCCAGGAGCAGGCTCGGTTTAGCTCACAAACGATAGCCAAAACACCCATGTACATGTACCGATTTGGCGCACCGAGGCACGAGTGTAGGCCACGTGATCCTGCAGGTACGTGACCGGCACGGTTACCTTGCAGGAGTCGGCGCCCCCTGGCTCGTTCGGCTCACTCCTTTGGCATTGCTCGTCGCGCGATGTCCGACGCAGCTAGTCACCCTGACACTTCGTCTTTGAACTCGTTCGACCCGCCGAGAACGTCATTTTGCTGGCGGCTGCAAGCCGGCCAAGGTGACGCCGACTAGCCTCCGCACCGCCGCCTTGGAAGGGAGGCTGCTCGCTGCTGCCAAGGCATGAAGGCAGTAGGCCGCGAGCTCGCCTGCGCTGACATCATTGCGAATCGCACCTGATTTTTGAGCTTCGGCGAGCAACTCCCGAATCATGTTGCTCAAGTGCCGTTCGGCGTGGGCGACGTGCTCGCCTCGATGTAGCAGAGCGGCCAAGTTCGTGTCGCGCCGCTCGAAAGAAATCAGAGCAAAGGCTTCGAGCACGGCTTCCACTCGCTCGCTTGCATTGCCCGCTTGATCACGGACTTCAGCGAGGTGCTCGAGGTGCGCGCTGATGTGGCGCTTGTGCCAGGTAACTAGAATGGACTCGACGTCGGAGAAGTACTTGTAGAGCGTTGCGCGGCCAATCCCAACCTTCTCTGCGATCTGTGACATCGTCACGGATTGCAGACCCTGTGCGGACACCAGCGCAGCCGTGGCTTCCAGGATGGCGACTTGCACGTCACGGCGGTGCGCGTCGATGGTTTCGTTCCACAGCTTTGGCATCGGCTCAGTCTACGCGAGAGGGGCGCGTTGGGAGATGGCAGCTCGCCGGATACAATGTGTCCTTGACAGAGACAAAGTGTATCGTAAAACTTAGGTGCCGCCATGAAAAACACCGAAGAAGAGCGCCGGAACCTCAACCAGAACGCTCTCCGGCTCCCGTCCGGGCGCAGAGCGCGAGCCTCAGAGCCGACGCCGCGCTGGGTGCTCGCGTTCGGCCTGGTCGCGGGCGCTCTTTTTCTCTGCTTCGTTGTCCTCCACCTCACTGGGCACGGGCTCGGACATCACGGCAGCGGACCGCAAACCACGGAGCATCGCCAAAATCCATGATCATGTCACCAGGCGTGCGTAAGTTCGCGCTGACTGTGCACGTAACGACGGCAGTTGGTTGGCTCGGTGCCGTCGCTGGCTTCCTCGTGCTGGCAGTTTGCGGGTTGACGAGTCATGACCCCCAGCTCGTGCGAGCAGTCTATGTCGCGATGGAACTGCTGGGTTGGTGTCTCATCGTTCCGCTCAGCTTTGGTTCGCTGCTCTCGGGCATCATCCAGGGCCTTGGCACGCCCTGGGGCCTGCTGCGTCACTATTGGGTACTGATCAAGTTGCTCATGACGCCTCTTGCGACCCTGGTTCTGCTCGTGCACATGCAGCCGATTCAATACCTGGCCGATGTTGCGCGCCACACGCTGCTGTCGCACGGTGATCTGAGCGACATGCGCCTTCAGATCGTCGTCGACGCGGCCGCTGGTGCCCTCGTACTGCTCGTCGCGACGGTGCTGTCGGTGTATAAACCCCGCGGTCTTACGGCCTACGGGCGACGACGATCGTTTCCAGAGCCGCTGGCTCAATCGATTTCGGCAACCGCTGCCGAAACCTGAGCGAAAAGCTCGTCGACGCCACAGGTTCTCTCGCTGTGCCGAAAGCTCGGTTCGCCAACGCCGAATCGTGTTGGCTCGATTATTATCGCGGCGCGACGCTTGCGCGCTTGACCGACGAAGGTTTCTTATCGAAACCACGTGCCGCCATGCGTGAAACCGCAAGAGATTTCCTTTGTTTGCGCCGTTTTCCCAGCGCGGCATTTTGTCCGCTAGGTGCTCGGCGTTGTCCGTGATCTCTGCGGCTCGGTGGTGAATCTCCCTCTCCTCTCCAGGCGCGAAGCTTGCACCTGGGTTAGATAGTCCGATGGTTTGGCGTCCATTAGCGCGCTGGCAGCGGCGCGGGCTGAGTACGGGTCGTTTGGCCGCGCAGGCTTCGGCGCTGGTTGGGCGCTCGGCTGCGTTGCTCGACCGGGTGCGCAAGCACGGCGCGGCGCCGAGCGCGCTCGTGTTGGCGCTGCGCGCTGCGAATAAGCTCGCGCAGAGCCTGAGTGAGCAGAAAAATCCGCACCCTACTCCGAGCCAACGGCGCGCATTGCTCGCCGCGGCGGCGCAGATCCGACACCTTGCCGCCGGCATCATTGTCAGCGGTGATAAGGCCGACCCGGATACGGTCGAATTCGCGTTGGCTGAGCTCATTTCCGGCACGCTCGCGCTGATCGAGCGCGTGACCGCCGAGCCGCTCACGATCGAGACGCGCGAAGTTCCCCCTGAAGCTCAACTCAAGAAATAGCGCGCGCGGCGAGGCAGGTTGCTACGCTGGCTCAGCCGCGCCGCGCGCTCCGGTCACAGGCCGGAGGGGGTCCGGAGCGAACCGCTGACGGCGTTGGAGCGCGCTCCACCACCGTCAGCGGCGTTCACGCTTACTTCAGAAGTTGATCGAATCCACGTAAGCGGTGGTCGTCGCGGTGCCGTTCAGGCCGAATTCGACGCCCAGTTGGGCCAGCGCGGCCGCGTTGCTCGGCACGGTCAGGGTGAGTGTATTCCAGCTGCCTGCTTTCAGGCTCGACGCTGCTTGCCAATTGCCGGTCCAAGCCCAGCCGCCGCTCGCACCTTGCAAGACGTACGGCTGCACGGAAGAGATCGCCGTGCCCGTCGGCAGCCAGACGTGGAACGTGATCAGCGCACCGGCCGGGATCGGCGGCGACGCGAGCACGGCCGAGCCTTTGCCCGAGCCCGACAGGCTGACCTTGAGCGAGTTGCTGCCGGCGAAGGCGCGATCGGCCGAGCTTGCCAGCGCCGTCGCACTGCCGGCATTGGTAAAGCCTTGGGTCGAGCTCTCGAAGTTGTAGCGCGCGCTGTCCCCGCTCGGCGGGGGTGGCGTGCTGCCGCCCGTTGCGATCGGCACACCGCCCGCGTTCAAGATCGCGCCGGCGCGGCTCTTCATGAACAATTGGCCGTCGGTGTAGGTGTCGTTTTGATACGAGCTTTGGCCGCTCGCGCCCGCGCCGAAGAGCAGCGCCACCACGCCTGAGCCGGCGAACTTCTCGATGTGCGCGGTGCCCGCGCCGAAGAAATACTCGGGCCGATTGTCTTTGTAGCCTTCGGCGGAGCCGCCATTGTTCCACACGTTTTTGTGGTTGGAATTGCCGAGCGGGATTTGCCACAGCACCCAGCGCTTGGCCGCCTTCACGTTCCAAAGCCTGAGCCATTCCGCATAGCGATTGAAGCTGCGCGAGTTGATGGACGCGCTATCGCTCGGGTCCCAAGTGCGATCTTGACCCTGAACGAGGCGATAATAATCCGCGTCGCGATCGAGCGGATCGCCCACGAGTAGGTCGTATTGCGAGCCGGTCACGTTGCTCGTCAGGCCGAGCGGGGACAAAAACCCGTAAGCTTTGTCCACCTCTGGCTGCAGCGAATCCGTCACGTTGAACGACGCGATGTCTTTGCCGCTCGCCCACGCCGAAACGTGCAAGCCCAAGATGGCGTTCGAGGCGCCGACCGATTTGCGCAACGCCAAGTATGCGAGGCCGAAGCCGGCGACGGTGTTCGGCAAGCCCGCGAGCTCCGGCAAGCCGGTCGCAGCAACCGCGGCGTACGTGCTCGGATTGTTGTTGCTCTGCTGCTCGAGGAAGCCCACGCCGTCCGCCTCGAGCAGGACGAGCGTCGGTTTGCCAAAATCCTTGACTCGTTGCATCAGGATTTTGAAATCGCCAAAATAGGAAGCCATCGTGGCGCTGGTTTGCACCTTTTGCAGGGTTGCCGATTCCCCGCCGCCCGCCTCGGCGACCAGTTGGTAATATTGAATTGCCGGCAAATAGCCCTGTGAATCGGTCTCTTTCAGGTAGCTCAGGCCCCACGAGCCGTCATATGCCGACCAGCCCCAATTGTTGACCCAGCCCTTGGTGAAATAGCGATAGCGAACATCCCATTTAGCGCCGCTGTTCTTGAGCCACGTGCCCCCCGCGTCTTCGAACAAGCCGACGGAGACGCGCGCGGGCATTCCTGCGGGCAACGTGCCGCTCGCCAGGGTTCCGGCGAGCGCAGCAGTCGAAGAGCTGACCGAGGGCGAGCCCTCTGCGCCGCTACAACCGAGCGCCGCGAGCGTGAACAATCCAATGAGCTTCGAATAATGCAAAGCAGTGTCTCCTTGCTGGCGGTGAAGATCGAGTCGCGACGGCAGCGCGACGCATCGATCGTGAGCACGAGTGAGGGACCTAGCAGTAACTACAAATTCTCCCCAGTGCTCATCATCAAACCGTCATTTCGAGTGTGACTATCTGCCTCGAATGAGCGCGTGTGCAGGGGACTGCTCGGCCGGTATGGTGCTTGCGTCCGAGCCGCGCATGTTGCGCGAGAATTTTCTAGCTGGGCTCGGTTTACTTTTTCTCGTTGGCTGTAGCGCAGGTGCGCAGAAGCCAGCGCTGCAAACCGCATGGCAAGACCAAAGCGTGCGGCAAGCGTCGTTCGAAGCGACGCTGCGCGTGCTCGATGAGCACCCCGAATACGTGCATGAATTTTTGGGTCAAGCGCTCGAGCACGAGGTAGCGCTCAATGCCTTCTTGGACGACACCGCAGAGCGGCTCGAAGAAGATTCGCTCTCGCGGCACACGGCCGAACATTTGGCGGCGCATCCCAAAGGCCTGAAGCAAGTCTTGATCGCAACGCTCGATCGCGTGAGCAATATTCCGCCCGCCGAGGACGCGGCGGCGCAAGCCATGGCCAGCCGTCCGCAAATGGCAGCGATCGTGATCACGCAACGCGAAGATGCGCTCGCGCCGACTCTGCATCAACTCGTGCTCGAAGTATCGAAGAACGCCCGCGCGCGGCGCTGGTTCCTGCACGCCATGGCCGAAAATAGCGAACAGCTGACCGCGCTAATCGCCGGCGATCCGGAGGTGCTGAAGGCCTTCGTCAAGGCGCTCGGTCACGTGGGATTGAAGAAGGGCCAGGCCGAGCTCGAAGCGTTCGTCAAAGCGTTGCCCTGATCGGCGCTGCGTTGGTGATCAGGGCTCGATGTAACGCCACAGCCCCGTCGCCCACATCGAACCGACGAAGATCGTGTGCTTGCCATCGGAGGTGGTGGCCACGCTATTCGGTCCCCAATTGAGCCCATCCGGCACGCTGCCCGGCGTCCAAGTGTCGCCTGGTTGCGGCGCGGTTTGATATTTGGGCCCGCCTTCGTGAAGTCCGCAACTCGCGCACGCCCAACCCCACATGGCATAAAGCTGCTTCGGCGAACCCCACACGATGTCGCCGTTGCCCTCGGCCACGCGCGTCCAATTCAAGCCCAGATCGAGGCTGCGATAAACGCCGTCACCCGCGGCTCCGGCGATCCCCGCCACGAACAGCGCTTGGCCAATTTGGTAAAAGCCCGTCGATCCGTGTGGATGCTGCAGCTTCTCGATCCCTTTGGGAACATGCCAAGTTTTCCCGCCGTCATCGGTCATCACCGCCGAGGCGCCGTTTTGCGCGATGGCAAACCAAGTGCTGCGCGTGCTCTGGGCGTTGCCCGTGCTCACGAAAAACGGAAACCAGGAAATGCCGCCGCTAGGCCAACCGGCGCCCGAAACGAACTTCCACGTTGCGCCGCCGTCGCTCGATTCGAGCACTCTGTCTTGCTCGTGCACGCCGCTGAGCAGATGCGTGGCGTCGTTCGGATCGACCACGATCGAGTACAGGCTGCCCGCGTCGGGTTGCTCCGGAATCATGCCGGTGAGCGTGAAGGTGAGCCCGCCGTCAGTCGACTTGAAGACGTGCGCCGTGCCGCTCACATTCGCCATCCACAACGTGGCCGGCGTGGTGCCCGCGACGGCCAGCACGTGTCCGAGCGGCAAGTACGGCGGGTTCGGCTGACAATCGAGCTTCTTCCACGTAAGCCCGTAGTCGGTCGACTTCCAAATCGAGCCATAGCCGCCCACGTAAAGATCTGTCGGGCGCGCAGGGTCCGTCACGATCGAACCCATGCCGAAGCCGTTCGCGCCGGTGAACAGCGCCGGATCTGCGTTGGCCGGCGTCACTTTTTCCCACACGCCGAGCGTGCCCTGTGCGGGCGGCGGCGCGCCGCTAGTGCCCGCTGAGCTAGTGCTACCGGCGCTCCCACCGCTGCTCATCGCATTGCCGTTGCTGCCCGCATGAGCGGCGCCGCTGCCGTTCGCGCTGCCGCCGCAACCATGGCACGCGCTACCCAGCGCCATGCTCACTCCAAGAACGATCGCTGCCTTCATGCTGGCCTCGTCATGAAGCTACACCGCTTCCCACTCGGGCAGTCCCCGAATTTTCGGCTTCGCAAACTAGACAGTGACGAAATTGGCACCCATTCAGCAACCAAACGACAGTGCGACCTGTGGCGCAGCACGCCGCCCCAGGTTCCAATGGCGATTCCGAACGCCACGCTGAGCACGCCGGCAACGCCGAGCCGCGGGCAGCCCAGGCTTGCATCACGACGTCGCTCGCAACTCGACAAGGGCGGAGACAGCCGTACAAAGCAGGGACCAAAGCGAGTGCGACGCGCAAATGCCGTGCGTACGCGCGAATTGACGCTTGTCCGAAAATCGAGACTGGCAGTCCTGTTTTCGAGACCGTTGCTTTCTCGGATCCTCAACGAATCCATAGCTTAACCCGCAGGTGAGACGTGCCGTTGTCGGGCACGTTGGCGAACACTCGCTTCGCCTAGTCGCATGAACATCGAACCTTCGGCGTATCGTTCGCCGTTAGCAAGAAACGTGGCCCGCTCGACAGCCCTCCACGACGGCGCTTGGCGTGGCCGCTCGACGCGGGCGGCCTGTTTAGCCGGATGTCGGCGTTGCAGCGAATGCCAAAAGCCCCTCATGCCGAGAATTACAAGAGGCGGCCGTGAGCTCCCAGCATTCCGAGCACGAGGCGAGCGCGAAAGTCAGCGCGTACCCGCTGACTAAACGCCGAAAATAGGCCATCTGAGCGACAACAATCTTTGCTCCGGTGCTGCGAACACCGGAATAGAAACGAGGCACTGTCATGATTAGAAATCTGAGTCTGTTGTGGAAGTTCGTTCTGCTCGCGGCAATTACCCCGCTGAGCATCGTGATAGTCGCGATCTTGGCCTTACGTGGCAGTGGCCAGCTCAAATACGAGTATGACAACCTGTACGGCTTCATGCTGATACCGATCATGGCGCTCGAAAACGCCAACCTCGAGCGTGAGCGGTTGGCTGCGGCTGCGGACCAGCTGACCCGCCCGGAGCTGACGGACGCCGACCGCCGGGAGCTCAACGCCGTCATTCACCGATCTGAGGCCGTGGTTACCAAGACGATAGCCCAATACAAGGCCGAATGGTTGACCTCGCTGAGTCCCGAGTTCACGCAGACGTTGATTCAGCTCAATCAGCAGGAGCTACAGCACAAAGAAGGCGACCTGATGCTCGAGCTCGAGACGGATTATCAAGCCTACTCTACGCAGCGAGCCTTGACGCTGGCCGGCAAGCAGGCCAGCGAGCAGGAGCTCGAAGCCGCGCTAAGCCGGCTCGAGCACGCGTTCAGCGAGCTGGTCGTGGTCAATCGCACATTTGCCAGCCTTTCGAACGACGGCGCACAGGCGGCCATCAGCAGCGTGCGGCGAAGTCTTTGGATGTCCGGTATCCTGGTTAGCGCCTTGGCCTTGCTGATCGGCTGGCGTTTGTCTCGCTTCGTGCTCGTCCCGGTGACGGCGCTCTCGCGCGCGTCGCAGCAACTGGCAAGCGGCAGGTTGGACGTGGATTTGGGCGTACCCGAAGCTCACCTCGCGTCCGATGGCGCCGCCGGCGGGGACGAGATTGCTCAGATGATGGCAAACTTCTCGGCACTGGCGAGTCGTCTCAGAGAGACCATCGGCAACGTGGTGAACTTCACCGGAGTCCTCGCGGTCGCATCCGAGCAAGTATCGAACTCGTCGAGCAGCTTGTCCCAAGGCAACGGCCAGCAAGCTACCGCCACGGTTGAAACCAGCGCCAGCCTGGAGCAGATGAGCGCGTCGATCGTTCAGAACGCCGACAACAGCCGCAAGATGGAGCAGATCGCCAGCCGCGGCGCGCGCGATGCCGAGGAAAGCGGCCGCGCGGTGGCGGAGACTATGGATGCCATGCGCGCCATCGCCGACAAAATCTCGGTGATCGAAGAGATTGCCTATCAGACCAACCTACTCGCCCTCAACGCAGCCATCGAGGCCGCGCGCGCCGGCGAGCATGGCAGGGGCTTCTCAGTGGTCGCAGTGGAAGTCCGCAAGCTGGCCGAGCGCAGTCAGGGTGCAGCCAAGGAGGTCAGCGGCTTGGCCGACCGCAGCGTCAAGATCGCCCAACGTTCCGCAAAGCTGATTGCCGAGCTGGTGCCCTCGATTCGCAAGACGGCGGACTTGGTTCAGGAAGTGGCTGCATCCTCGGCGGAGCAGTCGACCGGCATTGGTCAGATCAACAAGGCGATGGTGCAAGTGGACGAAGTGACGCAGCGCAACGCGGCAGCTTCCGAAGAGCTTGCGGCGACCGCGGAAGAAATGGCGACGCATGCCCAAGCGCTGCAGCAACTGATGGCCTTCTTCGTCATCGACAACCGTCCCGAGCGCGGGCAGCGCCCATCGACCAGGCCGGTACCTCCTCGGCTGCGGCACAACAACGGCGCCTGGAATCACATCGCGGCGAGCTGAACGGCCGCGCACTCTCCGCCGAGCTCGACGATTGCTGCATTTTCGAGTGACTCGCCTGAGCTCGCGCGGTGCCGCTTGGCCTGCTAGCGTTGGCTGATGCTGCGCGCTTCCAACCGCTCGACTGGTCGTCGTGCGGGGCTGCGCGCAATATCGCTGCGCTTCCTCGCCCTGCTCGTGACGCTGCTCGCGCTCGGGGCGCAACAGCGGAGCCTGCGCGCCGAACGCGCGGTCTCCGATGCCGCGCTGCGGGTGCTGCCCGAGCGTCCGGAGACGCTCGAGAGCAAGGCGCTGTGCGCGCCGTCGCCCGTGCGCGTTGCGCCGGCGCCGTTTCTCGAACGCTTGAAGGTCGTGGCGCTCGGCGTCGCGCCCGTTCACCGCGCGAACGCGCGTTGGCTGGTCTCGCGTGCGCTGGCGCTGCGGGGGGCGCAGGTCCTCACTCACTTTCACGCTCAGCGTCGCATTCCTCGCATGAATACCGAAGAGCCTCCACGCGCGTGACGCCGCGCCCCGACCGGGCGCGCTTCAGCCACTGGTTTTTGGCTCTAGTGCCTCGCGTTCGAGGCGGAATGGATTCGTGTATCAATGTCGACACAAAAAGACGAAACGGCGTCGGCCAGCGGCGACGCTGCGGCTCCCGAGCGCTCCAGCGGGCTGCCGACGCCACCCATCATGTGGCTGCTGATCCCGGTAGCGCTGCTCGCGTTGCTGGCGTTTCTCAGTCGCGGTTGAGCTGAGAGTCGAGTGAGTGGCGCTGCCTTCGCGTAGCGGCGCCGCTCACCCGGCGCAACGCGCCCGGGCGAATGCGGATAGCGCACCTCGCGCCCAGTTCGGCTCAGCCATTTGCCGCTCAGCGCGTCTTCAGCGTGCTCGATGATGTGATTCGCGGCACGGCCCACGCTCTCGCGCTACGCTGAGCGGGTGAGCGCCTCGAACCAGTCCGGCGACGCCGGAGTGGACGATCCCGCTCTTGCGGGGCAAAGCTCGTACTTGGATCGCTTGATGCGGCGCGAGTCGTTCGCGGCCTTGTGGCCGCTGTTTGCCAAGGGCGAGAAGCCCGCCAAAGAGATGACCGAGAGCTTCTCCGCGCTCGAGCACCTCCGGCCGCTGATTCGGCACGGCGAGCCACTGCGTGTGCTGCACATCGGCGACGGCGCGCACGCGCGCACTGCGGCTTTGTTTTCGCTCAAGACGGGCGCCGAAAACATCAGCGTCGATCCGCAACTCAACGAGCCGCTCGTCGAGGCATGGCGCGATCTCTACGGCATCGAACGCTTCGAGTGGCGAAAGTCGCGTATCGAAGACGCCGTGGCGGAGCTCGCCGAATTGCCGCGTGTGCGCACGTTCGTCACGTTCGTGCACGCGCACGTGGGCGTGGATCGCATTCTCGCGCTGCTACGCTGGGATGCTGCCTTTACCCTCGCCTGTTGTCACCCGACGAGCCAGCTCTCGAGCCGGCACCGCATTCATCATCAGGGTACGGACGCGAACGTGCTTTCGCCCAGTCGAACATTCCAAGTGCTGCTACCGCTGAGCGCTTGAAGCTTGGATGACGCGGCCAAAGACGTTGCCAGTATTGCGGTGCAGTCGCGAGTTTCCGGGCGAATTCATGGTTGCTGAGGTTCCCTGTTCGTCCCGGTGCACATAGGGAGAAATCCACCCGCTCCGTCGCGTTGCGCCCGGACAGGGCCCGCTATGGCGGCGCACAGAGCTCGCGTGCCGCGCTTTTTAGGGTGGGCTGGAGTGCGGCTCGCAAGAGCGCATTCGCATCCTCGCCCAGCACCTGGCCGTGAGCCATCACCAGTCGTTCGAACGGCCACATGAACAGCGCAGCCGTGCTCCGCTCGGCCGCCGCTCGATCTCGAATCAGCCAGTTGAGCGCGCGGCTTTGCGCGAGTTTGCCCTTGATCCCGGTGCACGCGAGCAAGAGCCCGGTCACAAAGTTGGGCGGCGACACGATGTTGAACACCAGATCGGTCAGGAGCAGCGTGCGCGACGGCGCGTGAAAAAGCGCCACCTCCGACATTTTCGGCGCGCCCTCGATGAGGCGGGCGGCGAGCACGTCGCGCAACGCTGCGATCGTCTCGAGGGTCTGGGGCTCGAGCGGCTCGCATCGGAGCGACGGCTGCTTACGCGCTACGCCCGGTGCTCCGAGCACGCGCGCCTCCGGATAGCGGCGGGCGGCCGCGGGCAGGTGCAGGTGGTGAAATGCGTTCGGCGCGATCAGGGCGGAGACCGGACCCAGCGCGGAGAGCTCAGCGGAAAGCGAGTCCGAGATGGGGATCGGGGAAACCAGCGCGAGCGTGCCATCCGGTAAGCGCAAGACGGTCATGCGCGCGGGCAGGCGCAGGCCAAGCCCGAGCCGTTGCTCGGTATCGCAAGTCCATAGATTTTCAGCATATTTTTCGAGCATTTTCGCCTCCTCGGTCAGCAACACCGTGCCGATAGTCAAGCTCCATTGACGAGTTTAGTCAAGTCTGGTTGACTAACTGTGTGGCCACTAGCGATTACCTGCGCGAGCTCGAGCAAAAGAAGCAGGCCAGTACGGCTCAGCTCTTGTTCCGCGCCGCGCGCCTCTTGAACGAGTGGGCGCTCGCCACCGTGCGCGAGCAAACCGGCAACTCAAATCTGAGGGCAGCCCACACGAGTCTCTTGCCCCACCTCGGCTTTCACGGTACGCGTCTGACGCAGCTCGCGGAGAAGCTCGGGGTCTCGAAACAAGCCACGTTCCAGCTCGTGGAAGAGCTCGAGGCGCAGGGAATGGTCGAAAGGGTGCCGGATCCCGCGGACGGCCGCGCCAAGGTGATTCGCTTCTCCAAACGCGGCGAGCGCGCACTGATGGACGGCCTGCGCGTACTC